>Ga0180434_10002008_pt1 | contig 28041 bp, 35 predicted proteins | sample SS_ome_7_FD_132453 | JGI IMG/M metagenome (GOLD analysis project Ga0180434, IMG submission 132453) | Hypersaline lake sediment archaeal communities from the Salton Sea, California, USA - SS_1_D_2 metaG | ecosystem: Environmental > Aquatic > Non-marine Saline and Alkaline > Hypersaline >... | reverse complement strand
TACAAGCCCAAGGATTCTAGACCACCATTGTGCTGGAAATCGACATCTAAGTAAATGCCACCATATCTATACACCAAAAACACGCGCAATATATCAGCTTGATGGGCATAATCTTTTCTCTCCCCCATAGCATCATAGTGACGTTTGACATTAGATGGCATACTTGGCAAGTCATTATCTGTCCATAACTTATGATCCCATTCTGGGTGTTTCAACCTTATCTCTTCCACGAACTCTGACTCTCTGTGTGGCATTTTATAAGGACCAACCCAAATCTGATGTATAATTTTTTCCATAATTACCTCACCAAGCAACGAGGGACGACTGTTGTGTTATAATAACTAAAAAATGACCTAACCACAATAAGTTCTATGGCGTTTATTATATAAGACCTAACTCCAATGAGTCCCGCTAGGTGACCAATACCACTATCACAACCTACAAAAAACTGACATCGCATCAATTGAGATACGATGAATTCAATATCCCCGAGCCTATATTCAAACAACTCACCCAAATATTTATCTGTATCTGAACCACCAACAGCCGCGTGATGCATATGTGGTGCCACAATACCAAGAATCTTATCAATCTCATAATGTTGCAACATGTTGGCAGATCTTGTATCAAACTGACATAACACTACATTTTCTTTCTCTGTGGAATAATCGTGGCGCAATTTAGGTATTCTGATGTTGGAATCATAAATGCCGCCAAACTCTTCACACATTTGTTTATAAAATCGCGTCAACCATGGCATGTGCCAAGAACATGCACCAAAAGTTTTATCGAGATTGCGTGCGCCCGTGTTGTCTGTTTGGTATGTTATATGCTTGAAAACAAATAAATCTAACATCTGCCTGAAAACATCTGGACCAGCAACAACCAAATTTATGTTGTTACGGTAACCATAATTTTCCAAACCAACCAGAATTGAAATGGAATCGCCAAGCCTGGCGTGCTCCTTAAAGGTTAAAACATCCCCATTTTTGATGGTTAAGATGCAGGAATCTCTAATTACCCAATAATTCCAACACCGATTTTTGTCTTCAACCCGAAACTCCAAGAGTATTTCATCACCACATTTAACATCAAACAAGTTAGTTGTATCATTGCCATTATGATAAATAAAACTCTCAGCTCTGTTGTCACCACCCATCTGCAACCCGGGTCTGACCTCAACCCGGCCGTCTGACAAGCATCGCAGACGAACCAATGAAGGGGCATGAGCTTCTATTACTAAAGTGCCGTCCTCAACAAACGTGTCATTCTGAGCAACGTAGATGCGCTTACTCCAACCAGTTTCATATTCTAGTAACTCAAACTGCACCCAAAAACCTCCCCCACTCTTCCTTGGCCTTCTCAATTCCCCAATTGAAATCAAGCCAGTCCCTAGCATTACGGATCATCTGTTTGCGCTCTTTTGTCTCATAGGCAGCTCGACTTGCGTAGTAAACGAATTCTCTGGCATCATTACATAAGTAACCAGTCTCTCCATGTATAATCTGCTCTTTCCATCCACCGCGATTATCAACAATGAGCAAGCTACCACTAGCCATGGCCTCGAAGGCTACGCGTGGCAGGTTCTCATAAGTGTCACAAGCCTGGATAATACACTCCGAATGCCTATAAAGCTCTTGCGCACTCATACCACCAGCCGGGAAACATTTGATCCAATCTGGCTCTTTCCATCCCTCACCACCACATTTAACACGAATGTCATCCTTTATGCCAAGGACAAACCCATACTTATCCTTTGGTGCAACCATAGTTTCATAAATCCAGAATTGGCCGGCGTTGAACTTGTCGGCGTCGTCCCTAGATATGCGACCAAACCTGAATTTGTTGTCTGGTCTGGTGTCTCCGTGGTATGGAAAGTCTTCTGCGTGAAAGTACGGCCGTATCTTGGCCCAGTTGAAATCTGGGTTGATGTTGATGAGGTCTTGTTGGACCTTCTCCCTGGCGTGGTCAGTCTGGTAGATGAAGGTGTCAATATATCCATTGCGGTGGGCCTCTTTTTCTTTCTCGAAGAGCCACGTCATGCAGTTGACCCAACTAATCCTGCTGGCGTACTGTCTTATGTCCGCAATGTTATCAAGGAACTCGCCGTTACAATAGGAGATAACATGCATTCCACGACATTTGGACCAATCTCTGGGCTCGTGCAAAATACATCCACGATCTTCTAGCCGCATTGATTTAAGGTTCTCATCTATCATACCAGTATGGATGATGTGAACCTTGATTCCCATAGCTGTCCAAACTCGAATCTGGTGATCAAGCTCGGTGTCCGCACCACCAACCCTGGATGGATGTCCTATGACACAGATCTCATTAGAACCACCGGAGTGAACCGGTGTGGCCATCCTGGCGTTCCTGAGCTCATCCTGCATAACTTTTAACTTTGGGTACCAATCCTCGCCTTCTATATTCTGACGGTGTTCAGCGATGTCTGCCTCTATTTCTTCAATAGTACGGTGCTCTGCAGTCATCTCAGCCTTTGTTTCTTCAACATCCTCGTTCCATAAAGCCTGGGAAGGCATAACTGTTTCGACTTTGTCCATGGCAGCTTCGAGTTTGTTCGTGACTTCTTCCTGTGTCATTCCCAGTGACACAAGCCCAGATTTTGTCTCCTCCTTAGGCATCTCCATGGTGGCGACGTCTATAGCCTTGTTGTATGGATAGAACGGAAAAGCCTTGAGATGCGAATCCTTGTTGCAATTAACTACTCTAAACCGATGTCTGTCAAATATGTTCTTTAACTGTCCAAATCTCTCTTCCATAAGCTCATATGTAGTGTTATTACCAGCAATATCAACCTCTCGGCCATCGTCGTAATGATATAGGTAGTCCTCGTCCATATAGAAGTCACAACCGAGTAAAAACACGGTGCGTACTCCCAGGAAGAACAACATCCGTAGGGCTATTGGGAAAGTACTACGCCCACCTCCGAGGTCGGAAGTGTTACCCCAATTGAAGGTGTCCTCAAACAAAAATTGATCTGGTTTGAAATGCTCGTTGCGGCGGTAAAACCAAACATTTGGACAATCGCCAACTTTAATTGGTAATAGCTGGTCTGATACGTCATCGTATATCTGGTCCTCTGCATGCATTAATGGGGCGAATTTTGTGACAGTCGGATCTAACCAAATTTTCTTCTTAAATCTGATTGGCTCATCTGAGCAGATCCATAGGTTGGTCCTATGAGTATCAAAGGCGTTATTAACACTCATCGTCAACACGCCAGGTTGTTTGAGAAATTCAAGGTTGTATTGTGTGAGACTTGGACCACCCAATAGTAGAAATGCACTTCGACCCCTAAATGTGTCACCAAACCACACATTGTGGCCATCACGCGTAAAAATCATCGGTGGTGGCTGCAGGTAGGCACCAACTGCCTTCCCATCAACTGGATTGCGGCCAAACACTAGATTGGTGTGATCAAACACATCTCTTTCTGAACCACCCAAACTTCTGTGGATGATACCGTCTGCATGAAATCCTTCTGGTGTTGGATAGGTTTCATTCATAGATTCAATATCCTACCATTTTGTGCAGGTGTCTGTGGAGGCTCCTTTTTCTTCACTTTTGTTCTCTTTTTGGGTGCCACAAGCGATTTAATACCATATCTACCACCATGCAGTGTTGGTTGTACAGCATTCTCATCATCTACAATTCGTATACCCAAATTGCGATTAATTATGCTGGTAACACAAATTACATCGCTTTGATGCGCTAAGGCTTTTCTTATTTCACTGGCTGCATCTGGTGACAAACGATCCCAAATATTATAATGTGCACCACGTCCATATCTATAGCATTCAAAAATTGACAACAAAACGCCATGATTACTTGTCACAAAACTAACATCTGCAACGTCGCCACCAAGATCAAAACGTCCAGTTACGTAACCATCAAACTCATGATCTACACTAATTTCAATCACATAACGTAGGGTATCTGGATCAACGTAGGGTATCTGGATCAATTTGTATGAATCCGCGAATTTTTACCTGATCTTTAGTGACAACACGCATAGACTGAAACACCTTACACCCATCGTCCACGCGAATACAACGATGCCCAATGTTCATGTGTCGCATAGCATGCTGATCATCTTTCCACTTCCAGTTCGGACCAGAGGCATCGGTATATACCTGTATAATGTCATAAGTCTTGCCAATAAAGCAGCCACTATTCAATCTATGAAATGGCGGCTTACCAACCATGTCTTCATATTGTGCAATCTTTGGCAACTTTGGCCATGAATTTATCTCACCATTAAATAAAATACCACACTCAAATGCTTCTAAAACATCTGGTGCAATATTGATATCGCCGACAATAATTGTATCGGCACAATCCAATACCATCATGTACTTGGTTGAACATGACTCAGCAAATTCTTTGATCAATCCTATTTTCTTCCAATTCTTCCATGGATGTGTGTCCTCACCGATTGCGGTTATTGGAAGGCCAATCGCGTCACAACACTCAAGTAACGGTTCTGTGCAACTGTGGTTGGTCGGTGTCACCACGGTGACATCATCTCTGAGTGGCGGATGCTTATCCAGTTTATCGAGATTTGCACATAACCAGGCATAATCATCGCGATTGCGACCCTTACCATTAAAGTGAAGCACTGCTGGGTTTGTGCCGTAAATAAGGTTTTCAGCAATCACGCTATGTGTATCCATACATCCCCTTTGTTTTTACCAGAAGCAACCACACTTCTAGGAAGCAGCTCATCAACCGCTTTTCTGACCCCATTATATCCATAATAATCGTGGCCAGTCAATAATCCACCAGGTCTAACCTTTGGCAGCCATTCTTTAATGTCGATCTTGGCGTATTCATAACTGTGATTGGCGTCTATGAAAACAAGATCTAATGAGAAGTTCGGTATCTCAGCAGATGCCTGCGTTGACATCATCCTCCAGATCTTTACGTTCGGGTCTGAACCAAACCGTAAGTATACCTTATTGAAGCGGCCGTTGGCCTCTATTTGCGTTTTAAATGTGTTACCACCGCTGGGCTTTCTGTAATCCTCATAATCCTCCCACGGATCCACGAGGTGCATAATAGCATTTGGCCAATATCTCCTGGCATGAAATGTAAACATGCCGGTATCAACACCAATCTCAGCCAGCTCATGGATTTCAACACCTAACTCTTCTGTGGCTATCCTAATGTACTCCCAACGATACATCTTCAAACCAACAAATGAATCCTGCATGGCTTTAAGCGTACTTGGTTTACCCATATCTTATAACCTCATACTCTTCTGTTCCCCATTCATCCTGAATCCTTGGTCCGCGTTCATCAATCATCTTCTTACTAATGGCAATATTCAATGAACCGGTTTCATGAGAATCTTTATTGTTGTGAAAAGTCATTCTCTCAGCGTCTGTGTGCGCGATATACTTGTGGTGCAAATGCTTATAACTTATCTGTTCAGATCCGTTTTTGCGCAAACGCCTATTTAAATCTCTATCTTCCTCACCCCACCCACTCATGGCTTCATTGAATCCAGAGATTTCTTCTACCTCTGATTTCAAGCAAGCCGTTAGACCACCACCAAATTTTAAAAATCGACCAGGCATCATCAACTTTTCAACATCATTTATAAAATGTTCGTGGGTTATGATAACATCTGCATCAACAAAAACCAAAATGTCACCAGATGAAGCCCTTATACCGATGTTTTTGGCCTTGCTGCGAGAGAATTCTTCCCTAGGACCGGTTCTTATATGAACAATGCGTGAGTCATTCATCTCAGACAGGCACTCGCTAAGATTGTCTATAGGATCTGAATCATAATTGACTACAGCAACTTCTAGTGGTTTATATGCTTGTCTCAATACGTACTTAAGTGACTGTTCAAGATGGTGCCTGCGACCCTTACAGGTCATAATAATTGACACCATTCTCTTTTTACGGCGTAGGCCCCACGAATTAGAATATCTCTCAGACGTGGTTACAAACTCTAAATCGACACCAGCCTCTCTGCAAAATTGGGTCACAGCAGCTTTGGTGGCACCACCAGGAAAGTTATAATCATGACCACACAACCAGCCGCCATCGCGAATCTTTGGATACCAAGCACGCATATCGCGCAGACATGGCTCGTAATCGTGATGCCCATCTATATAAACAAAATCAACCCTGTCTTCTGGGCAATCGGCAGCTACATGTATTGACGGTGATCGGTGAATTATAACATTTTTTGCGCTCCGAAAACGTTCAATGACACCTTGATAAATACCCTCAAAATCTTCATCACTAACTTTGGGCATTTCTGGGTAGTTGACCCATGGATCTATTAAATGTAGTGATTTTGGGTTTCTCTTTAAAATCTCTGCAGAAAAATCGCCTTTGTAGACACCAACTTCCACACATTCCTTGCCTTGTATTGGTATCAGATCTAACATCTGGACTCTATTTATTACTTCCATGCTCGAAACATCCCGGTTTTGCCCTTATGACCCCACCGCTCTGTTTCAAATCCGCAGGACCTTAGGAATTCCAACAAAGTACCACCAGAGTAAACATCCCAACCAGGAATCCTGGCGTACTCTGGAACAATCATTGACGTCAAGGTGTGGTATTCACCAACTATCTCTCTGACTTTGTCAAGTCGTTTGGATGTGCCAAGTATGCAGTATTCACTGCCCTCACAATCTAACTTCAATAAATCGATTCTGCCAACATCATCAATGATGGTGTCTAAGCTTATGGTGTATACTTCTATGTTAGCGTCAACCGGCTGCAACCAACCAATCACATTGCCGATACCAGTGTTGTTGTCGCGATACCCAGTGTGGTTTAGAACTTTGCAATCTACGTCAGATCTCCATACGGCCTTGTTGTGTATCTCTGCATCTGTATTGTTCTTGGCCAACGAAAAATTTATTTTGTCGGCCTCAAATGCCACTACTCTGCTAGCACCGCGCATTTGGCATGCCACAGAAAAACACCCAATGTGGGCACCAATATCAACAACTACACCATTCATTGTATCTGGCAGGTGATAACCATTGTTCGTTACCACCTCATTGAAGATGTCTAAGTCACGTGTGTTATGTCTAACCAAGAATGGCTTTATCATATTATGCCCATGATCCTGGCTGTCAGCTCTATGCTATTTGGGAAAAGAACATTGCGTTCATACCATTCAGTAGCATTGTGTGCAACTTTGGCCAATTTGTCATCATCATCGATTATTTCAAGATACTTCTGCCTTATCTTATCCGCTATTTCTTCCGAATTGCTATCCGAAGTATTTACTGGAACACCAAAGTAGTGGACTCCAGGTATCAGTGGGTCATGAAAGCTTGTTTTTAAAACCGGCATAATGACAGGGATGCCCATCCCCATATACTCGATTTCTCTATGGCACGCATTTCCAAAACCAGGTAGCGCCAACCCAACTTTATATTTGGCACATTCATCGAAGTATAGCGACATCCTCAGCTTTTTCTTGCGCTGTGGAACCAGTACATCATCTAGGTGCCTAAGTACCTTGACCCTAAAACCCCAAGGTTGCCCCCTAAAATATAATGACCTCTCGGTGCGCTCAACACCAGTAAACATGTTGCGCTCACGTTGGAATCTGGCTGGATCTTTTTCAAAGTAGGTGTATGGATTTAGCTTATCATATACCTCTTGCGTATAATAATTCATCCTGTATTGTGCCTTCAGTACAGATACACATTTTGGCGACATTATCCATTCACGAACCACGTAATTCCTCTTTGGGTTCATGGTGTCTTTAAAGTCAATAGCCCAGAATCTACCATCACTGCGAATTACTGTCACAACCATGCCTGTTGGCTTTTCGCCATTACCATCAGGATCTATGGTATCAACCAATTTAGACTCGGCGTCTATCCCTCTATCGTTGAGAAATGCGACTAAACGCTCGGCTATCTGCCTGTGCCAATCCGTGTGATGATATACTGTATACATACTACCACCTAATGATGCCACGTTCCTTGAAAGATCCTAATATTGCTTCGCGCCTTGCTTTGTATGCTTCTGGGTCATCCATTTTGGTGTCATGAAACTCTACGCGTATGTCATCTACTAAGTCTAATGACCCATCAGTTGCCATCTTTTCTAAGACGCTGTACTCAGCACCCTCTATGTCCATGAGCAATGATGCGCGTTTGCCAGAACAATTGTCCATAATCCACTTACCAAAGTCAATTGATTGTACTTGGTGTGGATAATTCCAATCGATCTTGCCCGAAGTCTTATTGCGCATCATAGTTGATGCTACCGTTGTCTCTTTTTTTCCTGATCCAGTGAAGAAATCTATGACCCCAGCTTCTATCCACACAGCACAATGATGCAGGACAATCTTTCCTTTATAACCCTTATCAACAATTGATTGTTGTATGAGTGGAACTTGGTGGGGGTTTGCCTCGAAAATGTGTCCGACAACATTGTGCTCATCGACCCTGCGCCTAAGCCAGCCAGACGGTTGGCAGTAACATCCACATTGGATAAAAACTCGTTCGCTCATTTAGCCTCCAATTTTGGTGCCACAATCTTATCGAATACTTCCTTCTGAAGCGGTATCGCCTTTTGTGGTTTACCAATAAAATGGTAGATCAACTTGTCCTCTCTGATGGCCTTATAGCCTATTCTGCTTTCAAACACCCTATCAACATCACCTCGGGCAATCATATAATTAAGCAACGGTTCGTCGTCAAGTTCTCCAGTTTTTGGTCTTGCTATAATACCTTTCTCAGCATACTTCTCATATAACTGACGCCATCTTGGAAAAAACTCTTTACCAATCTTCATTGGTATGCCAATCACACCGGCATTTGACTTCTTGTTGTTGTGTGCAAACTCCTTGCGGTCTTCTGGCAACACCGCAAATAATAGATCACCCATCCCCTGTGCCAGACTTTTATGGCGCTGCATCAAACAGACCAACTTGTCATCTGTAATTTCAAATAGTGGTGTGATATCACCACCAGCCAAGGTATCACAATCCATATAAAACAAGAATTTATATGGAGACAGGTCCATGAACAAGTCAATACAGGTCCTGGCCTTAAGATAGTCGTACTCGTGACTACCAGTGGTGTTCCTAAATGTCTTGTACTTAGTGTTGTTACGGATACACTCATCTCGAACGCCATCTAGGACGACATCCACCCTTGCGCCTTCAAGTTCGAATTCCTTGTCGGTGAAGACCACAATGTCTCCATCAAACCCAAAAATGCGAATGCTCTGGACCACCATCGTTGCCAGAGCTTGATAGGTCTCGCCAAAAGCGATCAAGCAGACAAGATTTTTATTCATCTAAAATCCTTATCAGGTTGGCCCATGACTGAGAAGATGGGCTGGCATATGACACTGGAAAATGCAGGAACTTAACCTCGCCACCATTCTTAACATGAAATCCGTGTTCGTTAGGTCTGAGACCACCCTGCAATTTATGCAACCAGTTGAATTCTCTAGGCAGTGTGTAATGATTCTGTAACTTATGTTTCCACACCGTCGCAATTAAGGTTCCCTGGTCCCTGTCGGCCCAGTGTCTGTCGCCAAAAATTGATGTTGTGTGGTGATGCCAATCATCAAGAAACTGAGCCGATTGCTGGTCAAACAAGAATACGCCGCCATTCCAGATAGGCCAATCATTATTAACCTCTATCTTAAACTGGTCCTTAATAGCCTTGTTTAATGGGACCTTGCGGGTAGCATATCTGGAAAACCTCTTTACAGTTTTGCCGGGATCTCTGCCAAAGGTGATTGGTGGTTTATATAGAGAGAATATTTCAGGCGCATTGTGTGAAACCGGGAAAACATCGGTATCAAGGTAACAGTAAATACCATCCAGATCACCAATCATCCTGTGTAAGCCAGTTTTAAGTACTCGGCTACACTGAACGTCATTAAGTTTTGGGTCTGCGCCATACTTTACCACTTGATCATGGTGAATCGGAATACCAACACGTGACGTCACCACAATGATGTCGTTTTTTGTGTACTTCTTAAGTGCCTTAAGAGATAGGTCAAGGCGCTCGGCGTGTTTATCACCACAAACCGATAGAACAAATGTGCTCATGCTGTAATGAAGTCCAAATACTGTTTGAGAATTGCTTGTGAAGTAAACCGACTCGAATAAATGTGACCATTTCTACCCATCATCCTCATGATATGTGGGTTCTTTATCAAGAATGATAACCTCTTTTCAAAATCTTTGAGGTCATTACATAAGTAACCACTGTTACCATCAATGACCTGATCCTGATTGCCGGCCTTATTGGTGGCCAAGACTGGGCACCCAGCAGTCATGCCCTCAGCAACTGCCCTGGACCACGGTTCATTACGGCCCCATGAAATAAAGAATAGGAAGATGTCAATACCCTGTAGGTACTCACCAACATCAATAGAATACTCAGGACGCACCGTGACGTTTTTAATATCCTTGATTTCTTTGGCACGATCCTTCGGAACCCCAAGGAAATCCCACTCAACCTTGTCACCATACTTATCATTGATACGCTTAATCAGCTCGGTACACTCTGCATCGAACTTGTAACCGTGCGCCTTGGAATGCTTACCTATTCTGATCTTATCAGACGGTGTCTTAGTAGTAGTAATGGAACCTGGATCGATCGGGCTATCAAGTATGATGCGGGGCAGGTGGCGCATACCTCGGAATTTCTTCTCTTTCTCGTTGATCTCGTTGAAGAACTTCTTGTTGGCACAGATCACCCTCAAATCCTTAACCATCGGAGCTAGTTCTGCTAAATGCCTTGACGGCGTGATTACAAAATTGAACAGGAACACCATCTGCTTGATCCTATCTAGATCAACCTTGCATGCGTGGTGTTCCTCACACTCTCCCATCCAATACTTGGGCCTTGCGAACGAGTAACTATCGCTATTGACTATCAACAGGCTATCGACCTTATAGAGCTCTTCTACGTTCTCTGGCTTTGGCTTGAATATGCGCTTCACTACGCGAACACGATTATCCAACTTGGCTGCGATCTTTTCACTCAAGTCCTTTTCACACAGTAACCAACATTCATGTTCAGTATATCGCACTATTGAGTTTGCCATCTCGGCGCAGCGATGTTCTGAGCCGCCGCTGGCACCTAACTTAGAAAAGATACCTATCAGCATAATTACTCCATTGTTTTAACATGAGCCCAAACATCACCTTTATTAACACCAGAGAAGATCCACTTATCACCAAGTGAATCTTCAACAGCACGCCGCACGCCAGTTATTAGGTGAAAGTCATGACCAGTCATCAGCCCACCAGGTTTTATCTTGGGAAGCCAGGCCTTTATGTCGGCCATCACACCTTCATAAGAATGATCACCATCTATAAATACCACATCTAGCGTGTTGTCTGGGAATAATTTGGAAGCACCAACAGATTTCGATCTCATAACCATGACAGTTGGGTCACCTTCAAACAACTCTTCCACCATTTTGTGCCTGAGATCAGCGCTTTTTTGGTCAAATCCCTTTGGGGCAACGCCATTCTCAAGGTATTCTGGGTCGGCAAGCCATGGGTCTATTAAGTACATCAATGAAAGTGGGAATTCACATCTGAATCCTCTAGATGCACTTCCTTCAAAAACGCCTATTTCGGCAAATGTCTCGACACTTATATCGAGGGCGTTGGCCATAGCGCCAACGAATTCCCACCTTTTCAGGCGCTTACCACGCATTGATTCTTGAAAATCTGTTATATTCAACCCGCGTTCTCCCTAAAATCTGAATATGGTGCATGCGGTTTATGCTTTTCTTCTTTCGCTTTCACTTTTGGTGGGATCCGAAGACAGTCGGCGGTAAATTCGGCGCGAACAACCTTTGGCTCGCAGCTGGTATTTATGCGCTCCTCAGTCTCTATGCGCTCCTCTGGAGTTAATATTGTCGGCGGCTTTCCAAGTTCTATCTTGGCTTCTGCTGATAGCATCAGATCTGATTTAACACCAACAAAGCTGCCGACCTCTTCTATACCGAATGGGGCACCAACAATACCAGGACCATAAGCGTCAACAATTTCTGACCAACGCAGAACTTTCCAATCGGTTCCTATGTGTATTGGCGCTACAATCTCTGCGAGATTATGAAATGGTCGAAGACAGTGGAACAATGTATTATTGGCCCCAACCTTGATTCGTCTCCACAACCGATATTTCTCTCCTGGCGTTTTGTGAGTAACCGCATTACCGATCAATTTCAAACACCAGCCAACACAACAACGAATTCGATTTAAATGATTGACTTTTGGTTCCATCATACTCCCTCCTAATAATCATAAAGTTCAAGATATTGTTGAACTTTGTCTACTACATCTGCAGCGGTAATCATATCCATACACTTTGGAACTTTCTCGCCACTTTGTGAAACCACCGGCACGTGACACAGGTTGTCTTGGTCTTTACTATCACCATCACCAAGAGGCTCAACTCTACTACACCAGCAACCACCAGAGTCACAGCATGGCAACATTCCACAAGTATGCAGATACGCATGCTCCATATATGCTTCCCATTGGGTCGGTTCCCTACCACCAGCAAGAACTATGCACGGACGCCTGCGACGATGGAATTGTGGTTTCATTTCAACAGCGGCAGACAAGTGCATAGCAAAGCTGACTGGTGTAATAACACCAGCTGCGTGGTACATCAGTCTTACAAATTGGCGCATGTCTGTCTGGCCTATCAAGTCGATTACATTGTCACCATCTAGCGGTTGATGTCTGTGTCCCTCATCCTTGGCCCCAACCTGAACAAACGTGATACCTTTAAGTTCACTCACAACCTCTTGATATCTTGCCCTCTCCCACTGTTTGCAAGTGAAGTCACTCTTGGACCCAGCGTTGATAATCCAATATGGTAAATCTTTACCTGTTATCTCATGAATCTGGCTATACCACGACTTTTCTACGTTGCTGATGTAAATATCACCACGGAATTCGGTTGGGTGGATGTTAAGACCGAACTTCTCATTAAAATCATTGATAAATCCGTGTACAAAGTGATATGGTGAATTATTACTACGATGGATGAGTTCGTATTCTGTTGCCACCCACATCACATCTTCGGCTGTTGGATCAAGCTTTGTGACGTATGGATTGTTTTCGAATAGGGCTGGACATGATGTGTCTATTGCTGTAATGAACCATCCTGGGTAACAGGTATGTAGGTCCCTAATGGCAGCAGTGAGCATCATGATATCACCGGGTGCTTGGTGCTGTTTAAAGAATATCTTGATGGGCTTCTCGGCTTCCATGGCACTAAACCGAATCTCCTCTAGATCGGTGTTGCCACAAAAGCAAGTACCTTTAACAAAATTACCATCAACTCTGACCCAACTCCTCTTACGACCACACTGTGGACATTGTAGAATCTGTTTCTTGCTGTATTCAGAAATATTCAAAGGGGCCGCAATAGAGACGGATTCCATTATTTCCTCCATCAAACTTAATTCAGGTAAATCTTAAATACCCCAGGAATAAATATGAAACTAACTTGCCTCTCTGAAGCATCCGACAAAATGCCAACTAGACAACTTGGCAAGACTGGGCACAAGGTCAGCATATTGTCTCTGGGTGGCCAGGGCGCACTAGAAACCCATAAGGGCAAGCACAAGGAAATGGTAGAAATCATCGAACGTGCACACGAGTTGGGCGTAAATTATTTCGATACCTCACCAATTTACGGGAAGTCAGAACAATACTACGGTGAGGCTCTGAAACCATTTCGTAATAAGATCTTCCTGGCATCTAAGACTGATGACAGAACCAGAGATGGGTCGATGCGCATTCTGGAAAAGTCACTAAAGACACTTAAGACTGACTATCTAGATCTCTGGCAGGTCCACCACCTAGATAAGGTTGCTGAAGTCAATCAAGTGGCTGGCGGTGATGGTGCTCTAGAAGCCATGATTGAAATGAAGGAGCAAGGGGTAATTAAGAATATTGGTCTAACCGGCCATCAGGACCCGCAAGTCTTGGTTGAGATGATCAGAAGACACCCATTTGACGTGGTGTTGTGTCCAGCAAATGCATCAGATATCCACATGAAGCCATCATTTAGTAAAAAAGTCATGCCACTAGCTAACAACTTGGGCATGGGAATTGTTGGGATGAAGGTCTTTTCGCAGGGGTTTATATTTCACCCCAGAGGTATAACAACTGCCTGGGAAGCATTAACCTACGCAATGAGCATGCCGCTCAGTACCATTATTGTTGGGTGTGACTCAGTAGCACAGCTCGAAGAAAATGTAGCCATCGCTAAACAATTTCAGCCGATGACGTCAAGTCAGACCAAACAAATAGAAAATAAAACTAATCACTATCTCAAAAGATCTCAGTTCTTCCGTAGTAAGTATGGTGGTTACGGCTCAAAAGATAGGCTTGATCCACCCTACACAGTGTCGGGGTTGTCATGAAACTAATAACACTTTATGAAGGTAAAGCACAAATAGCTGGTAGGGATTATGATGTCAGCTTCCAGAAAGCTAAGAGAGTCGCCATGAGCCTTGGAGCAACAAGGTTTACCTATGACGGAATGGAATGGGTCTTCCACAAGGGCAAGTGGGCCATGCAGACTTAGAGTTCTATGAATACCACAGCAGCATCGCTTACCACATATAATCCATCGCTAGAATAAAACGCCAGTTGCAGTTCTCCTCCAAAAATGTCTGGAATCCCAAGTGCTTCATACCTATGTGCTGGAATGATGGCCGCTGGTGAGTGAATCACTTCTCCAGACAGCACAATGCGCTGCACTCTAACTAGGTCTTTGCCAATTGGCATACCACTTATTGGTTTCAGCTGAACTTCTGTAATGTTGTGGCTTGCTAAAACGTATCTGTGGCCAGCAGAATCCTGGATACACAGTTGTTCATCCTCGAAAACGTTTATGATGCCTTTGTTGATCTGCTCATCCAAAGTAATGATTTTAACGTTGGGAACGCTAATAGAACCACTCACAAGGACTCGTGCTGCCTTAATCATTTTTCAACCCCGCATATCTGTAAGTGTAGACCCTAACAGTCCTCCACTGGCCTTCCAACATTTTATCCAGCTTTTCTTTGGCCTCCGGATCTCCATCTGCAACCATTTTCTTATACTTGGCCGCAAAACGTTTGGCCTTAGATACCATCGAGATAATCATTCACGCTCCAACAAGGTATAACCCTGCGCCAGAAGATCTTTAACTACATTTTCTGGACGCAGGGATTCTGGATCAATTACTTTGGGTCGCAGTGATTGGGATGGAAGTGGCGATGGTTGTGCGGTTGAGTCCATGAGGTCAGCGATTTGTTGTACTTCTTCGTCAGACACCTTGCTGTCTGGTCCTTGGATGACAACCTCCATTTTGAGTCTGGACATGGCCGAAGACTGGGGCCAGGTGGCTGCTTCGGATCTCTGGTGTTTGATCTCATGTTTCATTCCTTATATTTGGGATCAAACATCTCCGTTTTCTACAATCTTCTCGTCTTCATACGGCGCTGCCACCCGTCTATACAATTCCCTACTGACACAACTCAAAACACCCATCACCATATTTATGGTAGCATAACAAAGGCCTTTTCGATTGATTACGCGGTGTATGAGTCTGGTTATTGCATAATTCAATTCACCTTCTGTTTCAATCTGTAGAGCCAGTGGGTCTACAAGCTTGTCAATCTTTGGCCTGTCTTTCTGCAAAATATATGGCACATCGATCTCCTATTTGTGTGTCTTCTCAACATGAATGGGAGCAACAATTGTCTTGCCATGTTCCTTATCGATAATGAAGAAAGACTGCTCCGGAACGTTGTACGTTGCCTTGATCTTAAGGGCAAACGCATTCCAACCAATCAGCGAACCATTACTGATAAAGTTGTTGCCATCCATAAACGTGTGCCAGTGGCCGAACACATCCAAGTCTGCCGGTATATTTTTATTCCACTGCGCAATTGCCTTATTCACCGGGATGCTGATACCACCAACGCCACCCTGATACCTGACCGCATCACCATGGTGGAACCTCAGCCTATAGTTGTAGACATCAAGATAGGTGTGATATCCACTTTCAATAATGAAGTGTACCTTTGGATTATCACGATATACCTTGGCAATGCTACGGTACATCAACGTCTCAAATGAGTTACTAACCCTGGTGTTGACGCGCTGCCTGATGGTTGTCCTGCCGTGGTTACCGGCACAACATGGAATCACAATCTGCTTAAAACCACCTTCTTTCAGAAGAAAATCAATGCCAGAGCAGATCAAATCAATGCCCAGCTGGGTGGCCTCGATCGGGCTCATGAAATTGCTCTCTTGTAATTCCTCATGAATATAGCCGCTGATAATATCACCAAGAATAGGAACAACCAAATCATTGATGGTGATACCACTACGCATCAGGTTGACCAGGAATAAACCATTTCTAAAAAAGTTATCGGCCCTTTTGGTCGCAATCTTTGGAGTATAATTATTGCGCCCGTTAACCGTCTCCGGGTCCACGCGCTCTTCAACATGCCAGTCACTGGCAACCATCACTGCTGTGCCTTCAGATGAAGCTTTCTTGAGTCTTGCCTTGATCTCATGTGGATTTGAGTCAAGCATACTCATGATACCAAGTTGCCGTTGCACTTCGTCCAGTTCGCGTAGGGCTTCTTTATAACGCTTATCGGATCTCTTTGCCTTGTCATTAACTTTCAAGGCGTGCATATCCGATTGCACAAAGTGTGAATCTGGTAAAGTACCAGTTTCGCGTAATTGCCTGATAACATCGGCCTCATGCGGGGTTAAATATGCCTGCACACTGCGTTTTTCCTCGGGTGATTTTGGCTTTCTACCGCGCCTCTTATCTGCCATACCTCAATTCCTCCTTACTTATCTAACTGAAGGCCACTTTTCTAGAATTCCATCGGCAAATCCCCAATGGATGGCTTCTTCTGCCGTCAAATGAACATCGCCCTGTTCATTCATTGCTTTCTCTATATAATTACGAACTTTAACCCTACCCCATTTGGGAAACTTTGGAGCTCTATAGGCTTTTTCAGCATAGATATTAAGCATTCTTTCGTGCATTTTCCTACAGAATTCTGCTGCGCCAGCTACTTGATTAAGATTACCAATGAGTGCTGTATATCCATTATGAAACATGAAGTGTGATGATGGTAAAAGTAATCTTACGCTAGCAGCTTGCAATATAATTGATGACATACTACTGGCTTGGGTGTATGAAATCATTGTGGTTGGGTATGGCATTAGCCTAATAACATCATAGATAGCAAAACCTTCCTCTACGACACCCCCACAAGTGTGCATATGTATTATAACTTTAGCTTTTGATGATTGCTTCCGGAAGATATGTAGATTTTTTATGATCCTGGTTGCCATCATGTACTCAACACCGGGTTCCACACCATCTTCATGGTCTGAACCGTAGGTCTCTATACTATGCAGCCACATCTCCCTACTACGCGTATCAATCCAGTAATCATGAATTTGTTCGAGTTGTTCAGGGTTAACGCTTCGACGACGTTTTTCCGGCATAATCACCCCTGTGATACCTTTGACATATTGTGTATCAGATTTTAAATACGAAGAAAGACATAATACACACGAATATATCGGAGAATAGGAGGATATAATGAGTAAACCGTTGCAAACAATTACCAAACTCGACACCAACGGGTTTAAGCCAATCCCAAATCGTACATCGTTGGAGAAGGCCTACAACATTATGTACGAAAATCTGTGGTCGATGTTCGACATTCCGGATGGTGCTCGGGACGAGATGTGGCGTGAAGACAAAAGCGGCAATATTAAGCGTGCCAAAAGAAAGACAGACAACTGCCGCCAGTTGTCTGTATCAGACTTCGCATGGACAAAAGAAGTTAAAGAGTCGTTCTACGAATGGGCAGACCACAAAAGAACAGTCAAGCATATGAAAAATATTGGTGGCATGACCTGGGGTATGTGGGTATTACAGTCAGAACCGTCAGAACCATTGGATGGGGCCGCATAGCGGCCCCATCGCATTTTTTATTTACCCAATGGGCAGACCATCCATGAACCCTTCTGGTGAACCAGATAAGTCCTTGACTCCACCCTTCTTCACAATGTCTTCCAGCTGTTCCTTGAACACGAAATAGAGACGAATCAGGCCAGACTCTTTTTCTTTCCACTGGTCAACATCAAGATCATCGGCCTTCAATTCTTGTTTGATCATCGCACCGGCACCAACGGCAACTTCCTTGCGTACAGTCGATCTTAAATCCACTGTCTTAATCTTGCCGCTGTATTTATCAGAACTCTTGCGACGCTTACCAGAAAACATCGTTTTCATCTTGACACCTTTGGTCGGTAATGGCATCGAACTGCTATAACCGGAGCCAGATACAGATTCAGGTGAATTTGATGCAGAACTAGATTCTGACACCGATGACGAGAAACACATGTCGGTGGTGTTTAAGTCTGGGCCGCCCAAGAAATCCATTTGCGGCTCATATTTGCCAACCAGCTCATCATGTCCTTTATTGATTTGGCCAGCAAAGTACATCCCACCACTGGTCTTCTCTTCATGTTCTATTCCACGACATCTCATCTCTGGTTGGAGTACGCGAGGTGTCTTGGTCTTGAAAAACGCAAACCCAAACGCCGGAACTGTATTCTCCTTACCAATCACATGTGAGGCAATATCTTTGGCCTCATCTGAAGTGAAGAAGAATTGCCGAACACAGCCGTCGCTCTGCCTAAACCCATCCCACCACGGAATATTGGGGTGACAGATGTAATTCTGCGGTGGCCATTCATAATTACACTTCTCGCAGAACGTGCCATGGGCAAATTCAATATCGTGCTTGGGACACTTGTTCCTATACTGCTCGAGGGCAAGTGATTCAATCTTCTGCCCAGTGATGGGGTTCATTCCCTTAACCGATGGCAGAATGGCCGTATTCAGAGCCTCATTCTTTGTGAAGTCAAACCAAAGACCCCACTCCGGCTCTACCGGACACACATAACTACCAGGACCCGTAACCCAGGAAGAGGGGCATCCCGGCAGGGATGCGATGGGAAACACCGGCAGAGGAGACCCAGAGGGTAATCCATTTGCTATCTCGTCATCGCCAACAAAATGGCGGTCAAGCTTAGGCGCTCTGCGAAGCACGGCCTTGCAACTGCCGTGCTTCATGGTGGTCACCCAACCTTTCTCGGTGACCGATGGAACATAAGATGGTGCAATCATATCTGTTAGCATCTTTCTATTCCTCCTAATATAGACGGCCACCTGGGCGGAACGGATCTTTCGGACCTTCGTTCTCATCCAGTTTGAGACTCGGAAGTTCACTGCGATTCCTCAGACGATCATAGATCACATAAACGTCGGCAAACTCATCTGTGAGCTTGTTAATACCTTCCTTAGCCAAAGAAATGATTGCCTTGAGCTCGAGCTTAGACTTAGGACCCTCATCCTCGTCACACATTACTCGAATGAATTGGCGTGCCTCATAAGATACACCATCCCAGGATTCACTGCATTCGGCGCAATAATCCTGTGTCAGGACAGTGCCGTGGATTGGGCACACTTCCTCAATCTGGCCTGGGAATTCATCTGCCTTACGTAGGAGATAAAGAACACGATCTTTCTTGATCTTGCGGTCCGTGTCACGCTTGCGTGCAACCTTTAACATTTCAAGCGTTAGCGGTTTGTCTAAGACGTTGTTGTCATTGCCAACGGCCATATATGCAACAAATGGCCTGCCATGTGACCTCTTCATCAACTCCTGAATAACAAGGTCATTGTCTGAGTTATACTCTTCAATCAGACGATCATCCTTCCACTCTGCCACAGGCTTGTTGGCATCAATGAGTTTCTCAATGTCAGATTTTGAACCAGCCACTTCATAAGATTCAGCATTCTCCCGCAGGATTGACCACACTTTCTTGAAACGAATGGGAGGGATCTGCGGGTTACCATTCTCACAAAATGCTCTCCTGGCCTCACCCTCAGAACATTCCGGGCTCATGAGTAGTCCATGTGATTCTTCATCCTCATAAATACCAAGTGCGGCTAAACGCTTCCATATCACGAATCTGGAAACAGCCTTAATCTCGGGCTCATCATTGCTAGCCCCCATGTCGGCAAGGTCCGCGCCATCTGCATGCTCCAGCATCTCCACCACTGCTGGGACTGCTTCAATGACTTTTGCTGCTTCTGCTACTTTGTTACGGAGGGATTCTACGGTATGTGCATTAATTTGCATTTTTCTTTTCCTTTCACACATCACACATCACACATCACACAAAATGGTGGGCACCATTGGGGCGGCACCTCTAAAACCCGTGTCATTTGGGCGACACTACCCTATTTATCCATAAGCAATTCTCCTTTCTGTTCGTTAAATACATTTGCCTTTGCTTCGTCTTCTATGTGCACCCTAGTGATCTTATCAAGCAGGTCTAACGTATCAATGTGGTATTCTGTCATCAAAGCGATACCCTGATCGTCGATATTGAACTTTAGACCTTCAATATAATTTAATCTTTCGGCCCTGACCACGTGACATAAATCCTCATGCTCGTCCATGAGCTCCGCTTCGGCTTGTGAAAGGTGACCCACAGCCAACCATGCATGCAACGGATAGCCACAGACGGCTTCACGCATCAAAACTTCGGCCTCGGAAACGTGTTTTCTTGCGCAATTAAGGCATGAAGGCCTCATATCATTTTCCGGCAATTATTTACGACCACGACCCAGGCCACGCCCCCTGCCAAGACCTCGTCCAAGACCCATGCCTCTACCTTGGCCCCTACCTTGGCCCCGACCAACTCCCTGTCCGAGGCCCATGCCGCGACCAAAAGCAGCCCCACCACCTATGCCTGGTCCATTAGAGCAAGGTCCCGACCCACGCCCAGTCGCCGGTCCTTTGCCAGTAGGCCCTGTTTTGTCGAATCTTGGCATGATATCTCCTTTATTGTTTATTTTTGCGGACGCTTCCAATTTTCTTGTACAACATCAGACGGATCAACATATTTAATCTCAGTGATGTTGGTGGCTTGACAGTGTGGGCATTCGTCTTTAAGACCAACACTAATCTTGCGACAATTCTCACATATGGTAAACTCTGGTGATATTGTCAGCTGGGCAGCATTTGTATCCAAAAACGTCTTAATCACCAGATGTTTTATTGCCTCTGGAGACGGCAGGTTTTCTCCAACAAAGGCGTGGATAATTGCTCCAGACTCGATGATCTCATGAAATCTGGCTTGAGTTATTATTCTCGTTATGATATCCGTATCTGCGTCTGGACGTATGTGGATCGAGTTGGTGTAGTATGGTTCATCTCTATCAATAGAACCACGCACAAATTCCATAGCCTGCGGGTAATTGCGCAGATCCATTTTTGCTAAACGCCTTGCCGCACTTTCTGCTGGGCTCTCCTCGAGTGCAAATTTAATACCATGCTTCTGTCCAAGTTCCTTTGCTGACAGATACATGTATGATACGATCTCAAGGCCCTTCCACAGCATTTCATCTGACTCGTGAAGTTCCTTATGAAACAAATACTGCAAACACTCATTGAGACCCAAAATACCAATAATATAGGTACACGTTTCAAGATCTACATATGGTCGCCCATCCGGGGCGATACGACCAACCTGCCAAAGAGGCATTGATGGCCCAGCCATTAGCTTGTGTATGAAATCCTTCTTCTGTAGGTGGGCCTTGACGCAGATCTCGATGACATTATCGAGCTCTTTCAAGAATGCCTTGTAATTACCACGGCCAGCACGATAAGCACACTGCGGTAGATTGACTGTTATGTTCTGGAACCCGCAATTATGTAGCACAATTCCATTAGACACAAATGTGCTACTATCTGTTGTAATATCATAAACATATTCATCGTTGGGGCTGTCAAACTTGGTATTGCATTTGACTCTATAATCGCCATCATCAAAGAAATCCACTTCGTGTGGTTCCATGGTGCAAACCTTTGACGACTCAGAAAGACACACTTTAACTGTTTCAGTAACCGGTATTTCCAGCTTATAAAACGGCCATGCCGGTCTCTCTTCGCCATTATATATATAACTGCATTTCGTACCCCACTTGCTTGTATACAAAAAACTCCTATATCCATGGTATTCAAGCCAATTCTGAATCTGCGTTAATGCAACCTTAGAATTTAGACCAATACACACATTATTGCCACTGATGGTGCCGTCTGTATCAATCAGTCCAGCAATGATGTTCCAAACATACTTGGGCTTTAATTGAAACACGCAATCTGGCAATTGTTTTTCGTGGCTAAGACCAATAACATTATGATTCCTAGCAAATTTTGCCAAGTCATCATGTTGAAACACCAATCTTTTGTTGTTTCTATCCGCATATGTCTTAGCACAAATGTAATTGCTAGATAGGATTCTAGTTATCTTATCAAGAACATAGTGCTTGTCTCTAGCACAAGCGCTTATTTGAAACCTGTTATTTTCTTTGTGATAGTAACCATCGCCAATATAACACCCCAGCACATAAGCAATTCCATCTGAAAGAACACTCTGTGATTCATCAGAAAATTGCTTAAGATCTGGCATACCTAGGCAATCAACAAGCGCATGGTCACGACACACATCCAAGGCATTTAGCAACACATTGTCATCATAAACATATTGTTCAGACACAAAATATCGGTTGCATAATTTACATCTGAATAACTTCTTTCCATATTTAGTGTTACCAAATTCTTGATAGTCGTTACCATCACAATGATAACACTTTTCTGGTTTGTTGGCAATTGCTTGGTTGATGATTGGGTGATCCTCAGTGGTAACAATGGTCTTGCCACCCTTCGTTCGAATAGCACAAAAATCCTTATCACCTTTCATATGTCTTAGGACTCTGCTAACATTGGTCCAACCGTTTTGGTCCCAAATTTCCAAGTTACTTACATACTTAATTTCAAAACCGTCCTCTTCAACGACATCTTCATCAACCAAATGATATAACTTCTCGAAGCTTATAGACATAACCTTTCCAGCATATTTCACCAATACCATCTCATTGCCTGGAAATGAAAACCTCATGCTCTCCGGGTGCTTGATCATATAATCGTCTTCGATGGTGGTACGCAGACGGCAACAGGCAGAAAGTGTGACCTCGTCCCTGTCAAAGATGAAGTACGGTGCACCGTTCTCTGACGCTATCTGACAGGCGTACTCCAGCACCTCCATCTGGTCTGGTTCGTTGAGTGTATCCTCGTTGATATGGATATCGAGCTTTGGGAAAACAAACCCGTGCCCATCGCCATCGCCTTCCTGCCAGACCTCAAGCATGGCCCGAGTGAACCGCCTAGCGATCTCGTCATATTCCCCATATGTCTTACCGGTGTACTCCCCACCGGGTCCAATGGCCGGCACCTCCTTGAGATAATTGGGGATGCCGGTGTGGATGTTGAAATCACAGAATAGGACCTGCCCACCACGGGTGAAAGCACTCTGGCTGGTCTCGAAGATGAGGTGCTGGGCTTCCTGCTTCAGCTCCTTGTCTGACATCCCCTCAAGGTATGGAGCATACATAATATTTACATATGCAACACCAAGGGCACCAGCATAATAAGCCTGCATACTTGCCAGGAATGTGGTTAAGTGCGTCGTTAAGCTTCTGGCATGCTTCGCTGGCGCAGAACAGCTATCCAAGTTGTCCAGACGTAGTCCATACTTCTTCAAGTATTCGATACTATGGGAAGAGCAGTAGAGACGGCAAGGATACCCTAAGTCATGAACATGAATAAGGCCCTGGCAATGTGCGTCAGCAACGTCGCCTGCGAATATTTCCTGTAGGGCATATTGCTTCTGTATCGTCTCAGAAATTGAATGGCCTATTGCCTCCGGGTTGTTGGCGGCAACATTAGAGTTCTCTTTACTCTTATGGAATATCAGCTGGTCGATATCATGCTTCGGTAGACCAATTGATATCTGCTTTTGAAGATGTGCCTGATGCCCTCTCTCAAACAACTCGTTGTCGGTAATCTCGCGAATGAGCGCGGTAGAAATGCGCTTGAGACCAGACTTGAATATCCTTCTCTCAACGGCCGATGCAACATCAAATGCTTCTTTCTCTTCTAAGCCGGATTCGACCTGAAGAGCCTCAGCTATTCGCATCTTATCCCATGGATGATATTCAGCCTTTGTGTCTGGGCTTACAAGAAGAGCAACATCAGTTGAATTGCCACCTTGTTGTGATTCAACTCTGACCTGCAACTGGGTCCTACGCTCAGCACGTTTCTGGCGATATAGAATATAGGCCTTACTAGTTCTAAGGTAATCACTGCGCATCAGGATTTCTTCGACGAGATCTTGTATCTCCTCTATATGAGGAACCTCGCCATTGTCAAAGCGTGGTATCAACCTTGACTCAACCACGTTTGCAACAATATCAACGGCGACATCTTCTTCAGTTTCTGCCGCCGCTGCTTTTATTGCTAACCTGATTTTCTCTATATCAAATGGTGCTACCCTGTCGTCACGTTTCCGAACAAATCGCATCTTTGCACGCTGTGGTCTTTGTTGATTCTGTTCGTCCATTGTTATCCTTTGGTTGTTGTTGTTTGAGCCATTTCATAAAGCCCGGATAATCATGGACACTGCCATTTCTCTTAATGAGTGGTACATGGCTTGTCCCAAAGAAACTCCGAGCTGCCACAATTTGAACGCTCTCGTCATCCCTCCACCCCGGATGTGGCGTTACAAAATCCTTGTACGACTTTTCTTCATATTCAATTCCAAATCTGCGCAATTTATCCTTTGCTGACTCGCATTTCTGACAATTCGGAAGACCATATACCTTAACCTGTTCGCTCATTTGCAAACCTTTCATGGGCTTGAGTGTTATTGAAATACCGAGATTGGGAAGAAATTGTTTTTGGGTTGCATCACAGGCTAATTTTGATTATGACTGAAGGCTATATAATGTGTGTACAAAAACAGGAATGGAATGAATACTACTTCTCACTCTTACCTATAACACCAAGGCCATCAGCGTTTGCCTTTCTCAATTCTTCCGTTTGCTTATCTCTGAAATAAGTTGTTATCCATAAAAGTGCGTGGCTCTCCCTGCCAGTTGAAATAACGGCTATTGCTTCTTCACCGCCTATTTCTGTCTTGAAGTACCACGAGGTTATACCTTTTTGTGATCTTCTCTTTTTTGCTGGTCTATAACCAAGCGCCAGCAGATTCTCATATTTCACTTGTCTTGCTTCATTGAAAATGTTTAATGCAGTATTGGGATCGATGTTAACACCGGCCAGATCTCTTATCCTACTAAGAGCATGGCCGGTGATAATGAGGCTCTTCTTCTCTAGCTGGAGGAACTTCTCACCAGTAATGGCCATTATACTTCAAACGTCTCTACTGTCTTGAGAAGCTCGTCCGCAAGTTCTCTGGCTTTATCGGTGAATGCGGATGTTTCGTGGATCTTCTTATTGAGTTGTTTGGCTAAGCTCCTCACCTTCTTGGCCTCCTTGCGGATCTCGTCCATGACAGGAGCATTGGCATCCTTGAGGGCAGAATTCATATCCTGCATTGCGGCCTGGACGTTGGCCTTATCCTCAAACAGAGCAGCATGTAGCTGGTCGGCTTTATCGCCTTCTAGCTTTCCCCTCTCCTTAGCCTTTGCCATAGTCGTAATGGTGTGAAAATCAGGAACAAACCTTGATTCCCCAGATTCAATGGAATTGAGCAGGCTTGGCTCGTTATTCTTAATGTACTCATAGGCGGTCATCATGCCACGTGCCGTATTTGGAGTAAGACCCAACTCCTGGGTAAAATATTCCTTGAATTGATCAAATCCCCACGCTTTGTATTCACCAGACATAGAAACTTCTAAAAGTATCTTGCCAAGCGTAATCCACCCGCTTTTGTGTCTGCGAAGGGCGTCCAAAGCTTGTTGGCGAATCTCTTCCATGTTGCCTCCTATCCTATTCTTCTCGACATCTCCACTGGATCTAAATACGTTAGCATCTTTGCTGACGTTTCATTTTTATCGAACTCAATGGTACATAATACTTCGGTCTCTGTCATGGCTTTTTTGTCATCGGATGATAAAACTTCAACATTGATTCGCATGTTGAGATTCTTCCATGGTATATTCTTGTGTTTTGTAATGAATCCGATGTACTCACCGGTTTCTATCTTCAAGTTATCTAATACGTCCTGAAGATCACCAACAACATATAACTTGCGGGTAAATTGTAATCTAACGGACCTAGCGTCTCCAGACGCGGATTCTGAGTTTGGGTCCATGACGGGCAGCCCATCGGAGGGCTTCGGAGTGAGTTCGAAATCTAACATCAATGTGATTACCTTTTATGGCGCTACCGGTATCATCCACTAAAATCCATGAGCCATTGTTGTTGGGACCACGTGTGTAGCCAGGTATATCTATTCTAGATCCCAATGGTATTACTGTAGGATCTGATGCAACGCCAGGTAAATAGGCATCTCTGCCTGTGGCCGTCTTGCCATCGCTGTTACTACCACAGCATAATTCGCATGGGCAATAAGCTGTGACTTTAACCAGCAGTCTATATGAACCACCTTCAACAGGTTTTGGCTTTAACCTCAATGGCTCAACCACCCCTGCTTGTTCTGGCTGTTTTATCTTCTGCCCATCACTCATACCCTTATTATACACAAGGGCCAGCAATGCGACCATGATAGCTAACAACACAACCAGATTGGTTATTTTCATTTTTTCGGCTTTTGTTTGTGCACGGTCATCGACAGACGACCATCAAAATTGGGAACTGGAGCATTTCCCTCAGTGCTGGCAACGATATGCGTCTTACCGCTCTTGGATGGGCCGAAATCCTCAGTGAGATCGACCGTGATGGTGAGAGTTTTGTCATCGGTGGACATTACTACGTTCTTCATACACACTTCTCCTCAATACATTAAATCACTGCTTATGAGTTAATAACGCAGGGAGGAATTACGTGTATGGGCTAGACGGTGGTGTGAAGTTGCTAGAACCCCAATATGCCTGGTTTCTCAACAAACGATACTCGTCCATCCTGCCACCAGTGATACCATTATTTTGAGCAACTGATTGTCCATATTGCAATTTAGCGCTCAACCAATATCTATCATTATTAAGGCTAGATGATGGATGCTTACCACAAAATACATTTGAACCAATTGCTGTTAGAACTGTAGGAGTTCGTTGATTTCCATTTACTGCTAAGTATAATGATGTTCCAACACGCTGTAACGCCACATGATACCAAGTATTGGTATTAGTAATGATACTCGATGCATTCCACCGATAATTTGCCGTTACTGACCCATAAGAAGACGTACAGTAAAATATCTTGGTCGATGATTCCATATGTAAATACCAAAAATACCCACTAAAACTGTTATATCCGGTAAGATGTTGATAATACCCATATGGGCCAGGAGCACCAACCGTGCCAAATGTCGCAAAATTTACCCAAAAATCAATGGTAAAATCACTGGTTCCAAATTCAAAATCTGCTGGGTTATTAATACCGTTACAGAACAAGTGGGTGCTAGGGGCAACCCCTGAATCTAAGTTAAACTGCGCAGCACTGCCAAACTTGCCGCTCACCAACGTAACATCACCATTAAATCCACCCTCTGTCATGGTATGCCTACCAGTAGCATCCGGCCATGATCCATTATCATTATGTAACAACATTGCTGTTAATGGTGGCTCTATATATTTACTGGATGAACTCAGCGATGACGAGCTATGCGAAGAGCTTGAAGACGAACTCGACGATTTAGCAGAATTACTGGAGCTAGACGAAGACGACGACAAGCTGCTAGAATTAGATGATGATTTACTACTAGAACTCTGAGAACAACTAGAGCTACTCAAACTGCTGCATGATGAACTTGACGAAGATGACTTCGATGAACTACTAGAACTCTGAGAACAACTACTACTAGAGCTACTAGAACTCTGAGAACAACTTGAGGAACTAAGAGAACTACAGGAGGAACTGGACGAAGATGACTTC
>Ga0180434_10002007_pt1 | contig 28044 bp, 19 predicted proteins | sample SS_ome_7_FD_132453 | JGI IMG/M metagenome (GOLD analysis project Ga0180434, IMG submission 132453) | Hypersaline lake sediment archaeal communities from the Salton Sea, California, USA - SS_1_D_2 metaG | ecosystem: Environmental > Aquatic > Non-marine Saline and Alkaline > Hypersaline >... | reverse complement strand
TGGAAAACAGGTAAGCTCCGACAAAGAGTCTCTTGGCGAAGATCTTGACGCCGGTGTCCAGGTTTAAGCTGCTCTCGGAGGCCAGGTCCGGATTCCCGATCACGTATTTTCTGCCGGTCAGGCCGGTGTAGAACAGCTCGCTCATGCCGGGCAGCCGGTAGGCGCGTCCCAGGTTGAAGAACCAGGAAACCGACCGGCCGAATTTCTTGGTGAGCCCCAGGAAATAGGAGGGGGCGCCGTCCTGCCTGCATTGTTCGCCCTCGTCCACCAGGGCTTCGATGGAGAACCAGGTGTAGCGGATACCCCCCAGGATGTTCAGGTCGGGAATGCCGTGGTAATCGGCGGTGACAAAAAGGCTCAGGTCGTTGCGTCGGCCGTTGCGCAGGGGAAAGGTGGTGCTCCGTTCGCCTTCCTCTACAACCGAATTCTCAAAATCGAATCCGGTCCGTCCGAACCAGTCCAGACCGGTCTGCAGCGACAGGTTTTGACTCCATTCGGTCTTGATGCCGGCCTTCGCCCCCAGGTTCAGACCCTCGGTCCGGGAAAACTCGGTCACGTTGGCGTCGGTGTTGAACTTCTCTAGGGCGTACAGGCTGGGGTTCAGGCTGAACACCAGGTCCAGGCTGCTCTTCTCGCTCAATTGCCTTTCGGTGTATTGAAACCGGAGGTAATGTTCTCCCTCGTCGCTCACCCGGGTATAGGAATCGGGCGCGTTGTCCCGGTTGGGTTTGCCGATGTCGTTTCCGATGCCGCCGATATAACTCAGCCTGAAGGCGCGCTTCTCGTTTTCATGCCGAATCGACAGTGCCCCGGAATAGATATTGTAACCGGAGTGGAATACTTCACCCTCCGGGCTGCTGTAGTTGCCCGCCCGGTTCACCTGGAATCCGGCGCCGAGGTCCAGACCGAGGATCTTCTGCTGGATGGCCAGCCCGCCGTTCACCCGGGTGTCGTTGGAGCTCAGGGAAAGATTCAGGTTGTTCCGGAACGACCTGTCGCTCCCCGGGGTGAAGGTCAGCATCTGGATGACGCCGCCCATGGCGTCCGATCCGTAGAGGACCGAGGAGGCCGATCGGACGGTTTCGATCTTACTGACCAGTTCCGGGGCGATCAATTCGGCCGAGACTCCGGCCCGGCGGTCTCCGGTGACGCGCATCCCGTCGACCAGCATCAGCACCCGCCTGCGGGCCACGCCCCGAATACTGGGGGTGATGGAGAAGCCGCCGCTTCCGATGAAGGAGATTCCCGGGGTATTGAGCAGGGTGTCCACGATGTTTCCCGGGATTTTTTCCGTGATTTCCAGTTCGGAAACCGAACTTTCAGCCGCCGGGACATCCACGGTCCGTTCTTCCCGGTTCAGGGCGGTCACCGAGATCTCTTCCTGGATGTACTCACGGGGCACCAGCAAAACGGAGAGAGGCTTGTCCAGTTTGCCGGTCCGTACCTTCAGTGTGCTGGTGTGAAACCGCTCGTGTTCGAAAACCAGCGTGGCCGTGTCGGTTTCGGGAGGCAGCCGAAAAACGAATTCCCCCCTGCCCGAGGTGAAGGAAAAGATGTCCTGATCTTTGACCGACACCTGGACGCCTTCCAGGGGGTGATGATGGATGTCCTGAACCACCCCGCGGACGACCGCGGGCTCCGCCCGGTTTTCCCGGGCGGAGCCCGGTGAAAACACCACCAAAACCATGGCCAGCAACAGAGTGATAACCCTACCAGGATTGTTCATTCCATTGATACGGGAGTGCCGGTCCTCCGGTTTCTGGCCCGGGACATGTCGGTGCAATCGGGGGGGGCTTCAGCGCTTAGGTGAAGGCCGAGATGGAGTGGAGACCCAGGCCCGGGTTCCCGGTGGGATAGAGGGTTCCTTTCTTCAAAATGACGGCACCGGTGGTCGGGTCGCCGATGAGGTCGAGATGCCCGTCGAGATCGGCGTAGACCACATTGGGCCGGGCCAGGGCGAAATGGAGTCCCGCGGCGATGGCCAGGCTGGTCTCGTCCATGCAACCCACCATCACCTCCAGTCCGGCCGAACGGGCCACGGCGTTGATCTGCAGGGCTTCGGAGATCCCGCCCACCTTCATCAGCTTGATGTTGACCATGTCGACCCGGTTTTTCCGGGCGAGCCGGAAGGCGTCACGCAGGTTCATCAGGCTTTCGTCGGCCATCACGGGGATATGGGCCCCGGCCGTGACGCGTCCCAGGGAACCGTGGGCGTCCCGGGGCGTGGGTTGTTCGATCAGCTCGACCGCGGCGGACCGTGTCGCCTCCACGAAGTGGAGGGCCTCATCGACCGAATACCCCTGGTTGGCGTCGAACCGCAGCTCGATGCGCACCCCCACGGCCCGGCGTACGTCCATGATCCGCCGAATATCCGCTTCCACATCGGCCCCTCCCTTGATCTTCAGGGAGGTGAATCCCTCCGCCACGCGCGCCCGGGCCCGCTGCACCGTCTCCGCGATGGACAGGATCCCGATGGTCACACTGGTCCGGATCCGGGTCCTGAATCCGCCGAGAACCTTGAAGGTGGGCAAACCGGCCGACTTGCCCAGGATGTCGTGCAGGGCCATGTCCACCATGGCCATGGCCGAGGGGCCCGGTGTCGGCGGTTTCTTGAGGTCCTCGAGCAGGCGCGCGCGTCGCAACGGGTCCGCACCCTTGAGCAGGGGGCTGATCCTGTCCGCGGTCTCGGCCAGCACCCCCTCGGGGGTTTCCCCCGTGACCTCCAGGTCCGGGGCCGCGCAGCCGAAGCCCGTGATCCCTCCGTCGGTGTCCAGGCGCAGCAGGATGTTGCAGGTGGATTCGATGGTCTCGTAGGCGATGGCATAGGGCTCCCGCAGCTTCATACGCACGGATTGGGCCTCGATGTGCGTGATTTTCATGGGTTGGGGTTCGGTTTCGTCGTGAGGGTCATGGGGGTGCTCAAAATTTGCGGTTGTGGATCTCGTCCAGGGTCATACCCTTCAGATCTTCCACCAGGGAGACGAGGTGGGCGATCATGATCTGCCAGATTTTCTTGCCCTTGGCCGCCGACGCCTTGGAGGGATCTCCGAGAACCCCGCTGCGGGATACGTTCTGGGTGTAGGCGTACCAGGAAACGTTGCGTTTCGAGGTGAAGTTCAGATACCGGCTGGTGAACTCCGGGACGTATTTCTCGATCCGATCCATGCGGACCAGGCCGGGACGAACCGCCAGCGCCGTGCTGGTTTCGATCTCACCGGCGTGTACGTCGTTCGGGGTGTCGATCATGCCGTAGATGTCCACGTCACTCGTCTCTCCGCTGTCGATGCACACGAAAATCTTGGCGTCCCGGTTGATCATCTGGGCGGCGTGGTTCAGGGCGGGATTGTTGCCTCCGTGGCCGTTGATCACCACCAGTTTGTTGATCCCGTTCCCGGCGACGGCCATGCCGATGTCGTACACCAGGCGGCTCAGGGTGTCGTTGCGTATGCTGATGGTCCCGCGGAATTCGTCATGTTCATAGGAAACACCGTAGGATATCATGGGCAGGATCAGGGGGCGGGGCGGGCTGCAGGCCTCCGCGACCCGCCGGGCCAGGTGGTCGGCGTCGAAGGCGTCGGTATCCAGGGGCAGGTGGGGGCCGTGCTGTTCGATCGAGCCCACGGGCAGAAGGGCGATGTCCACCTCGGTGAAACGCCGCTTGGCCTCCGGCCAGGTGAGCTCACCCCAGATATGGGTGCGATCGCCCGCGTCGCCGTCGGTGCCCGGTGGTCCGGGTGGCGGCGACTCCATCTCGAAGGCGTAGGGTTTGTCGATGTCCGGGAGCCGCCGGGCGGAGATCTCGGTCCAGTGCCGTCCCCTGCGGGCAACGGTGCCGCGGGCGTGACGCGAGTAGATGTCGATCAGTGGTTTTCTCAGGTCCATGGGTATGCCCGAGAGCGGGGAACGCTCCGGATCGAGGCGTATCTTGAGTACTTCGGAACGCTCCGCGGTCGTCTGGCCCGGTTTGCCGGGACGGCGCAGCAGGTTCTTCTGACGCAGCGCGAAGAGCAGGTGCTGAACCGCCGGCGCTTCCTGGTGCACGCCCTTGTCCTCGAGTTCACTCAGACAGTCGTCGATCTGTTGCGGTGTGTACCCGCAAACCGTGGGATCCCCGTCGATCGCCTTGAGCATGCCCACGATGCGACGGCATTTCTCACAGCGGCCGCAGGGACGGATCCGGTCGTCCTGCTTGTGTGCGGCGTGGCAGGATATCTGCTGGGCCTGCAGGTCGGGATAGCGCTCGTGGAGGATTTTCTGAATCAGTATCTCGGAGAGCGGCCTGAGAATCGAGAACTGGCTGATGGACCAGCCCTTGCGCATGTAATAGCGCGACAGGGTGTTGTCGAAATAACGGCTCTGGTCGAAGAGACCGTCGTAATGGGCAATCCCCTGGAACGATTTGCGTACGGTGGTGTCGTATTCGTCTCCGATGAGGATACGCCCGATGCCATGGCGCCGGACCAGTGGCAGGGCACCGAAGAGGAACACCGCCACCGTCCACAGGCGGATGGGGTACTCGTCGCTGCGGACGGAGTGGAAATCACGGCGGATGAAAGGCATCTGCCGAAGGAACCAGGAAAAGACCTGGTCGGAGTTGGTCCAGATCCGACCGGTGCGGGGGACGTTGGTTTTGAAATGCTGATAGGCGTTCAGCGCCGTCCACCAGTGCCGGCCCGACTCGTTGACGAACAGTGGATAGACCTCGTTACCCAGTTCGTTCAGCAGGCCGTAGGTCAGCAGGCTGTCTTTGCCGCCGCTGGAGAGGACCGCGTGCCGGTTTCGGTCTGTGGCCCACAGCAGCCAGTGCGGACGCTGCCCGGTGGCCGGCGGTTCGCTGAACTCGATGGCCGACCGGGTGTAACGATCCAGTCGACGGATCGACAGCTGTCCGGCCGGACCCTTCAGGAAGGGATTGGGTTCAAGAAATTTCTTGACGTAGATTTCACGGGAGGTGTTCTCGGTCATGTCGCGGATGAAACGGCGGTCGGCGTTGTCGAACACGCCGTGGAAGACCATGGTCCGACAGAACAGACCGTAGTTCAACGCCACCTGTGCGGCGACCATCCCGGCCAGATTCTGGCCGGTCAAATCGTCCTCGAATACATCTTCTTCGTAGCGGTAGATCAGGTCGATGGACCGCTCGCCCTCCGGCCCGATGAGACGGTAGGGTGCCGTCAGCTTGCGCGGTGACAGGGTCACGGGTCCCACCTCGAGACGCTCGAATACCTGCAGGATTCTCAGCGGGTCGTCCTCGACGGGTGGATGCTCCGATCCGCTAACCGGATACGCCATGGTTCCGCTCCTCGAGGAGGGTGTCGATGCGCGGGAGGAGTGCCTGTGCCAGTCCCTCCGCGCCTCCGCTCAGCACGTCGAACGCGGGCAGGCCGGTGGCCCGCCGCACCGCATCGCAGGCGGCCGGGATATCGGCCGCCGGAATGCCCTCGTGGTTGAGGGTGACGGCCGCCACCGGGCTGTCCGTGATGGCCGCCAGGGCGGCGATCTGCCTGTCCAGGGGATGGATGGGGTAGCCCGGGAAACCGTCGTAGTCATGGCGTGCGGGGGCGTGCTGCAGCACGATCATGTCCGGACGGCCCGCGGCCAGGATTTCGAATCCCCCGGGGTAGGCCGGGTTCAGAAGGCTTCCCTGGCCCTCGATCACGATGACGCTTGGCTTGGCTTCCCGCCAGGCGGACCAGACCGCGTGTTCGATCTCTCCGGATACGAAGTCGTTGACCAGGGAATCCAGGATGATACCGAAGCGGGCGCCCTGCATCCAGGCGGTCTGACCGGTGCCCACCATCTCGGTGGATCGGCCGCCGCGGTTCAGGGCGTCGACCAGCAGCCAGGCGGTCGTCCGCTTGCCCACGGCCGAGTCGGTTCCCAGAAGTGCCAGCTTGACCGAGGTGACCTGGTTGATCTTGCCGCTGAAGAAGTGCAACTGGTCGCGTGGGGGAGGCTTGCGGATGTCGCGGAGGCGCAATCCCCGTTCGCGGGCCTTGCCCGCCAGCGCGGGATCCTCGGAGAGGAAGTCGTGCAGCCCGCTGTCGATGTGGAGTCCCATGTCCAGGGCGGCGGCGATCTCCTCTCTTTCTTCCGGGCGCAACCGCCCCCCGTCCGGAGCCAGACCCACTACCAGGTGGCTCGGCTTGGGTTTCCCAAGGTGCCGGAGGCTCTCTTGGATCGACCCGTGGATGGGGATGCCGCTGCGGATCCCGTCCAGAACCTCGCCGGCGTCCCGCCCCGTGAACCTGCGGTCGACCACGGCCCGGATCCGGTAGCGGCGGGTGAAGCGCACCAGGCCGTGGGCGGTCTTGCCGTTGGCCGTGTTGAACGCCCCCTGGCAGTACACGATGGCGTCGGCTTCCGGTTTCATGACCCTATTTCCTCCCCGTCAGCACGACGACGAAACGATCGTTGGGAAACGGTTCCCGGGATTGGCGTTCGATCAGTGCGATGAGTCCCGCGGTGGAGGCCGGCACCACGTTGATCCCTTCGCGGTCGCGTATCAGGCGCGAGAACTCCAGCATTTTCTTGTCGGAGGCGTGCCCGGCCCAGCCGTGGCTGTCGCGAATCGCCTCCAGCGCGTAATCCCCGTCGTAGGAATGCCAGTTGATCAGGGGTTCATTGATGCGGGTTTCCCGGATCTGGGTGGGCGGCAGGTCGGTGCAGGTCGGAGAATGGGTCAGGAAGGCGTTTACGATGGGGTTCTTGCGGAAGGAGGACCCGGCCACGATCTTGGGAACCCGCGAGGTCTTGCCGCGCCGGTAGAGGCTGAGGAATCCGCGGTAGATACCGGCCAGTGTGGTGCCGTTGGACACGGGAGCCGCCACGACCAGCGGGGCGTCGCGCAGTTCGTCGTAGATCTCGTAGGCGATTTCACCGTACCCCCGGAGCTGCAGCGGGGTGTTCTGGCCGCCGGGGTTGGCGTCGTAGAGCTCCTCTTTCTGGGCCATCAGGCTCGACTCGGTCACCGTGGCCTCGTAGTCCCCGCTGCCGCGGCGGATCTCCGCTCCGAGATCCACCATCTCCTTGATCCGCTGGGTGTGGTAGGTGCCGGGGATATGGATGACGCAGCGAAGTCCGGCCATGGAAGCGGCCAGGGCGATCGCCACCCCGTAGTTGCCGCAGGTGGCCACGGAGATGCCGTCGAATCCGCGCCTGAGGGCGTCCATGGCCTGGGCGAAGGCGATGCGGTCCTTCTGGGTGCCGCTGGGATTCCCGCCCTCGAATTTCAGGAAAATTTGCCGGAATCCGACCTCTCTCTCGATGTTCCGCGCCCGGACCAGAACGGTGTCTCCCACCTCGGAGTCGATGATGTCTCCATAGGCCTCCAGGCGTTCCTCCAGGCTCAGACTGCGATCCTGAACCACTTCACGCTGAGAGGCGACCTCGCGGGTCACCGATGACACCTCGCCGCTGGCGCCGTCGATCAGTTTGAGGACATCCTGGTCGCTCTCGGGCGGACCGTTGTGTTGGTTGTCGTCGTTGTTCATCGTGCCTTCCCTGTCCTGGACCGTTCGGATCGCCGCCGGTGTTGCCTCATAGATAGCCCAGGGATTTCAACTGTTCCCGATGGTCCTGATCCGCCACGGCCGCGGTCTGGTGGCTCTTGAAGTAGAAATTGCCCCGACGCCGATCCCGAATGAAATTATAGTAACACCGCTTGGCCCTGTCAATAAAAACGCCGTAGGAGATCCTGTCCCAGCGGCTGAACGACGCGTAACGGCCGATGTTGTAGAATTCGTTTCTCAGGCGCCGCGGCGGTGCGGAGATGAAAATGGCCTGGTAGGGCCAGCGGATGACCGAGAACTTGTCCACCTCGGCCGATGGGCCGAAGGCGAAGGACAGGAGCCTCGGTGAGCGTTCGGGGTGATCGATCCGTCTCTGCCAGCTCAGCTGGGGATTCACCGTGGCATGCTCGATTTTGAGGATTTCCAGCAGGGTCGGGGTGACGCCGATGGTCGACATCGGGGTGGCGATGCGGGCGGGCGCCCGACGGGGTACGTGGAGGATGGCGGGGATGTGGATGAACTGGGGATTGAGATGGCGCACATGGCCGAAGTAGTGGTCCCGTTCTCCGAGTCCCTCCCCGTGGTCGGCGAACAGCAGGATCACCGTGTCCTTCATGAGTCCGCGACGTGCGACCCGGTCCAGGAAGTGACCGATATGGCGGTCCATGTACTCCACTTCCGCCCGGTAATGGCGGATGGCCGCCTCCTTGGTGAGGATCGGGATGACCTGAAAGAGCTTCAGGGTTCCCGCGCGGGCCTGGCGAAAACGAACCGTTCCCTCCGGCTCGTCGAGCCGGTGGGATCCCCCGTACAGTTCAGGCGAATAGGAGATTCCCCGGAAATCCGCCTCGGCGCCGTCGGGGAGTTTCAGTCGGCGCAGCGCGAAGTGGCTGAACTCCTCCTGGGCGCGGTGCACCTTCAACGTCAGGGTGTGCTCACCCGCTCCGATTCTCTTTTCCAGTCGAAGAATCGCACCCTGGTGGCCGTTGAACGCCGCGATCTCCTCGCCGTCCAGGCTGACCGTGAACGGGGAGTGGGCGTCCGGAGGGGCGTACGGTGTGTGGGGATCGGAGTAGTGCATGAACAGGAAAAAGGGCCGGGGTTCGAGGCGGTCGAGCAACTCCAGCCCCCGGCGGGTCACGGATTCGGCCGGGACGTAGAAACGATGGGCGGCGAACAGGTCTTCGACGAAGTGGTCGAACCCCTGGTTGAAACCGGTCTCCGTGTTCAGGGTTCCGAGGGAGATGACGCCGCCGGTGCTGTACCCGTGGTTTCTGAGGATCTGCGGTAGGGTCTCGAAGCGGCCGTCGTACTGGAACTCGTTGCCCTTGACACCGAACTCGTGCGGGTAGTGCCCGGTGAAGATGGACAGGTGGGAGGGCAGGGTCTGGGGGATGACCGTGTACACGTTCTCCAGGACCGTGGCCCGCTGAGCGAACCGCTTCAACCGGGGCGTGCGTGCCCTGGCTCCGCGCCCGGTGTCGACGTGGTCATACCGGGTCGTATCCATGCTGATGAGGATCACGTTGTAGCGCGATTCGCCTTTGGAACCGGTCAGGCGCGCGACCACCAGGAGCACCGTCAGGCCGGCCGCGATCAGGAAGACCCGCAACGCCTTTTTCATCTTACCGGGTCGACCAGCTGCGTTTGCTCAGCGTGAGCCCGGCCACCGTGAATATCCAGACCATGAACACGCTGCTGAACAGCGAGAAGAGCAGGAGGTAGGGGAAATCCCGGCCTCCCTCGATGCGCAGGTAGTAGAGACTGTAGAAGAAGCCGAACAGGATGGAGTAGATCAGGACCCTGAAGATCATGTCGCCCGAAATGACACCGCTGAAAAGCAGCCAGTAGAATCCGATGATATGGAGCACGAGCAGTGCGTAGGTGGAGAAGAACTCGATGAAGGGCAGCAGGCGCTGTCCCTTTCGGTTCGGGGCGAAGAGGAACTGCGAGAACACGATGCTCTCACGGATGTTGCTGCGCGCCCAGCGGGTGAACATCTTCAGGATCTTCAACAGGCGGGTCGGGACCATGGTATACGCCGTGGCACTGCGCTGGAAATAGGTGCCGTGCCCGATCCGAAGGATGTGGTTGGTCAGGCTGCGGTCCTCTCCGTAGGTGCAGCTCCGTTTCATGAAGGTCTGGCCAAGCCAGCGGGAGATGATCTGATCCAGAACCGATTTCCGGTAGGCGGAAAAGGCTCCGGCCAGGCAGAATACGTTCTGAAAGGTGGATTGGACCGCACGGGTGAAATCGAAGGCCATGGCGAAGTGGGCGTTGAGCATGCGGGTCAGGATGTTGTGGTCCGTGTTCCAGACCCGGATCCGTCCGACCGCGGCCCCGATATGGGGATTAAGCAGCATGGGTGTCAGGATTTCCTTGATGGCCCGGGGATCGAGACGGGTGTCGGAGTCGATGGTGATGATGAAGGGTGCCCGGCTGACTTTGTAGGCCTCATGGATCGCCACGCGCTTGCCCCGATTGACGGGAAAGCGCAGGATCTCCACGTTCTGCGAGTGGTGCTCTCGGGCCAGGGTCATGTAGCGGTGGGTGTCGTCGCTCGATCCGTCGTCCACCAGGATGATCTGGATCTTCTCTGCGGGATAGTCGTTTTCGACCACGGAGGCGACGGTTTCGTACACGGTCTGGCCTTCGTTGTAGGCCGGGATGATGACCGTGACCTCCGGCCAGGTCTCGACCCGGGCCGAGTCGAAGGTACGGTATTTGAACCAGAGATAGGTTCGGAAGACGACCGAGATCGCGAAGATGAGGCTGCTGACGAGGAGGATATAGCGGACGGGCTGGATGCCGCTGCCGGCGATCGGGCCGGTGTCCCAGCCGAAGATGAGGTCCTCCTTGATGGCCAGGGCCAGGGTGAGAACCCCCACCGTCAGGATGAACACCCTGAACAGGGGTTCCCAGAGGTCCCAGCGCAGGCGAAGGGGTGGCTTGTCCACCACCGCGGTAATCGATTTGCTGTGGTTTCCCATGGATTCCTTTTTCTATTTTCTTCCGGTTTTTTCCGGGGATCGAGGAGAGATGTCCAGTTCGTGGATCCGCCGGATGGCTTCGGCGTCGCCGGCGGTGATCTTGAGACGGATGCCGTTGTTGAGCGTGGTCACCGCGATGGTGACGCCCCGGGGTGGACGCGGACCCTTCTCCGTGGGCCGGCGGTAGGCGTCGGTCGCCTGAACCAGCTTGTCTACGATTTTCCGTTCCCGGGCCGTGGCGACCAGGATGAGGCCGTTGGGAATGATCAGCCGGGACACCTTGACGGGATCGCGGAGAAGTTCCAGCACGTCCTGAACCAGGATCGGAGGCCCCGCTTCGCCGGGCCGGGACGCCGCGGCAGCGGCGTGGGGACCGCTGAACCAGCCTACGGCGGCGCAGAGGAGCAGTGTTTTCCCGATCATGGACCGAGGATACCATCTGAGGATTAAGGGGAACTTAAGGCCGGCTTAATTTTTTTTAATAATCCTCAGTGCCCCTGGGAAAGGGAGGCCGTGCCAGCGGGAACGGGAAACTCCACGATTACCGTGGTGCCGCTGCCCGGCTTGCTGCGGATATCGATTTTGGCCCGGTGCAGGTCGACGATGCGCTTGACGATCGAAAGCCCGATGCCGAGGTGGCCTTCGGCCGAGGATTTCCGTGGTTCGACCCGGTAGAACCGCTCGTACAGCCGCGATTGCACCTCGCCCGGAATGCCGATGCCGTTGTCGGATACCGTCAGCCGGATGCCCTCTCCGGTCTGCTCCAGGCCGAGGGTCACGGTGCCGCCGCCGTGGGTGTAGCGGATGGCGTTCTCCACGAGGTTCATCAGCATCTGGGTCAGCAGGGTGGCGTCTCCCTGAACCCGGCATCGGTCCATCCTGAGAATCAGTAGCTTCTGCCCCGTTTGCCGGGCCAGAACCTCCATCTTCTCGAACACCTTGAGCACCACCTCGTCGAGCTGCACGTCGCGGAAATTGTCCCGGTTGCCCCGGGTGTCGATATGGGACAGGAGCATCAGGGAGACGATCATCTTCTCCAGTTTGACCGCCTCCTCGTGGATGCTCTCGAGAACCTTGACGTATTCGGCCGCAGGCCGCTGCTTCCGCAGTGTGGTCTCGATCTCTCCCCGGATGATGGTGAGCGGGGTTCTCAAATCATGAGAGACCTCTTCGGAGAAGTGCTTCATCTGGCTCACGGATTTCTCCAGTCGGGCGATCATCTGGTTGAAAGTCCGGATCAGGGCGCCGATTTCGTCCTTCCTGCCGCGGGGATCGATCCGCAGGCTGAGATCCTCGGTGGTGATGGCCCGGGTGGCGCGCACCACCCGGGACACCGGGAGAAGGGCCCGGTGGAGGATCGCGTACACGATCAGCGACGACAGCACCAGGATGAGGGGGAAGAAAACCGCCAGCAGCAGCGAGAAACTTCTCACCGTGACCTGCACCTTTTTCAGCGAGGTACCCACCTGGATGACGTGGGTCTGGATCTCGTTTTTATACAGGGGGAACAACAGGATCCGCAGCGGGTGGCGGTGGATGCTCTGGACGTTGATGCTCAGGTAGAGGGGGCCGGTGATCCGGCCCCTGTCGAGGTAGGCGGCGATGTGCTGCGTGGGCACGTTGCCCTGCAACACACCGGATTTGGCGATCAGGCGGGGTGGCCGGTCCGGCCGCTCCGGCAGGGCGTACACCTGGATGAAGAGGCGGTTGACCAGGAATTCCTTTTCCACCGTTCGGATCCCGGTCTGCCAGGTCTTGGCGGGATTCAGGAGCAGGGCGTGCTCCACCTCCTCGGCCGCGGTGTAGAGGGTGGTGTCGATGGCCTGCATCAGGCTGGTCTCGAACCGCGAGAGCAGGAAGGTGCCCGAAAGGGCCACGATGGTGCTCAGGATCAGCCCGTACCAGAGCGTGAGCTTGAAACGCAGGGACCTAAATATCCTCTTTCTCATCGATCTTGTACCCCACCCCGCGCACCGTGTGGATGTACTTCTCGCTGTGGTCGCGGTCGACCTTGTCGCGCAGGTGGTTGATGTACACGTTCACCACGTTGCTGAGACCGTCGTAGTCCCTGTCCCAGACGTGCTCGATGATCATGCTCTGGGTGATGATGCGCCCGCGGTTGCGCATCAGATACTCCAGCAGCGCGTACTCCTTGCCGGTGAGGGTGATTTTCCGCCCGGTGCGGCAGACCTGACGGGATACCGGGTCCAGCTCGAGGTCCCCCACGCGCAGGGTCTTGGTCCGGTAATCCTGGGACCGGCGCAGCAGCGCGCGGATTCTGGCGAGGAGTTCCTCGAAGGAGAACGGCTTGGTCAGGTAGTCGTCCGCCCCCTCGTCGAGTCCCTTGAGCTTGTCTTCCAGCTGGTCCTTGGCGGTGAGAAGCAGTATCGGCGTCAGAACGGACTGCGCCCTGGCCCGGCGGATGACCTCGAATCCGTTGATCTTGGGAAGCATGACATCGAGAATGATCACGTCGTATTCGTTGACTTCGATGGCGTTCAGGGCCTCTTCACCGTCGTGGCACACGTCCACCGAATGATGCTCCTCGCGGAGTCCCTTGCGCAGGAATCCCGCCACCTTCTTGTCGTCCTCGACGATCAACAGTCTCATGGCTTCCCCATGCCGGCGACCGCATCAGACCCCTGTCACCGGGCGGGTACAGGGGGAGTATAGTGAGTTTACGCCTTAAAAGCAAGCGCTTTCGCCGGTTCGCCCTGGCCATGATGCCGGATTAAAATTCATTCACGTTCTTTTAACGTTGGATCAATCTTGGCGATGTAGACTGGTGTGGACGACGGAGCGGTGTTCCGGATATTCGCCGGTCCGCTGCGAGGTGTGCTTGCCTCTGAGAAGGAAGATTCTGGATGTGGCACGGCTTTTTCACCGTCTGGACCGGGACGTGCAGCGATTCGAGGACCGGTCCGGTGTGCGTTGCGTCGCCGGTTGTTTTCGCTGCTGTCTCAAGGCCGATATCCGTTGCAGCGTGCTGGAGTGTCTTCCCCTGGCCCACTTCCTGCTTCAAACCGGAGCCTGGCCGCTGGTGCTCCACGACATCGAGGCGCGCGAGCGGCACGGCGACGGTCGCTGCGTGCTGTTGTCCGAGACGCCATCGGAGGGGGAGGCCGGATGCTGCCGGGCCTACGCCTGGCGCCCCCTGATCTGCCGGCTGTTCGGCCGTTCGGTGGCCGTAAACCGCCGCGGGGAAGCCGTGCCCTTCGCCTGCGCCTCCATCAAACAGACCTGGTCGGAGGCCTTCACCCGAAGCCGCGGCGGGGCGCCGGTCATGCGACGCTACACCCTTCAGCTCTTCGCCGTGGATCCCGCCACGGTCCTCGCCTCACTGCCGATCAACGACGCCCTCAGCGAAGCGATCGAGGGCCTGCTGCTCTACAATCGCTATCGGCGATTGCGCCTGGGCCGGTGAATCGGATCTGGTGCGTGCCGGTCTCTGTATGATACAATGGGAACGGGACCGGGTCCGCGGGCATGCCGCGCGATTCGTTCCGGAAACGAAGCCATGAGGAGTGGTCATGCCGGCATCATTTGATTGGACCAACTGGGTGTTTCTACCGCTGCTGATATTCGGCGCCCGAATCGTGGACGTCAGCCTGGGAACCATGCGGTTCATCTTTCTCTACCGCGGGTACAGGAAGCTGGCCCCCCTGCTGGGTTTCCTGGAAATCACGGTGTGGTTGTTGGCCATCCGGGGCGTGCTCGTCAACATGAAGAATCCCGTCTGTTTCGTGGCCTATGCCGCGGGTTTCGCCATGGGGAGTTACGTCGGCATCCTGATCGAGGACAAACTGTCGATCGGCATGGTCCTGTTCCGGCTGGTCCTGACGAGTGATCCGGCGCCATTTATCAAATTCATGAAGGAAAATGATTTCGGTTTCACGGTGGTGGAGGGGGAGGGCACGCACCACCGGGTGAAAATCCTCTTCTCGGTGGTGACCCGCAAGGACATGAAGCGGATCATGCCCGTGATTCAGAGCCTGCTGCCCCGCGCATTCTTCACGTTGGAGACCGTGCGCAGCGTGCGCCAGGGAGTCTTCCCGGGCAACCAGCGCGGCATTCACTCCGCGTTGTTCCGCAAGTACCGCAAGGCGAAGTAGGGCCGCTGCGGACCCTTGACTTCGCGGGGGGAACGCGCTAGCATGGGGAGGGCTGTGACCGCAGCCGGTGTTGAAACGGGTGACATCATGGCGAAATCGGAGGACCCGAAAGACCGTACCGCATCCACCTTCCAGAAGGTGCTCTTCTTCATTCTCCTGGTCTATGTGCTCAATCTGGCCGAAGGCATCTTCATCGTCGTCAAGACGGGACAGTGGAGCTCCCTGATCGAGAAGCTGTTCTCGTTCCTGCTGTTCGCGATCATCGCCACCCAGAGCTGGCGGTCGCTGCTCCGCGGCCGGGAGTCCTACCGCCGGCGTTTTCTCGAGAGCAAGCAGAAGGTGGGTCTGCAGGATGCGGCCATGTTCTCGCTCACCTGGAGCCGCGAGATCTACCAGCGCATCCCCGAGGACCGCAAGCCCCTGGTCAAGAACGCCTTCATCCTCATCGCCATCGCCATGGGTATCGCCTACCTGCAGTTCGGCAGCCTCCTGACCGTGCTTCTGGTCACCGTACTGGTCCTGGCCGGGGTGAACCTGCTGGTATGGGTGGTGGCCAGCGAGCGTGAGGAAAAGAACCGGATTCAGATCGAACTGGAGACGGCGCGGCGCATGCAGATGAACCTGATGCCCGAGGCCGATCCCCAGGTGAAGGGGTACGACGTGTCCGGCGTGTGCGTACCGGCACTCAACGTGGGCGGGGATCTCTTCGATTTCGTCTGGCTGCAGCGGGAACAGCAGAAGCTCTGTATCGCGGTGGTGGACGTGTCGGGCAAAGGCATGGACGCCGCTTTCCGGGCCGTTTATACGAGCGGCGCCGTGATCTCGGAACTGCAGCACGAGCACAACCTGGTGACCGCGGTGCGGAACCTGAACGCGGCCCTGTTCGCCCGCCAGACGCGGGACCGGTTCGTGTCCCTGCTGATGGTGTCGCTCGATGTCCTCGGGCGCAGGATTCAGCACGTGAACGCGGGTCAAACCCGCCCGCTCCTGCTCCGAGACGATCGCGTCACGGTGCTGAAGGGAACCGGTCCCCGGTTCCCGCTGGGCATGGTCGAGGCTCCCGATTACCAGCTGACCGAGATGAAACTGCGTGCAGGAGACCGGCTCCTGCTCTTCACCGACGGCGTCACCGAGGCCATGAATCCGAGCGGGGAGATGTTCGGGGCCGAGCGGTTGACCGACCTGGCCACCACGCTGGAACGGCGCGCGCTCTCATCGCGGGAAATGGTGGCGGCCGTTCGGGACGCCGTGCTCGATTTCTCGGCCCCCGCCAGCCAGCACGACGACATCACCATCGTCAGCGTCCGCGTCCTGGCCTAGGGCGCGGTGCATTCAGGATTTTTTTTCCCGTTTCTTGACGTATTTGACGAGCAGATCCAGCACCCAGACCGCGGCGGCCAGGATCAGGGCCAGGACGATCCACCTGAGCATGTGCAGCCTCCTTCGCCGTCTCCCGCCATCGATCGACGGGTTGGATTCCATTATACATCGTTTTGCCGGTGTTCGCACCGGTCCGTCGCAAAAAAGGGCTGCGTCCGACCCATGGGACGGACCGGCCGCGAGGCTCCGCTTTCAAGGCCGGTGGCAACGTGGTATAACACATCCAGGAGAAGCTGGAAGGAGGATCGCATGAAACGTCGTCACCTGGTTTTTTCGCTCTTGATCATGGTGCTGATGCTCACGGCACCGGGCACCGTTTCGAGCACCCGGGACACCGCCCAGGATACCGAGACGCTGTGGCGGGAGGTCGATCGGGCCGATGCGGCCGGGTTGCCGCGCACGGCCATCGATACGCTCAAGAAGATCGATCTCATATCCCGGCGAGACGGTCGCTACGACGAGGCCTTGCGGGCGCTGGTGCGTCAGATCGTGCTGGAATCGATCATCGCCGGCAACAAGCCAGCAGAAAAGGTAAACCGTCTGCGGGAGGAACTCGCCGCCGCGCCCCGGGAGATGAAACCCCTGATGCGGGTGGTGCTGGCGCACTGGCAGTGGCACTACTATCAGAGAAACCGCTGGCGGTTCCTGAACCGGTCGCGAACAGCCCAACTGGATGATGCGGATTTCACCACCTGGGACCTTCCCCGGCTCTTCTCCGAGATATCCACGCAGTACCGGGCCTGCCTCGAACAGGAGACGCTCCTGCGGCGCATCCCGGTGTCGCGCTGGTATCGGTTTCTGGAAAAAGGCAGCCTGCCGGAGGCGTTGCGACCGACCCTCTTCGACTTCGTGGCCTTCGAGGCCATCGGCTTCTTCACCACGGCGGAGCAGGCGGGGGCAGCGCCCCAGGACATGTTCCTGATCCGCGCAGACGGTCCGGCCCTGGCGCCGGCCGACGCCTTCATGCGCCACCGGTTCGATCATCCCGACGAGGAATCCGCCCATTTCCAGGCTCTGAAGATCTTCCAGCGTGTGCTGCGCCACGCCGTGGAGACCGGCAACCGGGATGCGTGGCTCGATGCCGACATCGAGCGACTGCGGTTCGTTGCCAGCGTGGCCGTGGGTGACGGGGCGGTATCGCGGGCTCTCGAGCGCCTGCGTGAGATCACCACCCTGTATTCGCTTTCTCCGCTGGCGAGCCAGGCCCGGTACCATCGGGCGCGCCTGCTCAGAGAGGAGGGGCGGTTGAAGGAAGCGCACGCCGAGGCCGGGGCCGGGCGAAGCGCCCACCCGGACTCCCGGGGGGGGCGGAATTGCCTGGCGCTGATGAAGGAGATCGAGAGCAAGGAATTCAGATTGAAGACCGAGAAGGTCATCCACCCGACGCGCAGCGGACACCTGGTACTCTCCTACAAGAACCTGTCCCGCATCCATCTGCGCATCCTGCGGGACGACCTGGACCGCCGCATGAAAGGGCAGGGACGCATCGCCTGGATTTCAGCCGACGAGGCCCGCGACATGCTTTCGGCCCACCCGCTCCACGCCTGGTCTCTGGACCTGGCGCCCACCCCGGATTTCAAGGAGAGACGGGTCCGCATCGACCTGCCCGTCCTGCCCCATGGATTTTACCGCGTCTTCGCCAGCGCACGTGACGATTTCTCCTTCGACGGGAACCACCTGGAATCCAGCCCGATATGGGTCAGCAGCCTGGGCCTGATCCTGCGCGGCGGGCGCATGCCACTGCACGGTTTCGTGGTCCAGGGGATGACGGGCCGGCCCCTGGCCGGGGCCGCGGTGGAACTCTACCGTTACGATTACAATGACCGTCGGTTCAAATTCCTCGAGAGCGCTTTCTCGGGCGCCGATGGTGGGTTCGGGTTCGCGGCCGCCGCCAATTCGGGCGGCAATCGTCTGCTGGTGGTCCGGGCCGAGGGCCGGGGAACCCTGGTCGACGAACAACCGCCCCGTTTCTGGCATGGCGAAACGAAGCGCTTCACCCGGACCGTCTTCTTCACCGACCGGGCCCTGTACCGGCCGGGACAGTCCATTCATTTCAAGGGGATCTGCCTGTCCGTGGACCGGGAGAGCGACCGTTACGAGGTTCTCAAGGGACAGAGAGTGACGGTGAGACTGCGGGATCCCAACCGCCAGGAGGTCGACCGGCTGGTCCTCGTCAGCAACGACTTCGGCTCCATCAGCGGGACGTTCAGCGCGCCGCGGGACCGGCTGCTGGGGGCCATGAGCCTGGTGGCCGACACCCCAGACGGATCGACCACCATCCGGGTGGAGGAGTACAAACGGCCGAAGTTCCGCCTCAGCCTGTCCCCGCCCAAGGGGGAGGTGCGGCTCGGCGAGACCGTCACGGTCCGGGGCGAGGCCCGCGCCTTCACGGGTGCGGCGATCGACGGGGCCGACGTGACCTTCCGTGTGGTCCGGCGGGTGAATCTGCCCAACTGGTGGACGTACTGGTACGGGTCGACCCCCCGCACCCAGAAGGAGATCGCCCACGGCTCGGTCCAGACCGACGAGAACGGCGCCTTCGCCATCACCTTCACCGCCGGTCCCGATGAGACGCTGGATCCCGAATCCCAGCCGGTCTTCTTCTTCAACGTCTCGGTGGACGTGACCGATGCCGCCGGAGAGACACGCGGCAGCGCCCTGGATGTCCGCCTGGGCTACGCGGCCCTGGAGGCCCGGGTCCGGGCGCGGGAGTGGCAGATGACGGACGAACCCGTCGGCCTGGACATCACCACCCGTGATCTGAACGGCGGTCCGCTTTCGGTCGCCGGTCGGGTCGAGGTGTTTCGACTCGCCGGTCCGCAGAAACCCGTACCCGTCGACCTGATCGGTGAGCTCTCCCTGACGGAGTCGCAGGGAAACGACGGCGGTTGGACCACGAGGCACACGCCGGACTGGCAACGCTGGCCCAACGCCGACCGAATCGCGGTGCGGAGATTCAGGACCGAGGCCGCCGGCGGAGGGAACGACCGTCTCGAGTTTCGCCTGAAGCCGGGGGCCTACCGGGCCGAACTGCACACCCAGGACGCCTCCGGCCGGCCGGTGCGTGCCTTCGCCCACCTGCTGGTGCTCGCGCCCGGGGCGAAGCGGTTCGACCCGCCGCTGCCCCTCTTCTTCGCCAGCCCCGTCACCGCCGTGGAAGTGGGGGAAACCTTCGAGGCGGTCTGGGGCACGGGCTACGCCCGCGGGCCCGTCCTGGTCGAGGTCCTGCAGGGCAACCGTGCCCTGAAGCGCACCTGGGTTTCCGACCGCACCCAGGGTCGGCTGGCCGTGACGGCGACCCCCGCCCTGCGCGGCGGATTCACGGTGCGGACCACCCTGGTGAAGGAGAACCGTCTCTACCAGTTCACCCGGCGGATCGCGGTGCCCTGGTCCAACAAGGCGCTTCATGTCGGCTGGGAGACCTTCCGCTCGACCCTCAAACCGGGTCAGGAGGAGACCTGGCGTTTGAAGATCAAGGGGCCGGGCGCCGCCCTGACGGCGGCCGAGATGGTCGCCACGCTGTTCGACGCCTCACTGGACGCCTTCCAGCGTCACGCGTTTCCCGGTTTCCACGGACTTTTCCGCTTTGACGACACCTTTTTCCGCGAACAGTACTCCAACGCCGGCCTGGCGTTCACCCGGCACATCGACCGCCTCAACCCGTTCGTCGGCTATGCCGGCGACACCCACACCCGTTTTCCCGATGAGGTGAACCGGAACCTGTTCGGCTACGGGTACGGGGTGCGCCACAAAGCCCGCAGCGGGGCAGCGCCGGCGGCCGCGCCGCCGGTGGAAAGGGAAGAGGGGCTCGCCGAACCGCGGACGGCCGTCAAATCGATGCTGGCCGCCGAGGTGGCGGACGCGGCGGCGGTCGACGAGAAGCACGTCGCCCAGGGGGAGATCCCCACCACCCAGCCCGACCTGGAGCGGGTGCAGGCCCGGCGCAACCTCGCCGAAACCGCCTTCTTCTACCCCCACCTGAGAGCCGACGCCGACGGCACGGTGCGCATCGAGTTCACGATGCCCGAGGCCCTGACCGAGTGGCGCTTCATCGGCTTCGCCCACGGCCGGGATCTGTCCTCCGGCCTCAGCGAGAACCGGGTCGTCACGCGCAAGGAGCTCATGGTGCAGCCCAACGCACCGCGTTTCCTGCGCGAGGGGGACCGCCTCGAGTTCACGGTCAAGGTGAGCAACATGGCCGAGACGGCCCAGACCGGTCGGCTACGGCTCACGTTCTTCGATCCCCGCGACGACGGGTCGCTGAACGGCGACCTGGCCCATGCCGAAGCGGTCCGGGAATTCGCCATTCCACAGGGCCAGTCACGCTCCTTTTCCTTTCCCATCACCGTATCCGACGGTCTGGACCTGGTCGGCTACCGGGCCGTGGCCGTCGGGGAACGGTTCTCCGACGGCGAGGAGGGTGTCCTGCCCGTGCTGAGCCGGCGCATCCTGGTCAAAGAGTCCCTGCCCCTCTGGATCAGCGGCGCGGGGTCCAAGTTGTTCGAATTCAAGAAACTGCTGGCCTCGGCCGCTTCATCCACCCTGGATCACCGCAGCCTGGTGGTGCAGATGGCCTCCAACCCCGCCTGGTACGCGATCCAGGCCCTGCCCTTCCTGATGGAGTTCCCCTACGAGTGCTCCGAGCAGGTGTTCAACCGGCTGTACGCCAATGCCCTGGCGCGCAAAATCGCCGCCTCCGATCCCAGGATCCGCAAGATCTTCGACCGCTGGAAGGGTTCGGACGCCCTGGCCTCCAACCTGGAGAAGAACGACCACCTCAAGTCGATCCTCCTGCAGGAGAGCCCCTGGGTGCTCCAGGCCAAAGACGAGACCCGGGCCAAGCAGCGGGTGGGCTGGCTCTTCGACGAGAACCTCGTGAACCGCGAGTTGAAACGGGCCTACGACAAGCTGGCCGTCATGCAGCTCGCCGACGGGTCCTGGCCCTGGTTCCCCGGGGGTCCCGGCAACAGCTATATCACGCTCTACATCATGACCGGATTCGGGCGGCTGGCCCATCTCGGGGTGGACGGTCTGCCCCGGGAGGCGGCCCTCAAGGCCGTGGGCTTCGCCGACCGCTGGATCGCCGAGGTCCACGCCGAAATCGTGCGTCGCGGCAAACAGCACCTCAACCACCTCAGCCCCACCATCGCCCTCTACCTGTACGGCCGCAGCTTCTACCTGAAAGACCGGACGCTGCCGGAGCCGACCCGCACCGCCGTGACCTATTTCCTGGACCAGGCCGACACATTCTGGCTGCAGCTCTCCCACCGCCAGAGCCAGGGGCACCTGGCCCTGGCCCTCCACCGGTTCGGTCGGGGGGACACGGCGCGGACGATCATGCGATCCATCGAGGAGCGCAGCCAGGTGGACGAGGAAATGGGCCGCTTCTGGGGAGAACTGGAGTTCTCCTGGTGGTGGTACCGGGCGCCCATCGAGACCCAAGCCGTGATGATCGAGGCCTTCGACGAGGTCACGGGCAACCGGCGCGCCGTGGAGGAGTGCAAGGTGTGGTTGCTGAAACAGAAGCAGACCCAGGATTGGAAGACCACCAAGGCCACGGCCGATGCGGTCTACGCGCTCATCCTGCGCGGTGAGGACCTGCTCGCCTCCGACGCCCTGGTGGCGGTGAGACTGGGGGGTGAGACCGTGACGCCCGGGTCGGTGGAAGCCGGCACCGGATTCTACGAGAAACGGTACGCGCCCCCAGACATCACGGCCGCGATGGGTGCGATCGAAATCGAGAAGAGCGACCCGGGCATCGCCTGGGGCGGGGTCCACTGGGAGTACATGGAGGATATTTCCCGCATCACGCCGCATACCCAGAACCCGCTGCGGCTGGAAAAACGGCTGTTCGTGAGGCGTTTCACCGCCAAGGGTCCCGAGATCCGCCCCGTGGAGGGTCCCCTGGAGGTGGGTGACCTGCTGCGGGTGCGCATCGTGCTGCGCACCGACCGCGACATGGAGTACGTCCACCTGCGGGACCACCGCGGCAGCGGCATGGAGCCAGAAAACGTCCTCTCCCGCTACAAGTACCAGGACGGCCTGGTGTACTACGAGTCGACCCGGGACACGGCGACCGATTTCTTCATCGACTACCTGCCCAAGGGCACCTACGTGTTCGAATACCCCCTGCGCCTGGTCCACGCCGGCACCTACCACACCGGCATGGCCCACATCGAGTGCATGTACGCCCCGGAGTTCAACAGTCACTCCCAGAGCATCGAGGTGAAGGTGGCGGCCCGCTGAAGGGCCCGTTTTGCTTCCTGTCCGCTAATCGGGGTAGATGACCCCGGTGAGCCGCTCGGAAAGCTCCCACAATTGGCGCGCCGCCGCTCCGTCCCGCGCCCGGGCGTCGGATGCCACCCGGCGGGGGAAGCCCCGCAACTGCCAGCGGCCGTCGGGACCGTAATACTCTCCGCCCCTCACCTCCGGCGCCGTACCCGCGTACAGCGTGGGGAGGGCGCCCATGGGGGCCTCCTGGCCGAGAAAGCGGTTCAGGAAACGGAATAGGGCGGAGTGGCGCTGCAGATCGGTGGCCGTGTAGCCCGGGTGAGCGGCCGCGGCAACGGGATTGCCGCCGTCTGCGCTCAGCCTCCTCTGGAGCTCGTGGGTGAAGAGGAGGTTGGCGAGTTTGGAGTCTCCGTAGGCCCGCCAGGGGCTGTAGCGCCGTCTCTCCCAGTGGGGATCGCCGAAGTCGGGGCGGCCGAACCTGTGGGCGTTGCTGGAGACGGTGACGATGCGGGATCCCGGCGTCTTCTTCAACAGTTTCATCAGCAGACCTGTCAGGGCGAAGTGACCCAGGTGGTTGGTGCCGAACTGCAATTCGAATCCGTCCGCCGTGCGGGAGAGAGGCGGGGCCATCACACCCGCGTTGTTGACCAGAAGGTCCAGGCGTTCATGGGATGAAGCGAACTTCCCGGCGAATGCGCGCACCGAATCGAGCCGGGCCAGGTCGAGTTCCGACACCTCGACATCGGCCGCGTCGTGCCGGGCGCGGATCCACGCCACGGCCGCCGCGCCCTTTTCCAGATCGCGGACGGCCAGGATCACCCGTGCGTTTTTGGCCCCCAGGGCCCCGGCGGTTTCCATACCGATACCGCTGGAGGCGCCGGTGACGACCGCCACGCGGCCCGTCTGATCCGGTATATCGTCCATGGTCCATTTTGGTTCGTTCATCGTGTCCTCCGGTTGATTCCTCAATGATAGTATCGAATATGTTAAAAAACAACTAATAAATTCTTGCGCCGGTCGCGTTGACAGGTCCGGCCCCAGGTCCTAGAATGAAAAGAGGAGTCAACGATGAAAAGACCAACCCTTTGTTACTGGATCGACGCGATCCTCTTCGTGCTCATGGTGGGCACGGTGTTCATCGGACTCGTGCTGGGCTTCATGACCCAGGAGGGACCGGCCTCCGAGGGCGCCACCAAGTACTTCCTGGGATTGCACCGCCACCAGTGGGGTGAGATCCACTTCTGGTACACCCTGCTGTTCACACTGTTCTTGATCATCCACCTGATACGCAAGTGGGACTGGATCCGCTGCCAGACCCGGGCGCTGTTCAAGCGCCTCTGGCCCTTGTGGCTCATCGTGCTGGTATCCCTGGGGTTCGTGGCGGCGGCCTGGTGGGCCATGCCTCAGGACGCGCCCGAGTACGAGGCCATGGGACGGGGCCGGCGGGCGTCCGACGTCCGGCAGGCGGAACCCCGCGGACGGGGGGCCGGTTTGTCGGCGGAGCGGCCGCAGGTTGTCGAAGCCGAGCCCGCACCCGCCGACGAAGACGAAGCGGGGCACCGCCACGAGGCGCATGAAGACCTGGCGGTGGCCGGGCGTGAGGCCGAAGCGGGCCAGATCGTGATCACCGGCCGCATGAGCCTGGCCGAGGTGGCGCAGGAGACCGGCGTGTCTGTGGAGGATATCATCGCCGCCCTGGAACTCCCCGCCACCGTGTCCCGGCGGGAAAACCTGGGGCGCCTGCGCCGGATCCACGGGTTCACCATGACCGAGCTCCGCGAGGCGCTGGACCGGTTGATGAAAAAGGAATGACCTGCCGGCCGGGGAAGGACGCTACTCGGCCTTCTTCCAGGCCTCGATGAAGGCCACGGCCCGGGAAACCATCCCCTCCACGGTGCGCTCGCCGATCTCGCGCGTGGCCTCCCGCGGGTCGTTGAAAGACCAGACGCCGTTGGAGGAGAGTTCGTGGCTGGCGCCGCCCTTGCCGGTCTCCTCCGGCACCCCGAACAGGGTGCTCCAGACCGCCATGAGGTCCGGGCTGATCTTGGCCGCCTCCCGCAGCCCCTCCATGCGCTCGCTGAAGGTGATCTCCGGCTTCTCGGCCCGGTCCATGCGCACCAGGTCCGGCCGCAGGTGAAGCATGATCGAGGTCTCGTTCTTCCCCGCGTGCCAGTCGAAGAAATCCTCTTCGGCGTCCTGCGGCTCGATGGCGCTGCCATGACCGATGGCCACGGCCGTGGTCTCCGTGGTGTGGTTGATGCGGTGGATCACCCGATCCTGCACGATGTTGTTTCCGCCGTGGTAGTTGAAGAACATGAACCGTTTGAATCCGTATCTCATCAGCATCTCCACGGTCTCGAACAACACCTGCTCCATGGTCTCGGGGCTCAGGCACAGGGTGCCGGGAAATCCGGCGTGGTAGAGGCTGTAGCCCACCCAGAGCACCGGGGCCACCACGACGCCGGTGCGGGCCGAGATCTTCTTGCTGATCTCCAGGGCCTCGTAGGTGTCGGTCCCCAGGGGCAGGTGGGGTCCGTGCTGCTCGGTGGACCCCAGGGGAATGATCACCATGTCGCGGGTTTTCAGGTACGCCTCGACGTCCACCCAGCCCATCTCGGGCAGGATCAAGGCTTTGGAATCGGCGGTCGCTCCGGGCATGGCGCCACACAGGCACAGGGTGGAAATGACCAGGAATATGGTGATTTGAATGAATCTCATATCGTTACTCCTTCTCTTTCGATCCGTTGGGATTCGCAGAGGTCAATTACATGTCTTTGTAGGTGTTCGAGAGTGAATCGTACGTCTCTTTCAACCGGGACAGGATTTTTTCATAGCGGGGGTTGCCCCGGAGGTTCTGGTAGAAGGGGTGCTTCAGGAGGCGGAGATAGGTTTGCGCCGGGTCTTTTTCGATTAAATCCAGGGCCCGGTCCGTCATCCCCAGCAGGGCGTACAGCTGGGCCCGGGAAAAATCATCGGACATCCGGACTGCCAGGGCCCGCTCGGTTTCGCCTCGGGCCGCATGAAGGAAGGCCCGGCAGTCCTTGAGAAGCGGGGAATCGGCATCGGTTTCCAGGGCCCGGTCCAGGTTTTCCCGGGCTTTTTCCCTTTCATTCATCATGACCAGTACCAGAATGTGCAGGGCCCGTATATCGGGGTCACCGGGGGCCAGGTTCAGGCTTTTCCGGTAGGATTTTTCAGCCTGATCCAGAATTCCCAGGTTCCGATAGCTTCCGGCCAGCATCTGGGAGGTATATAAATAGAAGGGGTTCACTTCATAGGCTTTCTGAAAATATTTCAGGGCCTTGCGGTACAACCCCAGATGGTATAAAAAATATCCCGCTGCATGGTTGATTTCCGGCCCGTTGGGATCTTTGGCCAGGGCTTTTGCTATATGAAATGCCGCCTTCTCGTGCTGTTCCTGGAGGAAATAGACAAAGGCGATGGCGGCGTTGGTTTCGGCGGTTTCCGGGTTCAACCGGTAGGCGGTCAGGCAGTTCTGGATGGACTTCTCCCGGTCCTCCGGGTTCCGGGTCTCGGTGTAGCGGGTGTTGTACACAAAGCCCAGGGCGGCATATATCTGCGCATAATCCGGTTCAAGTTCCAGGGCCTTTCGGGCCATGGCCATGGCCTTTTGAAAGTCCTGGTCCCGGCCGGTCAGCAGGTAGATCCCGTTCCAGTGCCTCACCCGGAGAAAGTAGTCGTAGGCCTGGAAATTGACCGGTCTCTCGATGGTCATCGTCTGGGGTTGAAATGTCACCTCCAGGGCCCGGGCGATGGCCCGGGAAACCTCATCCTGGATCTCAAAAACGCTTTCCAGATTCCGGTCAAAGGTATCCGCCCAGAGATGGGAATCGTCTTCGATGTTGATCAACTGGGCGGTGACCCGGATTCGATTCCCCTCTTTCCGGATGCTGCCTTCCAGAATGGTTCTCACTCCCAGTTCATCTCCGATGCGTTTGATATTCTTATCGGTATTTTGATAGCGCATCACCGAGGTCCGGGAAATCACTTTCAATTCCCGGATTTTGGTCAGCCGGGTGATGATGTCCTCGGTCATTCCATCGCAGAAATAGGCCTGGTCTTTGCCGGGGCTGAAATCCTGAAAGGGAAGCACCGCCACCGAGTTTTTCCATCCGTAGGCCGTTGCCTTCCCGGTTCCGGCCGTTTCCTGAGACGGGGGAGGCGCTGTATTCCCGGTGAAGATGAAATAGGCGGCGGTGATGATCCCGATGCCTAGAATGGCTGCCGGGACCAGGTATTTCACGGTTGAAGGGGCTTTCTTCTTGGCGGGAGGAGGTTGTTCCGTGAATATATCCCGCTTCACCGTCTTCAAATCCGTGCTGAAATCATCCACCCGCGCATACCGTCCGGACGGATCTTTGTTCAGGGCCTTATTCAGGATTTCGTGGAATGCCCCGGGAACATTCGGTCTGTGGCCGGGAATCGGAGGGGGTTCCTCGTTGATGATCGCATAGATCACCGCCTGGTCGTAGTCGCCCCTGAACGGCAAGTCGCCGGTGAGCATCTCGTAGAGGATGACCCCCAGGGACCAGATGTCGCTGCGCTGGTCCACCTCCTTGCCCAGGGCCTGCTCCGGCGACAAATAGTGGATGGTGCCGAGGGTGGAGCTTTCTTTGGTCAGCTGGGATACCCCCCTCAGCTTGGCCAGGCCGAAATCCAGGATTTTCACCCGGCCGTCCTTGTCTATAAGAATATTCTGGGGCTTGATATCCCGGTGGACGATGCCTTTTGCATGGGCGGCGGACAGCCCGTCGCAGATCTGGGTGGCGATGTCGATCACCTCGGCGAGGGGTAAGGGGCCAGAGGCAATGATTTCCTTGAGCGTCTGGCCCTCCACATACTCCATGGCGATATAGGTCCGGCCCTCGTATTCGTTGATTTCATAGATGGTCACGATGTGGGGATGGTTCAGGGCCGCCGCGGCTTTGGCTTCTCTTTTGAAACGTTCGATCCCATCTCCTTCACGGGGTGGGCCGGGCGGGAGAAATTTGAGCGCCACTTTCCGGTCCAGTTTGGTATCCTCGGCGAGGTAGACTTCACCCATGCCGCCGGATCCGATCTTCTCCAATATCCGGTAATGTGAAATGTGTTGTCCCGGCATTCTTTCCAATTTTTTATCGCAAATTCCGGCTTTTATATCAATGGATCGATCGTTTTTTTGAATTTAAATCCATCGCAATCCCCGATTGACATACGAATGGTATGATAATAATATATGGTCAGGAGATGCAGATGAGAACGACGCTTTATTTGGATGATTCATTGATTCAGGCCATAAGAAAGCATACACCCAGCATGAATAAAACCGAAATCATCAATCAGGCCTTGGAAGAGTATCTGTCCAGACTGAAAAGAGATCAATTGAAGGGGGCCTACGGGAAGATCCCGATTGATCTGGATGTGCGGGAATACCGGAACCGGGATATCCATGGATAGGTATCTGGTGGATACATCCATATGGATTGATTTTTTCCGGGGTCAATCACAGGGAATCAAGAATCGGCTGATTCAGTTTCTGAATACAGATGCTGTTTGCACCAATGGGATTATCATGTCCGAGCTGATGATCGGTGCCCGAACTCATAGAGAATTGAGCTTTATCCGTGAAAACTTTGACGGATTGATTTTTCTGCAAATGGACTCGGATTTTTTCAGATATGCATCCGAGATGGGGTACAGGGCCCGGAAAAAAGGCAAGATCCTTTCTCTCTCCGATTTGCTGATCATGGCCCATGCCAAAAAATACGACCTGGTTGTTTTTTCCCGGGACCGGCATTTCGAGTCTATGGGAAGATTTTT
>Ga0180434_10002005_pt1 | contig 28051 bp, 19 predicted proteins | sample SS_ome_7_FD_132453 | JGI IMG/M metagenome (GOLD analysis project Ga0180434, IMG submission 132453) | Hypersaline lake sediment archaeal communities from the Salton Sea, California, USA - SS_1_D_2 metaG | ecosystem: Environmental > Aquatic > Non-marine Saline and Alkaline > Hypersaline >... | reverse complement strand
GTGGGTCAAGGTAGAAACGAAGTCCTCCGAAAACTACGGCAAGTTTATTGCCGAACCGTTTGAGAGAGGTTTTGGGACAACTGTGGGAAACTCGTTGCGCCGGGCACTGTTGTCCTCGATACCGGGCGCGGCGATTACCGCCGTGCGGATTGACGGTGTGCAGCACGAGTTTTCAACGATAAAAGGCGTCAAGGAGGACGTTGCGGATATGGTCCTGAATCTGAAGCAGATTGAGCTGAAGTGTCAGGGCGAGGACAGCAAAGAGGTGAAGTACGCGGCGAGCGGTCCCCGAAAGGTCACGGCACGTGACCTCTTCAAGGGTGAAGATATTAAGGTACTCAACCCGTCGTTACCGATATTCACGATGAGCAAAGGGGCGAAGAAGCTCCAGATGGTGCTGGAAGTGCGTACCGGCCGTGGCTATGTACCGGCGGAACAGAACAAGGATGAGAATGCGCCCATCGGGACAATAGCGCTCGACGCCGTTTTCTCGCCGGTGAAGAAGGTGAATTTTCGCGTTGAGAACGCCCGTGTCGGCCAGAGAACCGACTACGACAGATTGGTGCTTGAGGTGTGGACAAACGGCAGTATCGATCCTGAGGATGCGGTGAAACGCGGTGCCCAAATTCTGGTGGAACATTTTGACATATTTGTCCGGCTTGCCGAAAAGCCGCCGCGCGGTCCACGAGTGGACACCCGGGAACAGGAAGAAAAACGTAAGGTGTTGCAGCGAAGCGTCTCTGAGCTGGAGCTGAGCGTGCGTGCGGCCAATTGTCTCAAGGCGGCCGAAATAAAGACCATCGGTGACCTGGTGCAGAAGAGCGAGAGCGAGATGTTGAGGTACCACAATTTCGGAAAGAAATCGCTCCAGGAGATACGGGAGATACTCGCCGGTATCGGCCTGTCGTTCGGGATGGACATTGACGAATACATCGGCGGTGAATCACAAGAGACATGAGACACAGGAAAAAGGGAAGAAAGCTCTCTCGGACCCGCGCTCATAAGAGGGCCCTGGTGGCAAACCTGGCGTGCAGCCTGATCGAGCACGAGCAGATAACCACGACGGTCGCAAAGAGCAAAGAGGTGCAGCCTGCGATAGAGTGGCTCGTTTCGCTGGCGCTCAAGGGTGATCTGGCAAGCCGGCGGCGTGCGCTCGAGACCTTACGCGATAAGAGAGCAGTGGGCAAATTGTTCGATGAGTTAGCGCAGCAATTCACGGGAAAGGGAGGCGGTTACACCCGGATACTGAGGCTCGGCAGTCGGTACGGCGACGGCGCCGAGATGGCCCGCATAGAGTTCGTGACGCAACAGTAAAGTCCTGCTTGTTCATTCACGGGGGGGAGGCGCGTAGGGAGCCTCTCCTGTTTTAGTTTTGGAGGCGGGATGCCGGCACCTTGCTTGTATGTTGGGATGTGGTCTGGTATAATCTGCGGTTGGGGAACGTGGAAAACAGTGCCCGATAGGGGCGTGCCTATACGCCGAAGATGAGTTATAGTAAGGGGTTCCGGAGGGTGTGACATGCTGAGCTTTCTTGCAGGCTTGTTCTCGCACGACATGGGTATTGACCTCGGCACCGCGAACACGCTGGTGTACGTAAAGGGGCAGGGCATTGTTCTGAGCGAGCCCTCCGTTGTCGCGATAAACAAGGACACGAACGAGGTGCGCGCGGTCGGCAATGAAGCCAAGAATATGATCGGCCGTACCCCCAGCAACATCGTTCCTATCCGACCGCTCAAGGATGGGGTCATCGCCGATTTCGAGTTGACCGAAGCGATGTTGCGCTACTTTATCCGAAAGGTCCACAACCGAAGGCGGCTTGCGTGGCCGCGTATCGCGGTTGGTGTGCCGTCAGGCATAACCGAGGTGGAGAAAAGGGCGGTTATAGACAGCGCGAAACGTGCCGGCGCCCAGAGGGTGTATATCATCGAGGAGCCGATGGCAGCCGCTATAGGCGCGGGGCTTCCTGTGCAGGAACCTGCGGGCAACATGATTGTCGACGTGGGTGGCGGGACCACCGAGGTGGCGGTCATCTCGCTCGGCGGCATCGTGTTCTGCAAATCGATCCGTATGGCGGGCGACGAGATGGATGAGGCGATCATCCAGTACCTGAAAAGGACGTACAACCTGATGGTAGGTGAGCGCACGGCCGAGGAGATCAAGATCAAGATCGGCTCGGCGTACCCGCTCAAAGACGAACTTGAAATGCAGGTCAAAGGCAGGGACCAGGTAGCGGGTCTGCCGAAGATATTGACGGTTCGGTCCGAAGAAATCAGGGAGGCACTGCGCGAGCCGATTGACTCGATCGTGGAGGCTGTCAGAACCACATTGGAGAGGACGCCTCCGGAGCTGTCAGCCGACATCGTTGACCGTGGCGTTGTTCTGGCAGGCGGCGGTTCGCTCCTGAGAGGACTGGACAAGCTGCTCAGCAAGGAGACCGGTCTGCACGTAACGCGTGCCGAAGATCCGATGACCGCCGTGGTCATGGGTACAGGGAAATATCTTGAGACGTTGGACAGTCAGCATTTGTACACCCTGACGGTGGAGAGAGAATAGAGACTGTTGGTTTTATCTCGTGCAATCTCTAAATACCGCATTACCGTAACACTGTGTCTCATCCTTGTTGGCTCGCTCGTGACAATAACGGCCAACGTCAGAACCATCTCGATGCTCGAGCGGGCCGGATCGCTCATATCCACCATCTTTTACCCAATCCAGAAGGGGATCGCCACCATGCGACACTCTGTTGTGGGGGTGTTTGATACGATAGGATCGTTCGCGGCGCTGCATCAGGAGAACGAGGAACTGCGGCGGACAACGGACTCGCTGTTCTCGGTGGTTGTCCGAGCACGTGAACTCGAGAAAGAGAACGAGCGGCTTCGTGCTTTGTTGCGGTTTGCCAGGAAAGAGGAGCTCAGCTTCGAGCCGGTCAAAGTGATGGGACGGGATGCGACGAACTGGTTCAGCACGGTGACCGTCGATAAGGGCACGAGACATGGAATCGCCAAGGACATGTGCGTGGTGACCGACAAAGGAGTGGTGGGAAAGGTTCTGAACGTAGGGCCTTTCAGTGCACGAGTTCTGTTGCTGTCCGACTCCAACAGCCGTGTTGGGGTGCTTGTTCAGCGAACGCGGGCGCACGGCATTGCACAAGGCAATGACCGGGGCGGTTGCGTCATGAAGTATCTTGATCCGATGGCGGACGTCGAGAAAGGGGACCTTGTGGTCACCTCCGGCGATAGCTTGATATTTCCAAAAGGGTTGGCCATAGGAGTGGTGACAAGAGTTGAGCGGGAACACGGAGCGCTTCTGAAATGGGCCGAGGTAGAGCCGTCGGTCGATCTCTCGCAGCTTGAAGAAGCCTTTGTGGTCCTGCACCCGTAACGGGTGATCGTCTCTCGCTGGTAGATGGTGCTGCGGGGGCAGACCCTCCGCTTGCACAATCGATCCTTTGCGAGTCGAGCTGCATTTTGCAGATCGGCCCACGGTGGTGAATCTTACCTCTCCGCCTCCCCTTGGAAATGCGCGCCTACGGGTATTGTGGAGTAGTGTGATATGGGTGATTTGCGAGTGCGCTATACCGACACGACCGACAGCCAAGAGGGTGCAAGGCGGACTGTGCTGACGGGGGTGATCCTCGCCGTTGCTCTCATAGTCATGATCATCGCGGAGACCAACTGGCCGAGCGTACTCCGGTTTGGTCGGGCAAAACCCGATCTGATGCTGCTTCTTGTGTTGTATTGCGCGTTTTCGGGCGGGCCTGCCGCCGCGATGGGAGTCGGTCTTGCGGGAGGATTACTCCAGGACACGTTCTCGGCCGTCCCGCTTGGGCTGAACGTGTTCTGTAAGGTGTTGATCGGCTATGTGGTCGGAATGGTCGGTAGAAGGTTGGTTACAGAACATCCGATTGTGATGACGCTCATCGTCTTCGTGTCCTCCCTGTGCGAGGCGGCGCTGGTCATTCTGCTCAGTTTCTTGTACGAGGACCACGTGTCGGTGCGATTCATGTTTCTCCACATCGGTGTGCCGATGGCCTTTTACAACAGCATACTTGCACCGCTGTGTTTCTACTGTGCGGATCGGGTTCGAGTCAAGCTCTCACTGCCGTCAGTTCGGCGCAGCAAGAGTTTCCAGAGCGAATAGGACGTGAGATTGTGGAACGCTTCTTGTATGCAAAGCATATAGGTCTCAAGCGCAGGGTGAGACGTCTGGGCGTGATTATGCTGGTGCTGCTTGCTGTGGTGACCCTCCGTCTGATTCAGCTCCAAATCATTTTCGGCGATACGTATCGCACGCTTTCTGACGGCAACCGGTTCAGGCTTCTACGTCTGGATGCACCACGCGGTCTGATTCTCGATCGCGACGGCGAGGTGCTCGCAGACAACAGAAGCGCGTTCACACTGACCGCGATACCAAGGGAGATCGAAAATCCGGAAGCGACTCTGGAGCGGCTTGATAGACTTGTGGCGCTGGAGCCGGAACGGCTGGATACGGCCGCAAACCGGCTCAGCACCCTGAGACACAGCTCGACGAACATGGCGATGCACCTTTCTATCAAAGAGGATATGCCGTTTTACGAGATTGCGCGTGTCGAGGAAGCGATGACTGACCTGCCGGGTATCGTCATCGCTTCGAGGCCGGTGAGACGGTACGCATACGGCGACTTAGCGGGGACGGTTCTGGGTTATCTCGGAGAAGTGGACATGACGGAACTGAACCGGTTCGGAGATCGCGGGTATACCCTCGGAAGTCTCATCGGCAAAACCGGGATCGAGGCAGTATGCGAGGAGTACCTTCGAGGCGTTGACGGCGGGCTGTACGTTGAGGTCCATTCAGTCGGGAAACCTCAGCTCGAGACCTATTTTCGCGAGGGCCGACGGGAGCAGTCCTGGGTGGATTCGCTCGGCAGAAGGTTGCGTACCGAGAAACGACGTGATCCGGTACCCGGAGACAACGTGTATCTGACTATCGACAAGCATATACAGAAGTTATGCGAGAAGGCGCTGGCGGGAGCCGCCGGGGCAGTCGTCGTCATGGACGCAGACACGGGCGAGCTGCTGGGTCTGGCGAGCCGACCCACGTACGACCCGAACATTTTTGTGGGTACAGGAAATGCGTCCGAGGTGACTCGAGTGCTCAACGATCCGAAGCATCCGTTGCTGAACAGAGCGTTTCAGGCGACGTACGCTCCCGGCTCGGTGCTGAAACCGATCGTTGCGATAGCCGCGCTCGAACGGGGGGCGATCGACCCGGAGACGCAACTCACATGTTACGGCTCGTACGACCTGGGTCGCATCTTCCGATGCTGGAACAGGAACGGTCATGGAACCATCAGCTTGGTGGACGCACTCGCGTACTCCTGCGACGTGTTCTTCTATCAGGTAGGCGATCGCGTGGGGCACAGGGCTATCACAACCTACTGCGGGATGTTTGGTCTTGGTCAGCCGACAGGGTTAGAGCTGGGCGGCGAGAGAAGAGGACTGGTGCCTACTGTTGAGTGGAAACGACGACACTTCGGCGAGGGCTGGTACAGGGGTGACACTGCCAATCTGTCTATCGGGCAAGGAGCGATCCTGGTCACTCCGTTGCAGATGGCGACGGTATACGCCGCTTTGGTGAACGGGGGGCGTCTGCTGAGGCCGCACCTCGTTCATAGGGTCGTATCTGAAGATGGCGAGCCGGTACTGCAACCGGAGACGGAGGTTGTATCGGTGCTCGACGTTCGGCAGGAAACGCTGCGGATTGTTACTGCGGGACTCCGAAAGGGTGTGGAGAAAGCCACCTATCCTACCGGTACCGGCTATCGGGCCAGAGTCAAGGGTGCGGACGTCATCGGCAAGACGGGTACTGCTCAGGTGGTCACGCAGAAACGCGATGAAATCGAGGATGAGGAACTGGAAAGTACCCCGTATGAGCTTCGGGACCATGCCTGGTTTGTGGCTGCGGTCACCGGCAAGCAGCCCCGCATTGTCGTGTGTGTATTCGTCGAGCACGGCGGACACGGCGGCGAAGTCGCCGCACCAATAGCGGGGAACCTTATTCGTGGTATTTATCAGGGCGAGGTGGGTGCGCAACCCGAGGTCATGGCAACGGCGGAGATAGACAACGCGGGCGCGGAAGGGTAAGCGCGCACTAAGATGGCTAAACGTACGGTCTCGGAAGGATAGAGAAAACAGATGATGCGACCCGCTTTACGTCTCGGGCAATCGTTGCCGTTGTGGAAAGGCAGGCAGGTAGGAAGTCTTCCTGCGACTGTAAGTATTAGGACGGTTGTCAGAGATGTGGATTGGCTGTTGCTTGGAGCGGTGGCGGCGGTGCTGTTGCTCGGTCTGCTGACGCTTTACAGCGTATCGCAGTACACCGGTTCGGCGAGTTACTGCGCAAGGCAACTGACGTGGGTATTTGTCGGTTTGTGCTTCATGTGGGCGGCGATAGTCATTGACTACCATCGGTTTCTGGCGTTTGCGCCGGTGATCTACATCGCGGTGTTGCTCCTTTTGGCGGCGGTATTGGTGATGCCGTCGCGTGGTCACGGTGCTCAGCGCTGGATCGTGTTCGGCCCCGTTCAAGTTCAGCCGTCAGAGGCGTGTAAGATAGCGGTTGTGCTCGTGCTGGCGCGGTATCTCGATACAATCAAGATCAAGATCAGACGCTTGCCTTATTTCATAGGGGCAATCCTGCTGGTACTGGTACCGGTCGTGCTCATCATGGTGGAGCCTGATCTGGGCACGGCAATGGTGTTCATGCCCGTCCTTGTCGTCATGCTGTACCTCGCCGGGAGCAGGACGAAACACCTCGTATCGACCTGCGTACTCGGCCTTGCAGCTGCGCCCGTATTATGGCGGTTCTTGAGGGACTACCAGAAGATGCGTCTTATTGCTTTTATCAAACCCGAAGTGGATCCGCTCGGATGGGGGTACCAGACCATCCAGTCAACAATAGCGGTTGGCAGCGGCAAGCTTCTTGGCAGGGGTTGGTTGCACGGCACGCAGTCGCGACTCAATTTTCTCCCGGCACAGCATACCGATTTCGTCTTTTCGGTGTACAGTGAAGAGTGGGGATTCATCGGTGCGGTGCTGCTTCTCGGGCTGTTATCTCTGGTGGCGGCTCGTGGATTGCGTATTGCGCTTGAGGCGCGTGACTTTGCAGGTAACATCCTTGCTGCAGGGCTCGTCACGATGCTTGCGTGCCATTTCATCATCAACGTGGCGGTGGTGCTGGGTCTCATGCCGGTGACGGGACTGCCGTTGCCCTTTATGAGCTACGGCGGTTCCTCGCTTGTCAGTATGATGACCCTTATCGGGTTGGTGCTCAACGTCAGGGTCGGAAGTCGTTTATTCTAGGCGGATTACATGACGGAATTGCTCCAGGTTATTGAGAGAACGCTCGCTTTTGTCTCGAAACCGGCGCGATATGTCGGCAATGAGGTCAATAGCGTTCACAAAGATTGGGAGAATAGCGAGACCAGGGTGCTGCTGGCTTTTCCGGACATATACGAGATAGGCATGTCCCACATCGGGTTAAGAATCCTGTACCACGTCCTCAATGAAGAACCCGGAGTATTATGCGAACGCGCGTTTGCGCCGTGGACGGATCTTGAACGGTTGATGCGGGAGCGGGATATCCCTTTGTTCAGTCTCGAGTCATGGCGGCCGGCGCGCGACTTCGACATTGTGGGGTTCTCGCTTCAGTACGAGATCGGATACACCAACGTGGTGAACATGCTGGACCTTGCGGGTATAGCGCCATGCAGCGCGGACCGCGATAAAGACTCGCCGCTCATCATAGCGGGCGGTCCCTGCGCTTTTAACCCGGAGCCGATGTCGCGGTTCATCGAGGCGTTTATAGTTGGGGATGGCGAGCGCGCTGTGCTGGATGTCATCGCCGCGTACCGTTCGTGGAAGAAAGGCGGCAATGCGAGACAGGATCTGCTGCTCGATCTGGCAAAGGTTGACGGAGTGTATGTGCCGGCACTCTACGAAGCCCAGTACGATGCGAGCGGCAGGTTTCGAAACCTCCAGGGGCTGGACGCTACAGTTCCGGAGGTGATCACGAAACGCACGATAGATGATCTGGATGCAGCACCGTACCCGACGGCACCGATTGTTCCGTTTGTCGAGATCGTGCATGACAGGCTTGCTGTGGAGATTATGCGCGGATGTCCGGGTTCGTGCAGGTTCTGTCAGGCAGCAGCGATATACTCGCCAGCGCGCGAGCGAAGCCGCGAGACTGTGCAGGAGTTGCTAAGCCGCGGGCTGGAATCCACGGGGTACGAAGAGATATCGCTGACGGCGCTGAGCAGCACCGATCACAGCGAGATCCAGAACATCGTCGATTGGGTGCGAGAACACTTTGCGGAACGCCACCTGAGCATATCGTTGCCGTCGCTGAGGTTTGACTCGTTCTCGGCGGATTTGGCGCGCAACATAGCGTTGGAGAAACGAACGGGGCTGACATTCGCGCCCGAAGCGGGAAACGAACGGCTCCGACATGCCGTGAACAAAAAGATAGACGACGCGGATATGCTGGGTATTGTGGAGTCGCTGTTCGGCTTGGGCTGGACGGCGATAAAGCTGTACTTCATGGTGGGCCTTCCGACAGAGACCCGTGAGGACCTTGAGGGGCTGGTTGGACTGGCCACCGAGATGGCGCGATTGGGCAAAAGGATAGCGGGTGCACGAGCTCGAATAAACGTGGCGGTATCGGCGTTCATCCCGAAACCGCATACCCCATATCAGTGGGAGCAGATGGCCAGCGAAGATGAACTGAACGAGAAGTACCGTTTTCTGCGGTCGAGGCTACGCAACAGGCAGATATCGTTGAGCTGGCGGGACACTAGTCTGGCGCGGCTCGAGGCGGCGTTTGCTCGTGGCGATAGACGTTTGGGCGAGGTGGTGCTGAAAGCGTGGCAGATGGGCTCGCGGTTCGATGCCTGGTCGACCGAGCTGAATATTGATATCTGGAGGAAGGCGTGGGCGGAGTCGGCGATCCCGTTCGAGTTCTGCCAGGTGCCCCCTCCTTCTCCGGGCGATCCGTTGCCGTGGCAGCACATTGACACCGGCATTACCACTGATTACATGATGAAGCAACGTGAGGCAACCTATTCGGGGTGTGCGTTTTCATGTCACTTGTAAGGGTGAGATATCGCAAGGGAAGGAGCGTGAGGTTCATATCTCACCTTGACACGGCACGTGCTCTGCGCAGGGCGCTGAACCGTGCCGGAGTGGCGGTTGCGTTCTCGCAGGGTTTCTCGCCGCGACCGAAGATCAGTTTCGGGCCGCCGCTCGCGGTGGGACACTTAAGCGAAACGGAGTATGTTGACATAGCGGTGGCGGAACCTATGGTTGCCGAGCAGCTTGCGGAAAGGCTGAACGCAACGTTGCCTGCTGGAATGGATGTCATGTGGGCTGGGAAGGTGCCGGCAGGTTCTCCGAGCATATCGGCGGCGATCACGGAGTTGGAGTACACGGTAGCGCTTCACTCGAGTGACGTTTCCGGCGGCGAGGAAGCCCTGAGAAATCTTCACCATGCTTTGGAACGGTACCGGGCTGTTGAAACGTTGGTTGTCGAGAGGGAGCGAAAAGGCAGAATTCAACGATTCGATCTGAAACAGCAGGTGCCCGTGTTGGATATGAACTCGGGAGCGCAGGGGGTCGAGTTTGTCGTGAGAATCAGCGTGAGCAAAGGGGGGTTCCCCAAACCGGAAGAGGTGGTACGAGCGGTTTTTGGCCTGGATGAGGAACAGATGAAAGGCGCAGTGATAACCAGAACTGATGTGGGCTTCGGCTCCGCGTAGGACAGCATCGAGGGAGCCGGCAGGAGGAAGTATGAATCGGGAGTTGATTATCAACGCAGGCAGCAAGGAGGTGCGGATCGCTCTGCTCGAGGACGGCAAGCTGGCAGAGCTGTTTATCGAGCGGACCGAGCACAAAGCGTGTGTTGGTAACGTCTACAAAGGGCGTGTCGATACCATTGTACCGGGTATGCAAGCGGCTTTTGTCGATATCGGGATGGCCAAAAACGGCTTTCTCTATGTGACGGACGTTACCGACGGAATGGCGAGGTACGAGCAGGAGCTCGAAGGAGGTGTCCCAGAGGCGCCCGCGCGGCGAGCACGTTCGGACTCCATAGCGAAGGTGCTCAAACAGGGTCAGGAGATCATGGTGCAGGTCACCAAGGAGCCTATTGGAACGAAAGGTACCCGTCTGACGACGTTTGTGTCGCTGCCGGGGCGGTTCCTGGTGCTGATGCCGAACGTGAAACATATCGGCGTGTCTAGGAAGATCGAAAGCGAGACCGAGCGCGCTCGCCTGAAACGGTTGGCGACACAGTTGAAATCGCGACGGATGGGCGTGATCGTTCGCACTGCTGCCGAGGGAGCCGGCAAGAAGGATCTGAAAGCGGACGTCGAGTTTCTGGTGAAAGAGTGGCGCAGCATAAGGAGGCGCATGAGGAGCAGCTCCGCCCCGGCGCTGCTTCACGAAGAGGCGGGTCCGGTGCTCCGTGTCGTACGAGACTTGTTCACGGAAGGCGTGAGCAGGTTGATTGTGGACTCGCAAGTCGAGTACAGCCGGATACTGAATTTCTGTGAGTCGTTGGCACCGGAGCTCAAACGGCGGGTCAAATTGCACCGCGGGAAAAGGCCGCTTTTCGACAGGCTGGATCTGGAACAGGAGATCGATAAAGCGGTACGCAGAAAGGTGTGGCTGAAATCCGGCGGGTACATCGTGATAGAGCAGACCGAAGCGTTTGGCGTCATAGATGTCAACACCGGCAAGTTTACGGGCAAGTCAAATCTTGAGGAGACGGTTTTCAAGACGAATCTTGAAGCCGCACGAGAGGTTGCACGACAGGTACGGCTGCGGGACATGGGCGGGATTATCGTCGTGGATTTTATCGATATGGAATCGCCGAAACGCGGGGCCGAGGTGATCCGTACACTGAACGAGGCACTGAAAGACGACCGGTCAAAGCCAACGGTTTCGGAGATTACCGAGCTGGGACTGGTGGAGATGACCAGGAAACGTGTCAGACACAGCCTGACGACCATGTTAAGCGAGGCGTGTCCATACTGCGAAGGGACAGGCCGCACGAGAAGCCCTGTTACCGTATCCATGGAAGTGTTGCATAAGCTCGAGAGTCTCTTCAGTAGAATGCGCGAGAAAAGTGTCGTCGTCGAGGTTCATCCGCGGGTGGCGGAGCGGTTGCGGTCTGAGGATAAAGACGGACTGGACGAAGTAGCCAAGAAGTTCGACCGTGAGATACAGGTCCAGGAGAAACCGGATTTCCATATTGAGACGGTGAAGTTCCGCAGCGGTCGCAGCGGTAAAGTGTTAAAGATCGGATGGTAGGCTGGTGCTCGATTCGCAGCAGGCCCACCATTATCGTTGCCACGTTGTCTCCGCACAAGCGGTGCGCACGTTACGGTAAGGTCCGTCGGCGCGAAGAGAGCAGACGCTCTGCATCGATACAGCGATGCGGTGGTCTGTTGCTGGCTTAATCCAACCCGACCAGATGCATTGAACGGGGATACTCGACCTCGTACCCGAACTGGAACTTCTTCTCCTCGCTGGGCTTCAGCGACACCTTCCATTCCAGGAGCCCGTCTTCCGTCTCCTTGGTCGGCGGCGCGGTTGACCTGGTAACAGATACTTTCACGTCCTCATTTCGGGAGACCGGCACCTGGTCGATTACGGTCAGGCTGGCAGGATCAGGTCGGTTGTTTTTCACGGTGAACGCGTACGCACGCGCCACGCGTCGGTACCGGCCGAATATGCCGCTCCTGCCGCGCACATCACGAAGCTCTTCGCGTTCGACCTTCACGCTCTGGTCGACCCCGAACCCCAGCTCGAATTTCTCCTTCGATGCGACCGCTTCGAGATGCGCCGCGCCGACGAGGTTCCCGCCGACGTAGCTATTGACTTTGCCGGGGAGAAGGGCGAGATCGGTATCATTCAGTATCTCGCATTTCACGAAGACGTGCGGGCTGAGCTTCGGCACGGCGACGTGTTCCGGCTCGACACTGAACTTCGCGCTGGAGATAGTCGTCTTGTGCTCGTTTGCGTCGCTCGGTATATCCTCCCGGCCGGGCACGTCGAACACCACGGATATGCCCTTGGTCTCGACCGCGGCGGTACGCACCTTCGCTGGTTCTTGCGAAATGTCGGCGTACGTGCGAACATCTTCTGCCAGACCCAGGGCTTTCTCGGGTTCCTCCGCGGCTTCTTCCAGTCTACGGACCGCTACGCCCAAACGTGCCCGCGTTTCCGGCCGCGCGAACGCCACTCGCAGCGGTTCGAGTTCCGGTATCTGTGCGCCTATCTGCGGTTGGGCGGTCGATAGACGCAGGTGCACGTTGGTCCAGTCCTCACCGGTCTTCTGGACGACAACGGCGTTGTATCCGAGCTCGACCGTTTTCTGGTTCTCGGCGAGCCGTGCATCGTAGATCGGCCGCCAGGAGGCTTCCGGGACTACGTATGTCAGCTCAAGACGCAGTCGGCCCGGCGTTTCCGCGTTCACATCCACCGCCGCGGCCACCGACTCTTGTGTTCTGGCATTTCCAAGTTGGCCGAGCTCGTTTCTGAGCGCTTCAAGCTGGCGGTTGATCTGGCGCTTCTGTTTTTCGATAGCGAGCTGTCGGCTCATTAGAGCATCCTTGCGTGAAGCGACGAAAGCGATTATTTCGCCGAGATCCAGGGGCATTTCAGGGGACATTGCGAGCGATTTCGAGACGGTTTCGGCTGAATATTTCTCAACAGACGAGATAAAACCCGCCTGTTCGAGAATGGTACTTTGTTCTGCCTCGAACTCTCGTAACCGATCCTCGAGCGGTTCGATCTCCTTTTCCAACTGCTGTGCGCGGCCGGCCTGGCGCTCCGGCTGCCACTTCCGGTCGATCTCGACCGCTCCGAGCGTTACCTTAGCGGTTCCCGCCCCGGATACCCGAACGGAGCCCGGCACAAGCGTTGGCGGCAGCGGCTCGAACCGCAGCCGGTGCTCGCCGGTAGGAAGCTCGACCTCTGCGGCACGGGTGACCTCCGCCCGGTCGGTGTACACCGTAGCCTTGTCTACGGCGGATTCGACCTTTACCTCATCGACGGCGAACGAATAGCCCGCCGCACAAACCGCAGCAATACTTACTGTTATGGCAATTATCGTACGCATACCAGTTACCCTCCTCCATTAATCGAGCCCAACCAATTGCCTGCTCTCGGGATACTCGACCAGATACTCGAATTGCACTTCCTTCTTCTCGCGTGGTGCAAGTTTGATCTCCCAGCGGATGGCGCCCTGCTCGGTCTTCTCCGTCGGCTGAAGGTTCAGCGACCCGAGTGTGACCTTTATCTCCTCGTCCTGCGGCACGGGTATCTGATCGAGCAGGGTCACGTGCACGTCCTCGTCGCGGTAGTTGGTTACCTCGATCTTGTAACCGCGTGCTACGCTTTTCCTGTTGTTCAATATGCCGCTCTTGCCTGTAAGGTCTTTCAGCTCAGTACGTTCGACCTTTACGGACTCGTCCGCACCGAACCCCTGCTCGAACTCTTCTCCAGCCGCGACGGAATCCAGTATACCGGTTCCCACGAAGTTGCCGTCAACGAACACGTTGGCTTTTCCTGCGAGGAGAGCTTTTTCGCTGTCGTTGGTGAGTTTCGCCTTGAGGAACGTGTGGGGGACAAGCTTTGGTACGGCGATATGTTCGAGCTCCGCCTCGAAGAATTCGGTTGTCACCGTCGCTCTATGCGGGTTGCCGTCAGATGGGACATCCTCACGACCAGGCACCTCGAACAGCACAAGCGGACCGACGGCCTGCACGGTTGCCTGCTCGGGTACGGCCGCGTATAGCGCATCCAGCGTCTGTAGTCTCACTTCGTCACTTACTCGACGGGGCACTATACCGGCGGCGTCGCGAGCTTCTGGCATCATCATGGGTGGCGGCGCTGCCTGAGAGGCCTTCGGCCTGCCTTCGTATGCAGCAAGATGGATTGGTCTCAATTCCGGTGCGCTTGCACCCACCTGTGGTTGTGCCGTAGACAGCGTCAGTTTGACGTCTAACCAATCCTCGCCGGTCTTCTGGACAACGGTGCCGAGATAGGTCAAGTCAACCTTTTTTGCCTCTGCGTCAAGCCGCACGTCGTAAAGAGGAAGCCATCCGGCAGGTCGCACCATATATGTCAGTTCGAGCGTCTGCGCTCCCGCCCTTTCGACATCGAGATCCACAACGGCTGATACCGTTGATCTGCCCGGCCCACGGCGGAGCTTGTTGAGCTCGTTGTTGAGCGCCTCGATCTGCCGCTCGAGCTCTCGTTTCCGGCGCTCGTGCTCGAGCTGCTGCGCGCTCAGCTCGCTGAACTTCGTTGCGCGCAGATCGAGTATGCTCTGCCAGTTGGCAAGAGAAGGCTTCGGCAGTTCGTACTCCTTGGGCAGGTCGCCTAGCGATGGCACGCGTATCGACCTGAGGAACTCGCGTTGTCCCTCGATTAGTTTGATGCCGCTTTCCACACGTTTCATCTCGTCGTTGAGCGCTTCAATCTGTTGTTCGAGTTCGCGGATGCGCTCAACCTGTTCCTCGGCATGGTACTTGCGGCGGGCCTCGACGCCACCTATTGTCACGGCAGCCGTACCCTTTCCTGAAACGCGCAGCGAGTCGGGATCAACTCCTGCAGGTAAGCCATCGAAGATCAGCTCGTGTTTCCCGACTGCCAATTCAACGCTCCCTCTGCGTGTAACCTCCGCGCGGTCCCTGTATACCGTCACACGGTCTATCGTTGAAACGACGTCTATTTCCGCCGCTGAGGCGGTGCCGGCAGCGAAAACAGTGGAGAGAAGTGAAATCAGAAGTACTGTGCGCTTCATAATGTTCCTCCTTTCATGAGGTCCCTTTAGGTGGGAAGAATGCAAGCCGTGTGCGGCATCGTGACAAGCAGGCCAAGGGCCACTTGGTGTGGGGTACTTAGCTCATTATGAGTCCGAGGTGTCACGTGCATGCGACCTTCCCGTATAAGAATTGCGGCAGCGATGGTCTCTTGCTCGCTTCAGGGTGTCCAGTAGTAATAACGCTCCGAGGACGAAAAAGTTCACAGAAAATGACCGACCTATAGCGCACGGGTGACCGGTGCGGTAGAGCTGCATCTCTGGCCGTCTCCAATTGATTTCGGACCTGCCTGGTGCTATGATGACTCAAATGCCGGCGCGTTGTCCAGTGGTACGCGCCAGCCGCCGGCCATGGTGCGGCGGTTCGGATGAGGGTCGCCCGTAACCTGCTCTCATGTAAGGGGTTGCGTCAACCGAGGTGTGAAGAGAGCTCAAGGAGGGTTTTTGTAACGTGAGTCGGATACTTGTCACAGGAGGAGCGGGTTTTATCGGGTCGCATCTTATGGATAAGCTTGTGGCTGAGGGTCGCCCGGTGATCTGCCTGGACAACTTTAACGATTTCTACGATCCGCGTCTGAAACGCAAGAACGTGGCCGGATTCGCCGATCAATCGGATGTGGAAGTGGTCGAAGGCGACATACGAGATGCGGATCTGCTAGAAAAAATATTCTCCGAGATGCGACCGGCACAGGTGGTGCATCTTGCCGCGATGGCGGGCGTACGGCCGTCCGTGGCAAACCCGCGATTGTATCAGGAGGTGAACGGTACAGGCACGCTCAATCTGCTCGAGATGAGCAGGCGGTACGGTGTCGAACATTTTGTTTTCGGCTCGTCGTCCTCCGTTTACGGCCTCAACAGCAAAGTCCCGTTCAGCCCTCATGACCCCGTAGACTGTCCGATTTCGCCTTATGCTGCGACCAAACGCGCTAACGAGCTCATGTGCCGCACTTTCAATCATCTTTACGGGCTGATGGTGACGTGTCTGCGATTCTTCACCGTGTATGGGCCGCGGCAGCGACCGGATCTGGCGATACGCAAGTTCACGACGCTCATTGACCGGGGCGAGATCGTGCCAATCTATGGTGACGGCACGTTCAAGAGGGATTACACCTACATTGACGATATCATGCAAGGGGTGTTGGGGGCGCTTGAGCTGCGGTTCGATTTTGAGATATTCAATCTCGGTGAGTCGCGGACCACGGAGACCCTGCAGTTGGTACGGCTCATAGAGAAAGCGCTCGGCAAAAGGGCGAAAATAGAGCATTTGCCGGTACAGCCGGGCGATATGCCAATCACCTACGCGGATATCGAGAAATCGAAGCGTGTGCTCGGGTACGATCCAAAAGTGGCGATCGAGGAAGGAATACCGCTGTTCGTCGACTGGTTCCGGGCGCAGAAGGAGGCATAAGGAAGGCCTGACGACGAGAGGAATTGTAGGGCGGTTCGCCCGCCACGGCGGATCTTCGAAGAACCGCCCATGAGGCTACAGGCGGGTAGGGCGGACGTCTCGTCCGCCGTCCGTGCAAGCGGAACCGGGACTGTGAGTATCCCCCCCTGGTTCGATCAGGATCAATGTAAGGAGAAAGTGACAGTATAGTGTACGGGTTTTCCACCGGATGGAATATTCGGCGTCATGCTCGCATAGCCGACGCGCTCGATGAGATACGCGAGTTAGGGTTCCAGAAGATCGAGCTTGCGGGGCTTACCGAACCGCAAATGCGGGAGTTGGTGTCGTTACAGAGACAGGGAGCAGCCCCGGAGATCGTCGGCCTCCACAACTTCTGTCCGCTTCCGCCGGTCGAGCGGAAGGCCAGTTTCGGCGATCTGCTGGATCTGGCTTCGCGAGATCTGACGGAGCGACGTCAAGCTGTCGACTACACCAAACGAACGATAGATGCTGCTGCGGAGCTTGGGGCGCAAGTCGTGGTGGTTCACCTTGGCAGCGTCGAGGTTGATTACGTCCCGAGAACGCTTCTTCGCTGGATGGCCGCGTACGGGCCCAACTCCGATGATTACCGCCGGCGGTTACGCAGGCTGCTGGACGAGCGTGCGCGGCGAGTTCCGCAACACCTAGCTGCTGCGATGGAAGGACTTTCGGAACTGGAACTGCATGCGCGTGCCAGCGGCGTGAAGATCGGCGTCGAAAACCGGTTCATGTACTATCAGATACCGAACATCGAGCAGCTTCGTGAAATCCTTTCCCAGTTTGGCGAAGACACTGCGGTCGGTTACTGGCACGATATCGGCCACGCACACATGAACAGAATACTCCGTGTCGAGGACCAGACCAACGTTGCGGAGGATATCAAGCGGCGCATGATCGGCGTTCATATTCACGACGTTGCGACGGACGCGAACGTCGATCCGGCAAAGGTCGATCACAGGGCGCCGTCCACAGGAACGGTCGATTTTGTCCGCGAGCGTGAGAACATCTCTGACGGCGTGCTGAAAGTCGTCGAATTGCGAAGGGAGGTCGAATCGGCAGATGTGGTGAAGGGACTCGCGTACCTACGCAGAATCGGTTTCTAGTGGCATTGCCGGGATATGGTGCCGTAGTTCGGGGGCATACTGGCACAGTCTGTGTCGCTCCTCCAGGATTTTCGACATTACTAACAAGAAGATAGCGGAGATATTCTCCGAGATTGCCGATATTCTGGATATAAAGGGGGAGAACCCTTTCAAGATTCGCGCGTACCGGAAAGCCGTGCAGGCTATTGAAGGGTTGTCCGAGGAGGTGCGCACAGTACACGCGCAAGGTCGGTTGCGCGGAATTGACGGTATCGGCGAGGCTATCGCGAAGAAGATCGACGAGTTGCTGACGACGGGTAAGCTCGAGTACTACGAGGGAGAGAAGGCGTCGATTCCAGACGGGCTGCTGACGATGCTGGCGGTGCCGGACATCGGGCCGAAGAAGGTCAAGGGGCTCTATGACAAGATGAAGATCGACACGCTCGAGAAGTTGGAGAAGGCAGCCCGAGCAGGTAAGCTCCGCGAACTGCCCGGGTTCGGCGCGAAGACCGAGGAGAACATACTGCGGGGTATAGCGCTTCTGCGGCGAGGGCGAGAGCGCGTCATGCTCGGGACTGCTACCGAGCTGGCGGAGAGTGTTGTTGCGGAACTTGCGCGACTGAAGCAGGTGAGCGTCGCGGTACCTGCGGGCAGCGTGCGGCGGCAGAAGGAGACCATCGGAGACATAGATATTCTGGTTATATCCCGCGAGCCGAAGAAAGTCATGGACACGTTCACGACTCTGGACTGTGTCGGCGAGGTTATTGCCAAAGGCGCTACCAAATCGAGCATACGCACGAAGGACGATGTGCAGGTGGATGTCCGCGTAGTGGAGCGGAAAAGTTTTGGTGCAGCGTTACAGTATTTCACGGGGTCGAAGGCGCACAACATCGAGTTGCGCGAGATTGCCATGAAGCGCGGGCTCAAGGTGAACGAGTACGGCGTGTTCGATGCGAAAAGCGGCACGATGGTGGCTGGCAAGAGCGAGGAGGAGGTATACGGCGCGCTCGATCTGCCCGTGATACCGCCGGAACTGCGTGAAGGTATGGGCGAGATCGAGGCAGCGCGAACCGGGAAGCTTCCGGATCTCTTGGAGATGGAGCACGTTAAAGGCGATTTGCACGTCCATACCGATTGGAGTGACGGGAAGCACAGTATTGAGCAGGTGGTTGAAGCATGCCGCTCCCTGGGGTACAGGTACGTTGGGATAGCCGACCATTCTCAATCGCTTTCCGTAGCGAACGGTCTCGCGCGGGATGAGCTTGCTGAACAGGTCGAGCTTATCCGCAAGGTGAACCGTGGGCTCAAAGGGTTCCGCGTGCTGGCCGGAACCGAGGTTGACATCCTGTCGGACGGGTCACTGGATTTTCCGGACGAGCTGTTGGCGAGACTGGATTTCGTGATAGCTGCTATCCACAGCGGGTTCAAGCAGGGGAGGAAACAGCTTACCGACCGTATTCGGTCCGCTATGGAGCACCCGTGTGTGAGCATCCTTGCCCATCCTACCTGCCGTCTTATCGGGAGACGAGAGCCGCTGGACATCAACGTGACCGAGATACTCGAAATTGCTAAGAAGACCGGTACCGCAGTCGAGCTGAACGCGCATCAGATGAGACTTGACCTCAACGACGTGCATCTGAAGAAAGCGAAAGAGCTCGGCGTCAAGGTATCTATCGGGACGGACGCGCACGTGTTGGACGAGCTCAAAAGCATGCGGTACGGTGTCGCGACCGCACGTCGCGGCTGGCTCGGACCCGACGACGTGCTCAATACCTTGCCGGTGAGCAAGGTTTTGAAAGCACTGAAACACACGCGGCGATAGTGTGCAGATTCTTCGCCGTCCGGCGGATCGGTGCGGTGACCGCTGTTATTCATGACGCTAATTTGATCGGTTCCCCGGCCTTTTGTCATAAACATGACGGGGGGTGGGTGAGTACAGAGGAGCGTGGCGTCTTGCTAGAAGCTCCGGTTCTTCGACTCGATGCGCTATCCCAAAAGGAGGGGTACACCATGCGGAAATCAATAACGAAAGTGAATGTCTCGCTTGTCGGCGGGGTGCTGGTTCTCGGAATGATCGTCATGGGATCTACGTTGGCAGCAGAACAGGAGAAAGCATCGGAGGTGGCCGAACCTGAGACACCGGCTTCGATACAGGCATACGAGAGGCTCCTAGCGGAGATAGAGGGGAGAGAGGTTGCGGAACCGGGTGTCGGCGCATCAAGTGTTGTCCCGGAGGATGCCAAGGATATCGTTGCGGGGTACAAGCACCTGTTTGCGCATGTGCAGGAGGCGGTCGCGCCTTTCGAAGCAACCGCTGGAGACATTATCGGCAAGGATCCGAAGGAGTGGACCGACAGCAAGAAAGCGAAGGTCGCGGAATTCCTGGCGGCGAACGAGGATCTGATCAGCGAGATCCGCGGTATGGCCGCGCGCGGCGGTCCAGCGCATGCGCTCGATTTCTCGAAAGGTTTTGCTATGTTGCTACCCCATCTTGCCCGGATGCGGTCGTGCGCGAGGCTGCTTCGAGCGGACGCGGCTGTAAACGCGACGGAGGGGAACCATGCTGCGGCTGTCGACGATATCATCGCTGGGATGAAGCTAGGTGATGCGTTAGCGTTGGAACCTGTTCTCATTTCTCAACTTGTACGCATAGCGATCTACGGGATTATGTGCAATGGGGTGGAGGGCTCATTGGACGGTGCCGACCTTTCTACGGAGTTGACCGACAGGCTTATGGCGCAGGTTGCGCAGGGGGACCATCGGGAATCGTTTTCCGAGTCGTTTGCCGGTGAACTGTACTTCGGCCGCCAGCTTTTCTCGGCCGTTCGGTCCGGTGACAGATCGGGTGTCCCTGAGGGTGTCGACTTGGGGCCGCTCCGGGAGGAGGACGAGCTCGTATATGTTGGCATCATGAAGGGATTTATCGCCGCATCCAAGCTGCCATACTATGAGGCTGCGTTGAAGCTTCACGAGTTGGAACAGGAAACCGAGGGTTTGCCGGGAACCATGACGTATTCGCGACAGCTTCTTCCTGCGTTGACTCGTGCATGCCAGGCACAAGCCCGTCACGAGGCGATGCTTGACCTGATGCAGCTCGGCATTCTTCTGGAGCAATACAAGGCGCGTACCAGCTCGTTTCCGGACACGCTCGACGCGATTGCTGGAGATCTCGGCGGTTCCGTGCCGTTCGATCCGTTCTCAGGCAAGAGCTACCGGTACCGGCCGTTAGGCACGACGTTTCTTCTGTACAGCATCGGCGCGAACCGGCTCGACGACGGCGGGACACACGATTTCAGGGAAGGCGACATCGCCTGGCGTGGTCAAGAGAAAGAGTAGGTGGTATCCTGATGGCGTTGAGGAGGGTTTCACGACTAGAGTTCGTGTCGCGCGGACACCGTTCGGCGTATCTGTGGGAGAAAGAGTTCGTTAGGTGAAACCGAATCGGTGTGTAGGGGCGGTCGTCGTAATGGAGATTGACATGAGTAAAATATTCCTTATGCTCGTCCTTATTCCGTTGGCTTTGAGCAGGGTCGGCTTTGCGGAGGCCCAGAGTGCTGCACAGCATGCCACGATTACCGTCGGCGATATCGAGGCGGTATTTGTGGATAACGGGGCGTTCGGCGAGCATCGGGCGGGTTACAACGGTATGGCGTCGCTGACGCACAAGAGGGCGCCGCGCACGCTTTTTGTGCCCGCGTATGCCGGTTTCAACCTCGAACACATCTTCGGCGGCGACATGGTGGAGAAGTTCGAGCCGCGCAAACATCCGATGACCCTCGAAACGGTTTCCGACGCCACGGTGGTACTGCATCAAAGCCCGACGCCGGCATCGGCGGTCGAGAGCACGACAAGGTTCACGGTTAAACCGCCACACTATATCGATGTCGAGTTCGAGTGCGTAGCGCGGAACGTCAACTTCTTCGAGTACGGGTACATGGGACTGTTTTGGGCGAGCTATATCCACGAGCCGGAGGATAAGCGGATCCGTTTCCTGGGACGCGACGAGGCAGGCGGCGAGCTGCGTTGGATCGCCGCATTTTCGGAAACCCACGGTGTGAAGAGCACGCACCGGCATATCAATGACCGGATGGAACTCGTGTTTCCGCCGGACTCGCAGCCGCTTCTCGTGAGTGACTACTCCGAGTACCGCTATGCGGAGTCGTTCTATTACGGGCGGTTTCGTGACATGGTGTTCGTCTACATGTGGGATCGGTCGGAAGGGATCCGGTTCGCCCAATCGCCGACCGGCGGCGGGCCGAAGAATCCGGCCTGGGATTTCCAGTTTATTGTCCTGGAACCTGAAGCCGGGAAGCATTACGGTTTCAAGGCCCGCGTCGTCTACAAGCCGTTTATCAGCGGAGACGATGTGCTCGACGAGTATAACAAGTGGAACGCGTCCGTCTCAGGGGAGTGAATAACTGGCATCGGCTCTTTCGTCCTGGATTCCCGCCGTCGCGGGAATGACCTCTGAGAGAAATGCGCTTGCCGTCGACCATCGACGCTGCTTACTTGTCAGGCAGCGGCCGCGGACGGCGGTTAAGGTGAGCACACGAAGGCGACGCTTCAGAAATTGTTTGACAGGTTGTGAACTGGATGCTATACTAGCATTACAATAGAGATATCCGGCTGGGTTGTCCGCCACGGCGGACGGCTAAGGGAAGATGGTGTGAAGCCATCGCGGACCCGCCGCTGTAACCGGTGATGAAAGCCGCAATGAAGCCACTGGCCCGGTAGGGCTGGGAAGGCGCGGCGAGTAGGGCGATCCGGGAGTCAGAAGACCTGCCCAGCGGGACCCACTGAAGTCTTCGCGGTTGAGAGGGTGGGGGAGATAACAGGGATTAGCCCCAATCTTCGGGAGTCGAAGATTGGGGTTTTTGCTTTTTGGGTCAGATGGACGTGAGACACGCGAGCAAACGACGCGGATTCACGCTGATTGAGCTGCTGGTAGTGGTCGGCATCATCGGGATACTGGCAGCGCTGCTCCTGCCGGCGTTATCGCGGGCTCGTGCCCAGGGCAAACGGATATCGTGCATATCGAACTTGCGCCAGCTCGGTTTCGCCGTCCAGATGTACCTCAGCGAGAATGGTGGCCGGTATTTCGACTACTACCGCGATCTGCCGGGGGGTGGGAGGCTGTGGTATTTCGGCCTTGAGCCGGACTTCGGCGTGGTACGGCAGGAAGGTGAACGCGAGCTTGACGTCGGCAAGAGCCCGCTGTGGGAGTATTACGGGACGGTCGGCGGTATCGAGCTATGTCCGAGCTTCGATTACCAGCTCGGTATATACAAGCTGAAATTTACGGGCGCGTCGTTCGGATACGGGTTCAACCTGTGCATGTTCGGCAAGAACGAGAGCCGGGTGACCGACCCGTCCGGAACGGTCATGTTCGCTGATTGCGCGCAGGTCAACACGTTCCAGGCGCCGGCTTCGATAGAAAACCCATTGATCGAGGAGTTCTATTACGTGAGCCCGTACGAGAAGCTCGTTCACTTCCGGCATTACGGTCTTGCGAACGTTCTTTTCGCGGACGGGCATGTTGAGTCGCTCCCCGCGTATCCGGGCAGCTACGACGACCGGTTGCCGGCGGCACGCGTCGGGATGCTCAACGCGCCGGGCGATAACTCGTTGTTCGGAGGCGACGCACTTTGTTTGTCGAGGTAATGTCCTTGTGAAGGGCGGACGGTTGGGAGAGCATTCTATCTTGAAGAGGAGGCGTATCAGATGAAAAAGAATCTTGTTCGACTCAATCTCGTCGTTGTTCTGGGTCTTTCACTGTGTTGGATCGCAGAGACGCAGACGCTGTTCGACGATTTTGACACGAATCCAATCGGACCGCGGTTCACGATCAACGGGCCGAACACGTCGCAGAACTCGCTGGGACAGCCCGTCCCGGCGTTTTCCTGGCAGGGCGGTACCATCGTCGCCAACTATAACTCGTTCCAGCCAACTACACGGCTCGAAGCCGATCTGCCTGAGGCGGTGGACGAGACAGACAAGTTTCGATTCGGGGCGACGTTCACCATTCTCAGCAACGGGCTGGTCGTCAATGATGCGGAGAGCTACGGGTTCCAGTTCGCCACGTTTGCTCTGGTCAACAGCTCGTTGACCGGCACGGACCGCGACGGCATGGACATATCCTCCACGGATGCATACTCCACGGTGGAGTTCTCATATTTCCCGCAGGACAGCAGCTTTTTCGACACCATCACGCTCGGGCCGGCAGCCATCGCAGGAAAGACCTTCCAGAACAACTTTTACAACCGCATATTCTTCGATTTTGGCACGAACACGACGCTCAACGGTGAGATAGATGCCGGATTGCTGCCCTCGAGAGGTCTGCCGCTCAACACGCCGCTGTTCGCGTATATCGAGTACGACGGGAGCACCGACCCGACACATCCGACTCTGAACATCACGGTCAGCGTCGTGACCGGCGGCGGTCTCAATCAGTTGTCGATAGGCGTGCCGATATTCGATCTGACGACGTCGCCATACACAGATTTCGCCACGTTCTTTGACGGGTTCTTGTGCGACAAGTTCGCCATCGTTACTTACCAGGAGCACCCGGACCCGGTATGGGGTCCGTTTAGCCCATCGCACATCGGCACGGTGGTGTTCGACAGCGTCTTCTTCGAGTTGGATGATCCGACCGGCGACCCGGACAATGACGGGCTCTCGAACGAGATGGAGGAGCTTCTCGGTACCGATCCGGACGATCCCGATACCGACGACGACGGTGTTGACGACGGCGATGACGCGTTTCCGTTGAACCCGGCCGGCCAGACGAACGCTGACGGCGACAACCTCGGCGACGAGTTCGAGCAGCTGATTATTGACGCGTACGCGGAGTACGACTCCATATGGGATGTCGGTCCGGACGATGACCCCGATGGGGACGGCTCGAGCAATCTCTTGGAGTTTCAGTGGGGAACCGACCCAACGGACCCAACGAGCCGCGTGCCGGTGGGCGTCCTCGTAGCCGCCCTGGGGAGCTTTGCACTTTTGATGGCCGGACTCCTTACCCTGAGGAAGAACGTTGCAACTCCGGGTTGACGACGCGGTTCTCTCGCGCGACTTTCACCTGGACATCCCCCAGAAAAGAGAGGCGCAACAGCGCAAGGTACTGATCGGTTTAGGCATACGGACGCGAAGAAGTGGCGGTGTGGGTTCAGGGAGAATACGGGTAGTGCGCACTAGTTCCAGGAGAGCGCCGGTGCGATACACCTCTGACGCAACCTGGGCTGGCGTTTCCAAGGCAGGTGGGGACCAGTCCCCGAAGGGGATGGCAGATTGTAGCCCCGGGTGACGCGAAACGGCGTTGAGCGGAGCCCGGGGTCGTAGGGAACCCTTGTTGATAAGCCCCTGGAAGGGGCGGCAGAGCCCAGCTTGACGCGAACAGGACATGAGGGCGTTGCCCACGTCGGTTTCTGTCGGCCCGTCCGGGGCTTTTGCTCTGGCGGCTGCTTGACCCAGGGCTCGCTGCGCGTCGCCCTGGGCTATATTCCGTCGCCCCGTCCGGGGCTTCTTATTGTCCTGCGCACACAGGCACTGTTGACAGGACTGGAGCTGTCGTGCACCCTATTGCGTCATGCGCTTCGAGGACCGGCGGAAGACTGATATAGTCTCACGCACAGGTGCGAACTGGGCACAATGCGCGTCGACCCAATCTGGCGAGGTGTTTTGCATGCACACAGTTTATGGAAAACGCCCCGCTTCGTCTGGTAAATCGGTACTGGACAACAAGGCCCCAAAACTGGGAAACTTCTGGGGGATGTCCAGGACTTTCAGGTCTTGCCACCACCCTCAACCGGTGCTATAATGATCCGCACGTCGGGGCGGGATTCCAGAAGGTAGTTGCAGCGCGATTCCTGCGAATAAGGAGGCCGTCTTATAGAAAGAGCAGGCTGTTTGTCACCGCGTCTTACCTCGTTTCGGCGCGCATCGGTTCGCGGTAAGCGCGATAGCATAGTGGTGCTGTAGGCATGTTCTTGGCGGGGCATTCGTGAAGGGAAGGAGCGTGAATAATGGGTAGACATGCAGGTTTAGTCTCGTTGATAGTCGCGCTAGGGATGCTGGTTAGCTCGACGGCGTATGCCGGTAAAGCGACGATCTATCGTGACGATTGGGGTGTGCCACATATCTACGCGGACTCGAGCGAGGATGCGTGCTACGCGATAGGGTACGCCCAGGCGGAGGATCGGCTGGAACAGATTTTCCGGAACTATTTGCGCGCGTCCGGCAGGACAGCGGAAGCGTGGGGTCCCGGCGACCCGGTGGATGAATCGTTTCTGCAAGGAGAGTGGCCGGGCGAGAATGTCCAGCACGATTACATGCAGCGTATATGCGGTCATGAGGAGTTCAGCAAGTCGCGGTACTACGAGCTGCCGGTTGACGTGAGGCGTGGCATGGAATACTTCCAGGCGGGTGTCAAACAGTACATGAAGGAGCACCCGGACGAAGTGCCCGAGTGGGCGCCCGAGCTGGAACCGTGGCAGGCCATAGCGGTGACACGATTCATCATTTTCGGCTGGCCTCTGGGCGAAGGGATCGGAGATCTCCGGCGCGGACTCAGCCAGGCGGAACCGCCGCCGGTACCGTACCTGGGCTCAAACCAGTGGGCGATCGACGATTCGCGGTCGGCTGAGGGCTGCGTCATCACGTTTATTGACCCGCACGTGTCGTGGCACGACGAGTTCCGCTGGTGGGAGTTTGGCGTCCATACGCCGGACTGGAACGGTTCGGGCATTGCGGTTGTCGGCACGCCGCTGGTAGGCGGGTTGGGCCACAACGACTACTGTTCTTTCGCGTGTACTACCGGCGGGCCGGACACGACGGACATTTACAAGGAAGAAGTCAATCCTGAAAATCCGCTCCAGTACAAGTACGACGGTCTGTGGTACGACATGAAGGTTAAGAAGGTGGACATCAAGGTCGAGGGCGGCGAGGACGTCGCGACGGAGATCCATTTCACCCGTCACGGACCTGTCGTATATCGCGATGAGAAGAACAACGTCGCGTACGCGATGGCGATGCTGTATTGGGACGACGTCCACCTGGCGACGCAGATGTGGATGCAGAATCGTGCCAAGAACATCGACGAGTTCCGGCGAGCGCTGTCGTGGAACTCATTTATGGCGCAGAACATCATGTACGGCGACGTGGACGGCAACATTATGTACGTGCGTACCGGTCGGGTGCCGATTCGCCCCGAAGGCGACTACAACTGGCGGTGGCCGGTACCGGGCAACACCTCGGAGACGGAATGGCTCGGGATGCATCCGATGTCGGATCTCGTCCAGATTAGCAACCCGCCACAGGGGTACATGCAGAACAACAACTGCTCGCCGGACACAATGATGGAGCACAGTCCGCTCGTCTTACAGCGTTACCCCTTTTATATCTACCAGGACATCCCGCAACGGTACAATCCGCGTGCGGTTCGTGGTGTGCAATTGCTGAGTGCTGACAGTTCGGTGACGTATGAGGAGGCCAAACGGATCGCCATGGACTGCTATATCGACCGGAGCGACGCGTGGCAGGAGGCGCTCGAGCAGGGGTTGAACGCGTATGGTGGCTCGCTGGATGCGACTGCTAAGAAAGTTGCTCAGCACATCCTCGACTGGGACGGCTATGCCGAGTCCGAAAGTGTGGGAGCGACGAACTTCATGTTTTGGAAGATGGCGATCACGCGGCTGAACCAAATAGAAAGACGATTACGACAGCGAGGGGCGGCAGCTACAAGCTATGAAAGCATTTACGGGGACCAACCGGTTGACTATGGAAGCATCGTTCGACGGGCTCCACTGAGCGACGCCTGCCTGAAAGCGTTGGTTCAGGCCGTATCCCAAACTGCCGCGTACATGGAAGATAAGTTCGACACCGTGGACGTTCCGTACGGTCGCGTGCACAGCGCTAAACGCGGCGAGTATTCGTGGGGTCTGGCAGGTTCCGGCAGCAGGATGGCCGGGATGACCGCGTTGCGTAACGTGGGCGGCGGAGCTCCCGATGACGACGGCATCAGCTGGGTGCGCGGCGGTCAATCCATGACGCGCATCGTGTTGCTCAAGAAAGGTCAGGTCCGCTCGTACAGCGCTACACCGTATGGCCAGAGCGACCATCCGGAGTCGCCTCATTACGTCGATCAGGGGATGAAACTGTTCGCTAACAAGGAGCTCAAGCCGACGTATTATCAGAAAGAGGAACTGCTCCAGCACCTCGAATCTACTAAGATTATCGACGTACCGACACTGTAGCGTCGGACGGAGAAGACAATGGGGCGAGGCGTGATGTCTCGCCCCTGCTGTTCTCGGGTTTGCTCGTCCTGGTCAATCCTGACCGGCCTTGTGTACGGCTTCGGCGAGACGGACGTAATGTTCTTTGAGAAGCGGGTAGAGGTCGCGGTAGATCTGGTAAAACCGGGAATAGTCCTCGTGCCGTTTCGGGTCGGGTTTGGCAACCTCGCCGACCTCGACCCAGTCTTTCACGACGCTGTAATCTTTGTAGACGCCGACGCCAACCCCGGCGCATACGGCGTTGCCTACCGGCGCACCCTTGGCCTCCGTCAGGTACGCGCACTCGACGTTGAGAACGTCGGCGATGATCTGTCGCCACATTTTGGAGTGCGCACCACCTTCGCTGAGTACCATCGGGAACTTCATGAACACGCCGCTCTCCT
>Ga0180434_10002004_pt1 | contig 28063 bp, 25 predicted proteins | sample SS_ome_7_FD_132453 | JGI IMG/M metagenome (GOLD analysis project Ga0180434, IMG submission 132453) | Hypersaline lake sediment archaeal communities from the Salton Sea, California, USA - SS_1_D_2 metaG | ecosystem: Environmental > Aquatic > Non-marine Saline and Alkaline > Hypersaline >... | reverse complement strand
TCCAAGATTACTCTTGCGGCTGATGTATATGAAGACAACGTGGTTGACTTCAAGGATTATGCGGTTCTGGCAGATAGCTGGCTGGAGGAAGCGCTCTGGCCGGAGCCGTAGTATGTTGCAGGATGCGCAAGACTGCGGTCTTCTTATGCTGCAGTTGTGAATCGCATCAAATCGGGGTCTATATCGCCGGGTATAGGCCCCGCTTGTTCTCATGGTCCAGCATCATTTCGGGGGACCCTCACTCTGTTGGCTCAGTGGGCGGCGCAGCGGCTTTGTCGACCGGCTCTGTCTCAAAGGACTCGGCTTGCGGGACCTGCGCGGGTGGATCCGGTGCCGGCTCGATGCCGAGAGCCTTTTCGATCCTGGCTACTCGCGCGCACAGTTGGCTCAGTTTATCATCGATGGAGTCCAGTTGCATCAATGTGTAACTGACATTCGTGTCTATTTGTAGTAGATTCTTCTCGGTGATATCCATATATCGCTGCATTAAACGCTCGTAGGCATCTATGGCCCGGGCGGCATCGGTGCGGTACTCCGGAACCGTGATGTACGGGCGAACTTCGTATGTCTTGGGACTGCCTTGAATTGCCCCAGAGTGCCACAGAACCCCTGCAACACCTATCGTACCAACCGCAGCAACCAGCATTTTTTTGTTCATGTTCATCTGACTACTCCTTGTTTTCTCGCCTGTGGACAAGCTCTTCTATCGGCAGAAACACCGGCGATTATCAGAGATTTGTAAAAACAGCCGCTCCTGTACTATACTCTCGTGCTCCATCCGCCATGCTTCTCGGACGTACCACACGGCCGGCATCTGCTATGAAAGATAGCCGAAAGGCCCGTCCAGACATGCCACTGGGCGTCAAAAGAGAAACCAGCTTGTCATTTGCCAGGGCTTATAGTATCTTAAAATCATGAATCCCGTGCTGCCACAAGTCGACTTCAAACAGAAATGGGTCCTCTATGCAGGCAGGACCTACCAGCTTCTTGCTCCCCGGGCGTACACCGTCTTGTTGGCAACGGCGCTGCTTTTCACTTTGGTGGTCAAGTTGTTCCATGCGATTCGATGTGGTCGGCCTGACCAATATTTGAGTTGGATACTTGTTGACATTTCTGTGTTGTTAGGTGTTGAGATTGTCCTGGCTCTTGTTTGCTTTTGCTGGCCGCGAAAGTGGGTCATACGAGCCGCTATCATCGCGGCGGCAGTGATATGCACGTGGTCAGTTATGAACGCGGCTTGGATCATAAGGACAGGAACACAGATCCTGCCTTTCGTTCTGTGGTCTCTGTTCCGGGCTCCGCTCAATACACTGGGTATTGTGGCGGTTAACCTCGTGAGCATGCCCGTTGCTGCGGCCCTTCTGCTGACGCCTAGCCTACTTGCTCTGATCTTTTTGTTTCTTGTCTTAATCAGGCCGGTGCTGCCAGACTACAGCCGCACCCGATTCATCAAAAGGATTATCGTCTCGATAATCCTCGTTGCAGTTGCCACAGTAATTCAATTCACCGCCACGGGTAAAGGGTCAACCGAAATAGCTCTGGCGGGACTGCGCTACAACTGCCAAATACGAGCTATTACCAGCCTTCTCTGGCCCGATCACGACCATTTAGGCAAGGCGGATTTTGTTAATGCCAAGCGAAAAATACCTACCTTTGACCAGGTGCACGTCGCACTGAGACCCCATCACGTGAACCACAATATTGTAATCGTGGTTCTTGAGGGTATCCAATACAGATTCACGTCGCTGGCGAACGGGCAAAACAGATTAACTCCTTATCTGGATACTTTGGCCAAGCAAGGTGTGAGCTTTACAAGCGCCCGCTCGACATTGACGCACACCACAAAAGCCCTGTTTGCGCTTCTGACCGGCCGATATCCTTCGGTCTCGCAGGATATTGTCGAGACGGTCCCTGTCACAAAGAAGTACGCCAGTATAGCAACGGTTGTGAAAGACTATTTGCGCTTCCGAACTGCATTTTTCCAATCAGCGAAGGGCAATTTTGAGTCTCGACCGGGATTGGTTTACAATCTGGGCTTCGATAGGTTTTGGGCAAGAGACGACTTGAATGACCCGAACAGTTATCTCGGCTATCTCGCATGTGACGAGTTCGCGATGCTAAAGCCGATAGTCCGATGGATAAAAGCTGATGACAGACCTTTTCTATTAACCGTTCTTTGTTCGGTGACACACGATCCCTACGAAGCGCCCAGATGGTTCGGCGAGCGGGCCGGCAAGCCCGTGGACCGTTACCGCCAGGCGATCCAATATACCGACAAGTTTCTAGCCGCGTTGGATGTCGAACTTGCCAAATTACGTCTTTCCGATAGAACAATTTTCTGTGTTATCGGAGACCACGGAGAAGCATTCGGCGAGCACGGCCTGCTGGGGCACGAACGAATAGCATTCGACGAGGTTCTGCACGTACCGTGGGTCGTGCGGGCGCCGCTTCTCGTAGAAAGCGGTATCAAGGTTACCGCACCTGTTAGCTCCATAGATTTGACTCCCACGGTCTTACATCTATTAGGCTTTGACACTACGGAAGCCGATTTTGATGGGCTCAATGCGCTCGGCTCCCTACCAGACGGCCGCAAAGTCTATTTCTCAGCCGGCTGGATGCAGCAAGGGCCTACGGGTTTCGTACGGGACCACAAGAAGTACATATACAACCCAGCGGATAACAGTGTCACAGTATATGACTTAAGCATCGACGCGGGAGAAACGCTACGCCGGGAACTGCCTGAACAGCAAGCCGACATATTGGCGCGAGAAACCGTCGCCTGGCGGAAGCAGACCCTCTTTAGAATTGACCAGGAACGAACGGGCGAGAAGCTCCTTTTTCAGCGCTGGCTTTGTACGTGGACGGACAGGGTCTCTTCGGTCAAATATGCACCGGCCACTGCAGACTGAAAGGCCTTGTGTGCCGCGCGTGCCACTGTTCTCTTGCTATCGGCGTCAAATCCGATATACTTGTTCATGGTGAGCCTCCTGCAGGAAACGTTGTTGTGGCCCGCATTCTGCGGCGTCATGCAAGAGACGGGGACATCCGATGGTCCCGTAAATCATAACCTGCACAGGGCGGCCTCGGTTTCTTCGATTTCAATTTGTCACGCTGCGAGTAACGGTGGGACATTGAGCCGGCAAGTACGGCAAGCGCCGTCCTCGTAATGACCGTTGGGCGCTGTGCGGACGAACCTGGAAGAGACCTCGCGGACTCGACTTTATGGCAGAAAAACATAACAAGACACAAAGTACTCACATCATCGTCGCCGACAGAAGCAAGGAACTCACACATCGTTTGCGCAGGATTTTCTCAAAGAACGATGTCCAAATCTCACGAGCGCGCGGCATGGAAATCGTGTTGGAGAAATTCGAGTCTCAGCAATATGACGTGCTGTTAGTGGCCAGCTCTTGCCTGAGCGACGACCAAGACGCCGGTATCCGGTCACTCGAACATATCGGAAAAAACAGCCCGATGACGCAAATCCTTTTTCTCGCAGAGCCGAGTGACATCCATCTTGCGATGGATGCGCTGAAAGCGGGGATATACCAGTATGGTAGACTTCCCATTACTGACGAAGAACTTCGGCTACTGATAAACATGGCGGTGCAGGAACGGCCACGGTACGGCACAAACCTGTTTTTGGAATCCAAGGAACAGCGCGTAAAATTTGAAAAGCTTGTGGGAAGCTCGCTGCCTATGCAGGGTGTGTACCGACAGATTCGCCAGGCGGCTGCAACAGATATGCCCATTCTGCTTTTGGGCGAGACGGGAACCGGCAAGGATCTGGCCGCACAAGCGATCCACGAACAGAGTGACCGCCGAGATGCGCCCTATGTGCCTGTCAACTTAGGTGCCTTGCCGTCGGAGTTGGTGGGCAGCGAGTTGTTCGGCCACGAAAAGGGGGCGTTTACCGGCGCTGTCGAGCGACGAGAGGGGAAGTTCGAACAAGCTCAAGATGGAACCATCTTTTTGGATGAAATCGCTACCATTGATGAGAAAGTGCAGGTCAGTCTGTTGCGCCTTATCGAGCAAAAGAAGTTTCATCGACTTGGTGGCAAAGAAGTGATCTCGACAAATGCCAGGCTTATCGCGGCGTCCAATCAGGATCTTCCTGATATTGTAGAACGTGGCACCTTCCGCAAAGACCTGTATTACCGTTTGGATGTATTCCGTATCGTGATGCCTCCACTTCGAGAACGGCGTAGCGACATCGTGCTTCTGGTTGACGAGTTTCTCCAGCGTTACAATCGCGCGTTTCAGAAGCACATTACAGGTATTGCCCCAGAATGTGTGACTCTTTTGGAATCGTATGACTGGCCGGGCAATGTGAGAGAGCTGAAGAACGTGATTCAACGCGGAGCATTAGTATGCGAAGCCGATGTATTGCTTCCCGAGCATCTGCCGCCGCGGTTCAGGCCGGACGAACCCACCCCCTCCACCATCGGCTTCCGCGTCGGTACACCATTGGAGCAAATGGAACGCGAAATGATCCTTCGGGCACTGGCTGAAACCGGAAATAACCGCACCGAAGCGGCCAAAATGCTCGGCATCAGCCGACGCTCGCTGTACAACAAGCTCCACAAACATAACATCCAATAAGTGCAAGATTGGCACACTTGAGGGCTGTATCGTAGATCGGAATTTCTCGCAGCCTTGTGTTCTGTGGTTGTGATACGCACTCGCAGAGGGTTCTCCAACTGCGCCCGGCGCGAGTCGCGTGCACGAATTTGACCCATGGTACACCTCTTGGAGGCAATATCGTGTGCCATTTATGCACACATGCAGCCTTTGGCCGCACTCTCTATGTCCGGATCTTCATCGCAAAGGATCGTCAGATTTTCTAATTGCAAGTCTATAAAAGACTTACGTGAGTGAGCGCAGTGTCTGGCACGTAGATTGTATGCTTCCAGCATCTCTACGGAAGGCGTTTTTTTAGCAGTCAAACAAGACGAGGTTTCTTGCAAGGAGTAAGCAGTGGGCCCGCAAGGTGTGCTGGTTCTAAGTAGCCAAGTAGAAACAACTCTGGTTGATGCCCTTGTTAGCATAGGCTTTTCTCCGCTGGTGCGAGGAAGCATACAAAGTGCCCTTGATCGGATTCGCCGTGAGAAGTTTGCCGCGATTGTGGTCGACCAGAAGCGAGTGAAAGTCGATGTGCTGGAATTCATTCTCAATGTGCGGGATATTGATGCCGAGATTCCGGTGCTGGTCGTGGGCCCCTCGCAGGGCGAGCCGAGTTACAAGACACTTCAGAGACTGGATAACACGGTAATACTTCAAGAATTCCAGAGCGCCGAAAGCCTCGCCAAGGGGCTTCAAAGCGCATCACGGGCTTATAGAGCCAGGGATGCATGAGTCGCATAGCGGTGGTACGCGGTTCATTATAGGACCCGTGTCTGCGTAGGATGGGGACCTGCTGAACTGTGCTCTTTTTTAGGCCGAAAAGGAACGCAACATCAGAAAAATGCAAGCGAGAAAAACAGCGCAAGTAGCAAAGGACGTTTCCGGCATTATTGGCGTTGCCGCAACCGACCGCAAGAATGCCGCGATCGCCGCGATGGCGCGCAAACTCGCCCAAAGCAAACGCAGCATCATGGATGCTAACTCTGCGGACATCGCAGCAGCCCGGCGCGACGGTTTACCAGGCAACCTCATCGACCGGCTTGGCTTTGGCCAGGCAAAAATTGATGCCCGCATTCGTGCTCTGGGAAAAATCGAGGCACTGCCGGACCCTGTAGGCAAGCCTTGCTATGTTGACTACCGACCAAACGGGCTGAAAGTGGCGCGTGTGCGGGTTCCTCTGGGCGTGATTTTGATGATATACGAAGCCAGACCTCACGTTACCATAAACGCCGGTGCTTTCTGCCTGAAGTCGGGTAACGCGGCTATCCTTCGCGGTGGCTCCGAGGCGAAAAGATGCAACGAACTACTGGGTAAGCTATGGGGCGAAGCTCTGCAGGAAGCGGGGCTTCCCGACGAAGCCATCCAGATCATCAGCGGTTCACACGAAGAAATCGGCGATCTGCTCCGGCAAGACCAATTCATAGACCTGGTTATCCCACGTGGAGGAAAGAGTCTCATTGAGGCGGTGAGCAAGAAATCCAAGATCCCCGTAGTCAAACATTTTAGCGGCGTATGCCATGTTTACCTTGATCGGATTAAGGACACCGAAAAAGCGGTTGACATTGCCCTGGATTCCAAGTGTTTAATGCCGGAAGTGTGCAACGCTATGGAAACACTGCTTGTACATAGAGATTTATCTTGTGATGTGCCCAAATTCGTTGATGAGTTTCGCCGCTGTGGGGTCCAGGTACGCGGATGCAAGGAAACGCGGTCGCTCGTGTCGGATGTCAAGCCGGCCACACGACAAGATTGGCGAACGGAGTACCTGGACAATATTGTCTCCATGCGGGTCGTAGAGGACGTTGATGAAGCCATCCAACATATAAACACCTACGGCTCCGGCCATACGGATGCAATCGTGACGGACAGCATCGAAAACGCGGATAGATTCGTTCAGTACGTGGACTCGGCGGTCGTTCTGGTAAATGCCTCCACGATGTTCTGCGACGGTGAATCACTTGGTATGGGTGCAGAGATTGGCATCTCCACCGACAAGCTACACGCTCGCGGCCCTATGGGCCTGGAGGAACTGACCAGTTACAAATTCGTCATTCACGGAAGCGGCCATGTAATGGGTCAGCCCCACAAGTTCAGGAAGAATAGAAAGTAGAGATTAGGAGAATATGAACAAGATATACAACCACGTCGTCGAGGGATTCGAAAGTGCGCTTGCGTCAAAAAGCGCCGACGAGCGCAGGATAGGCGCAGAGCTCAAATTCCCGCTCGTCGACCATGGGGGAAACGCAGCCAGCTTCGAAACGGTCTGCCAGCTCTGGAACTACCTGGTCTGCCACGGGTGGCGGCCGGTCCTGGACCCGATGACCAAGCGCATCGTGGGAGCGCGCAAACGCGGTCCACACAACGATACTATCGCGGGCTGCGAAACCGGCTACTGCAAGATGGAGTTTTCTCTAGCGCACGTTCCCAACCTGTTTGAATTGGAACAACAGGTGCAACAACTTCGCGCAGAACTTGAGCCGTTCTGTGAAGACGGTGGAGTGCACATGCTTGGCTACGGTATTCAGCCAATGACACCACCTACAAAAAAGTTGATGATGAAGAAAAGACGAACGAGTCCATGGAGCAAAGCATTCGGTACAAACCGCCACATATCCAAGGCTGATGGGCATGACATTCATTTGTTCACGATCAACGCCGCCAGTCACGTGCACGTTAGCGTTAGCTTGGAGGAGGCTGTCGACGTCATCAATGTGTTGAATGGATTTTCAGGAGCGCAAATTGCCCTAACGGCGAACTCCAATATCTGGCGGGGACGAATCGACCCGAATTACAAATGTGTGGCTGAGAAATTCTGGGACTGGTGGATGCCCGAAGGCAACCGGGTGGGTGTCCCGACGAAACCGTTCGAGGACCTAAAGGATTATTGTCAAACCATCGCTGAGCTGCGTCCGGTGTACGTCAACCGCGCGGGAAGACCCATCGTGTTAAAAGGCTACAGAACGTTCGCAGAATACTTCCGCACCGGTCGCGCGGTGGGCATCGATCCACAAGGCAAAGAGGTGTCTTTTGTCCCCGAGAAAGACGATATTGACTTGCATAGTACGTGTTATTGGTACAACGCCAGGCTTTCAAGATATTACACGGTGGAAAACCGGGTAAATGATCAACAGCCTCCGCACGCGCTGGTATGCATCGCAGCATTGACGCTCGGTTTGGTATCGGCGCTTGACGAGGCCAAGAGGGAACTTGGGCGGTACGATTGGCAAACGTTGCGTGCGGCACGAGAGGCCGCTTGTCGGGACGGGCCTTCCGGAAACGTCGGTGAGTTTCGACTGGATGGGCTTGCTGTGCGAATGCTTCGTATCGCCCGGCGGGGGTTGCAGGGACGCGGGCTCGGTGAAGAAAGATTCCTTAAGCCGCTCGAAACACGGGCCGGCAAGGTTCGTTGCCCGGCGGACCAGGCAAGCTCGTTGTTTCGAAACGGAGGAATACAAAATCTGCTAAGGACGTGGAAGATTTAAACGTGATGATTCTGGAGAAATGCCGTGACAGTAGTAAATCAAGACAAGTCTGAACGAATAGGACTTTCTGCGTCACTCTACAAACCATTGAGTGACAAGGATGTTCGGAAGATAGCGGATGGCGTCTTTGAGGTTCTGTCCAAGTCAGGGGTATTAGCGTATTCGCCCAGTGCTTTTGAGGCATTCAAGTCGGCCGGCGCCCAAGTCGACGCCGAAACCCAGGTCGTCAAGCTTCCCAAAAGCCTGGTCGAGGATGCGATTGCCTCGAACCCATCGTCGGTCACTCTGTACGCGCGTGACAGTAAATACGATGCAGTTCTGGAAAAGGACAGGGTCCATTACGGCACCGGGGGCACAGCCATTTACGTGCTCGATCCGGATACCGGTCAAAGACGCCCGTCGACAACCCAGGATGTCATCTTAAATGCCAAAATGGTAGACGCGCTGGAGAACATCCATGTGTTTACGATCAACGTCTTTCCAAACGAGATCGAAAACAAGGATGATATCGACACAAACCGCTTCTTTCATGCCTTGGACAACACAACAAAGCACGTCATGGGCGGTATCTACTCTTTCGGCGGCTGCAAGAGGGTAGTGCGAATGGCTCAAATGATTGCCGGCAATGCCGAAAAGCTGCGAAGAAGGTCCTTTGTATCATTTATCACGTTGATCATCAGCCCGTTTAAGATCGATAAAGACTACGGCGAAATGACCTGCTATCTGGCCCGACAGGGATTACCCATAGTGGTGCCTACGGAACCTGTCTGCGGGACCACGTCACCCATCACGCTTGCCGCAAATGTGCTGACACACATAGCCGAAACCATTGCCGGGATTACCTTGGTGCAATGCGTCAAGAAGGGCGCGCCCGGCATTTGTGGAAGCGTCGGCTCAATTACAGACCTTAGAACAATGAGCCATCTCGGCGGCCCCATAGAACGAGCCATGATTCACGCGGCGGTATCGCAAATGGCTCAGTATTTCGAAATCCCTCTGTACTCGACCGCTGGGACATCGGACGCAAAACAAGTCGATCTGCAGGCCGCGTATGAGAGCGCCATGTCCAGTCTGTTGGTGGCGATGTCCGGAGCGAACTACATCCACGATATCGCCGGGCTGATGGAAGAAGACCTCACTGTGTCGTACGAGAAGCTCGTCATGGATGACGAAATACTGGGCATGTGCCAGCGTGTTTTGCGCGGCATTGAGGTCAATGACGATACTCTTGCCGTCGACCTGATTATCAAAAAAGGACCCGGCAAGGACTTCCTGGCAGAAGAACACACCATCAAATATATGCGAGATGAGTTTTTTATGCCTCGTTTGGCACACCGCGGCAAGAGAGAAGAGTTCAAGGCCGATAACGATGCGCTTTCACGGGCGAAGCAGTTCGTGCAGGAAATACGTCACAGCGACAGCGCAAGCAAATTAGACCCGGCTGTTCGTGCCAAGATTCTCGGTACATTCGGCGAAATTACCCAATTGTCCGAAACAAGAAGCAAGGCTACGTAGGTGTATAGACAAGCGGCTTTACTCCAAGAACTATGATGCCAAAACAAAGTGACAGCACGACGACAAAGAAAGCTGGGCTGCAAGTGCCTCGTCCGTTACGGGTACGCGAACAAAGCTGGCCCATAGTTCACGTTGAAGTTCCGGGACGAAACCTATGGAGAAATCCAAGCGCCACTTCCGCGGTTGTCAATCATGCCCTATATAAGGCTATCGGTCGCGTTCACGACGGCGGTATTTCCGGGCGGACTTTGCTGAAGGTGCACATTGGCGAGCCCAAATGTGTTACGCGAATGCGGCCGGAATACATGATCGGCAGTTTACGTTTCGCTCGCGAAAACGGCGCGGTGGAGGTGGTTGCCGGTGACACCACCGTCGCGTATTCAGGCCCACGAGGACATAAAGACAATCCACCTGCAGATGTGTCCGCGTATCTGGAATTGGCCCGGAAGCACGGCTGGTCACGTGGTGGCCCGGCGGGCCTGCCTTTCGTGGTCCTGGATAGGCCCGGAACCGGTACCTCGGACGAATTTACGTTCACGCAGCGAGCAGAGCGCCGCCAAATCGAGGGGACCAATCGCTTTAATGACTTCTTTCTTGCCGGCGGTTTTGCGGCCACTGATTTTGTGGTAAACCACGCTCACTTGACGCTGCACGGCCTGGCGGGTCTGGCCGGTTGCGTGAAGAGTATTGCGATGGGCTGTTCCGGTCTCACCGGGAAGCTCCGGATGCATCAGTCGCTGCTGCCGATTTTTGATGCCGAGCGGTGTGTACGGTGTGGGCAATGTGTGGACAGTTGTCCCCAGGGTGCTTTGCAGCTACGCGAAAACGACTCTCATCCGACGGTTGAACCGGAGCTGTGTATAGGTTGCGGGGAGTGTGAGGCTGTGTGTGCGATGAGCAAAGAGGCGATAAGGCTTCAATGCCATGACATCTCCGATTGGCAACGCGGCAATGAGACCTTGCCGATGCGCATGGCAGACTACGCCGTCGGAATAATGAATGATAAGTGGGACAGCACGGTGCACGTCCTGCACATGTATGCCGTCACGCGGCGATGTGACTGTGTGGATGTGCGACAGCAACCGTTGATCGAGACCGATCTCGGATTTCTCGTGGGCAAGAACCCGTTTGCTATTGATAAGCTTGCAGGTCAACTACTCCATGAGGCCGCAGAGCGAGAGAGCCAGCCGATTGAGAATTCGTTGTTGGAAGCGGCGGAAACCACTGCCGGATATGTCCAGCAAGCGTACGGGATACTCGATGAAGTACCGATCGAAAAGATGGTAGTGTCATGAGAAATACGCAGACTCTTTTAGCGATTGGGGAAATGATGGAGACGACGATTAATCATCAGACTAAACGCACGCAAGAGCAAGCACGTCAACAGCAACGTCAAGGGGTCTTGGTCAAACCGTTCCGCCGACTTAGCGATGCTCAAGTCAGACTCATAGACTCGGTGTCGCGCGAGATTCTGGAGGACCCGGGACTGCTATGCTATAATCAGGAGGCCGCGAAGATCTTCAAGCAAGCCGGAGCCAAGGTTGAAGATGTAGACGGACACGCGCGCATCCGTGTGCCTGGCGCCGTTCTCGACGCAGCGTTGAAAACCGCCCCTTCAACCGTTGTTCTGGGCGCGCGCGATCCCAGTAACCGCCTCGTTCTCAATGCGTACGAGCCCCGTGTGCGATTCGGAAGCGGCGCGGAGACAAACATCTGGCTGGATGTAAAGTTCGAGGACAAGGTTCCCGTAATCACTCGCTGTGAGGGTACCATCAAGCGATTGTGTGACGCTGCACACTTGTGTGACCATCTGGAACACCTTGACTTTTTTATCCGCTGTGTGAATATACGAGACGAGCAGGTAACGGAAAAGAATAAGGATGTGAACAAACTGCTGGCCAGTCTTAACAATATCACCAAGCACGTACAGGCCGGCCTCACCGACTTGTCGGCTCTGGACGACACGATTCGTATGGCACAAATCATATCTGGAGGTAAAGACGCTTTCGAAAAGGAACCTGTTCTGTCCTTCATAACGTGTGTGGTGAAAAGCCCGCTGCAGATGGTCGATGATACGGCCGCCAAGCTCATTGCGATCTCGCGTCGTCGCGTACCCGTGGTCGTCTCAAGCTCACCGATGGGCGGGGCTACGGCCCCGTTCGATGAATTCGGAATGGTCGCCCAAATCAACGCTGAACTGTTAGCTGGGATAACACTGACGCAACTCGTCTCGCCGGGTACGCCGGTGCTTTACGGCGCGGTGCCGGTAAGGACGAGGCTCGACAATCTCAACGATATGTATGGAGCGCCTGAGTTCTCCCACTACAACATGGATTGCGCACAGATGGCACGATTCTATGGTTTGCCTTGCTATTCCACCGCTTGTGTAGGCGATATTGAGACGCCGGGCATCCAGGCCACCGCAGAGAAGATGCTCACTGTGGTAAGCGTGCCCATGGCCGGCGCGCAATACATTCACTATGCGTTTGGCCTATTGGAGCGTACGAACACCTTTTGTCCGGAGCAAGCAGTTATGGATGATGTCCACATCGGTATGGTAAAACACATGCTTAAGCCGGAGCCGGAAGCTGCGATTTGCCAACAGAAGCGCGATGACGTTCTGGCCATGGTGCGGGAAGTAATGTCTACGGATCACAAAACGTATATGTATCATCTGCCGCTTCCCACGCGAGACCCGGTGTATGTGCGGTATCCTCTGGAGGATGAGCAGGCAGGAGCGTTGTACGCCGCCCACCGGCGCTATCAGGAAATACTAAAAGAACCACGGAATCAATTACCCAAGCAGGTGCAAAAAGAGATTACCTCAAAGATTCCGGGCGTTTTGCCGCAGACACTTAAATAACCGGATAAGGAGAGGAACAGATGGTCGAGCCAAAAGAAAACCAGCAGATGGCCGCATACACTGAGGCTGTAAAGAGCGGCCTGTATGCCAAGAAGTCGGGACTTGTTGGAAAGTACGATAATGTTCGGCGGTACTGGGAGGATGAGCTTACGCGAATGTACATACGACCGCACTTGGAGAGGCTTATTCGCAAAAAGCAGGCCCAAATGAAGCGGTTGCGTATCTTGGATTTGGGCTGCGGCAGCGCAGATGGATACGAACTGCTGGCAGGAATCCGGCAGCGCGACCCGAATCTGCAGAGTGTGGAGGTCGACCTACTGGCGCCTGATGTCTTAAGCCTCTATAGGGGCGTCGATCTAAACGAGGACCTCATTAATCAGGCTCGCGGCCTCTATGGCCACAATCCCAAGATGGTGTTTGAGCAAGGAGACTTTACCAAAGGCCTTCCCGTGCCCAAAAACGAGAGATCCTACGATCTTTATTTCACATCCTACGGCACGTGCTCACACCATAACCAGGATAAGACCTTGGTACGCTTGCTGGCAGATATGGCCAAGCGAACAAAAGACCACTGCATCATCATCTGCGATTGGCTGGGCCGCTACTCGTATGAGTGGCAGAGTCTCTGGACCAATGACCTGTCAGAGAACCGCAACATGCACTATGTGGTATCGTATATTTATGAAAAACAAGAGCGAGAACAGCGTAGAGATGAGCTCCAACACCTGACCCTGAGATTGGTTAGCCGAAAAGAGGCAGAGACCATGGTGGCCGAAGCAAGTAAGGAAGCCGGCATCGAAATAAAGCCGCTGATCTACTTCGACCGTTCTGTATTTACGGGCAGGCACATGGATACGGCGGACTACAATCCGCACGCGCAGCCCATCCGGCACATGGTCAATTCTCTGCACGAGGCAAATCAGCGCACGAATTTGAACTCCCTGTTGATTAACTACATCCCGAAGCCGGGCTTTGAGTTTATTAACAACTACTTTGAGCATGTGCAAATGTGTTGGAACACGCTGGTCCATTACGTCGCGCAGCTTCTGGAGAGATATGACCAGAAAAAGCGACTGTTCGCACCTGCATTGCCTGCCATTCCCGCTTCCTATACGGCACCCCTGCGTGACATGATGGAGCGCATGAGACAGGTTGTCGAGGGCATCGGCTGGCTCGGTATCGGCCTGCCCAGAGAGAATATCATCGAGCCTCAGCTCGGATATGCGCTGCGATATCTGACCAGCAACCTGCAGCAGGGGCAAGGCTGTGGACACGGTCTGGTCGGAATATTCGAGGTCGACAAGACCTGATACCTCTCTGCCTTCGCGCGGGCCCGCAAATCGTGCCCTCGCATAAGGAGCGAGACTTGATAGCGCTACAGGAGCTATGCAAGACATACCCAAATGGGATCCAGGCGGTTCGCGACCTGTCGATGGAGGTCGCAGAGGGTGAAACGGTTGTGCTGCTGGGGACCAGCGGCAGCGGCAAAACCACGACCATGAAGATGATCAACCGGCTCATCGAACCTACGTCGGGCAAAATTCTGATTGACGGAGAAGACATCGGCCGCAAGAGCGCGATTGAATTGCGCAGAAAGATCGGCTACGCGATACAACACATCGGCCTGTTTCCCCACATGACGGTCGGCGACAATATCGCCGTGGTGCCCCGGCTTCTCAAGTGGCCGACGGACGAAATTGACCAGCGGGTCGAGTTGCTCTTGAAGATGGTGGGCCTCGAACCCGACGAGTTTCGTGACCGCTACCCGGCCCAGCTTAGCGGCGGCCAGCGCCAGAGGGTCGGGGTCGCCCGATCCCTCGGTGCCGACCCGCCCCTCGTCTTGATGGACGAGCCGTTCGGGGCGTTGGATCCGATCACCAGAGAACAACTGCAAGATGAGTTCCTGGAGCTTGAGTCCGAAATTCAAAAGACCATCGTTTTTGTTACACATGACATCTTCGAAGCAGTCAAAATGGGCGACCGCGTCGCTCTATTGGACGCCGGGCGTCTGCAGCAATTGGCCTCGCCTGCGGAGCTCGTGGAAAGCCCTGCGAACGAGTTCGTCGACAGTTTCCTGGGCCAACATCGATTCCAACTCAGTCTCCTGACGAGAACCGTTGCGACTATCGAAGGCTTGTCCAAGCCGCGCGCCGCCGAGGCACCCAAGAAGAAGCCCCGTTCGTATTTGCGCTGCCGAAGCTCGCTTGTAGAGGCGCTGGACATGTTCAAAACTACCAAGACAGATTCGCTTGCAGTATATGACAAGCAGCAATATGTGGGACATCTCGAAAAGTCGCACTTGCTCAACATAATCACACAGGCGTTAGAAGAAACAGGCCAACAGCAATGATGGCAACGGTAACAAAAATAGCGTACAAGAAGAGACGGCTGGTCTTTATCGCAGTATTGACCTGCCTCGTGGGGGCCGTGTTCTTGACGGCTCTTGACGCGCGCCCGCAGCAGCGATCGAATTCTACACCGGCCTCCGAGGTGGCTGACCGCGCAGAGCAATCGTTCATCCGCTCGGTTTTGTATGTCATGTGGGAGCGGCGAACAGCGTTGACACGGCAAGTTGTTGAGCATATTCGGCTGGCTCTCTTTGCTATGGCATTGGCGGTGGCGGTCGGCGTTACGACCGGTGTCTTGTTGACCCGCTTCCGCAAGCTTTCCACTTCGGTCCTCGGTGCCGCCAGCGTAATCCAGACCATACCGAGCCTCGCACTGCTGGCGCTGATGATACCTCTTTTGGGCATTGGTCTAATACCCGCTGTGGCTGCGCTGTTTCTGTATGCGCTGTTGCCGATCATGCGAAATACATACACGGCAATAGACGAGGTTGACCCGGCCATCATTGAAGTTGGCCGCGGCATGGGGATGACGGAGTGGCAGATATTGTCTCGCGTGCAGATGCCGCTTTGCGTGCCCTTGGTCATGGCCGGTATCAGGACCTCCACCGTGATCTGCGTCGGTATCGCTACGCTCTGCACCTTTATCGGCGCGGGAGGTTTGGGTACAATGATCATGGAAGGAATGCAAACGCGCGGAAGCGCGCTGATTTTCGCCGGCGTGGTGCCGGCTATCTTGCTCGCGCTGGCTCTTGATGGCCTGATGGCATTGGCCCAAAAAGTATTGACGCCACAAGGTCTAAAGGTCCCGAAAGTGCGGTAGGCGGAGAGAGTAGAACCTGCCGCGGTGCCCATTTGTCCACGTTGCCAAACGCAGGAAGGTCGTGTTATGAAGAAGATTCTGGCAGTATTCGTGGCTCTGGCTTTTCTCGCCATTATCATCGTCTCTTTTACGCTATATCGTTCCGGCGATCTCGTCGTCGGCTCCAAACATTTCACCGAGCAGAAAATCCTCGGCGAGATGATCGCCCAGCTTATCGAGGCCAACACGGACTTGAAGGTCCATCGCCGGCTTGGTCTGCAGGGAACCAAAGTCTGCTTTGCCGCCGTCCGCGAGGGCGACCTGGACATCTACCCCGAATACACGGGAACCGGCCTGGTCAATATCCTGCAGGAACAATACGACCCGAATGCCGGCAGGCAGGACATTCTGCAGCACGTCCGACAGGAATTCCGGCAGCGATGGGGCCTTGTCTGGCTCAAGCCTCTGGGATTCGACAACACATACGTATTTGCCATGCGGCGGCAGCAGGCCGAAGAGCTCGGCATAACCAAAGTGTCCGATTTGAAAGAGTATAAGGACCGGCTCCGCCCCGGCTTTGACCATGAGTACACCACGAGGCCGGAGTTTGCCCGGTTCGAAGACGTGTACGGCTTTTCCTTCGAAAAGGGCATCACGCGGCTGGACCCTGATCTGACGTACAAGGCGCTCAAAGAAGGCTCCGTGGACGTCATCGACGCGTTTTCCACCGATGGGCGTATTGCCGCGTACGACTTCCGCGTCCTGGAAGATGACAAGAACCTCTTTCCGCCATACGATGCGTGCATCGTCGTTCGCCCCAAGGTCCTGGATCAGTACGAAGACCTGCGAGACATCCTGGAGCGGCTTTCCGGCGCCATTTCCGTCGAGCAGATGCGGCAAATGAACTACGCGGTAACCGACAAGCTTCGTTCGCCGGCCAATGTGGCGGCCGAGTTCCTCCAAGCAAACAACTTGCGATGAGTGTGTTGGACAGGCATACCGGCCGAAAAGCCTGCGATGCCGCTGCGGCTACGCTGGTTTACACAAGCCTTTGTCATAAGTGAGCTTGTGCTCATTTCGGATTTCGGATTTCGTGCTTCGAGCTTCCGGCAAAAGGCCGGCGAATTGGCTTTGCCGTGAAACTTGCCGATTTCTCGGGGTTTGGCTATTCTGCCCCGCCGCTGTATGATGCGTTCCACTTTATCTGGCCGGCAAAGATTGCTGAACGGTTTGTTCCTGCTCAGCGCGATGCAGACCCGCAGTTGGAAGGTACGGAAATCGTCGACGTTGTCGGCCCGGTTCGTGAAAGTGCCGATTTCTTTGCCAGAGACAGAGCGTTACCGCCCGGCAAACGCGGCGACCTGATTTCCATTTTCAGCGCCGGCGCCTACGGTTTCAGCATGAGCAGCAACTACAACGCCCGAGGCCGAGCCGCAGAAGTGCTCGTTGACGGCGACAAATTCTCGGTCATCAGAAGACGCGAAACCTACGAAGATCTAATAGCCCTCGAAAAGTGACAGAAAGCGTGTTTCAGTCACGGTTTCTGTCATCCTGAGCGCAGGCGAAGGATCTATGATTCGTCGCTCGTGATCAGTAACTTATGACTCATACCTCGTCATTTTTGGCTCGTGACGCGTGGCTCATGTCTTGTCATTCCTGCGCAGGCAGGAATCCATTTATCTGTTATTGCGAGCGCAGTTCAAAGGTCTATTTTTAGTCCGTATGGTGCTCAGTGCGAGCGTCCGCCCAACAGGGACAGTATAAGCGCGAGCAATGCCAAACCAGCCGTCCCCCAACACCATTTTCGCCAATTTGATTTGAACAACCCCATTACGAAGGAAAGAATCAAGAAAATAATCCCTCCTTGAATGCCATAACTATTAGGATGATTTTTGAACCAGGTAAGGGGTCCGATGTGAACGAGCAGTTCAAACACAACGATCAGAGTTAGACTGATACCCAAACCAACAATAATGCGTCTAACACGCTGTTCCGTTCGTGCTGGTGCTGGCCCTTGCTGCTCGCGTTCGACCTTGACTCTTATTGCTTCGGGAGCATCAATAGTCTCATCTACAACTTTTACATCAAGACAAGCACCCCCTCTTATCTGACTCAAGTAGTCCGCGTCTAACAGCGTGCCTTTTGCCTTACTAAACTTCATTATCTCTTCTGAGATAGGATACAAAGAATGGTCTATTTCTTTCAGGATGACATCCTTCTTCGCTTTAGCATCCGCGACCGCTTGCTGATGGTCTGGACTTTTCGCAACACGTTCCTGATAGATTTGCCAAGCCCTTAGCGTAATCTCTGTTTGTGTTGGCTCTGGCACGTCTGCTTGGGGCTTGGTCGTGCGGCCAGAAGAGGAACCATAACTTGAACCAAGCCCGGACGCCGCCGCTCCCTGCGCATGTTTACGTTTTAGCACTTCGATTTTATCCTCTCGTTCTTTGGAGAGTTCTTTTCTGGCTTTCCTTAGAGACGACTTCCCCAGTTTTTCACGCTCTTCTTGCGGTAGGATAGGCTCGCAAGCCGTTTTGAGTTGTCGGGATAGCTCCAGAAGCCTATCAATACCACCTACAGTCAAGTTCGTGGCTCTCGCTTTGTCCTTCTGCCCTGGTCTTGCTGGCTTTTTGCCGCTGGCCCCGTTTATCCAACGCGTTAGCTCAGATAAGAAACTCTCGTGTGCAAAGTCAAACCAAAGTGCAGGATAAATACCACCCCCGCCCCGTTTTCGTTGTGCTGATGCTGCACATTCTATCGCTCGGACGCTATGGTCGTTACGACAGCCATATTTTCCTTGGCAATTTCGCAACGCATCTACGAATTCTTCCAAAGACCCGATATGTCTTTCAATTTGTTGTCTGAGCGCGTCTGCTTCTGTATAGTCTTTTTTTAGGTATGCCGATTGCAGCTTCTCCAAGAGTTCCAGTAATCTTTTGAGATAGCTCAGTTCCATCGTTCACTTGACCTTTCTATCCGACCGGTCGGACCTGTGGCAGGTAGGCAAGTGAAGACGAACCCTACCAGAGGCCAGACCGGTTGACCAGTACGTTGGCGGTCCTCCCAATTGTGCACTTATCAATCCCTCAACCGCTGTTCGATCCGAGCCTTTTCCATGCCCGTAATTCTACGGATTCTCGGCCCAAATGGCAATATATAGTTCTCTTTTTCCTTGATTTGCAGGCACAAAAGGCATGTAGGGTATGCTGTGCATACCGGAAAAAAACGCTCGGAATGAAGGGAAAAAGCGAGATACGCTTCACCGAGATACGAAATGCGAGATTAGAAGTTTCGCTCGACAAAGCCGGTATCGATCTTGTTCTTGACAAAAAGGTTGTGTGAAAGGATATCCAGGCAAGCGGGGATGGTGGTTTTGATGGGTTCGATGACAAACTCGCGCAAAGCCCTCTTCATCGTGGCAATAGCTTCGGCCCGGGTCTTCTGATGTACGATAACCTTGGCGATCATGGAGTCGTAATTTGTTGAGACGGTCCAGCCTTGAAAAGCATGCGTATCGACTCGCACACTCGGTCCCCCAGGTGCGATATATTTGGCAATCGTGCCGGGACAAGGGGCAAAATCACGTTCGGGGTCCTCGGCGTTGATTCGACATTCGATGGCCACACCATTATGCCGAATGTTCTTCTGGCGAAACTTGAGGGTGTGGCCGTCGGCAATCTTTATCTGCCATTTGATCAAGTCATGGCCGGTGACCATCTCGGTTACCGGATGTTCAACCTGGATTCGCGTATTTACCTCAATAAAGTAGAACTTCTTGTCTTTATCCAAAAGGAATTCGACCGTAGCAGCATTGACATACTTTGCCTCTTTAACAAGCCTGATTGCGGCTTCACAAAGGCTGTCTCTGGTGCGCTCGTCCAGGACCGGACAAGGTGATTCCTCGATCATTTTTTGATGTCGCCGCTGGACGGAGCAATCCCTTTCGTAGAAATGCAGTGTATTGCCGGCTTGGTCGGCGATGACTTGTACTTCCACGTGCCGGGGCTCAACGATATATTTCTCCAGATAGACACTGCCGTCGCCAAAGGCCGCCTCGGCCTCGGCCTTGGCTGCACTAAATGCCGAGCGCAAACTGATATCGTTGTGCACCACTCTCATGCCGCGGCCCCCGCCGCCGGCGGCAGCCTTGATGATGACGGGGTACTCCATCTTGTTTGCCAGCTTCAGGGCTTCAGCCTCGTTCGTGATCGCCCCGTCTGAGCCAGCTACGACCGGCACGTGCGCTTTTCGCGCCAGCTTGCGCGCTTCGACCTTGTCTCCGAGCAAACGCATCGCGGCGGCCGGAGGCCCGATGAATGTGATTCCACATTCTTCACAGATTTCCGCGAAGTTTATGTTCTCGGCCAGGAAGCCGTAGCCGGGATGGATAGCCTCCACGTCCGTGATCTCTGCTGTACTTATGATGTGCGGAATATTCAGGTAGCTGCGGGCGCAATCGGCCGGACCTATACAAATAGCTTCATCCGCGAATCGCAAATACGGGGCGTCTTTATCTGCCTCCGAGTAGATTGCCACTGCTTCGATACCCAACTCGTGGCAGGCCCGGATAATACGCAGCGCTATTTCACCGCGATTGGCAATGAGTATTCTGGAAAACATGATGTCACGTACCGTAGCACAGAATTCGAAGTGTGTGCCAGAACTTAATCTGGCCTGACTCTAAAAAGAACCTGGCCGTACTCGACTGCTTGACCGTTCGTCACCAGTATCTCAGCAATTGTTCCGCTGGCTTCAGCCTTTATTTCGTTCATTACCTTCATCGCTTCGATGATGCAGACTACTGTTTGTGGTTCGACACGAGAACCAATCTCGACGTACGGCTCCGAATCCGGGCTGGGGGTAGCATAAAACGTCCCGACAATGGGCGACTTTATTTCCGCGAGAAGCCCTTTGTCCGGCCCGGCTGAGAGTGCCTCAACTTCCCGCGTCTGCGGTATGTTCCCGCTAGCTGGTGCTGCTTGCTGGGACGGGCCAAGTCCCGCCGCTGGCGGGCTTGGCGGCATCGGCGGATAGCGCTTCAGCACGATTCGGTTATCACCGTGGCTCATTTCTAACTCGACAAGATCGTTGCGCTTCATTATCTCAATCAGCTTCTCTATCTTCTCCAAATCACCGCTTTTCTTTTCTGCCATACTTGCGCCCTTCTAAGGAAGCCGGCAGTCATCGTACCTGCGGGCAACTCCGCACCGCCAGAACAAGCCAGAAATTGCTGAAAGCTAACTATGATGTGTCGATCAGCGCGAATCAGTATAACCTCAAAAAGCATTCATGCAAACAATTTCACGCAGTATGCACCTTAACAACCATTGGATTGAGAATCTTCAGAAGCGCATATTATCATGGCCTCCAGCGGCTAATATGTTCGGACAGGACCTAAGAGAATCGCGAACGCGCTGCACAGAAAAGGGAACCAAATGTGAGCTCAGACAGGGGGTGCAGTTGGTTTGTGTTCGACAACTAACAATGGAGAATCGGCTAAACTGTGTCTGTGGTTAATTGCTGCGCAACCGATACGAGGAGCTACTATACTCAGTCGGGTGCCGGATCCCCATGCCCGCGGTGGGCGGACAGGGCGCGGTGAACTGCCAAGGACGGATGTGCCTTCGCGCCGAAGTTCAGACAGCGCCCTACTATCTGCTGTATTGTTCGTACAAATGCGTAGCCTCTGTCTCTTCCACAGGGCGAACCAGCTCGTCTGTGTGCATGACGACTCTGAAGCGCACATCTCCAGCCTTCACACCCCTGACGACAACGCGCCATGTTGCTGTGCTGTTGGGCGCCAGACTGCGCAGGGCCGAAAAGCTCACTGTGTTGCCCACGACTGACCCCGCTGTGGCACCGGCGGAAGAAACATACCGAAGGCTGTCTTCCAGGGATCCGATGATGCGAATATTAGTGTCCGGAGCAGTGCCCTGATTCGTTGCTGTGATAATATATGTTGTTTGGCCACCCACCTCAACCGGGTCTTCGATGTCGGTGACCTCCAACTGCACCGCCGGAATACCGGCAACGGTGGTTTGTGCGGTTGCTGAGACATCTTCGGCACAGTAGGCCGTGGCAGTTGCTACAGCGAGCACTTGGCCCACCTGAGCTGGAATGTAGGATACACGTACCGTTTTAGATTCGTTGGGTGCGACATCGCCCAACTTCCACACCAGCTTTGAACCCGAGAGCTTCGCTCCGGCTGTTGCCTCAACTGACGTCACTTCCTCGGGGATGATGTTTTCCACGATGGTATCTCTCGCCAATCCATCTCCATGGTTTGTGACAGTGATCTCATTCGTCACCGGCCGTCCGAGATATTGCCGTTCAGGTGCAAAACTATCAATCACTAATTTTGGTTGACGTACAGTAGTCACGGTTGCTGTTGATTCTGCCCTCAGACCGGAGATGGAGCCAGCCACCGCTTTGTTTACGAACACACCGATTTTCGCAGCTCGCACCTCGGCGAAGAAGCGTCGCGACTGGCCGGCTTTCAAGGTGTCGACATCAAATATCAGTTCGGCTTTGCCCTCGGCTGTCTTCAGGCCGTCGGGAAGTATCTGGACGATTTTTACCGTCCGCGCCGTGCCCGTTCCCGTATTGGTAACCAGGTACTCCAAAAGAATGGGATCACAGACCAAAACCTCCTGCGGAGCGGTCAGACGCAGTTCCAAGTGAGGCTGCACAACTTCCACATCCGTGTACGCTCTGTTGAGTTGCGCCACTGTAGTGCAGTGCCTGAGCCCCTGCGTGTCTGTAGCTGTACCATAAACGGTGATTTGTCTGTTGGCTTTGGGCCCAAGCGTATCCATTTTCCATATCAACTTGTTGTCGTCTTTCGTTGGTGTCGGACTGGCGTAGTCATATTGGAAGTTGGGCGGTAGTTCTTCATTTATGATGATGTCTCGCAGCGCAACGTCGGTCAGATTGGTGACCTTTATGGTATAGTCAAAGGACTTGTTCAACTCGACTTCCTTTGGTATCATCTTGGTTACTTGAATGACCCCATATTCGGGGCAGGGGTATGTCATCGAGATCCTCTCCACGCCCGACTCCCTTACCGCTACGAGGCCCGGTATTCCCGGTATGGGTTCCTCGATCTGAACGGGGGCAGGCTTGGCAGGGGTAGTGGCAATGCGCCCCAGATCTCTGTGCCAGACGTACGCGCCGCCAGGGCTTTTTTCCTGTGGCTTAGGCTGCAAAGAAATGCTTTGCTGACTTTCCGGGCTGCTGCAACCCGACAGCATTAAGAACACGATCAGCAACGAAATATTCAGTAACCTCATCATCATCCCGCTCCTTTCGTCTATTAGAAGCCTGTGATCTTGCACTCTCGTTTGGGCAAGCATCCTCATAAAAGGGACCTCTTGTCATGCAGAACGCAACGCTCTGGCACTCTCCGCATAATGACTAATGGTCGAGATGAAGTCCCTTCCTTCTTTTCAGCCGAACAGGCTACGGCGCGTTTGTTTTTTGTGAAAATCCTTACTGCACCCCGGCCAAAGCATCTGCGTGCAGAACCCTGTCTGCACAGAATGCAATAAGATACCGGGTGGCGGAAACCGTGTTATCGCACCCAGCCTCATTGTCTATTTATACCAAATTGCCTATGTTGACGTCAACACTAATGTACGGCGTCAACATTACGTTCCGATAAAAACGTCAAGATTAGGCCGTGAGTTAGAACCTCCAGGCGTAAATACCGCCCCTGAAGACAATATTTTCGCCGCTTTTTTTTGGCAAGTGCACACCAGGAATTGGGGCCGGCTGTCCTTGCGCGTGTGCGGAAGTGAATTCTTGGGCGGATCCGCTCGCCTCTACACACGCTACCAGAGACATTGAGAACCCGCCGCGAACTGGTAAGCGGGCACACTGCGGACACAAGTGTTGCTCCTATTGATTTGCCTGTGTGTAACTGAACAGCGATCTCTTCGCTCAGCCCAGACGGGCTTGTGTGACCGAATCAGAGCACTTCGAGGCCGACTATCGTGATGTCATCGGTCTGGTGCGGCGGTAGTTGATGATCACGGATAAGGACGTTGAGTTGGTCGATTATCTCAACAACGGGCGCATCTTTCATTTCGCAGAGGTCGGTGCTGAAGCGAAAAGCTGCAGATTCATCGAAGTTGCCGATAAGATGCTCGGCTCCGTCGGAATACAGAATCAGTTTATCGCGGGGCTGAAGCTGGATGGTTTCCTGGACATACTCAGCGTGCTCAAAGATACCCAAGAGTGAGCCACGCCCCTGCAATTGCTCAGGCTGTTGTCCAGGTCTGATGAGAATCGGATACGGATGTCCGGCTCTGGCATAGGTCAGGTGCAGGGTCTTTATGTTTAGCAGACAATAGCAACACGTAGCAAACTGATAGCCGGACAGTTTTTGAGCAGACATTCGAGCGTTGAGGTTTTTCATGACCTCTGCCGGTGAGTAGATTCGATAGTTGTTCCCAAATGTCTCCCGCATAACCAGGGCTTGTTTAATAAATATTGTCAGCAGGGCTGCAGGCATCGCATGACCGACGACATCGGCTACATAGAAGCCGATGTGCTGTTCATCCAGTCGGGTGACATCATAGATGTCGCCGGAGACCCACTCCGCAGGCAGAAAAGTTGCGGCCCATGTGACCTCATCACAGTTAGGCAATTGGGCTGGCAGGAAATCACGCTGGACCTGACCCGCCATCCGAAGCTGGTCCGCCAAATTGTCAACTAATACTCCCGTCCGCTGAAGTTCGTCGCTTAGCCTGCTCTTGCCCATATTATCCGAATGGCTTGTCCGAACAGCCGGTTTGACAGCCATGCCCGCGCTTCTCTTGCGATATGCAAGATTCAGGCTGATTCTAACCCAGAGATCATCTGTGGAAATTGATTCCACCGTGTTGGTCATAGAGAAGCTACTTTTTGTCGGCGCCAACGAAAAACTCCTTATGGGCATCTGCACCCGCTGCGTGAGCAGAATTACCCCGATATTCTCCGCCTCCAGCGACTCGATAATACGAGCCAGATTCTGCTGCTGCGCGGTTTCGGGGGCTTCCACATCAATGATTACTGTGCCGACCGTGTCGATGCGCTCGCGGATTAGCGGGAATTTCTCGGTGGGAAGGATGAAAAAAGACAGTTTGTTGCGCTTCAACAGCCACTTTATTTCGGCGGGCATCTCGCCCTTGTCGGTTAAGTACAGAACGTCTATGAAAGTCTTGGGCAGTTCGATTGCAGCTAACGTATCTGCTTTTCCCATATCATACATTCCCTCATACATCTTATGGGACTGTGCAATATCCCGTGTTTTACCTCGTCTACAGTCAGGTATTTCGGCTGCTAAAGGGGCGCGCTTTGCTGCTTTTTGCTTTTTTCTACGGAGGGCAACAACGTATGAAAGGCGGCTGTGCAGCGCCGGTCGCCGGCGGAAACAGGCAGTGATGCTCAACCGGCGAAGATTGCCGAACCTATGCGCAAGATGGTGGCCCCTTCTTCGATGGCTATCTCATAATCCGAACTCATGCCCATGCTGAGCTCCGTGAAGTGCGGGCCTACGATTTTTTCGCCGCGCATTTCAATGAACAGCTCTCGCGCTCGGACAAAGCACGCTCGCACGACATTCTTGTTGCGCGTTAGCGGAGCCATTGTCATCAGGCCGACCAGCTCTATATTCGGCAGTGTCTCCAACTGCTCAGCCAGATGTGTCGCCGCGCCGACGGGAACGCCATACTTCTGTGGTTCGTTGGACGTGTTAACCTGCAAAAGGACTTTTGGGCGCAAATTGAGTTTGCCTGCCGATACATTTAGCTCCTCGGCCAACCGAAGCGTGTCAACGGAATGTATGAGTGAAGCAATGGGCACGACTTGACGGACCTTGTTGCGCTGCAGGTGGCCTATCATATGCCAATTGACTTGTCTCGGTGAAGGCAAACCGCCGTCGCCTTGTTCCAAGAAGTCGTTAACCTGTCCAGCCACTTTTTTTAACTGCTGAACCCGGTTTTCGCCAAGGTCGACGAAGCCCAGGCGAATGACTTCCTTGACGGCTTCGAGGGTGGCCGATTTAGTAACCACCACCAATCGTATTTCATCGGGGTCTCTCGTGGCCCGGATACAAGCCGATTGTATCGCGTCTTGCAGACGTTTTATTCTGTCGGAAATCTTTGTCATTATGGCAACCGCGAAGCAACCAAAAAGCCCATAACACCAAGAGACACACCCAATTCAGAGGTATCAGTCTAAGGAAGTTCTTGCCGATGTACAAGCGGGCACCCTCCGAAATTTGACCAATTTTTTGCCGGTCGGATCTCGCCAGCATTCTCTTCTTCAAGAATTTCCTCGGGGCGTTCCGTCGACCACGGCCACTTCAAAGCTGCCGGCCACTCCGTTGCGCCACGTGCTGCGGCCAAACCGGAACTACTAGTCTTCCAGGCCTTGCCATACGTCTAAACTGCCGATGCGACAATGTCATGGCAGCAGAGAATATGTACGGTGTCTCCTGATTCAGTCAGAAGTATTGTAAGCCCAAGCAGTTCCTATTCAGGGATGGTCACTTGCCTCTCAATAGCATTGGTAAGCAATTCATTCGTTGTGGTGATGACTTTAACTCTAACGCTTTGGCCGTTCTTCTTGTTTGTTATGACCACTCTGTGATCCTCAATCCCAGACAGTTGTCCATCAACGTAAGACCTGACATCGACAATCTCCTGTCCAGCAGGTGCAGATGTATCGAAGGAGACGGCCCATTGTCCTTCTGCCAGAGTTTTTTCCGCCTTTGGGGCTATTGTAATCGACGGCCTGCGAGCTAAAAGCTGGTTATAGCTTAACGCCGGCTGCTCTTGGATAAGAGCATCTATCTTCGTGGCAAGAGGCAAGGCTTCGTCTGCCAATTCTCCGCGAGCATCTATGCTCACAGCGATATTATCTCGGACAAACATAATATGGGAAAATCCGGCCCACTGCTCATACAAAGCAATTGTCCCAAGACCTTCTATATGATTTGATTCTGAAAATCCAGAAATTACTGATTGAATTGGCAAAGAGCTAACGCTCTTCAAGGATATCAAATACTGATATGCACCCTGAGAATGTGGTGCTAAACACGCGTTTATTCTGATTGAACCTGTTACAACTTTTATTTTCGATTTCTGATAGCTATCGATTTTGCGTCTTAGGTATTCCTCAACGAAATTGGGGTCATTTCGCTTTTCGGGGGTGAGATGTTCTAACAACCAATCTTTGCGCTCGGGCGGAAGGTGTGTAGGCAGGGGTTCAGGATTTTTAACCAGCCGACCCCACTTCCAAGTGCCGACGCCGCCAGCCCACGTCTTATCTGTAAAACATCCACCGCCTTTAGACATATATTCACGCGTTATCAGTAAAGGATTTGACAAGAGATTCTTATCAACATTAGGCATTGGCCGCAAAATACTTGATTCAGGCAATGCTTGTAGCTTAACCGCTTGACATACCTTACAAAAGCGATCTTTGAAAAAACCTGGAACTTCGATTAACTGAAACGCCGGCCCAGGCGCAGTATCTGGTGCACTTCCAGGCGCAACTCTGACAGTAATTATACTGAACCAAATCGCTACTAGTCGCTTTTGAATCAACATGTTGTTTTTCATTGCACAATTTCCAAACGAAGTTTGCAGCTTGCCTCAATCTCAGTTGAAGGTAGGATGACTACCCCCAACTGAAATCTTATGCCACTTTCTCTTTCACGACAACGGCCCGTGTCGTGTATTGCCGGAGTATGCTTCCCAGCGGTCTTTTTCAGTGGGGACCCCAGGCGCTCTTGCCAGCGCATGGAGTCCCCGATGGGCTTGAGAGAACACATTTAGTTGGTTGTCTGGCGCGGCTGAATCTGCATATTCCTGTCGTACTCCATGGTGAAGGTGTATTTTACCACCGTCGCATTTTCGTCAAACGTACGCGGTGCCAATTGCAGGTCCCAACGCAGAATATTCTTCTTGCGGGCCGTCCGCAGATATTCGGCGTCTTTGCTCAACGCCGGCTCGGTTTCGCCAAGTTCTATCTTGATGGAAGAATTGTCTGTGTAAGGAAGCCGGTCAAGCAACCGCACGTTGGCAGTGGTATTTCTGTAATTGCTCAGCGCGATACGGTAATGGTACGTGTCGATACGATTGCCGCCCTGGATCCGCGTCTTCTTGTCTTCGAGCTCATGAGCGACCTGGACCTGCGAATCGATGCCGAAGCCCGCGGTGAAGGTTTCGCCGATGGTGACTTGCGGCAACTGCCCCTTGCCCACGAACTCGCCGTTACGGAACATTGTTGCCTGTCCGGGCAGCAGGACCGTGTCACTGTCATTTAGCAGATCGGCTTGGAGATATACGTAGTCGGTCAGAAGCGGCGCAGCCAACAGCCTGAATTCCGCCTTGGCGGTAACGGCAGCGATGGTTACCAGTTGCTGGTCGCTTCGGCTGGGCAGGGT
>Ga0180434_10002003_pt1 | contig 28079 bp, 17 predicted proteins | sample SS_ome_7_FD_132453 | JGI IMG/M metagenome (GOLD analysis project Ga0180434, IMG submission 132453) | Hypersaline lake sediment archaeal communities from the Salton Sea, California, USA - SS_1_D_2 metaG | ecosystem: Environmental > Aquatic > Non-marine Saline and Alkaline > Hypersaline >... | reverse complement strand
CGCAGCAGCCACCGTGGCGCCCCCCGCTGTCGCCTTGCCGACGGATCCCTACGGCGGAACCGGGGGCGGCCCGTTGGAGGGCACGCTCCACGTGCGGGTCGTGCACAGTGGCACAGCGGATCCGTTTGCGGGAGCCTTCGTCATGGTCGGGCCCGCCCCCAACGTGCCGTTTGCCGACAACTACGGCACGACTTCGGGCGCGGGCGAACTCACGTTCACCGACCCCGCCCTGCAGGGCCCGCTGGCCGTCACCGCCGCGGCGCCCGGACATGGCTTCTTCACCCTGATTGACGTCGATGCCAGCGATCTCGTCATCCCCCTGGCGCCGCTGACAACGGGCACGACGACGTATGAGGTTGGAGATGGCGTCGGCGGCATCGATGTCGACAATGGCGCGTTTCATGTCGGCGACGGCAACGTCGACCTCGCCGTCGTCTTGCCCGCCCTGGCGCTCGAGGATCTCCTGCGCTTCGATCCGGAGGGGCTCTTCGGGCCCCTGGAGACGATCGAGATCCTGGGCGAACCGATCGAGATCCCCTCCAACGTCTACCTTCCCCAGCAGTGGGAGCTCTTCGTCGAGATCGTCAAGGACCACTACTACCTCTATCTCGAGGAAGGCGCCTACACCCTGACGGCGCTCAGCGGTCGCGTGCCCAATGACGTGCTGCTCGCCGGCGGCGACATCACGCAGTTGCTCGGAGCGATCGACTGGCGAGAAGCCGACCTGCTCGACATCGAGGTCAGCGGGAACCTCTACAGCGCCGACCTGCACGTCGATCCCGATCTCAGTTCGACGGTCACCCTCAACCTGGACCACATCCCCGCGGCGAGCACGAGCTACTGCATCTCGGCGGGCGACCTGGACGGCCTGAGTGGACTCGGACGTCTGGTACCGTTGGGCATTGACGCCCGCCAGTGCGCTGCGGGCGGCGGACCGTGCAGCGAGACCGTGCAACTCACAACGACCGCGGCCAGCGGCGAGTTCACCGGCATGACCTATTTCCCCGCCGTGGCGGTCGACTTGAATGAGAGCGACGATGTGCTCGTCCTCCTCGACCGCACGCCGCGACCGCAGACGTACACGGCCACGTTGGCGAGCTTCTTCCAGCCGCTGACGCTCGACTACGACGCTGGCGTCTTCGCCTACAGCGACGCGCAGAACCCAACCAGCGGCAGTCCCCCGGTCGATCTGCACATCGCGCGGCTCGTCGAACCCGGGACGAATGCCATTGTCTGGGAGCTCATGGTCCCTGGCGACGGGCTTGCCTTCGAGCTCCCGCTGCTGCCGGCCGCGGCCCCCGTTGGCCCGACACCGGGGGCGGAGTACACCTGGGAACACCTGGCACTGGCGCTGACCTTCGAGCTGTCCGGGTTCGACTTCAATGCCTTCGCCCTGAGCGATATCACCGCCCACGGCAGCCATCTTGCCCTCGACCAGACGCCGGTCGCCTTCGCCGTCGCCGCGGGTCTGCCTGAGCCGGACGCGCCGTCACTGCTCACGCTGCATGCGGCGCAGCCGAATCCCTTCGTCGGCGAAACGGCGATCGCTTTTCGCCTGGCCGAAGCGCGGGCCGTCGACTTGGCCGTTTGTACGCTGGCGGGCCGACGGATCGCGACCCTGGCGCGCGGCCAGTACGCTCCCGGTGACTACCGCGTTTCCTGGTACGGGCGCGACGCCCGGGGTCACAGGGTGCCAAGCGGCGTGTACTGGGTGCAATTGCAGGCGGGTGACATGGCCGCTGGCTCGAAGCTGTTGCGCGTGCGTTGATCCGACTACTCGACATCGTCCTGCCCGTCTTCCTGGTCATCGGGCTCGGCTACGGGCTGCGCCTGATCGGCTTCATCAAGGCGGATCAGAACGCGTGGCTCTCGCGCCTCGTCTTCTATGTCGCCGCGCCGGCGCTGCTGTTCCGCAGCTTGGCGCAAGAAGACCTCGCCTGGAGTCTGCGCGCGCCCATGCTGGCAATCGTCGGCGGTACGACCGTACTGGTCGCGGCGGGCGTCTACCTGCTCGCGCAGCGCGAGCCGCCCGCCCGCCGAGGCGTTCTTGCCCAGGGGGCCTTGCGCAGCAACACGGTCTTCATCGGGTTGCCGCTCGTCTTGACGGCCTACGGTGACGCCGCACTTGCCCCGGCCGCGATCGTGATCGCGTTCATGGTCGTCGCCGAGAACTTGCTCTCGGTCCTCGTTCTGACGCTTCCCCACCAGCAGCATTCGGCGGGCGAGCTCACCCTCTGGCTGCGCACGGCAAGCAAGATCCTCGCCAATCCGCTGATCCTGGGCTGCGGCGGCGGGATCCTGTGGAGCGCTTTCGACCTGCCCCTGCCCGTGGCGCTCGAGCGCGCCCTGGCACTCTTCGGTCGCACGGCCGCTCCTCTCGGTCTGCTCTGTGTCGGCGCCGGGCTCGAGTTCGGACGCCTTCGCCGAGAGGTACCCGCCGCGCTCGGCGTCGGCACGGTGCGCCTGATCCTGCACCCGGCTCTGATCTACGCCGGCCTGCGCCTGTTGGGGCGCACCGGCCTCGAGCTCGCTGTCCCGGTGCTGATCATGGCTTGCCCGGCCGCCGTCGTCAGCTACATCATGGCCCGCGAGATGGGCGGGGACGCATCCTTCGCCGCGGCGATCATCATCGGCACGACGGCCGCCTCATTCTTCACGCTCCTCGCCTGGCTCGCTTTGCTCTAGCTGCCTCGACTGGCCCCCGCGCTCGCGCTGACTGCTGGACCGCTGCCGGGAAACGTGATTGGCTGGCCCCCGAAAGGAGGCTCCATCAGCCCGACGACGCTCGCTCTGCTGGGCGGCTTTGTCCTGGTCGCCCTCGCCGCGCGCCAGATCGCGTTTGGGGCGCGGCGCCTGCGGTTGCCCCTGATCACCGGCTTCCTGGTAACGGGCATGCTTGCCGGCCCGCACGTATTGGGGCTCGTCTCGGCCGATGCCGTCGGGCAGCTGCGCTTCATCGACGAAATCGCTCTCGGCTTCATCGCCCTCGCGGCGGGGGCCGAGTTTCACTTGCCGGCGATGCGCCGCCGATGGCGCAACATCGCCGGGATCGCGTCGGGCCTGGTCGTCGTCACCTTCCTTCTGGGCAGTCTCGGCTTCTACCTCTTGAGTGCCTTCATCCCGGCCCTGGCTGCGCTGCCTCCGGTGGCGCGCATCGCCGTTGCGATGCTCGCCGGATCCGTCCTGATCGCCCGCTCGCCCTCCTCCGCCATCGCGATCGTCAACGAGCTGCGCGCCAAGGGGCCGTTCACGCGCACCGTCCTCGGGGTCACGATCGTGATGGACGTGGTCGTGATCATCTGGTTCTCGGGCACTTCCGCGTTTGCCGATGCCGTGATCGCAGATGTCGGCATCGGGGTCGGTTTCGCCTTGCTGCTGCTGGGCGAGCTGCTCGCGGCCACGCTCGTTGGCGCGCTCCTTGCCGGGGCGAGCCATCTCATCCTCTCCTTGCGCTGCGGGTGGCGCTTGAAGGCGCCGCTGATCTTGCTTGCGAGCTATGCGATCTTCCCCCTCTCGAGCGCGGTGCGCATCTGGACGCATGTCCATGCACCGTTTGAGATCCTGCTCGAACCACTCTTCATCTGCATGGTCGCCGGCTTCACGCTGACGAATTGGACGCGCCATCGCAACGAATTGGGCCGCATCCTCCAAGAGGCCGGGCCGCCGGTCTACGTCGCCTTCTTCACGCTCGCCGGCGCTTCATTGGCGCTCGACCAGCTCCTCCGGCTGTGGCCGATCGCGCTCGCGCTGTTTGGCATCCGGCTCGTCGCGATCGCGATCGGCTCCACGCTCGGCGGGATCCTGACGCGCGCTCCTGCGCGCCATACCCGTCTGAGTTGGATGACCTTCGTCACCCAGGCCGGAGTCGGTCTCGGACTCGCCAAGGAAGTGGCGCGCGCGTTCCCCGCCTGGGGCGAGCCCTTCGCTGCGCTGCTGATCGCGGTCATCGTGATCAATCAACTCATTGGCCCGCCGATGCTCAAGTGGGCGATCCATCGCATCGGCGAAGCTCATGAGCGCGCGGCCGGCGGCCTCACCGCTGGCGGGGAACAGCATGCCTTGATCTTCGGGCTCGAGAGCCAGTCGCTCGCTCTGGCGCGCCAGCTCGCTGCGCACAACTGGCAAGCGCGGATCATCTCGCGTCGCGCCCGCCAGCGGGCCGACAGTGAGTTGGCGGCCGCCGACGTCGAAATCGAACCGATCGACGATCTCGGTCTGGAGAGCCTGCGTCGCATCGGCGCCGATCGCGCCAAAGTGATCGTCACCTTGCTCTCGGACGACGAAAACTACGAGATCGCGACGCACGCCTACGAGGACTTCGGAACCGACACCTTGATCGTGCGTCTTGACAACCGCGAGCACCTGCAGCGCTTCCAGAAAATGGGGGCCCTCGTCGTCGACCCCTCGAACGCCATCGTGAGCCTCTTGGACCACCTGGTGCGATCGCCAACCGCCGCATCGTTGCTGCTCGGCTTCGATGGCGAACAGGATGTCATCGACGTGGTCGTCCGCAACCCCGGGTTGGAAGGTATCGCCCTGCGCGATCTCGACCTCCCGCTGGACACACTGATCGTGGCCGTTCATCGCGGAGACCAGACGCTCTCCTCCCACGGGTTCACCCGCCTGCAGCGGGGCGATCGTCTCACCGTCATCGGCCGTCCGCAGAGCCTGCACACGGTCGAGCGGCGCTGTTGCGCCTAGGGATTGCATCGGCGCGGGCTCTCCGGCAGAATCGCGCCGACGCGATGCTCGGGCCCCGGCAGGGAGGCGTACGATGGACCCCGTGATGCTCTCGCGCATCCAATTCGCCGTCACCGTCGGCTTCCACTATCTTTTTCCTCCGCTGACGATCGGCATGGGAATCGTCCTCGTCTGGCTGGAAGGCAATTACCTGCGTACGGGCCAGAAGATCTACGAGACAGCCGCCCGGTTCTGGACGCGGATCTTTGCGCTCACGTTTGCCGTCGGCGTCGCCACCGGGATCGTGATGGAGTTCCAGTTTGGCACGAACTGGGCCAACTACTCCCGCTTCGTCGGCGATGTCTTCGGCTCCGCGCTCGCCGCCGAGGGGATCTTCGCCTTCTTCCTGGAGTCCGGGTTCCTCGCCGTGCTCGTCTTCGGCTGGGACCGTGTCGGACCGCGGATGCACTTCTTTTCGACCGTGATGGTCTCGTTGGGGTCGATCTTCTCTTCGATCTGGATCGTTGTCGCCAATAGCTGGCAGCAGACGCCTGCCGGGCATCACTTCGTGCCCGTGCTGCGCGACGGCCAGCCGCTGCTCGCCAACGGGGAGCCCGTCATGCGGGCCGAAATCGTCGATTTCTGGGCGCTCGTCTTCAATCCTTCGACGGTCCACCGTCTTGTGCACGTGTGGATCGGAGCGTTCTTGATGGGCGCGTTCTTCATCATGTCGATCTCCGCCTTCTACTTGCTCAAGCGTCGACACGAGGAGTTCGCCCAACGCTCGTTTGACGGCGCGCTGTTGCTGGCACTGGTTTCATCGATCGCGATGCTCGTCTCGGGGCATTTCCAGGCTCACAATGTGTACCAGTACCAGCCGGCCAAGATGGCCGCCTTCGAAGGGCATTACCGCACCGGACCGGCCGACTTCAGCATCCTCGGCATTCCGGACGACGCCAGTGAATCGGTACGACTCAATCTTGCGGTTCCCGGCGGACTCGGATTGCTGCTGCATGGCGATCCCGATGCGCCGGTCGTCGGTCTCGATCGGTTTCGCCAAGCGGACCGCCCGCCCGTTGGGCTCTCGTTTGCCAGCTACCACATCATGGTGATGATCGGGAGTTTCTTCGTTGCCCTGACCGGACTGGCGGCATTCATGCGCTGGCGCGGGAGGCTCTACCGCCAGCGTTGGCTGCTGTGGGTCTTCGTCTTCGCCGTGATCTTGCCGGTCGTCGGCAACGAAGTCGGCTGGATCGCGGCGGAAGTCGGGCGCCAGCCCTGGAGCGTCCATCCGCCGGTCGCGTGGGACGCCAGCGGGGACCTGCGCGTCGGCGCCGACGGCCGTTTCGTCTACGACGAAGGGCGCGGCTTGCGCACGGCGGCGGCGGTCAGCCCGACGGTCCGTTCGGAGCAGGTCCTCGGCTCGTTGGTCGGCTTCGGACTGCTCTACCTCGCGCTCGGTGCGGTCTGGGTCTTTTTGCTCGATCGCAAGATCAAAGACGGCCCCCAACCGATCGGAGCCGGCGACGAGCGCGCCGGTCAGGGCGTTCTCTCCGCAGCGCGCGCCCGTGCTCAGCACGAGGACGGCATGGCCGCTGCGCCGGATGCGCGCCGCGGATCGCAATCCTAGGAGGCTGAGCGTGTCCCACGATCTCCTCTGCCTGATCTGGTTCCTCCTGGAGGGGTTCCTGCTGACCGGCTACGCCCTGCTCGACGGCTTCGATCTCGGCGTCGGCATCCTCCACCCCTTCGTCGCACGCACCGACCAGGAGCGCCGCATCTCGATGAATGCGATCGGACCGCTTTGGGACGGCAACGAAGTCTGGCTCGTCACCTTCGGCGGTGCGCTCTTCGCCGCCTTCCCCGAGGCCTACGCCACTGTTTTCTCGGCCTTCTACACCGCCTTCATGCTGCTGCTCGTCGCCCTGATTTCGCGCGCTGTCTCGCTCGAGTTCCGCTCCAAGGTCGCGAGCCCGGCGTGGCGCCGGTTCTGGGATTGGAGTTTCTTCGCCGGTTCGGGTCTGGCGACGTTGCTGTTCGGCGTGGCGGTGGGCAATATGATGCTGGGGCTGCCGCTCGACGCACAGGGCAACTTCCACGGTTCCGTCATCGACCAACTGCGCCCCTACCCGCTCCTCGTCGGTCTGATGACCGTCGCGCTCTTCGCCCTCCATGGCGGCCTCTTTCTCTATCTGAAGACGGAGGGAGATTTTCAGCAGCGCCTGCGGGATTGGATGTGGCGTAGCTGGGGCTTTCTGATGGTGACCTTCATGCTGACGACGATCGCGACCGTCGCCTTCGTCCCGCAAGCGCTGATCAACTTCGAACGGTTCCCCTGGGGTGTACTCGCCGTCGTCGCTGCGGTGCTCGCCGTCGCCAATGTGCCGCGCTGCCTCTACTGGGGCAAACCGGGGCAAGCATTCATCTCGAGTGGCGTCCTGATCGCCTGCCTGACGGCGCTGTTCGGACTGGCACTCTTCCCCAATCTCGTTCCTGCGACCAACGATCCGGCTCACAGCCTGACGATCTACAACGCCGCCTCGAGCCAGAAGACGCTCGAGATCATGCTCATCATTGCGGCGATCGGCATGCCGTTCGTGATCGCCTACTCGAGCGTGATCTACTGGACCTTCCGGGGCAAGGTCCGGCTGAGCGGGCACAGCTACTAGATCGACGCTGCCCGGCCGCTTTCCGCTTGCCGCTTGCGCCATCACCGGCGCATAGTGGTCGGCTCTTGTTGACCAACCGCAGACATCCAAGGAACCTGGGGAAACCGCGATGCAGATCGCTCTACTCGGCTTGCCCCAGTCGGGGAAGCGCACGCTCCTGGAGCTACTGACCGGCCGCTCCCTTCCGGCGCGCCGCAAGCCGGGCGAACCGATCACCGGTCGGTCGGCGATCCGCGACCCGCGCGTTGGGCGCCTGAGCGAGCTCTTTCGGCCGCGCAAGACAATCTATGCGGAGAACAGCTACCTGCTCCCGCCCGACCTAGGCGACGCGGGCGACGCCGCCTGGTACGATCTCGCCCGCCGCTGCGACCTGCTATGCCCCGTCGTGCGCGCCTTTTCGGCGGAACAGGTCTACCATCCGCGCGGATCTGTCGATCCCCAGCGGGATCGTGAAGCCATCGAGATGGAGATGGTCATTCGCGACCTGGAACGCGCGATGAACCGCCTCTTGCGGATCGAGAAGGAAAAGACACGCGGGCAATCAGCGGTGCAGAAGCTCGAGGAGCAAGCGCTGCGCGAATGCGTCACCGTGCTCGATGCCGGTCAACCGGCGCGCACGGCATCGCTGGCCGAGGAGCAGCTCGCCGTACTGCAGAATCTCGGGCTCCTGACGCTGACCCCGACGCTCTGGATCTACAATGCCGGTGAGGATCTGCTCGCCCAGAGCTTCGCTGCGGACGGCATCACCGTCTCGGCGCAGATCGAGAAGGAGATCCTCGAGATCGATTCGGCGGCCGAACGCGACGAGTATCTCGCCGCCCTCGGGCTCACCGCCTCCGGCTGCGACCGGCTCAACCTCGCCGCCTACGCCGCGCTCGAGCAAATGTCGTTCTACACCGTCGGTCCGGACGAAGTGCGCGCCTGGACGATTCGCCGGGGGACCCGGGCTCCGGTCGCAGGAGGCAAGATCCACTCCGATATCGAACGCGGGTTCATCCGGGTCGAGGTCATCAAGTACGACGATCTGCTGCGGGCGGGATCGGAGAAGGCGGCCAAGGAGCAGGGCCAGGCTCAACTGCGGGGGAAGGACTACGAGATGGAGGATGGCGACGTCTGTCACTTCCTCTTCAACGTCTAGTTGGTGGAACGGCGTATGCTGGTTTCTCCGCGCAATCTCCAGTGGTGCAAACGGCTACGTCGATCCAAGTAGTGGCGGGGGCAGACCATGCGGGAAGATCGGCCGGGATTCGTTGCGTCCCCTGTCACCCGCTCGTCCCCACCAACCGGCCAGTCGCCACAATCGACTCTCACTCAAGTAGATAGAAGCCCAACCCGCCGGACTTCGTTCCACAACCAGGGGACCACGGGCCCATTTGCCGCCGTGCGCACCCTCCCAGTATGCTAGTCTAATAGCGTCCATACTGCGCACGCTGGTCCCCGCTCCCGCATGCAGCGGCTTCTGGCCGCGGGGAGGCACCATGCTGCTCGAAGCCCCCCGACAACGGATGCCCGCGGCTGCCTCCAGCCGTCACCGCTGTCAACCGCATCGTCCCGGGAGCGCTGGCGCGACGACGCTTGCCACCCTGCTCGCGTGCGCCGTGCTGCTGGTCGGCGCCGTGCCGTCTACCGGCGCCGGACCGGCGCCGGCACTCCGCGCTGCGGGAGCTTCCCGCACGCTCTGGTTCTTGGTCCCGGACGGCAGCGGCGACTTCCCAACGATTCAAGCGGCGTTCGACTCGCCGCTCGTGCTCGACGGCGATGAAATCGTGCTCGCCGACGGTGTCTACCAGGGGCCGGGCAACAGCATGCTCGATCCGGGCGAGAAGGAGCTGATCATCCGCTCGGCGAGCGGCATCCCGCAGCGCTGTGTGCTCGACGGCGAGGGCACGGCACGCGGATTCTGGCTGCACGGCAATCAGACGAGCGCGATGGAGATCCGCGACCTGACGCTGCGCAACATGCGCTCGACCGGCGCCTGTCCCTTCTGCAACGGCGCCGCCTTCCTCCTTGCGGACAGCACGTATCTCCACAACGGCGCCAGTCCCCTGATCGCCAACTGCATCGTGCGCGACTGCTGGTCAGAGGAAACCGGCGCCGGACTCTTTGCCAACGTCTTCTCGGCTCCGATCATCCGCGACTGCCACTTCACCGCCAATGAGGCGCGAGAGGGAGCGGCGATCTGTCTGAACACGGGATATGCCGATTCCAGTGTCCGGATCATCGACTGCTTCTTCGACGCCAACACAGCCGACCGCGCCGGCGGTCTGCTCGACATTCACGCCGGCCCGCAGAGTGGAGAGCCGGCTGTCGTCGTGGAAGGCTGCATCTTCCGCAACAACCGCGCGCTGGGCGAACCGCCCCTCCGCGACAACAAGCCGCGCGCCGGGGGCGCGATCTACTTCTGGACCACCCCGGCCGCCGTCGACCATTGCTCCCTGTATGGAAACGAAGGCACGCAGGAGGCGGGCGGCATCTACGTCGATCACGGCTCGCACGTCACGATCACGGCGACGATCATCAGCTCCAGCATAGGCGCCGCAGTCGCGTGCGACGAGACGAGCACGGTCGACAGCATGGCCTGCTGCGATCTCTTCGCCAACAGCGGCGGAGATTGGACCGACTGCATCGCCGGCTTCGCACCCGCGTTTGAGCCAAGCAATCTGTCGTCCGACCCCCGCTTCTGCGACCCGGAGGCGGCCGATTTCCATCTGCAGGCCGACTCGCCTTGCCTGCCCGGCGCCCTGTGCCCGGAAGGGATCGGCGCGCTCGTGGCGACGTGCGCCGAGAGCGGCGTGCCGGGGACGGGCTTCGGTGCGGAGGAGGGGCTCGTCTTGCGTCCGGTTCCGCACCCTTTCCTGGCGAACGGGGGCAGGATCGTCTACCGCCTGCCGCCGACCCGCCGACCGGTGCGGGTTCTGCTCACGATACATGACGCCAGCGGCCGCCTCGTACGGCGCCTGGAGGACGGGTGGCGGACGGCCGGAGAACACGCGGTCGTTTGGGATGGCCGTGACGAGCGCGGTCAGTCCTTGCCGAGCGGGAGCTTCTGGGTCCGCGCGCGCGCCGGCGAGGCCACCGCCGACAGGTCGCTTCTGCTGGTGTACTAGGCCGCAGCGGCTGGCCTGCACGCACAGCCTCCCTGCGCCCGCCCGATTCCGGCGGCAAGCCGTTGCGCGCAGCCCCGTTCCCGTCCCCCGCCCACCACCCACTCATCCGCTGGGGGAACCCTCGCGGCAGCCGCGGGTTCTTCCATCGATCGACGCAGCGCAGCTTTGGACCAGACGCTTCGCGGGAGGCAACATGATTGCGCACCAAGGCTACGGCCACTCTGTTTCTCGGTTCTTCGTGGGCCTGGCAGCCGGGGCACTGCTTCTCGTGTGCGGGGGAGGAACGAGCATGGCCGCCGAGCAGGAACAGCGGACGGATTGGACGCCTCCGGCCACGAGCGCGGAGGTCGCCTACTTCGCCGGCGGTTGCTTCTGGGGTATCGAGGACGCCTTTGCGCACCTACCGGGTGTGATCGATGCGGTTTCCGGATACCAGGGAGGCCATACCGAGGCGCCGACCTATCAGGACGTCTGCTCCGGGCGCACGGGGCATGCCGAGACGGTCAAGGTGCGTTTCGATCCCGGACGCACGAGCTATCGGGCCCTGCTCGAAGCGTTCTTCAAGATGCACAACCCGACCACGCGCAATCGCCAGGGCCCGGACGTGGGCACGCAGTACCGCTCGGCGATCTTCGCGGCATCGACTGCCCAAGCTGAAGCCGCCCGGGCCTACATCGCCGAACTCGAGGCCTCGGGGCGCTTCGGTGAGCGACCCATCGTGACGCGGGTCTTGCCGGCACCGACCTTCTATCCGGCCGAGGACTATCATCAGGATTACCACGCGCGTCACGGCGGCGCCTGTCGCTTCTAGCGCAGCGCACGCCTCGGGTGCCTAGCGCACGTGCAGCACGCGCGCCTGCGCGTGCCATTCCCCCGCCTCCAATCTGACCCAGAAAAGGCCGGTCGGCAGGCTGGCCGGCGCCGGCCAGTGCAAACGCCCCTCGGCGCCATCGAGCTCGCGAGCCATCCACTGGCGACCCTGCAAATCTAACAGCCGGCACCTCGCCCCGCGGCTGTGGGGCGGCAGGCGGTAGCGGATTGTCAGCGCGCGCGGGGCACGGGCGAAACGGGCCGCCAGGAACGGGGCCGCACCGAGCGGCTCGTCCGCTTGGCTTGCGCCCGGCTGACCGGGAGTGATCCCCGCCGCTGCGAGTGGGTACGTCTCGGGCGCACCGCCGGCCGGGAAGTAGACGAGCGTCTCATCCGCAATCGCTTGCCACCCGCTGCCGCTCGGCGGCAGCGTATCCGTAACGCAATGCTCCCCGCTCAGGCTGAGCCCATAGTAGAGCGGATAGGAATCCGGCTGGGCCGATGCCGAACGTACCACCCAGGCTCCCGCCTCCCCGAGCAGCACGGCATTCAGTTGCCAGCTCGCCGCGCCCGGCAGGCTGTTGATGCGCAGCAGGGTGCGCTGAAAGGATGCGAGCGGATCGTCGGGCGTCAGGGTGAGGTCATAGAGCAACAGCAGAAAGTAGATCTCGCTCGCGTTGCCACGGGTTGAATCCGCGTTGCCATCGTAGTCACGCGGGTGATTCGTCTTGAACGCATCCCATCCGGCTCCGAGATCCGCGTTCCAGATCCCCGTCGTCAACGCTTCAATGCCCAGGCACCCATCGTGCAGAAAGAGCCAGCCGTCACGCTCGAAGGGCTGCGGGTGCGGCTTGCCCGGAAAACAGGCGTCGGGGTCAGGCGCATCGCGCAAGGCCGCAATCGCCGCCGTGCGAACCGGCAGCATCTCGTCCAGCGCACATCGGTAGCGCGGATGCAGCGCCGCCTCGTCGGCGGCAGGTCCCCCGCCGCGCCAGACGAACGGACGTGTCCATCCCGGCGGCGGAGACGCGTGGCGATAGGCCACGGCCCAGCCATGCGGATGAGTGCCGGCGCGGGAAGCGAATCCGTCGAGCGCCTGCAGGTAGGCGTCGGCGTCGAACTCGCCGCTCGCCTGCGCCGGCACGAGTGCGACGAACGCAGCTCCCGGCGCTGCGTGGGCGCTGGAGCCGGTTGCCGTGACGGCCGCGACGAGAACGGCGAGGGCGGCGAGGGCGAACCGAAGAGGCCGTGTCGCGCTAGTCATAGCTTGCACTCCCCATCCCATCGGGGGCGAACCAATACAGATGATGTTGCTCCATGGGCGTGCCGTCCTCGGTGGGCGGCGCGGTCGCGACCCACCAGGCCGATGAATCCGCCGCAGGTGCATAGAGGAAGGGCATCCAGTTATGCGTGTGTGCTGCCCAAAGCGTGTCACCATCGGTCAGGCAGATATTGAAGACGAAGTCGCTGTAATAGCCGCGCACGCGATGAAACGCGCTCAGCAACCCCTCGCGCACATCTCCGAGGCGCTCGATCTCATACTGACAGAAGCGGAAGAGCACCTCGGAATCGACGTGGATCGGTTCGTAGTCGAGCGGATGGCGTGCAAGGAACTCCGGCGGAATCCAAGCCAGCAGCGTGTCGGGGACCATATGGCCGTTGTGCGCGAAAAGCCACCAACGGCCAGCGAGTGAGTCGACAAACGGATGGGGATTGACGAGGGCGCCGTTGTCGGGACCGTAGCTGCTCTTGCGGACATGCCCGATCAAAGCAGCCGGACCACCGAACGCGAAGTCGGCGATCTCGGCCACCGCCGCGTTCCAGCGCTCGTCGTCCTCGCTGGCGGGAGCGCCCCCCTTGCGCAAGATCGGGCGTGCGATGTCACTCTGCGGCGGCCGCAGATAGTAGCCGAATCCCCAGCCGTCGCGACTGGGGCTCTCGCGCTGCGGAAGCGACTTGGCGTAGAGCGCGTCGCTGAGCTCGCCGAGCAGTGTATCGGCCCCAGCATGCTGGTAGGCGAGGCCGAAGAGATGGCACTCGTGGTCGGCCGCCTCGGCGCGGCTCACGTCCCGAGCGCCTGCGGCACCCGCCGGGGCCGGGGAGCCGACAGTGACGATGCCGAGCGACGCCAGGAGCGTCCACAGCGCGAGCCGAATCCCCCGGGCCTGACGAGGCCCTTCGCGGACCATGATCCTCTTCCCCTTATACGCAATGATGTTGCGGTCGGCGGGCGCAAACGCAACATCGGCGCGCAGCGCCGCTCTTCTACGTCTCTATCTTACTCTATTCCAAGCGATTTCGAGACAGGGAAATTGCCGCCAGCCACGAGGACATGCTAAAATCTCAGGCAACATTCTGCCCCTGCCGTCGCCGCGGCAGGTCATCGTCGCAATGGGACCACCCCACTCACCAAGGAGGACCGCATGAAGAGGTCACCTGGGGCCCTCGGCCTGCTGCTGCTGCTCGGCCTGATCGTTGCTCTCCCCGCGGGGGCATCGACGAACCGCATCGTCCTGATCGAGGACTACGACGCGCACGGCTGAGGCTACTGCGCCAACTCCAGGTGTGGAGTTGAAGCGGTCATGGGCGAGTTCCCGCAGAACCTCGTCGCGATGCAGCCCCACGTCTACGACAGCTGGGCGATCACGTACACGAACAATCGCTACAACTGGTATAACTTCACCGGTACGCCCTCGATCGCGATCGATGGCACGTGGCGTGTGAGCGGGACGTACGGATCCTGCTCCGCCGACGCTAGCGCCTACCGGGATGCGATCAATACGCGTCTGGCCGACACGCATGGTTCCAGTTCCGTCGATATCGACGTTGACTTCACCTACGACGCCTCGACGGTCACGATCTCGGCCACCTTCGAGTTGCTCGACGCCGTGACACTGACCGATCCGCGCGCCAACCTCGTGCTGACCGAGAACAATATCTCCTACGGCAGCACGACGTATCAGCATGTCGTGCGTGCAGGGTACGGCGAGCAGATCTCCCTGCAGAACCCGGGCGACATGGTTACGGTCGAGCAGACGTTCTCGCGGGGCAGTTGGAACATGGCCAACTGCGATGCAATCGCCTTCCTGCAGCGCGTCTCCGGCTCCGCCAGCCAGCAGGAGATCTACCAGGCGATGAGCACCGCCATCGTGATCGACTTCCACTACGACCCCGGCTGTGCGATCGCCTCTGCGCCGAACGGCAACGGCGACATCGATTTCGCTGGAACTCTCACCAACACGAGCGACATGACCGATGAGCTGACCGTCAGCCTCGACAACACGTTCAGTTGGCCGGCGGCCTTCAAGCTCGACGGCGAGGCCGAGTTCCACACCGAGCCGAGCTTGATCACGCTCGGACCGGACGAGGAAATCGGCGTGACGCTGCGCGTTTCGACCGATGCCGAAGTCCGTACGGGCACGGGCGCCCTCGAAATCACGTCCACCAACTCGACCCGCACCGCCGACTATGCCTACACCGCCTACAATGGCAGTCCGGCCGTGCTGCTCGTCGGCGATGACAACTACCGGCCCGATGAAGTCCCGTTGGTCGACGGGCTGACCGAGGCGGGCCTGCTCTTCGAGCACTGGGACTGCTTCCTCGACCATGGCAACAAGGGCCCGACTGCGGCCCAGATGCTCTGCTGGGACGTCGTCATCTGGCACCATGGGTACGAGCAGAACAACTTGCTGACGACGGATGAAATCGAAGCAATCATGGACTACATGGACGCGGGCCGGGGGTTCATCCTCTCGAGCCAGGATCTCCTCAGCCAAACCTCCCCGCCGCTTCCGGCCGTGTTCCTCTCTGACTATCTTGGCATCGCCAACTACACGACCAATGTCGATGCGGATCATGCCACCGGTATCGCCGGAGATCCAATCGGCGACGGCATCAGTACCGATCTCGTCTACCAGTATTCGCACTACGATCGCGCCGATGAGATCGAACCGAATGCCTTCGGGACGACGTTCTTGCTCTCCGAGGACGCCGAGGAGATCTCGCTGCGGTCCGACAACGGCGTCGCCCGCTCCGTCTTCTTCTCCTTCTGCTTCAACGGCTTGGACGAAGAGGGAGCCGACCCGAACAATCCGGCCACGCTGCTGGCGCGCGCGATCGACTGGGTCACGCCGCTTGGCGGCCAGTCGGTCCCGGACGAGTTCGTCCGCCGGCAGTCTTCGACGATTGGATCGGTGGCGCCCAACCCATTCACTCCCTGGAGCGATGGGCGCGGCACGGCGGCGATCCGCCTGCGGATCAGCGAGCAGGCGGCGCAGAGCCCGGCGCGTCTGGACGTCGTCGATCTGACCGGGCGCCGCGTGGCGAACCTGCTGGATCGCACGCTGCCGGCCGGCGTCGTCACGACGCGCTGGGACGGACGCGACGCGCAGGGGCAGATCGTCGCCAACGGCGTCTATTATCTGCGCCTCGTAACGGGGGATGGCACGCACAGCGCGCGCACGGTCGTCATGCGCTAGCGACCTTTTTGTCGCTGCCGACGGAGACGGAGCGCAAAGACATCTCGAATCGGAGGCGGGGCCGCCGCGTCGCCGGGTGATTTCACCCGTCGCGCGGCGGTTTCGCTTTGCGCGCTGCTAGAGCGGGAGCCAGTAGCTGAGCTTGACGAGGAATGTGTTCTCCGGTTCGTTGCGGAAAAGCGCATCCGCCTCCAGCCCGTCATCGAAGCGCCCCGCGGGCAGCGCCTCGCTCCGCTGGTCCCATGATTCCCGACTGTGCGCCCAGACGAGGTAGAGCGTGCTCCCCGGACGATACTCCCACCGGTAGACCGCGTTGAAGTTGACCGCCGCGAACCGGAAGTCGTACCCATCGACGTCGAACCCTTCAGCCGCGTACGGCGCCAGGTCGTAGGAGTCGGGACGCATCAGCTCGCGCGCGGCGCGGTAGTCTCCCGTCGTCAGGTATGGCTGAGCATAGATCTCGAGTGACCGGTTGCGGCCGAAGAGAATGCTCGAGCGAAAGGTCAGCGAGACGATTTCCTGGTGCAGGACGCCATACACGTAGCTCACGCCCCCAATCCCCGCACCCCGATTCTCGAAGTTGGCCAAGTGCTGCGTATCATCGATGCGATTGCGATAGCTGGCGCTCAGGTTGTGCCGCAGGGCGCTCGACTGGTTCCACTCCAGATCAGCGCTGAAGCGGCGCGAGACGTTGCGCGCCTCGTCGTCGTAATAGTTGAGCTCGCAGCCGACAATCAGCTCCTTGCGTCCGTCCGTATGGGCTCCCCACCAGCCACCCCAGGTCCACGGCTCGTCGATCAGCGGTCCACCGCCCGGGATCTCGGCCACCGAGCCGTCCTCGCGGTAGACCCAATCGCGCGTGTCGTAGCGCTGGCTCCCCTCCGGATTGAAGGAGATCCCAAACCAGGTTTCCGCGTGGTTGCGAAGCTGCATCCAACCGTTGATGTTGGTGTTCGGATTCGCTCTGTGGCCGCGACCGTAGCTCCAGACTCTTTCGCCGGTGTGCAGGTCGTACCCCGTGCGTCCGGCGTAGAGGAAGTCGCCATTCAGATTCAGATTGAAACTGCCCTGGTGAAAGACGGCGCTCGTACCATCCGGCGTGTAGCGGTACTGGCACCAGAGTCCGGCATTGATCTCGTCGGGTGCGCTCAAGAAACCGATGTCATTGAGCGCAAGCCGGTCGCTCTCCCAATGCCCCCAGATGCTGCCGCGGAAGTGGCCCGCATGCTTGTTCAGACTCAGGTGCCCCCCCGTGCCATAGCGCCGCTCGGCGGTCATCGCCGGGTCTCCCTCGAGCGGCTCGGGCGCGAGGATCGAGCCGACCGCTGATCCAGCCAGGGAATACTGCCGATCGCGGAAGAGGAGCTCGAAATCAAGGCCTGACGTGTAGGCTTCGCGCGAGCCGGCGTCGCCACATTCGGCGCGGGCGCCGCTGCGATAGACGGCCGTCTGCATGAAGTGGATCTTCTGGTTGCCCTGATTGAACTCCTTGCCGAGTCGAGCCACCATGTACTGCGCCGCGCAGCCACCGCTCTTCAGAAAATTGTGCGTCTGCCCATCGCGAGTCAGATCCGTTCCCGCAACGAGGCCGGCGAGACTGATGTCATGCGCCGTCTTGCCGGTCAGTTTGGCCGCGTAGCGGATGCGCGCATTCTCGCTGCCGGTGCCGATCCGCCGCGAGTAGAAGAGGTTGAAGTTGGGATGCTCAAAGAAGCGGTTCCCCTCGACAAAGAAGGGACGCTTCTCGGTGTAGTAGGTCTCAAAGGGGGACAGGTTGAGGGTCGCGGGGTCGGCCTCCACCTGCCCGAAGTCGGGCTGAAACGTCGCGTTCAGGGTCAGGTCCGCGGTGATGCCGTACTTGAGGTCGAGTCCGAAGTTCTGAAACGAGTCGTTCTCTTCCGGGCCGTGGACCGCCGGATCGGTCACGCGCGCGACGGCGTAGGGCAAGACCTCTAGCTGCCGCGGCGCGGGAATCCCATGGATCCCGTCCAGGGCGCCAAAGCGGCTGACGAATCCGGCCGTCTCGCGGTCCCAGACGACCCAGGCCGTGTTCTCGCCGCGGTTGTGCATGTAGCGGAAGACTTGCAACCCCCATGAATCGACGTCGGGCCGGTAGCGGATGGAGGAGAAGGGAATCCGCACCTCGGTATACCAGCCGTCCGCATCGCGAAAGGTCTCGGCCTCCCAGACTGCATCCCAGTCGAAGTCGCTCTCGCCGTCGTTGAAGACATAGGCGTCTTCCTGGACGCCGAGCGGATTGACGCAGAAATGATACCCCGAGGTCCGGTCGCAGTAGGGGTCGATGTAGATCGCGACGTTGTCGGAAGCGGCCAGCTGATCGCGACGCGTCAAGCGCCCGGTGATCTCCCCCGGGTCCTGCTCGTGACACGCGACGGCGAAGTAGAGGGCATCCTGGTCGTACGCCACCTTGAAAACCGTCTGCTGTGAGGCAGGCCGCCCGCGTTCCGGGCTCCACTGCTGAAACCCGGTCGCGGCGACGGCCCGTTGCCAGAGTGCTTCGTTGAGCCGGCCGTCGACGTCGATCCGCTCCCCCGTGCGACAGCAGTGCGCCCGCACGCTGCGGTGCGCCGCGCTTGTCGCGCCCCCATCATCGGCGCCACCTGCCGGCGCGGTGAAGCCGGCGAAGATCGCCTCGGCCGGTGCGGCCCCCAATCCCCACGTCAAGAGACTGGCCAGCAGGGCGGCCGGCCCCGCGGTTCGCAGCCATCTACCCCCACTCGCGTACTGCGTTCGCATGGCGCTGTTCCTCCACGCTCGTAAGCACAATGGCACACCCGACTGGCGGCCGTGGGGAGGAGAGGCCTCTTCTTCCTTCCATTGATCTGACGGGAATCCGGCCCCGAGGGTTCAAGCCGGTTTCGAGATTCCGTTCGCTTGCGGATTGCGCGTCGGTCGTCGGGGGGCGGAGGAAGATTGTGGATCGTCCGCACGCGGGCCTGGGGCGGGGCAAGCGGAGGATCGGTTGCGGGCTGATGGCGTAGGCGATAGATGCGAAGACGGGGGACGTCAGTGACGCCCCCCGTGGAATCATGGCATCGCGCCCCGGCAGACGCGAGCTGTTCCCGGCCGGCAGCCGCTAGCGATAGAGGCCCTTGATCCGCCCCCAGGTCGTCTCCCCCACCGGCGAGGGCATTTCCTGCAGCATGTTTGTCACCACCTGGAGCAGCCAGCCGTAGTCCCCCGCATCCACCCAGTAGAGGCTGTAGGGGCTGTTGATGCACCAGTCGAACCAGCCCGATCCGACCGACTTCGAGAAGAGCAACGGATAGCCATCCCCGTTTTCCGCGGCCTGGTCGATCGCCCCATCGGTCACGCGAATCATGTAGTAGGCGGCGGACGGATCGGTGAAATTGTAGCTTCCCGGCAGCCCCACCGATAGACAATGGTCGGGGTCCGTCAGGGTGACGTGGGGGATCGTGCTGATCATCCAGTAGTAGTCGTCGATCTCGTTGGCGACGAGATGGCTATTGACGGCGACCGCGAACGGCTGCCAGGCAGTGCCGCCAATGAAGTGGAGCAGGCCGCCCCCGCTAGCGAAGGCTGCAACATTGGCGATGCTGCCCTCCTCGATCGCGCCGCCGTCCATCGCCACGATGACATGGACGTACGGGCTGAGATCGATGGTGCTGAAGTCGTCGCCCGTGTAGAGGTCATGGGCGACGCCAAGATCGCCAAGGATGGAACCGATCGCGGTCTCCGTCGTCTCGATCAAGAGCACGTCGGTACGGCCCGGTTCGGTGATCCAGTTCTCATCGTAGGCCGGAGCGGCCGGATCGCTCGCGAGCTCGTTGGCCACGGCAGCCGACGAGCCGATGAGCACCGCACAAATGAACAGCGCTGTCGTCTTCATCTGCTCCTACCCCCTTCGTTGAATCTCACGGTGATTGGAATCTCATCCGCTCGCGCCCACGGAAACAGCCGTCGAGACCGGCATCGGCTCGCCAGTGACGCCTGCTTCTCGAAGAGCACGAAGGCCAAGTGCCATCCATATGAGCGTAGATGGCGGCTGGCCGGCCGTCAATTGGCATTGCCCGAGCTGTGCGGTCGAATTCGTCCGCCAGCGATCCATCGGCTGCCTTGATATGCCCTTGCTGCAACTTAGCTTCCCGCGGCCACTCTCCGAATCCTAACCGAAGCGGTCATTCGCACCTTCACCTGGCTCCGGACCGGCCGTGCGTCCAACCGCTGGTTGTGCTCTCGAGGTGCCGCGTAGCATCATGCCTTGGTTGAGTCGGTCACTCGCCGTGGCCGATCGCCAAACCCCGGGAGGTGACAACCAGGAGGCATCGCATGACCGCCCTGCCGACGATCCCCCATGAGCAAACCGAGGGACTGATGCGACAGGTATTCGACGGCTTTCAGCAAGAGCTCGGCACGGTGCCCGGACCGATCAAGCTCTTCACCGCCAGCCCGAAGGCCTGGCACGTCTACATCCAGTACATCGACTACTTCCGGACCCATCCGACGCTGCCCTTACCGGCGATGACCTGCATCCGCTTCATCGTCTCCGCGCGACACGGCTTTCGCGCCTGCACAGAATTCAATCGGTTGCTCATGGATCGCCTCGAGCTGCCTGAGGCTCCGCGCGAGGCGATGATCGCCGATCCGCGGAAGGCGCCTCTGGAGGAACGCGAGCGCGAGTTGGTCGCCTTCGTCGCCGATGTCGCCGAGGCAACGGCAATTGAGGGACTGGCGGACCGGGATATCCGGCTGGATCGGCTCCGGAAGCTCGGCTGGGCCGACGAAGACATCTTCGACGCCACCTGGCACGGGCTCAACATGGTCACGCTTGCGAAGCTGACGAAGGCCTTCGGCGAGGAGTAGCGCGCGTGCCCGGGCGGTCTGCCCGCGCGGCGGCAACTGCGATTTGGACGCAAGGGCCCACCGGCAGGCCGGCGAGAGCGGGTCGCGCCGCTCGTGCCCGCTAGTAGTGGCAGCGCACGATCACGATCCCGTCTTCCTGGAAGATCACCTCGCCATCGCGCGCCTCATCGAGAAACGGCTGAATGAAGGCGCGCATGCTCGGCGGCGCCACCTGGCCGACGCAGAAGTACACCGTTCGCCCCTCGAGGTCGGGCATACCGCCCTCTGCCTCCCCTGCCTCTTGCCCCATCAGCCGCTCGAGCAGGAGCACGCCCTCGCCGCTCCGCCGCGCGAGTGAAATCCAGGTCGTCGGCACCCAGCGCGATCCGATCAGCAGCGGCGGCGGCGGGCCCGCGTGCTCACCGGCATCGGCGAGCAGGCGCTCGATTGCCGGTCGCGCAAGCTCCGCCAGTCGGGCGTTGATCTCGAGCCGATGAAGCCGCTGGTCGTAGATCTGCCGCGCCGGGGCCAGCCCCACGGACAGCAGCAGGGCCGCCGTCAAGACGGCCGCTCCGATCGCGCGCAGACCACGGTGCGGCAGCCGCAGCGCCAGGCGGCTGACACTCCCGATCCCGGCCGCGACCAAGAACGCGATGACGAGCATGACGACGTAGAGGTAGGCCGACATGAAGATCACGCCGCGCAAGGCATAGACCGCGTAGAAGAGGAGCGGCCCCAGCAAGACACAGGCCAGCAGGAGCGATGCGCTCCGCGCGCGCTGCACGAGGGACACCACTCCGAGCGCGATCAGCGCGGCGATCCCGAGCGCAGGCAACGACCAGCCGTCCGGCAAGATGAAGAAGGACCCGATCGTGCTCTGCAGTCGCGGCAAGAAGGAGGTAATCGCGCCTCGCGGCCCTGCATCAACCGAGAGGTCGCGCAAACCTTCGGCAAGGAACGCCCGCACGATGTGCCAGCTGTAGAGCGGGTCTCCGAAGACCGACCAGTTCAAGGCGAACCAGACGAGCGGCATCGCGATCGGGATCAGGAACCAGGCATCAGCCGGGCACAAACGGATCCGTCGCGCCGCATGAAAGCGGAGCCCGAGCAGGACCGCGATGAGCAGATAGGTGGCCGGCCAGGCGTCAGGGCGCGCCAAGTTGGCGAACGAGAGAAAGACAATGAGAAGCAACCGATAGGGCCGCTGCGGCCACCGGGCGGCTGCGAGCAGGGCGAGGAAGAGGAAGGAGGCATTGAGCAGTCCCTGCCCCCCCTCGAGTGTCGCTTCGAACACCTCGGGCACGAGTAAGATCAGAAGCGTGAACGCGACGCACGCCACTGCACCCTGTCCCCAGTCAAGCAGCACCCGGCAAGCGGCGTAGACAGTCAATGCGGTGGCCACGATCAACACCAGGTGAATGCCCCAGAGGCCATCGGCGAGGGCGTACGCGCCGCCGAAGATGAGCATGTCGGCCGGTTTCGGAACCGTCCATCCGGCTTGGTGGATCTTGCTGAACAGCGTGACCCCGTAGGCGGCATTGGCGATCAGGTCGCAGTTCCAGCGGAACATGACGCCGTGATGAATCAGGAAGCCGAGGTAGTAGAGGAGGCTCACGCCCGCGAGACCACCGGCGATCCACTGCCGCCGCGTCCGATCTATCAGCCGCGCGATGCGCATCTGCCTCCCGATCGTCCATCCCTTGGCCCTGCGAACGCCACGAGCCCTCGCCAGCGCTCGCCGGCCTCGACTCCAGATATCGGATCTCACGCGTGAAGTAAAGCCCGGGTCCCTTCGCCCGCCGGAGCCGACGAAGTCATACCCGGGCTGGCGACAGACCTTCGCCAGACCACACAAGCAATTATTGCATAAACACTTAGCTCGATTCTGCCTCGCAGTTGGCTCGCTCCTATGCGGTCCGAACGCGCCTATGCCCTCTCGGCCGCAATTCCTTTCCGCGCTTCTCTATCGCGGCTATACTCGCGCCGACGCAGTGCCTCGAAGTCGAACGGCAGACCGTGTTCTCCGCACTTGATCGGCGGAGGCTGGCTGGTCCGCCGAAAGCGGAGCATTCGATGACGGTCGCAAGCGATCGGCCGAGCTTCTCGGTCATCGTCCCGGTGCATCGCGGTGGCGCCGCTCTAAGCCGCTGTCTGACCGCACTGGCGCAACTAGACCCCGCCCCGCGGGAAGTGATCGTCGTCGCCGACGGGGCGGACGCAGACGACATCGGCCGGGCCCAAGCGGCCGGCGCGCGGATCGTCGCGCTTGACGAACGCGGCGGGCCGGCGCGCGCGCGCAATCAGGGAGCGCGCCGGGCCGGCGGCGACACGCTCTTCTTCGTCGATGCCGATGTCCTCGTGCCGCCCGACGCCTTGGCTCGCGCGACAGACGAGCTCAACCGCGAACCCCGGCCGGATGCGGTGATCGGCTCCTACGACGATGAACCGGACGATCCGTCGTTCCTGTCTCAATACAAGAACTTGCAGCACCACTACGTCCATCAGGGTGGCCGCACCAAGGCCTCCACCTTCTGGGGTGCCTGCGGCGTGATCCACAAGGAGGTCTTTGTCGCCAGCGGCGGGTTCGACGAGCGCTACTACCGGCCATGCATCGAAGACATCGAGCTGGGCTACCGGCTGTGCGCAGCCGGCCGTAGGATCCGCCTCGCCCACGGCCTGCAGGTCAAGCACATGAAAGCCTGGACCTTCTCATCGCTGCTCCGTGCCGACCTGCTCTATCGGGCGCTCCCCTGGACGGAGCTGATCCTGCGCCAGCGCAGCGTGCCCAATGACCTCAATCTCAACTGGTCGGGTCGAGCGAGCGCGCTGCTCGCCCCGATCCTGCTCTTGGCCCTGCCGGCCGGTCTCTGGCGACCCGCCTTCTGGCTCGGTGGGCTGGGCGCCGCGGCCGGGCTGCTTGCACTCAACGCCCGGTTCTATCGCTTCCTCCGCGCGCGGCGCGGCCTCGGCTTCGCGCTGCGTGCGATCCCCTGGCACTGGTTCTACCATCTCTACAGCCTGGCCGGCTTTGCGCTCGCCCTCGGCCGGCACCTTCTGCGGCTGCGCGGCGCGCCCTGGCTGCGCCCCCGTGCGTCCGGCCAAACGGCCGATCTTACGGCGGGTACCCGCTGATGGTGCGACCCGAGCAAACGACAGCCGTCATCGGGGCCGGACCGGCCGGATTGGCAGCGGCGCGCGCGCTGACCGAAGTCGGCGGACGGCCGCTCGTGCTCGAGCGCAGCGACAAGGTGGGGGGCCTCTCCCGCACGGAGGAGTACAAGGGCTTCCGCTTCGACGTCGGCGGCCATCGCTTCTACACGCGCAGCGACGAGATCTGGAACATCTGGCGCGACGTGATCGGCGGCGACTTTCTCAAGGTCCGGCGCTTGTCGCGCATCTACTACAACGGCAGCTTCTTTCAGTATCCGTTGCGCCCCCTGGGGACATTGCGCCGCCTCGGCCCGCTCGAGAGCGCGCGCGTGATCGCCAGCTACGCCGCAACGCGCATGCGCCGGCATCCGCAGCCGGAGAACTTTGAACAATGGACGATCCGGCGCTTCGGCCGGCGGCTCTACGAGATCTTCTTCAAGACCTACACCGAGAAGGTGTGGGGCATCCCGTGCCACACGATCGCGGCCGACTGGGCCGACCTGCGCATTGGCGACCTTTCGCTCGGCAAGGCGCTGCGCAATGCGCTGCTCGGTCCGACCGGGATCAAAACCCTGATCGAGGAGTTCCACTACCCGGTGCTCGGGCCCGGTATGGCCTGGGAGCGCATGCGCACCGGCATCGAGGCGGGCGGCGGCCAGGTCCTGCTCGACGCCGAGGTGATCGATCTGGAACGCGACGGCCTGCGCATTCGGCGTCTCGGCTACCGCTCCCATGCCAAGCTGCATGTGATCGACTGCGACCGCGTGATCACCTCGATGCCGCTCGCCGATCTGATTCTGCGCATGCGGCCCGCGCCGCCAAGCGATGTTGTCGCCGCGGCACGGAAGTTGAAGTATCGGGCGTTCATCATGGTCGGGCTGATCGTCGATCGCCCCGACATGTTCCCCGACAACTGGATCTATGTTCACTCTCCGGACGTGCGTGTCGGACGGATCCAGAATTTCCGCAACTGGTCGCCAGCCCTCGTGCCCGATGCGAATCGATCCTCGATCGGGATGGAATACTTCTGCGACGAAGGCGATGCGATGTGGAACCGCGCCGACGTCGAACTGATTGAGATCGCTCGGCGCGAGCTCGCTGCACTCGGGCTGATTCGCGGGGCGCGCGTCGTCGACGGGGTGGTCGTACGCGAGACGGCGGCCTACCCCCTCTACAACCGAGGCTATGAGCGCGAGGTTAAGGTGATCCGCGACTTCGTCGACCAGCTCGAGAACCTGCAAACGATTGGCCGCAACGGGATGCACCGCTACAACAACCAGGACCACTCGATGCTCTCGGGCATCCTCGCCGTGCGCAATCTCGCCGGTGAGGCCCACGATCTCTGGAGCGTCAATCCCGATGCGCGCGAGCCCGAGTCTTCCGAGCCGGCCGCGACGGAGCGCACGACGGCGGTCAGGTAGGCGGTCGATCCGGCCGAAGGACGACGATCGTTGTCCCACCTGGGCCCACACATGTCGGTCTGCCAGATGGCCGAGTGTCCTGCCGCCTCTTCGAAAGCTCGATGCTGCCGGCGACGCTGCCGAGGCCGGGACTCGAACCCGGACGGACCCTAGGGTCCAGCGGATTTTAAGTCCGCTGCGTCTGCCAGTTCCGCCACCTCGGCTCGCCGACTGGCGGCCAGAGCATCCCGCATGCCTCGGCGCCGGGCAAGCCCGTTGCCGGCATCCTCGCTAGCGGCCGACGACGACCAGCGGCCGGACGGCCTCCAGGCCGGGGACGTGCAGGCGGCAGAAGTAGACGCCCGCCGCAACGCGCTGGCCGTGCGTGTCGCGCAAGTCCCAGCTGCGCAGCTGGGTTCCCGCACGCGGCACCGTGAAGTCGAACGCGCGCACGCAGCGCCCGGAGATGTCCACGATCACGAGCGTGCCGGGTCCGGGAGTCGGGGCACGAAAGCGGACCTCGGCCTGTGCCGTGGCCGGGACCGGACCGATCCGTACGTTCGCCAGGCGGCTGTCCGCGACCCAGACCGGAGGCTGCGCGTCCGCGCCCAAGGATGCGCGCACCCGGCCGTAGATCTCGGGATTCCCGTCGCGCTCGTCGACCCAGACCACCGCCACCTGGCCGACGGCATCCACGCCGACCGACGCGAGCGCCGACGGGTGCCGATCTCGCGAGACACGCTCCCAAGGAAGCCAGTCGCCCTGATGGCAACGGTAGTAGATCTCCCCGTTCCCCTCACGGAAGTCCTGCCAGGTCACGTGCAGGGAGCCGTCCAGACCGGCACAGATCGAGGGGTACTGCGCATCGGCAGGGTCGAGCTCCAGCGCCGTCTCGGCGGCCCAGGCGGCACCGTCGAAGCTGCTGTAGTAGATGTCGCCGGTCGCGTTGCGGCCGTCCCACCAGACCGCGTGCGGCGTGCCGTCGGCCGCGATCGCGATCGCGGGGCCATGCGCGTAGGAGGAGTCGTCCGACACCGCGATCCGCGGCGCCCAGGTGCCCCCCTCCCAGATGCGGCACTGGATGTCCGCGACACCGGTCCATCCGCGCTCGCGTTCGTAGAGGACGAAGACCCGCCCCTCGTCGTCGGCGGCGACGGCCGGGAAAGCACTGCTGCCGTCGATGTACTCGACCGTCTCCCACCCCGAGCCGTTCCACTTCTGGTAGTAGATCGCGCTGCCCGAAGAACTCTGGCGCCACCAGGCAACGTGCAGGTTCCCCGCGGCGTCGGCCGCGATGCTCGGATTGTGATAGCGCTGCCCGGCAATGCCGAGCTGAGCGGGCGCCGACCAGGTCGCGCCGTCACCATGCACGTACTGCAGCGTCTGAATGCCGGAGCTGTTGACCTCGGTCCAGGCGACGTGCAGTTCACCGTCGGGCGTCTGTGCCAGGACTGGGTTGTAGGACCACTCCGCCGAAGTCGCCAGGCGGATCGGCGGATCCCACGCGCCCGCCCCATACCTCCGGTAGTAGACCTCGCCGTTGCCGACATCGCTGTCCGAGTAGACGAGATGGGCGACGCCGCTCGGCTCGACGACCAGCGCCTTTCCGCCGGGAAAGGCGAGACTCGAGGCGCCGCTGCTGTTCGACAGCCGCGTCGTGGCCGTCCATCGATCCTCCTCCCCACCCGCCACCTCGATGCAGTGCTGCCCCGTGCCGCCGATGCTGTCGACGTAGCTCGAGTAGGAATAGGAGGATGCAGCCACCGTGCCGCGGGCCCGCAGACCCACTGCGAAGAGCCCCGGCTCGGTGCCGGCGATCACCTGCCAGCTCGCGTTCGCCGAGTCTCCCGAGTAGAGCACGGAGAGGGCGATCGTGCTCGATCCCGAGGCAAGCGTGAATCCCTCCGGCAACTCGATCGTCGCGCTCGGATCGATCGCGGGATGCTGATGGGCGAACGGCCCCGGCCCCGGGTAGTGGACCGTCGCCTCCAGCGTGAAGGCCTCGCCCGGCTGAACCTCCTCGGGCGCCGTCACGCTGAACGTCCAGGGACTCGTCTGCAGCGCCCACCCCGAGGTGTAGCCGAGCCAGAGGTCTTCGACCAGGAAGGTCTCTTCGAAGTGCAGGTCGGGCCCGTAGAAGGGTGTGCCGTACCAGGGGTCGTGGACGATGATCTCGCCCAGAACCGCGTCGTAGCCCTTGATGACCCGGAAGTGGCCGCTCGAGTGACTGCCGTCGTACCAGGTCAGGATCTCGAACGGCACGCCGGCCGAGACGAGGTCCTTCACGTGCTCGTAGGGAGCGTCGTAGAGCCAGGCCTCGTTCCCCGCGTATCCGAGGCCACGCTCGCGGTAGCCCTGCAGATTCGGATTCTGCATCGCCGCGCTCATACCACTGAAGTGGCAGGCGCGCCGATTGTCGGACCCAAAGGTCCCCGAGTACTCGATGTCGTTCTCGACGTCGGAGATGTCGACCTGCCCGATCTCCTCGCCGTGGTAGTCGAGCAGCATCTGGACCGCCGCGCACCCGCAGTACCAGCTCGTGACTTGATAGTGGAACGGGATGTCGCGGATCTCGCTGAAGTCGGGGTGACGCGTGCTGCGCGCCGGGCGGGGCAGCGAGGGGCTCCCCGACCGTGTCTCTGGAGCCGGCGCCGGGTGCGCCGCGACATGCTTGGCAAGCGTCCCATCGATGCTTGTCAGCAGCGGCGCATCGGCACGATCGAGGTCGAAAAAGACCTCGATCGCCTCGCCCGCCTCCTGCGACCGACAGAGCCAACCAATGCGCTTCCCCGGCAGGCGTACGACAAGCGGCTCCGCCCAGTCCACCGCCAGCGACTGCTCGACCGCCCACTGCGCCGAGCGCGCCGCGGCCGCGGCAGCATCGACCGGGGGCCACGCCGCCGAACGGCGGTCAAGGGAGTACCAGAGCCAGCGCTCGCGCCGCGCATCGACGGCCACGAT
>Ga0180434_10002002_pt1 | contig 28087 bp, 33 predicted proteins | sample SS_ome_7_FD_132453 | JGI IMG/M metagenome (GOLD analysis project Ga0180434, IMG submission 132453) | Hypersaline lake sediment archaeal communities from the Salton Sea, California, USA - SS_1_D_2 metaG | ecosystem: Environmental > Aquatic > Non-marine Saline and Alkaline > Hypersaline >... | reverse complement strand
TACTACCATTACTTTTTTATACTAGTAGTAGTAGTAGTATATAGAGATAGAGGAAGTAAAGGAGGGGTAAAAAGGTAGGGGGAGAGTAAAAAGTGGCGGTAGTTGCGGAGGTGCCGGTAAGATACTGAAATATATTAGGGTAATACCCTCCGCGACTTATTTTTCATTGTGGAAGTTGCGGGGATTTGTAAATTTAGTTTAATGTTGTTAAATTATGGTTAATTTTATCGGTCTAGAGGAACTTTACGCAAGCGGGGCTAAATTGAAGGACATAGCCGATCATTTCGGCGTGGGTTTAAGCTATCTCAGGAAGGAAATATCGAGGCGGGGGCTTCCTCCGCGCCGCGGAAAGAACAAACCCGATTCAAAAGCCGGACGGCCGCCGAAGCTCACCCCGGCTCTTGTGAAATTGGCGCGAAATCTTTCGCTATTGGGCTTGAACGACGAAGAGATATACACTACGCTTGAAATATCGAAGGCGACCTTCTACGAGTGGAAGCGCTCCAACTCGAAATTTTCAGACGCAATTGGCGAAGGTCGCGATCCAGCCGACGGTAAAATCGCCAGGGCGCTCTATAAAAGGGCGCTCGGCGGAACGCGCGTCACTGAAGAAAAGGCGATGGTCGTCGATGGTAAAATTCAGATCGTTAAAGTTCGAAAGACACTAGCCGCCGACGTTAGAGCCGCCGAAACTTGGCTCTCCCGCAGACAACCTAAGCGGTGGGGCAAGGTCGACACCTTGAATTTGAACGACAGGACGCTTCGAACCGAGATACCGGAGCAACCCCCCGTGAACGACGACGACGATTTTGAAAAACTTGTAGACGAACAAATTTCCAATGAGTAGAAACCCGCCCGCCTGCGTTTGGGCGCCGCAAAAAGGCCCGCAAACCATCTTGGTTCGCTGCCATGTCGCCGAGGATATTCTTTTCGGAGGCGCGAGGGGCGGCGGCAAAACGGACGGTGTGCTCGGGGATTGGGTCTATCATTTGTTGCGGTATGGCGAGTACGCCAACGGCCTTTTCGTCCGCCCGACTTACCCCGAGCTTTACGAGGCTATAGAGCGCTCCAGAAGCCTCTATCGTGATATAGGGGTTTGGTATGAGCAAAAAGCGATGTTCAGGTTCTATGGGGGAGGAACGTTACGGTTTAGGCATTTGAGAACGCTCAAGGACGCTGAAGCCCACCAGGGTGAAAATAACACATGGGTCAACATTGAGGAGGCCGGAAACTATCCCACGGCTGAAGTTCCGGACTTGCTTAGGGCTACGGTAAGAAGCGCGCATGGTGTGGTTGGCCGTTTTTTAATGACGGCTAACCCTGGGGGCGTCGGCCATAACTGGCTTAAAGCGCGTTACATCGACCCGGCCCCACCATTGAAACCGTTCGACGCACCGTTGGAGGTCGAAGGATTCGAAAATGAAACGGTGCGTCGAATTTTCATTCCCGCGCGACTTAAAGATAATTTGATTCTACAGCGAAATGATCCTAATTACTGGAAAAACGTGGCGTTGGCCGCGGGCGGCAAGAAATGGTTGTTGGACGCATGGCTCAACGGCGATTGGGACGTCGTCGCGGGGGGTATGTTCGACGACGTTTGGAGCCGGGATAAGCACGTCATAGAGCCGTTTAAAATTCCGTCGTCCTGGAGAATTCACCGCGCGTTCGATTGGGGATCGTCTAAACCGTACTCCGTCGGTTGGTGGGCGATTTCGGACGGCACGGACGCCGCCGGGCGATCTTTCGCGCCCGGAACCTATTTCAGGATTGCCGAACTTTACGGATGGGACGGCAAAACGCCGAATAAGGGAACGAACGCCTCGGATATGGAGATCGCCAAACGGATTAGGGATTTTGAGAAACTAGCCGGCTGGAAAGTTCTCCCAGGCCCGGCGGACTCTTCGATTTTCGACAAGCTGAACCGGGGTTCCGCGATATCCGACATTTACCGGCCGTTCAACATCATTTGGAAAAAAGCGAACAAATCGCCGGGCTCAAGAATCGCGGGTTGGAGAAAGCTCCATGATCTATTTTCCGCATCCTTAGCATTTCCTATGGAAAATCCCGGCATATTCATTTTCAACACATGCACCCAATTTATAAGAACCGTTCCGGCGTTGCCGAGGGATAAAGCCAATCCCGACGACGTCGACACGAAAGCCGAGGATCACGTCGGGGATGAAACCCGCTACATGATCACATTCAAAGATAGTAGATTGAACAAAGTTCCAATTGGAGGGATTTAAAACTATGAAAATCAACGCTACGCACCCGGAATACGACAAAGCCGCGCCCTTGTGGAAAAAGTGCCGCGACTGCATTGAGGGCGAGGAGGCCGTAAAAGCGGCCAAAAGTTTGTATTTAAAACCATTGCCGGGCGATCCAGGTCGGTATGCGGCATATTTGGATCGCGCTATGTTTTTTAACGCCGTAGGTAGAACCTCCGCGGCTCTCCAGGGTTTTTTATTCCGCAAGCCGGCCCAAATGTCGCCCGATAGAGATTCCGTCGGCGGTTTTAGCTCCCAGGGAACAACTTCCGATTTTGTTAGAAAAATCACCATGGAGCTGATTTCCGTAGGCCGCGCCGGGGTTTTAGTTGACGCCCCGGTGGACGGAGGCGACCCAGTTTTATCTCTGTATTTCACGGAGGATATAATCAATTGGCGGACGGATTCGGATGGAAATCCTGTTTTGGTCGTTTTGCGGGAATGCCGGCTGACGCCGAAGCCCAACGACGTTTTCGTCGTCGAAGAGAGAGTTTTCTATAGAGTTTTGCGGTTGGAGAACGGCGGGTACGTTCAAGAACTCTATCTGCACGACAAGGATGAATTCATCTTGCAGTCCGTGACGGCTCCAGTCCGAAACGGTTCGAATCTAGATCACATCCCGTTCGTCTGCATTAACGCAGTCGGCGGCGTCGGGTTTCACGTCGTTAAACCGCCGCTGCTCGATTTAGTCAACGTTAATCTATCGCACTATAAAAGCTCCGCCGACTTGGAGAACGGGCGGCATTTCGTCGGGTTCCCTACTCCCTGGGCGGCGGGATTCGACCTCTCGGAGGGCGAATCGCTGGAAATCGGCGCCGTGGCGTGGGTAACGGACAATGAAAACGCTAAAGCTGGATTTCTGGAGTTTACAGGCCAGGGCTTGGGGGCGTTGGAAAACGCTCTAAGCGAAAAGGAAAAAATGATGGCGGTTTTAGGAGCCAGGCTGCTTGAAGGCCAAAAGAAGGCAGCGGAAGCGGCAGATACCTACCGTTTGCGCTACGCCGGCGAGCAGTCCGTTTTGTCCGAAATAGCTAGAAGCGGCGATGAAGGCGTAAGCCGGGCTTTTCAAATTTGCGCGGAGTGGAGGCTCCGGCCGGATTGGGAGAGCTACGGCCTTGAGCTTAACAGAGACTACGCCGCCACCGTAGCCGATCCGCAGCTTGTGGCGACTATGTTCGCGGCTCTCCAGGGCGGCGGCGTTAGCTACAATACTTGGTTCGAGAATTTGAAAGCTTGGGAGCTTGTGCCTGAAAGCAGAACGCTCGACGACGAACTCGCGCTAATCGAAGCGCGGCGCGGCGACGAATTTGGGGCTTGACAGAATTTACAGTTTTTTGAAACTATAAAACCTGTTTAATATTTGCGGAGTTGGTATGGGAGGAATTTTTGAAGTTTTTCCTTACCCCAATCTGCCTACCGACTTCGCGCCCGAACCTATGCAGAATCAAACTTTACGAATGATTAAACCGTTTCTACAAGCCCGATACGGGGCGCTTTATCGCGGCGGCAGCGAAGAGGTTTTGAAGAACTTTCCGCCATCTTTCTTTACGTCGATAGTCACTGACCCGCCATATGGGTTGAAGTTCATGAATAAAGCCTGGGACTACTCGGTTCCTAGCGTCGGTTTTTGGAGAGAGGCTTTGAGGGTTTTAAGACCCGGAGCGCACGCTCTGATTTTCGCCGGGAGCCGGACGCAGCATCGAATGGCCGTCAACGTAGAGGACGCCGGGTTTCAGCTCAAAGATACTTTGGTGTGGCTGTATGGTTCGGGATTCCCTAAAGCGACGGATGTGAGTAAGCAGATTGATAAACAGGACGCTGCGGAAGAGCGAATGCGCCGGAGCTATCGATTTACAAAATGGTTTGTTGAAAATTGTGCATTATCTAAGGCCACGATTGATCAAATTTGCGGTACATCCGATATGGCGAGACACTGGACGGATATTCCGCCGAACGGGAAACAACCTGCTATACCGACGCAAGAATATTTCAATTTGTTAAAACCGTTCATTTTATGCGACATTCCTGAATGGGTGGAGGGTTTAGTAAATGAAAGAACTGTAGAGAGTGAAAATTTTAAAAAACGCGAAGTGGTGGCGCAAACTAAAAATGGGGCCGGGATAGGTAAAGGCGCATGCCCGATTATTTCAGGAGCCGACCGTCTACTCGATATAACCAAACCCGCAACGCCCGAAGCGGAAGTCTGGGACGGATGGAAGACCCACCTTAAACCGGCCTACGAGCCGATAATCCTAGCCATGAAAGCCAACGCCGGAAGCTACGCCAAAAACGCCCTTGAGCATGGCGTGGCGGGGATGAATATTGATGGTTGCAGGATAGTGACGGAAGATAATCTGAGAGGCGGCCAGTATTCTGGAAGTAGCCGACAAGATGCCAATTGCTACGGCAAACATACAAATTTAAACCCTGATGATTACAGACAGCCACTAGGCCGCTTTCCAGCGAATATCATTCTCGACGAGGTAGCGGCGGAAATGCTGGACGCTCAGAGCGGGTTTAGTAGGAGCCGTGCTAATATTAGAGAAAATAATCCGCATAAAAGCGGGAGTATGGTGGGCGCGATGGGCGGTAAATCTACTAGCGGGCACCAAGACTCCGGCGGAGCTTCGCGTTTCTTCTACGTCGCCAAAGCTTCACGTTCCGAGCGCAATATTGGATGCGGGAAGATACCGGAAGCCGCCATGACTAACGCCGATAAAATTGGTGGTCTGCAATCCAATTTTAAAACTGGAAGCGGCAACGAAAGAAACCCGTTGCTAAGGAACAACCATCCGACCGTGAAGCCTCTGAAGTTGATGGAACATCTTTGCCGTTTGGTGAGCTATCCCCGCGGAACTATAATTCTCGATCCGTTTGCCGGAAGCGGGACGACCGCGATAGCTTGCGAGCGGCTCGGGCTGAATTGGGTCGCCATCGAACGCGACCCGCATAATTGCGAAATAGCCGCCGCTAGAATATCGGCGGCTAGGGAGTTTAAAACATAATGGCCAACATCGCCGATGCGTTAGAAGACAAATATATTTCCAGAGCGGCCGACCTGGAGCGGCTCAAAGAGAGCGTCCGTCAACGGTCGCTCGGGTATCTCCGGGAGCTTCAAACTGAACTTGAACGGCAAATCCGGGATATATCGCCGACCGAACCCGCCGCTCCGAGTTGGCGTCGGAGACGGCTGGAAAAACTTCTCGCATATGTGAAAGTCACAATACGCGAAGCTTATTCCGCCGCCCGGAGCGCCGCGAACAGAGAGATTAGGCCGTTAGTTCGGGAGCAAGCCGGATTTACGGTTTCGACTCTGAACAGCGCGCTCGGCGTCGATATCGCCTCCGTTACGTTGACGCCGGAGCGGATTTCCGCTTTGATGTCCGATACGTTGATCGAGGGCGCCCCGTCCGGCGATTGGTGGAGCCGCCAAGAATCGAATCTACTTAGAAAGTTCGAGGATCAAATAAGGCAGGGCGTTTTGCAGGGAGAAACGAACGCCCAATTGGTTCAGCGGGTTCGCGGAACGGCCACCGGAAAACGGGAGGTCTACTGGCTGAACGGCAAGCGCAAAGTCTATGTCGAGTTTGCCGGCGGCATCATGGAGACCGGAACGCGGCAGGCCGAAGCTCTCGTGAGATCGAGCGTTCAGGCGGTTTCAAACGAGGCGAACCTTGAGACTCTCCGGCAAAACTCCGATATCGTTCAGGGCGTTCAGGCGGTCGTTACTCTTGATCTTAGAACGACTACGATTTGCATTGGCCGTTCCTCCGCCGTTTGGGATTTGGAAACCGGGAAGCCTATTTCCGGAACGACGGAAAGCTTTCCAGGGGCGCCGCCTTGGCACTGGAATTGCCGGACTTTCCTGATTCCATATTTGAAAAGTTGGGAGAGTTTGAGACGGAAACAGCTTCCGCCCGGCAAACATAATAAGATTCTGGAGATCGAGCCGACCACCCGCGCGAGCATGGACGGCCAAGTAGCGGCAGGCACTTCCTACGAAGCGTGGCTGCGGTCGAAGCCCAAGAGCGTCCAGCTTGAAAAGCTCGGGCCGACGAAGTACGAGTTGTGGCAAGAGAATAAAATTACATTCACAGATTTAGTAAACCAACGCGGCCGCCCTTTGACGGTCGCCGAATTGCAGGAGAAATATGCATAGGAGATTAAAAAATTATGGCACTTAAAGTTTTTATTAAAAGTCTGAACGATGTTGATGAGACGCTACGCGGCTACTATACCGCGAGCGAGGGTGGTTTTGTGTTGGATACCGACGACGGCGAATATAAGAACAAAATCAACGAATTTAGAACCAACAACATTGAACTTAAGCAAAAACTTGAAGGTTTCGCGGGCATCGACGCCGATCGCTACAAGCAGTTGCAGACCGAAGCCGACGAGCTGCGGACGAAGCTTGCGGAAGCTCAGAAAAACGGCGGAAACGAGGACGTCGAAAAGCTCCGTACCGAGTATGAAGATCGCCTGAAGCAGGCGCTCGACGCGAAAGAAAACGCCGAGAAGCAGACCGGGACGTACAAAGGGAAATTGAACGACTTGCTCATCAACGATACGATAGCCAAGGCGGTTAGCAACGTCGGGAAAGTTCAAAAAGGCGCGCTTACCGACATTCTCCACAGAGCGCGAAGCATTTGGGAAGTCAACGAAAACGGCGTTCCAGTAGCTATGAAGGACGGAGCCGCGATTTACGGCTCGGACGGAAAACTCCCTCTAACAGCGGAAGAGTACGCCCAAAGCCTATACGAGGAGGCGCCGTACCTGTTCGAGGGCAATTCCGGCGGCGGTGCGGGCGGTTCGGGCGGTTCGGGCGGTTCGGGCGGCGCGGTTAAGACTATCACGCGCGCGGAATATCAGACCGGAAAATATATCGACGCCGTAGCCAAGGGCGAAATTGCGGTAGTTGACTAACTGTCGGTTTTTTGAAATACTAACCCCACACATAGTAAAATCCGTTTAGCGGGGCCGAACGGTGCTTTTTTTTATTTCGATTAAAGGCCGGGGGCCTCACTATTTTTTTTCAGGTTTTTATTATGGCTAACACACTCGACAATGTTATCCCTCAGATTCTAGCGCAGGCCATGCTTGTGCTTCGCGGCGCGGTAGTTATGCCGGGCCTCGTTTCCACCGAATATCAATCCGACGCGGCTAAGAAAGGCGCGTCCATCGACATCCCCAAAGACCCGATTATCGCAACCCGCGATGTAGTGCCGGGGCCGAATCAACTCGCCGCCGGCGCAATCAACCCGGGAGTCGTTCAAATCGTTTTGGATTTTTGGAAAGAGGCTCCTTTCCAGATGACCGACAACGACATTATGAAGGCGCAAAATGGAACGCTGCCATCCACGGCTCGATCCGCCGTCGCTTCTCTCGCCGCCGACGTCAACGCCTATCTTTTCGAGCAGTATAAAGCGGTATACGGTTTCGTAGGTACCCCGACGACTACCCCCTTCGGAGGTTCCACGCCGACTACCAGCGACGCTACTCAATGCCGGAAGCTGCTAAATATCCAGCTTGCGCCGCTGATGGCGCGTCGAATGGTGCTCGACCCCGAAGCCGCGGCCAACGCTCTCGACCTCGGAGCCTTCCAAGACGCCAGTAAATCCGCCGACGCGATGGTAATTTCCGATGCGGTCATCGGAAGAAAATTAGGTTTCGACTGGTACGAAGACCAGCAAACTCCGACCCATACCGCCGGAACCATCGCCTCCGCGTTGATCGCCAAGGCCGCCACCGCCCAAGCGGTAGGAACTACCGACATAGTTTGCACCTCCGACGACGACATCGATTTGCTTGAGGGCGACATCATAACGTTCGCAGGACAAAATCAAACCTATGTAGTTACAGCCGATGCCGCTAGAACCGGGGCGGGAGATATAACCGTTCCTGTTCAACCAGGCCTTAAAGTCGCCCTGGCGGGCTCCGAAGCCGTGACGCTCAAAGCGAGTCACACCGTCAATCTGGCGTTTCAAGAGGGTGCTTTCGCTTTCGCAAGTAGGCCACTTGCCGACGCTACTCCCCCGGGAGCCGACAGCGCCGCGATAATCGAAAGCGTGACCGACCCTTTGAGTGGGCTAAGTCTCCGACTTGAAATCATCAGGCAGCACAAGCAGTGGGAATGGTCTTTCGACTTGCTTGGCGGAGCCGCATGCATCGATCCGGCTAAAGCCGTTAGACTAGCCGGTTAAAGAAATTTTAGGAAAGGCGGGGCCGGAGATGATGGCCTCGTTTTTTTTTTAATTCCCTAAAATAAATTTAAAATGACTCAAAAAGTTGAAACCGTCGAAATTAAACACGAAACCCTCGGTAAGATCATAATCGGTAAATTGGACTACGACCCGAAAAAGCACGAAATGTGGGCGGAGATTGAGAAGCCCGAAGGTTCAGCCGCATTGACGGAAGCGGGATTCCGGGAACTTTCATACGCCGACCAGAAATCGTTTGCCGGGCTTTACGGCATCACCGGCAACGGCGAGAATGCTCTGGTTGAAAAGCTTAAAGAGAAAGGCATCTTGTAATGGCCCTCATCGTAACTCCGGGGGCGGACAACGCCAACAGCTACGCCACTTTAGCCGAAGCCGACCAGTATCATGACGAACGGCTCCATAACTCCGCATGGACTGGAGCGGGCGATCCGACCAAAGAGGCCGCGCTCATTTGGGGCGCCAGGACGCTCGACGCTAATTTCCGTTGGAAAGGCCGCAAAGCTACGGACACTCAATCGATGCAATGGCCGCGTTTTGGAGTCTACGACTATAACGACTACTTGATCGCGTCCGACGAAATACCGGTCGCTGTAAAATACGCTCAATCCGAACTTGCTTTTTTACTTATCGAAGGCGACAGGACAATCGCCGCCGACCCGACGCCCGACGCGGTGCGGGAAGTGAAGCTCGGCTCCATTACGCTGAAATTCGACTCTGAGAAAATGCAAGCCGCGCTAGCTTCAAGCGTTGTGGTTTTAGTGCAGGATTTAGGGAGTTTCGTAGGCGCTGGAAAGCCCGGAGGCGGAGCGGTTTTGAGGTTAGTTAGAGCATGATCGATATTCGCGGAATTACGGCCAATAGCGTAGATACGCTTTTTAGAATATTGCAGCAGCTTGTAACGCCGGGAGAGCTTCTGGAACTGGCCAAAGTTTATGATCCGGCTACAGGCGGTTATACCGATTCCAAAGTTACGCACAGTATTTCGGAAATTATAAGGTACGACTACGAAAGTTCTCAGATTGATAACGACGTTATCAGAAAATTCGATCAACAAGCGGTTTTTAGAACTTCCGAAATACTGTTCGATCTTACAACCGAAATGAAACTAGTGATAGACGGCGCGGAATGGGATATTGTCAATTTTGAACGCGACCCATCGGAAACCGTTTATTTTCTACAGATAAGGAGACCATAGTGGAGAGTAGCAATTTAGAACCGACGTTGTTGCTACCCGATGGAACGGAGCGCCCTTTCAAAATGGAGGGTGTCCCTTTTGAGGTAGGGGAGGACGGCCGTATCAACATTTTGACGGGCGTACAGTTCGAAGAGAACCAGATTGGTGCTAAAAAATTAAATAGGAGACCTTAAGCGATGGCAGACACACCGACCGAATTTAAAACTTTAGACGATAGCTATCAGGAGATTATAGAGGGGGCTTGCGCTATCACTGTCGAGGAGGGACGCGCCGTCGAAACTGTTTTCGACAGCTCCGCTCCCACCTCGACTCGGAGAGGACATACGACTAACGTCGGCCCGTATACGGACGCGGTGATCTCCTACGGCGGCGGTCTGAAAGTCTACATGCGACGCCACCCGAAATATAAAGCTCAAGATATAAAAACGACGATAGCCGTGACGGGGGTTTAGTATGGGTTTAATTTTTCCGCCCACCGGGGGCGCTTCGCAGTTAATCTCCGTGATCGAGAAAACCGCGTCGGCCATAATCTCGGCGTCCGACCTTTACTCGACTGTCGAGTTTCAAAATGGGGCTAACGACTGGACATATGGAGTTCCGCTAGACGCAAGCGGAGACATACCCGTCGGGGCGTCTTTGGCGGTCTCTAAGACCGGGAGCGGCGAGCTGCTCATTCAAGCCGCCGTCGGTGTTACTATGCGCGGCCCTTCCGGGAATACAAACTATAAACTCGTAGGAGCCGACGGCAATTTCGCGTTTTTGCAGAAAACCGGCGCTAACGAATGGCTTGTCAGCGGCGCCGTTGTGGGAGTGTAGCATGGGCCCTCAATTTTCAGCGCGTAGAGCGAATGAAAGATTCGATTTGCTCAATTTAGGTATGGCGGTACTGCTCGACATCTCCCGTCCAAACGGCGCGACTGTCGATGCGTCCGACAATATCACAAATATCGCGGACTTAACTGGAAACGGCGTCGACTACTATCAAACCGCCGATTTAAATCGTAGCTGGACGTACCAATTCGACGCCGAAGTTGGTAAATATATCGGTTTCGCCGGAGGCCAGAAGGGAGGACAGGATACCTCGTTTTATCTAACCTCTGCGGACTACATCACCACGACCTCGGACACTTGGTTTTTCGTGATACGAGACGATCCCGACGGGTGGCCCGAATCGACATTGCTTGCCCAGCGCAGCAGCGGCGCGGGCGTTCCGCTACTAGTGGTGAAAGCCGATAACGACGCCTCCCAAGACATATTTTTTGTCAGAGACGCTAACGGGGCTTCGCTGAATGCGAGTGCAACCTTGTTCGGCGGATGGGCGATACTCGTTTGCAGGAGAGCGCCAGGCGCCGTAAAAATGTGGTACGGCGGCGCTGCGGTCTCGCAGTCAGGAACTTACGCGCCTACGGTTTATCCGCCGGAGGGGGCAACCGATTTCTACAATCCGGTAATCGGCGCGCAGCAAAACGGCGTAGGCGGCCTCCAAGGCAGCGTGTTTTTTAGCGGAAAGTTCGGACTTATGGCGAAATTCAATAGCGCGCTGTCGGACGGAGTGATCCAGGCCATACTCTATAATTTGCGGGTAGAGTGGAAAATTAAGAATTTTTAATGCTATGGCGAAGCTGAAAGGTTTTAAGCGATCGCTGAAAGAATTTGCCGAATCTATAGACGTCAAGGTTGAAACCGTAGTTAGAAAAATATCTTTGCAGGCGTTTAACGGCATTGTCTTAAAAACGCCGGTCGACACTGGACGGGCGAGGGCTTCATGGGTAATTGGAATTAACCGCCCGCTTGACAGCCCCAACTTTCCTGAAGATCGAGAAATGTCGGCGGCGGAAGCTCAGACAATCGCAAATAGGCAACTGGCGACGCTCGGACGACTGAAACCTTACGAGACGGTTTTTATTTCAAATAGCTTGCCGTATATCGAAACTTTAGAAGACGGGAGCAGTAAACAGGCGCCATCCGGCATGGTCGCCGTTACGATTGCGGAAATAGAGCGAGGCATCAATGACTTTTGACGAATTTAGAGCGTATGTAGAGGCGCGAATGGCGTCCGAATGGTCGACCACGCCGATTTCTTTCGAGAACGTGACGGATTCGGCGGCGTTGAAGGCTGCTAAAGATTCAAAGTCTCCATGGGTTCGTTTCGTAATCCGGGAGGGCGACGGGGCTCTCGATACTATCGGGTCGGATTCGCGGTTGGAACGTCATGCAGGGATCATATTTGTTTCAATTTTCGTAGCCCAGGGAGACGGAACGGAGACGGCCAGGAGCTACGCCAAGGACATCGCCGCTATTTTTCGCGGCTATTTCGCGGAGCCGTGCGTTCATTTTCGAACGCCATATGTGAATGTGGTGGGTGCCGCGGACGGCTGGTTTCAACTAAATTTATTAATCCCCTTTGAGAATAACGAATATTATAGCTAAGAGGTAGAAAATGAGTTGCGGAGCGCAAGGAAGTAGAGCGGAAGTAAGATATATCGAGGAGGTTACCCCGGGAACGCCGCCGCCCACCGGCGATATGCAGAAACTTAGAGTAACCGGACTTGGGGGAGGCGTCGACAAAAGCACTGAAACACCGGGAGAAATCCGACCAGACAGACAAGTCGTGGACGAAGTGATGCTGAAGAAAGAGCCAAACATCACAATAAACGGACGTATGTCCTACGATACTTGGGACGATTTTTTCAGCGCGGCTTTTTTCGCCGACTGGATCGTGACTGACTACGACTCTTCTACAAACACGGTGGATGCCGAAGAGGACACCGGGGTTTACACTTACACTTTTCCGGTCGGGCATGGAATAAATTTCGTTCCCGGCGGAAAATACCTGATCGCGGGTTTCACCAACGCCGCCAACAACGGCGTTAAGACCGTCGTTAGCGTAGTCGGAGACGTCGTAACGGTCGAGGAGGCGCTGGTCGATGAACTGGCGGTAACGGACATAACCGTTAAGTCCGAAGTTCTGGCGAACGGCGTTACTCAAAAATCGTTCACTATCGAAGACGAATTCACGGACGTCAATAAGACCCGGACGCGAACCGGGCTAGTTGTGGGCGATATGACGCTTACTCTCGCAAGCGAGGCTATAGCCGATATAGTTTTTAATTTCATCGGCATGAACGTCACTGTTCAAGATAATAGCGTCGTCACTGGAACCCCGATAGAGCCGAACACGAATCCGGTCATGAATTCCGGCGATAACGTCGCGGATATTATCGAGGGTGGGGTTCTTCAAGGTTTGGTCGGGGGCGAGCTGTCTCTCGTAATCACGAACAACGTTCGTGGAAACAACGCGGTTGGAAGTACGGAGAATATTTGCGTGGCAAATGGCGATTGCGACGTCACCGGAAGTTTGAATGTTTACTTCACGGACTGGACAAGGTATCAGAAGTTTCTGGACAATAGCAGTTCAAGCCTGCGGTTCAAACTGGACGCCCCTGGGCTCGGAGCGTACCACTTCAACATCCCGTTCATTAAGTTCTCGGACGACGAGGTCAACGCCGGCGGCCCGAATACGGATGTCCTGGCGAACGGGAGCTACAGAGGTTTGCTTGATCCGGTAACGGCTAAAACCGTCGTCTTGACGAAAATAGACGCATAGGGTCGAGCGCGCCGATATCTAGTTTTTATTAATGATAAAAAGTAGTAAGAGTTTTTTTTCAGGCATCTATTTTGTCGGCGCGCTTGTTTAATTTTTGTAAAAAAATACACAGGAGAAGTTTATGAAAAAGTTCGATCTCAGCAGCATAGCGATTAACGAAGAGCTGGAAGTCGCAGGAGTTTGGCACGACGTAGGCGACGGCTTGAGGCTCAAAATAGCGAGGGCGAACAACCCCCGATACGTCAGGCTTTTCAATGAGCTCGTAGCGCCGTACAGGCGGATGATTCAGGCGGGAACATTACCGGACGACAAGCAGGCGGCCTTGACGGCGGAGGCCGTTTCAAAAACTATTTTGCTGGATTGGGAGGGTATGCATATCGACGGCGTAGCAACCCCGTACAGTCAGCCGCTCGCTAAACAAATCCTCGAACAACCTCGCTACACGTCGTTTTTCACTCTTGTGATGACTCTCGCCCAGGATGAAGCCGCATACCGTGAAAGGGAGATACAGATCGACTTGGGGGAGCGGAGAGCTACTTCAAATGGAGGCTTGAGTGGGGGGGACATGAACGAACCCTACGGAATGCCCAGCGAAGATTCGGCGTAGCGCCGCAGGCTCTCCAAAACAAGCCGCCGGAAACTAAAGCGGCGACCTACTATACGGAGCTATTCGAATTGGCGTTCAACGGACGTTCCGCGCCGCCTTCGGATGTTGTACTCCTGTGCGGCGTCCGGGGCGACGCGGATATCGAAAAAGCGATTTTAATCGTTAAGCGCCTGGAGCAACTATTTTTAGCGAACGAGCGAGACAAACTGAAGAGGAAAACCAATGACGGACGCGAGACTTGACGTTGTAATTGATCCTAAAGGCGCGAAAATAGGAGGTCTGGAAGCTAAACGCGCAATCGACGGAGTCGGCAAGTCCGCGACCGGCGCGACCGGCGCGCTCAACACCTTTCAAAAATCCCTACTCATTACCACGGCGGCGGGAGTTTTCGCCGCATCCCTCGGAGCCGCGACCAGCGCGGCAAACGCTTTTAAAGATTCTCTCGCGGAAGTCTCGACGCTGCTTGACGACGTACCCGGGCAAATGTCCCTCATTTCGGAAGAGGCCAAACGCCAAGCGGTTCAATTCGGATCGCTACCGACCGCGCAAGCTCAAGCGTTCTATCAAATTATTTCGGCCGGAGCGGAAAACGCCGCCGAAGCCACCTCCATTCTAACCGCCGCCAACCGTCTAGCGGTCGGGGGCGTGACAGACGTCGTCACCGCCGTTAAGGGCATAACCGCCGTTATGGACTCGTACGGGGCGAAAGCGGGTTCGGTTTCCGACATTTCCGATGCTTTTTTCGTCGCCATGCGGCGAGGAAAAACGAACGTTGGCCAGTTGGCGCGCGAAATGGGCAAGGTGGCGAACTTGGCCGAGGCGGGCGGGGTTTCTGTGAATGCACTTTTTGCCGCTCTAGCTACGTTAACTAAAACGATGCCGAGCACGTCCGAGGCAGCGACCGGACTGCGGGCGGTACTTGCGGCAATTATAAAACCGACAGGCGAGGCGATAACGGAAATGACGCGGCTGAATAAAGAAAGCCGGGACTTACAGATTAATTTTAGCGCGGCGGGTTTGCAAAAACGCGGATTGGCTGACTTTTTAGAGGATTTAAAGACGATTACAGGGCAGAACGTCGAAACGCTCGGAAAATTATTCGGCGGGGTGGAGGCGCTCACTCCAGTTTTGGCGCTGACAGGGTCGGGGGCTGCCGTTTTCGCGGATATTTTAAGCGATGTGGATAGAAAACTTGGCGAGACCGATACCGCATTCAGGAAAATTGCCGAATCTCCGGGGTTCGCGACCCGACAATTTAAAGCTCTCGTAACAGTTATCGGTATTGAATTCGGCGACGCCGTCAGCAACGTTCTGTTGCCCGCGACCCGTTTTATAATCGATAATTTCGAGGATATAGCCAAGGCCGCGACCGTTGCCGGGGTTGCGATGGCGGCCGCTTTCGGGCCGCAAATCATCGCGCTCATAGGGACTCAATTTGTAACGGCAATAGGTCTGGCAACTACCGGAGTTAGACTGTTCACCGCCGCCATAGCCGCCAATCCTCTCGGCGCGATTGCCGTCGCAGTCACGGCGGCGGTTAGCGCCCTGGTAGTTTTCAGCGATGAAATAGAAGTTATTAAAGATGGAGCCGTCACGCTCCGCGATGTTTTCGTCACTGTCTGGAACGGCATAACCGACATTTTGGGCGACGCGGTCGGCTTTTGGGTCGACCTGTTTAGCCGGGCGTCCGCGGCGATCGCCGACTCCGTTTTCGGCTGGATCGAGCCTGTAAATTTGACTATGCCGGATATAGGAGACGCGGTTAAGAGCGGTCTGAACGTCGTTATCGGGCTGTTTGCTGGAACGATAAACACAATTGAAGAAAATTGGCGGTTGATAGTTCCGGCGGTTGGTTCGGTGATGGTTAAAGTCACTAATGCCGTAGTATCTACGACCGAAGCCTTGATAAACCGGGTTGTGAACGCTTCCGCCGATTTTCTAGAAACTGTTTCAACAAATACGATACGTGGGATAAACTTTCTTATCTCTCAAGCTAATCGATTACCGCTTTTGGATTTCGACCTATTAATCGAGCCGGAATTTCGGGAAAACGACTTTACCTTCGCCTTGGGGCGCGTCGAGGATCATTTCGAGGGTACGGCGACTAGGATCGCAAACAATACGCAAAAATTATGGAGCGACGCGCTATCGACCGACTTTATCGGTGATTTCGTCAGAGATTTTGAAGGCGCCGTGAGAAAAACCGCGACGATTAGACAATCGGCGAAACTTCCGACTCCGCAGACGCCGGGCGCGCCTGTACAGGCGGGTACAGGCGCTGAGAATTTGGCAGACTTAACCGCCGATCAGATCGCGACGGCTCAACAGCTTATTGACGATTTTATAGCCATGAGCAACGAACAGTTTGAAACCTCGTTTGCGGGAGGATACGCCACGCAGCTTGAAAGCATGGTCGAGGCCACAAGGTCGGCGGCTTTCGCGATGGGCGTCGCCTTCGCCGAGGTTTTCGGGCCGGGCGGAAGTCTCCAGCGTGGGCTCGCCGATTCAGCCGCCAGAGCGATTGTTTTCGGCGACGACCTCGGGCAATCCATAACTAATCTAAGCAAGCGTATAGCGGCCGATTTAATAGCGAAGTTTATTGAAACTCAGTTAGCTATGGCGACGGTTGGAAACGCCGCCCGTTCAGCCGAGGCCGTAGCCCAGGCCGCGACGCTCGCAACCAACCGTGCGCTAACCGCCGACGCTCTAGCCTCCCAAGCGGCGCTTGCGGCGGGCGCGGCTACCAGCGGCGCGGCCATAAACGCGGCGTACACGCCCGCCTCCATAACGGCTTCGATTGCAACTTCCGGCGGCGCGGCTACGACCGCGACCACCGCCTACACAACCTCCTATGCCGCAATGAAGGCCGTTGCGGCGTCCGGTTCCGTTCCGGCGTTCGCCCAGGGCGGGGCTTTCACGAATCGAATTGTGGATAAGCCGACCGCTTTTCCACTGGGGGTTATGGGAGAGGCCGGGCCGGAGGCTATTCTCCCGTTGTCGCGAAATTCACGGGGTCAGCTCGGAGTCGTGGCGGCTCAAACCTCCACGCCGTCCGGCCCGGTAACTTTCGCGCCGGTGGTGAGAATAAATATCGATAGAGTTCAGGGGGCAAACCAGGAAGTCGGCGCGGAAATATCGCGCCAGGTAAACCGGGAGTTGGAAGGGGCTTTCAATAAATTTTTGAGCAAAGAACAGCGGCCCGGAGGCCGCTTGAATAGGCAGCGGGTTGTTTAGATTTTAATATTCAGATCGGTTTGAGCGGCTTTTATCCGGTTGCGTGCGGATTCCAGGTTGTCGAGCGAAATGTTCAGCAGCTTCCCGTCGTGACGTATGGATTTGATTAGCTGCTCGGCGGCGTCTCGAATATCTCTTAAAATACCTACGCGTCTTTTAAAATCTTCCATCTCGGCGGTTTGATCTTTTAGAATTTCCTCGCTTGCGGAGTGGGGAATTCCGCCGGGAATTTCGGCCTTTCCGCAGTGACCGATTCCGGAGCCGTACTGTTTCGAGTAGCGGAGACCGTCCGCCGTAAATTGAGTTTTAGTTACATGCTCCACGGCGCGGGATATCAGAAACTTGCGACCGCGCAGGCTGTACGGGCTGCTCACTACAATAGGAGTCAGAACGGTATCGCCGATTTTTAAATTTTCGAATTTAGACATTTTTACCTTTAAATTATTATGGCCGATCCTCTACCTGCCGTAGCGCCCAGCTACGGATCGAACGGAGTCACGGAATTCGGAGTTTTGGAGGCCGATTTCGGAGACGGCTACAGTCAAAGAGCCGCCGACGGTCTCAACTCCAAGAAAATAAACTGGTCGCTAACATGGGAGAACCGCCCGGACGCCGATATCGCTTCGCTTTACGATTTCCTAATCGACAAGCTCGGCTATATCGCGTTCCTGTGGACGGCTCCGGACGAATCGGCCGAACGGAAATGGATCGCCAGAAGCCTGACCAAAACGCCGGTGGCGTCCGGGTTTTCTACTCTGCGAACCGAGTTTGAGGAAGTTTTCGATCTTTAGCCCCCTATTTCTGATACAGGAACATAGGTTCCGGTTAAGTGAACCGCGAAGTATTTCCTAGACTCCCGCAGCTCGATTTGCTTATCTACGGCCTCGTGGATGTCGAAAGTCTCCATAACTACCTCCGACTCTTGACAATTTGGCGTTTTGTACGCTCGTACTGAAAATTTAGCTTTCTTTTTAGGTTTCATTTTTAAACTCTAGATATTCTATTTCGGTCAACTCGTTACATTCAATAAGGCAATCGAAACTCGTTTTAGTTAGACGCGCAACCTCTTCTAGCGCGACGTCTCGATCCACCGTGTCTAGTGAGTGGGTTTTCGCGTATTCATGGGAACTATAGTAAACGCTGTACATTATCCTTTCCATTTCGGTTTCTCCTGTAATTAATTTAGGTTTCGTTTATCGACTAGTGTAAATATAGTATTTCAAACCAGAACATTACTGTCAATAAAAATAGTTAAAAAAGATTAAATGACGGATTTAAATTTAAAAGAAACTCAGCAGGGTTTTAGCCCTGGGAGGATGGTCGTTCTCTTCGAGCTGGATTTAACCTCCAGAGGCGGCCCGCTCCTACGATTCACCTCCTCGGCTTTCGAGTCGTCGGCGATCGTTTTCGACGGAAATACCTACACGCCGATAAATTGCGAGGCGACCGGATTCGACGCCGACTCCGACGGGGCTTTACCGTCTCCCGAGCTGAAAGTAAGCAATGTGGAATTCACATACCAAGCTTTGCTTTACGGGTTCGACGATTTGCTTGGAGCTCCGTTCCGTAGAATACGGACTTTCCGGCAATTCCTGGACGACGGAGCCGACCCCGACCCGCAAGCCCGATTCCCGGACGACGTGTTTGTCGTCAATCGTAAAACGGAGCAAAATAAAATTCAAATCAGTTGGGAGTTGAGGTCTGTTCTAGACAACGAAAATTCGTTTCTGCCAGGTAGACAGATTTTAAAAACTAGCTGCTCCCACATTTACAGAACGTGGACGGGCGCGGCGTTCGACTATGCATCGGCTACATGCCCATACGCCGGCGCAAGCTACTTCAATACCTCGGACGTACCCGAAACTTTGCCTGAGAATGATCGTTGCGGAAAGCGCCTAGCAAGCTGCCGGGCGCGGTTCGGAGAAAACGCGGAATTGCCTTTCGCGGGCTTTCCGGGGGTTTCTAAGTTGAGTCGTTAAATATACCAGCCTTTAATCTTAGGCAATTAAAGATAATACGATAGGCACTACCGCGATTCCTGCGCAAATGAGCACCCCGGACGCTAGCATCCCAAGAAATAGCGGTATAGAAAAGCCGCCATATTGAATAAAGTCGGTAGCCGTATGAATTAGCATTACACTCCCGGATACAAACCCGCATACAAAAAGCGAAGCCCCAGCAAGGGCGCATAGGATTTTCATTAACATATTCTTTTAAACCTCCGTTTTTCCCTCCGGCTCGCGCCACACCCTGACGCCGCCTTTAACGTTCCTGGTCACGATTTTATATCTGTGAGCGTGACGGCTACGGCGGAAGGTCGCTCCGGCTCTATTTCGGGCTATTTGATTTCCGGCCGGAGAGTTGTCCGTCGGTATTAGAAACGAGTCTCCGGGCCGCAGTTCGGCGAACGGATAGACGTCCCTATGACCTAGCGGGTTGCCCTGATGTTTGCGGGGTGGGATAGGGATGTTTTTATCTATTTTGTACATAGTATTTTTATTATCCAAAAAGTTTTACGAAAGTTAGTCTGTTTAGAATGCCCTCGGCTTTACGCCGCAAGTCGAGAAGATCGTCGCGGCACGGTTCGAGAATCGATTCCAAGGTCTCTTTTATCGACGTCCCGATGTCGTCCAACTCCACGTTCATGGTAGTCTGCATCGAGAGACATTGTTCGATAAGTTCGGATTTCGTAAGTTTTTTAAGCTCCTTCTCCGTCATCTCTTCCGGCCTTTCTTCCGGGCGGTACTTCTCCCAGTCGTCGGACGCCGAATCCAGTTCGTCTACGAGGCTTTCAAGCTTGTTCCATACCTGGAGCTGCAATTCGGTTTTCGCTAAATCCCATTCGATTTTAAAGTCGTTCATGTTCGGTTTCTACCAAAAGGAGTCGTAACATATTTGCTTGTAAATCGTAAATTACCGACGGAAGCGGGGGACATCGGTGCGGAACGGTACCGTGGTATGTATTTCGGTAGAAGGTCTATAAAATTGGGCGTCGGACGATTCGACCAACTGTAGAGTTCGGGGTTTTTTTCGTCTATAGAATGGCATTGGACTTTCCAGTTTAAATATGCGCGATTTTTGGCAATATCGTTGAATTCCAGCCAACCTTTAATCTCCCTGGGGCCGTCGAAACCCCTGGCGAATATCGCCGGGGGCGGCGTCCAGGGAGCCGCTTTCCATTTCGGAGCGTTCGTTTTCTTCGCAAGCTGCAAACACGCCACGACGATTTTGAACGATTTTAGGACTTTGGTTTTTTCATACGCTCGGCTATACTCGGATTGCAGCGCTTGGGCGTACTCATATAGCCATTCCGCATTCGCGTAGCTCTCGGATAGCCACCTAATGTAGTCCGAGGCCCACTTAACGGGCTTGTACGGCGCGACGAATCCGCGCGATTGCAGGAATGTGGACTTTATCCGAGCGATGCATTTCAGCACCGGCGCGAGATACATATCCGGTAGATTGCCGGCGCAAACCGCCGGATTTTTATCCGTAAAGAATAAATTTCCCATAATTAAAACTCCTATGCTTATGGTGGACGCCGGAGTAATCCGGCTTAGAGTTACGGTCTACATGCTCCATACTTCGAAATCGTCGGTTTTTAAATTCAACGCTTGCTTTATCGCCGCCCGACACGCTTCGGAGTCTCTATAAATTTCGCTATCAGCCATATCAACCTGAATTAATAGAAAGCCTACAGGTTCGCCAGTTTGTTTTTTAACAGCCTTGATGCTAATCTCCAAAACGTTTTTACTTTTAAAATTAGGTTTTGAGGTTGAATAGAAAACAGCTTGATTACATTCGCTCAACTCGTACCGAGCGCGGTAAAAATTACAGTCATATTCTGGGTATTTTTCTAATTTCATTCTCGCTTCTCCTATAATTAATTTAGGTTTAATCAGTTAATGTAAGCTTAGTATCTCGAATTAAATAAATACTGTCAAGAAAAATAGTTAATGTTTATAAATAAAGTCGCAATCAAGCAAATAAAAGACTGGTTCCTCCAGCATCCGACAGAGGAGAGCTGCGGGATAATTTTAAAAGACTCAGGGCTATTTGTCCCATGTAGAAACGTTTTGTCCAAAGAAGGCCGGAAAACCGGGTTCCAGATCGAAGCCGCGAAACTCTGTAAATACGCCGGGAGAATCGGAGCGGTCGCGCATAGCCACATTGGCGGGCCGGACTACCCGTCCGTATTCGACCAAGAGAGGCAGATAGAGACCGCCGCTCCCTGGATAATCGGGGTTGTGAATAGCGGTCGGGTCTCCGACATGTTTCAGTTCGGAAACGGCGAAAGTCTCGACAGCGCGCCTTTCCGCCACGCCGTCAGCGATTGCTACGAACTAGTAAGAAATTGGTATGCCGGGCGGGAGGTAAAACTCCCGCCGATTGTCCGAGAATGGGAGTGGTGGAAGTCCGAGGGTATCCTCGAGAGCGGTTTCTCCAATGCGGGATTCTATAAGTTCGATCCGGGTAAGGAGGAGCCTGGAGTCGGGGATTTAGCCGTAATCGGCGTAAAATCGGACGTTCCGCACCATTGCGCGATCTATGTCGGCAACGGCGCGATATATCATCATCCGGGCGGCGCGGCCCCGTTCGACCCGACTCGATACCCACGGGAGGAAAATATTTCGCGCTGGAGAAAACATATTAAATTTTGGTTGCGCCATAGAGACTTAAAAATTATTTAATAGTTGCCGTTTCAAGAGCTTCGATGTCTCTTAGAACTTTTTGAGACATAATTTTACCGGCTTCCATTTTTTTTAATTTTCTTTTTTTCATATTTATTTCATCCTCCAACATTACTCCCGCATTGCGCTGGATCAATTCTTTGTTTGTAACTTCCGTTACGTCTTTAGACAAGATTTCCCTATATGTGTTGTCGAAAAATTTTTCAGCTTTATCAATCCATGTTTTTAGTATTTCAAGATGTTTTTCAGTTTGCACTATCTCTTGAGTTCTCATTTTCATAATACTCCATGCTGTTCTTAAAGATTCAGATAAATATTCTCTAACTTTTCCGCCAAAATTTTTCATCGCCTTTCTTGCAATGTCCCAGGCTTTTTTCATTAATTTTGATTTGTTAATTTTCATCTGAATCCTTCGTTTTAAAGTTTAGGTTTTGTTGCTTTGTTGAATACCATTATATACGACAGGTAAATACTGTCAAGAAAAATAGTTAAAAAAGATTAAATTAATTTTACTTTTTCCGGTCGCGCTGATAGACTGAGATTAAATCTTGTAAAATATAAATCTAATAGCTGTGGGATTGGCGTATGATTTCGGTAAAACTGACGGGTAAATTAAAAGAAAAATACGGCGGGTGGTTCGAGTTCGACACGTCGACGGTTTTTGGAGTTCTGTCGGCGCTGTCGGCTCAATTGCCCGGCTTCACGGCCGATTTCAGAAATGGAAAATACGACGTAGTCAGAAAGCGCGGAGGCGTTGAAAAAACGGTCGAAACTTCGGACGATTGGCGGTTTAAACTAAGCGAATCGGATTCAATAACCATCGTCCCGAGAATCGCCGGGAGCGCGGGAGGGGCATTTATCCTCTTCACCCTGGCCGCGTCCTATGCGCTCGGAAAAATATTCGCGCCGGAAATAGTCCCCCTGGACTACCCGACGGAACCGCCGTCCAGTCCGTCGTTTCTCTACAACGGCGCGACGAACATCGCCGCCCAGGGGGTGTGCGTTCCGCTCGTTTACGGGCGGATGCGGGCGGGCTCGGTCGTAGTTTCCGAAAGCGTAACGTCGATACGGGTTCCGCCGGAAGCGGCCGACCCCGGCGGCGTAGGCTTCGGGATTTGGAAAGGGACGGTAGACACAAGGCGGACTGTGGACGTGGTTTCCGAGGGCGAAATCGTCGGCCTCGTAGACGACAGCCCCGCTTCGATATATTTGAACGATACTCCGCTCATAGGCCCAACGACGACTTATAGCTCCAACGCCGTAGCGGTTTTGGTCGGCAACATCTACGAGCTGCCGGCCGGACACGGTCAAACGTATTCGGAGGAGCAATTCATTACCGTTTCCGGGTTCACGAACGCCGAAAATAATGGACTAAAACGGATTAAAACGGTAGATGGCGACGAGTTAACAGTCTACGAGGAGCTCACGCCGGAAGCCGCCGGGCCGTCCGTTTCGATTCTGGCGTATCAATATAATTTCGAGAACGTCGTTTGGTCTGAGCGCGTCGGGGCCTCCAGCCAAGAACACATCCCCGGATTTCCTCAAACCGAACAGACGACCGCCGTCGGCGCGGAGATAGTTTTCGGGACTCCAGTTGTGCGGACAATCACCGGCGCCGATTTCGACGCGATTTTGGTCACGATTAAATTTCCTCAAGGATTCTATAGGATACCTGATTGGGGCGGCGTCAGCGCGATGTGGGTTCGGCTGAAAATGGAAGTCCAACCGTTCGGCGGTTCCTACGAAACCCTGGTCGACCTGGATATTGTCGGGGCGGTAAGATCGCCGCTGAAAATAGATTTTCGGCTGGAGCTTCCGAAACCGGCGCCTTCATGGGATGTACGGATAACTAAATTTAGATGGGTTCCGCAGGAAGCAACATTTTGGGAAGATACCGTGAATTGGGATTCGTACACTTCGATAATCGACGCCAAGTTTACATACCCCGACACGGCGCTATATGCGATGTCGTTGAACGCCAAAGACTTTGCAGGGGTTCCGAAACGATCTTTCGAGATAAAAGGCGTCAAAGTTCAAATTCCGATCAACTACGATCCGATAACCCGCGAATATACCGGTTTGTGGAATGGGCTTTTCAAGACGGAATGGACTGACAATCCGGCCTGGATTCTGTATGATTTGCTAGTCTCGAAACGCTACGGCCTAGGACGGGCGATCTCGGCCGACCAGATCGACAAATTTGGATTATACGAGATAGCTCAATTCAACGACGGGCGCGTAAATTCCGGCTTTGGGTTCAGCTCCGACGACATTGAAGTCCTGGCGGGCAATATTTACGAGCTACCGACTGGGCACAACCAGACATATGAGGTTGATCAAATTTTATTCGTCGAGGGATTTTCCAACGCCGCCAACAACGGATTGAAAACCGTCGCGGCGTTCTCAGGCGATCAGATCACGGTCTCGGAGACGCTCGCGGTCGAGGCGGCCGGCAATTCGGTTTCGATAAACGAGACGGAGCCGCGCTACACTTTTAATGGGGTTTTAGGAAAAAGAGAGGACACCTATCAGGTTTTAAATTCCGTAGCGTCGAATTTCAGATGCGCTATTTTTTGGGGCGCGGACGGTTCGGTTAGTTTCTCCCAAGAAAAAGACGAAAAAACTTTCGTCAAGCTCGTCTCCCCCGCCAACGTAATCGACGGCCTCTTCACATACTCCGGCGCTCAACTTTCCGAGCGGCATTCAGTCGCCCTGGTCGGCTGGAACGACCCGGAGAACAACTACGAGCAAGCCGTCGAAGTCGTGGAGGACGAGGACTTAATTCAAGAGTTCGGCTGGAAGCCGACGGATATTGCCGCTTTCGCATGCACGAGCAGAGGTCAGGCGTACAGACACGGACGGTACACTCTTCTAACTGAACGCTACGAGTCGGAGCGGGTTTCCTATCGCGCCGCGTTGGATCATGCGGACGTAAGGCCGGGCGAGATTGTCGCGATTGCCGATCCCGCGTATGCCGGGGTTAGATTCGGCGGCAGAGTGGCCGAAAGGACTCTAACCTCCATAACAATCGACGCCGCTATCGAGCTTGAGGCCGGGGAGACCTACGAGCTATCCGCGATATTGCCGGACGGCTCTATCGAAACCCGGGACGTTACCAATTCCGCTGGGCCGGATCAAACCGTCATGAACTTAAGTTCCGCGCTTTCGGCTTTGCCCGTCCTCGGCTCAATGTGGATTATCAACGCCTCGAACGTTTCGCCTAGAGAGTTTACAGTAGTTTCGGTACGGGAGATTGAAAAGAATATTTTCGAGATTGCCGGAAAATTTCGACTTCCGGGAAAGTTCGCCGCGATTGAATCCGGCTACAAACTGGAGCGGGATAGCTATAGCGTTTTCAATTTCGATCCGTCCGATCTGCCGACGGTTGAAAATATCACGGTCGAAGAGTATACTTATTTGGACGGAGGCTCGATCCTCTCCGGCGCCCGGATAAGTTGGGACATACCTGCCGACCCGAACCAAGCCGCAAGAGTTGGATTCTACGATTTTCAATACCTCCACCCCGACTCGGACGGATTTTTGCCCTGGTCGACGACTACCGAGCCGGAAACGGATTTGAGACCGATTCAAGCGGGCGTTTATAAATTGCGGGTCAGAGTGCTCAGTCCGGCCAACGCCGCAGGCCCTTGGACGACGGTGACGGTCGATATTCTAGGACTGAAAGCCCCGCCCGCCGACGTTGAAAATTTTTCCGTTCAGATTACCGGAGCTACCGCGCTTCTGACATGGTCTCCGGTTCCGGATTTGGATTTGTCGCATTATAAAATTAGATACTCGACCGCCACGAGCGGCGCGACCTGGGCGGCGTCTACGGATTTCGCGACGAACGTTACCGGTAATCAGATTTCTCTCCCGGCCAGAGTGGGAACTTTTCTTATAAAAGCGGTCGACGTTTTCGGAATCGAGAGCGTCAACGCGGCGCTAGTTGTGTCCACAATAGCCGGACTTCTCAGTTTTAACGTTGTTGAAAATCTAGTCGAGGCGCCCGATTACCTTGGGACGAAAGTGAACGTTTTCGCCATCGGCGGCGTTTTGCAGCTCGACGGCGTCGGAGTTATGGCCGATTGGACAACCTTGGCCGAGGTAGACGCGTTGACGGAAGGCGCCCTGAGCGAGGGAGAATACTATTTCGCTGCAAACCCCGTAGACCTGGGCGCAGTTTTCACTTCCAGGTTGACAGCTACTTTCGGAGCTTCCGGCTACAATCGAGAGACAATGACGGCCGTTGCGGACGGCTGGGAAGTCGCTCTACAAGTTAGATATACCGAAGGCGACCCGACTGGATCGCCGACATGGTCAGAGTGGCTGGACTTTACAGCCGGAGACTACACAGCTAGGGGTTTTGAATTTAGAATGAAATTATTTAGTCTGGAAGACAACGTAACGCCTTTAGTTACCGACTTAGCTGTCGTCGTCGATATGCCCGATAGGGTTGTCGGGGAGACCGATCTAGTTTGCCCGACGGCGGGTTTGCAGGTCGACTATAGCCCGGCTTTCAAGGCGCGTCCGGCTTTGGCGGTCGACTCTCAGGATTTGGCGACGGGAGACTATAAAGAACTCACGAATCAGGACGAGACTGGATTTTTCGTTCAATTTTTCAATTCCGGCGGTACGCCGGTTTCAAGAACTTTCGACTATTTAGCGAAAGGATACGGAGCTTAATATGACTCAATACGAATTGCCCGCGCCGATCAACCCGCTAACGACCAGCGGGTCGACTCTGGCGGATATTTTATCCGGCGCCGCGAAATGGCGCGACGCGCTGGAAAGTCTCCATAAGGGGGCAAGCCGCCCGGTATACGCCCAAGGCGGCATGTTGTGGATAGACGACAGCGCGGCAACGGCCTGGAAACTCTATGTATACGACGGCGCTCAGGATATTTTTATCGGAGAACTAGATTTAACGACCGGTGAGCTCGTTTCCGAATTCGCGGAAAGATTCGGCCGGTTCAACCTGTTGCGCTGGACGACTACGAACCCGCAATTTGGAACCGACAACATTTTCGCGGCGATATACGATCCGGCGAGCGGGAACTTAATTTGCGTCGGTCAGGGAGTCGGGCCGGCCCCCGGATCGTACAGCGCCGACGGTATAACCTGGACGGCCATAGCCGCCGGGCAGCTCGGCGGTACGGGGGCCGCGAATTACGGTCTGGCTCTGTCTCCTACGTTGGGGACGCAAGGCCGAATAGTATCGGTCGGTACGTACACGGGAACCGTCAACGGTCGATACAGCGACAACGGCGGCGTAGCTTGGACGGCCATAGCGTCCGGGCAACTAAACCAATCCGTTTTGTGGGGTGCGGCATGGTCGCCTACCCTGAACCTGTTTGTCGCTGTCGGCGCGCCTGACGGCGTGGTGTTAACGAACAGCTATACAAGCTCCAACGGCATAGCTTGGAGCGCGATACCTTTTCCAGTGACGGGGCAAGGGACGCTGTATGCGGCGGCTTGGTGCGGCGATCGTTTCGTAATCGGCGGCAATGGTAACGCCGGCGGCCAAGACATATTTTACAGCACGGACGGCGTCAACTGGACGCCGGTTGTGGCGATAGCGACGGCGTCGTTGGCGTACTCTCCCAAACTCGGTATCATTGTCGCCGGTACTTTTACAAGCGGAACAATTCAGTATTCGACCGACGGCGGCGCGAACTGGACTTCGGTTATAATTTCCGGTATAACCGGAACTATCTCGGCGGCGGCATGGCTACCAAAATTTTCTCATTTTATAATTGGATCGCTGGCGGGAGCCGGGCAAATAGCGATCTCCCCGGATGGCGTAAATTGGGAAGTCGTCAACGGTTCGGGTTTGACAAGCAGCGTCCTGGCGGCGGCGGAGCACACTTCTTTAGAGCGCGCGATAGTCGCCGGATTCGGAGGAGCGCTAAGTCATACGCCCTAAACCTTCTAACTGGTAAACAGATGATCACATACCACAAAAATGAATACGTCGCGACCTCGGAACAGCTCGACGCCCTGGTCGCCTCTTGCGCCGGAGTTCCGGTCAAGGGCGGGACTTGCATCCCTGTCGTAAGCCCGAAAATATTGGAGATATACAACGGCGGCGACATTCTACCGTATGAATTCTCGGAGGAAACCCTCGACGCCTACAAAGCCCGAATTAGGGCCCAGGCGATAGCGGACTTGGATGCCGGAATAACCCAGCCCTACATCGACGATCCGCAACTTTGGCTTGAGGCTATTCTCCGGCCAATGCGGAAGGAACACTTTATGCAATACGATTACC
>Ga0180434_10002001_pt1 | contig 28104 bp, 20 predicted proteins | sample SS_ome_7_FD_132453 | JGI IMG/M metagenome (GOLD analysis project Ga0180434, IMG submission 132453) | Hypersaline lake sediment archaeal communities from the Salton Sea, California, USA - SS_1_D_2 metaG | ecosystem: Environmental > Aquatic > Non-marine Saline and Alkaline > Hypersaline >... | reverse complement strand
CTATCGACAAATACTATAGCTGGCTGTCTTTTCTCCGATAGTCATAAATCTGAAGGTCCTGAGGAAATTGATACAAAAGCGTGGTGCGATAGAAGTCCAGATTGTGAATTAGATACTCTTATAGAAGAATCCAAGTATTTTGAACGGTATAACCAAGTAATCACCTTGCTCAGATTACGATAACTCAATTCGGCTCATAACCAAAGCCAAACATAAGCCGGAAATTCACCACTCCATTTTACCCGCAATTCGCGGCAAGCAATTTAGTATCTCGTGTATGCTTTACACTCCCGGATGCATCACGTCTTTAGCGACAGAAAATAACACAAAGGAATGGAAAATGCAAAGAAAAAAAACGTGAAGCATATTCCGCTTCATGGGTCACCACTGGGCAATTATTTATTCTTCTTTTCCTTTTTTAATCTTCGTTTTTCCTTTGGAGTAAGCAGGGCCTTTTTCTGTTGTTCTCTTTTGCCTTTATCTTTTTTCCCCTTATCGCCCATATCTGTATCTCCTTGGTTGAAAATGACTTGTATTTCTTAACCTCTCCTGGCGACGCACCACTTTCAAACCATACACTACCCAAAAGCTTCTAATGCGTCAAATCAAAAACAGCCCCCGCAGGGCTCGGCTAACGACATACGCGATACGCACGACGCGATCTTAGAGGTCGTATTCTTTGATCTTGCGGTAGAGGGTTCTTTCGCCGATGCCGAGGATTTTTGCGGCTTTTTCGCGGTTGCCCTGGGTTTTGGCTAATGTATCCATAATGGCCTGTTTCTCCAGGTCGTTGAGAGACACGCCGGCCAGACTCGCAAATGCTCGGCTGCTTGCGGCCAACTGTCTGGGCCGGTGTATTTCAGGCGGTATGTCCTGCACATCCAGCTTATCTCTATCGCATAGGACCACCATGGTTCTGATGCAGTTCTTGAGCTGACGGATATTGCCGGGCCAGTCATAGCTCGTCAGCGCCGACATAGCTGCATCGGTTATGCCCGTGACATTTGAGCCGGTCTGCTCGGCGGCCTCTTGCAAGAAGTACTCCACGAGCTGCGGTATGTCTTCGGTCCGGTCGCGCAACGGTGGGATGGTGATATTGACACCCTTAATTCGAAAGTACAGGTCCTGCCTGAATTTCTGCTGCTCGATGAGCGTGGTCAAATCGTGATTCGTCGCGCTGATGATGCGAACATCGACGACGACGGGCTTGTTGGAGCCGACCGGGATGACCACGCCGTCCTCGATAACCCGCAGCAGCTTGGCCTGCATATTCAGCGGCATGTCGCCGATTTCGTCCAGGAGCAGCGTTCCCTTATCGGCTATCTCGAACAGCCCTTTCCTATCGCCGGTGGCCCCGGTGAAAGCTCCCTTGACATGGCCGAAAAGCTCGCTCTCCAACAGCGTCTCCGTAAGGCCAGCACAGTTTATGGGCCGAAAAGGCCGGTTCCGCCGCGGCGAGTTCTCGTGAATGGCCCTGGCCAGCAACTCCTTGCCGGTTCCCGATGGTCCCTCGATAAGGACGGAGATATCGGTTGGCGCGACCCGCTGCAGCACTTCGAAGATGCCTTGCATCGCCGGGCTGGTCCCGCGGACTCCGGCGAAATCAAACTCCTGTTCGTAAGCTGCGGCCTTGCCGGACTCGCGAAAACGGGCTGCGGCAGCCTTCTTGCCGGCCTGCTCGACCAGCGTGCGGAGCTGGTCGATATCAATCGGCTTGACCAGGTAATCGTACGCGCCCCGTTTGATGGCTTGCTTGCAGTTCTCGATGGTCGCATAGGCGGTTATCAGGATGACCTCCACCCGGCTATCGTGCTTTTTGCTCTCTTGGAGTATGGTCAGGCCGTCGGCGTCATCGTCCAATTTCAAGTCGGTAACCACGACATCGACCTGTTGGCTGCGCACAATCTCCAGCGCATCTTTGGCGCTGTAGACGGCGATTGCCTTTACCGGCAATCTTTCCAGCGCTTCGACAATTCCGTCAGCGTGGTCACGCTCGTCATCGACAACCAGGACAACGGTCTTTTCTTCTTTCAATCCGGTACCTCGTTTCGGCTTTTCTCATCCGCCAGCAAGGGCAATCTGATGGTGAAGGACGTGCCCTTACCCGGTTCACTATCCACCGTTATTGTCCCGCCGTGAGCATCTATTATCTTTTTCGTCGTCGGCAGTCCCAGCCCGCTGCCGTTCGGCCGGGAGGAATAGTAAGCGTTAAAGATGTTGGGCAATCGCTCCGGGGGGATGCCCTTTCCCGTATCGCTGATTTGAATCACCGCCTCGTCATTCTGCCGGCTCGTCTGGGCGATGATTTCGCCCCGCTCATTCATCGCTTGCTGTGCGTTAATGAACAAGTTCAAGATGGCTTGCTTTAACATGCCCGGGTCAACGCGACACATGAGCGGCTCGCTGTACAAGCCCTGCCGGATGGTGATGGAATGGCTATATGCCTGGGGCGAGTAGAAATCGACCATGTCGCCGACAAGCTCGTTGATATCGCTCTTGACCGGTTGCAGCTCCGTCTGGTCCGCGTAGCGCAGGAAGCCATCGAGGATCTGTTCGAGTCTGCTGGTTTCTTTTTCGATCACAGCCAATTTTCGAAGCCCCCGACGAAGCCTCTGCTTGTCATCGTCCGCTAAGCCCGCGGCTGCTCCGGCAGACTCTGTGGCCTCCAGCTCCTCTTTGACGAGGCTTAAGTTGATCTTTATCGTGGAAAGCGGGTTCTTGATTTCGTGGGCAAGTTCGCCCATCAGCTTGCCAATCTCTTCGACCTCGGCAGCACGGTTCCTGGGGGTGTGCTGAGTGTTCGCCGCCGCGGGATTACTGCTTCCCGGAGGCGTGGTCCTGCCTGCTCGCGTTCTGCGCAAAGTCAAACCTACCGCTACAAGAGCAGCCAACAGGCCAATCACGATGCCAACAGCAAAATGCAGCACGGATTCAATCCCTCGCAAAGAGAACAAGATGGCCGAAGGATGCCGCCCAAGAATACTCCGCCGTGACGCAAGTGCAAGGAATCAACGCATTGACAGCGTTCGCTCTGCTGTGGTTCGGTACGCTGAAACGTCGCGCCCCCCAGCACTTGCGATTCTACCTTCGGGCTACCGGTTTCTTTTCATCCTTTACGCCCAGCTCAGCCAGAGCGGCCCTGCGGGAAAGCTTAAACCTGCCCTGGTCGTCTATAGATATCAGCTTAACCGGTATGGTGTCCCCTATTTTGCAGACGTCTTCGATGTTCTTGACGTAGCCCTCGCTTAATTCGCTGATATGACACAGCCCTTCGACGCCCGGCGTGATTTCGACGAACACACCAAAATCCTTGACTGACACGACTCGCGACTGGGGGTATATCTTTCCAACCTGGGGCGGCTGGGTAAGCGATTCGATGATTTCTTTGGCTCGCAGGTGACCATCTCCGCCCAGACAGCTTATGTAGACGGTGCCGTCTTCTTCGATCTCAATGGTCGTATCCGTTTGTTCTTGAATGCCCTTGATCATCTTGCCGGCCGGGCCGATGACTTTGCCGATATATTCAGGATCGATTTCGAGCGTGATCAGCTTGGGTGCGTACTTGCTCAGCTCCGCTCTGGATTCGGAAATGACCCTGTTCATGACGCTCAGGATCTCCAAACGAGCTTGTTTTGCCCTCTCCAGCGCCTGTGCCAGGAACTGTTGCTCCAAGCCCTGGACCTTCAGATCAAGTTGGATCGCCGTAATTCCCTCCGTTGTGCCGGCAACTTTGAAATCCATCTCACCGAAATGGTCTTCTTCTCCGATGATATCGGTTAGGAGTTCCCTTCGGCCATTGCCGTCACTGACCATACCGATGGATATGCCGGCGACGGGCTTGCGGATGGGAACGCCGGCGTCCATCAAAGCCAGCGAACCCCCGCACACGGAAGCCATCGAACTGGAGCCGTTGGACTCGGTGATATCGGAGACCACGCGGACGGTGTAAGCGAACTTGTCTTCCGGCGGCATCACCACCTGCAGCGCTTTCTCAGCCAGGGATCCGTGGCCGATTTCTCTTCGGCCCGGACCGCGAACCGGACGAACTTCACCCACGGAAAACGGCGGAAAATTGTAGTGGAGCGTGAAGCTTTGCGTGTATTCATCGAGCAAGCCGTCGATAATCTGCGCATCCCTGATGGTGCCCAGCGTTACGCTTACCAAAGCTTGTGTCTCCCCGCGCGTGAACAACGCCGAGCCATGCGTGCGCGGCAGAATACCCACTTCGCACGAAATTGGACGAATGGCATTATTGTCCCTACCGTCGGGCCTTTTTCCTTCCAGGATCAGGCTGCGGACAACGTCACCTTCTACAATCTCAAACACACGCTTGAGCATAGCTTTATCGTATGTCTGTCCGGCTCTGGGTTGGCCGGCGGCGACAGCGAAATCTGTGGTATCTGCCGGCGCGCAATATTCAGCATGGAGCTGATCAAACAGCTCTTGTGCCGCTGTGTTGCGCTGCTGCTTGTCGGGTATCAGCTTGAGTTCGCGCAATTTCCGGGTTGCCTGCTCGCGAACGAGAGAGAGAAGCTGTTCGTCGATCTCCAGCAGAGGCATTTCCTTTTCAACGCCGGTCTTCTCACGCAGCTCTTCGATCATTTCACAGATCTGACGGATGACCTCATGGGCTTTTGCAATGCCCTCAATAATGATGCTTTCCGGCAGTTCCTTGGCGCCGACCTCTATCATGTTTACGGCTTCCCTGCGCCCGCTGGCAAGGAGATTCAGCTCGCCCCCATCTATTTGCTTGTGGGTGGGGTTAACGACGAACTCGCTATCGACCCTGCCGATTCGACAGGTGCCAAGGGGACCCAGAAACGGGATCTTGCTCACCGTCAGCGCCGCACTGGCGCCAATCATTGCCGGTATATCCGGGTCATTCTCCCGGTCCGCACTTAACACAGACACGATAATCTGGACCTCCTGGAAATAGCCTTCGGGAAACAAAGGCCGAATCGGACGGTCAATCATCCTTGCTGTGAGAATTTCCTTAGTGGTCGGCCTTCCTTCGCGTTTGATAAAACCACCGGGAAATTTGCCTGCTGCGCTTTGCTTTTCGCGATACTCGACGCTCAGCGGGAAAAAATCGATATCTTCACTTCGGGGCGGCGCGGTGACCGCGCAGACGAGAACTACAGTATCTCCGTACTGGACGACGACTGCACCATCAGCTTGCTTCGCGATTTTACCTGTCTCGATGGATAAGATTCTGCCCCCAATTTCTCTTTCGATCCTACATACATCCGCCATTGACTACCTCATTACATTGCAAAAAAGAAAACAAATGGAAATGATTGCAAGAAACGGTGATCTTGCTCGTATGTCTGTGCTGTTCACAGCCTTTTTTCCTACTTTCTCAACCCGAGCCGCGATATCACATTCTGATACCGTTTGACGTCTTTCTTGCTGACGTATTTGAGCAAAGCGGCTCTATTGCCAACCATCTTGAGCAATCCACGTCTGGATGCATGGTCTTTCGGATGCGTCTTGAGATGCTCCGTCAAATCGTTAATCCTTTTTGTCAGCAGCGCGATTTGCACTTCGGGTGAGCCGGTGTCTCCCTCATGCGTCTCGAAATCACCAACGATTCTGGCCTTGTCCTGTTTACTTAGCATTTTCTCAACAAACCCTTTCTCTCGTAGTCTGCCCCGGCCAACCTACGAATTCAATTTCCAAACTCATTGCACCTGTGAATTCAATAAACAACCATAATATAAAGTATATCGTCTTGCAAGTAAAGGCGGAACACCGCCTACGAAAACATGTATTATAGCCGGTTGCGTGTCCGCTTGCAAGAGCCTTGGCTAACAAAGTCTTGCAACATTTTCTGGCCTTAGCGCAAAAGCGGGCATACGGCCAATATGCGGCTTGTAGCGGACTTCAAGGCTACGGCAAGCATAGATTTCGTCTCTTATGCAGCTCTTTTCATGCCGGAAGTGCGGTCTTTACACCTTGGCCCGGCCATCTTGCCTGGACTCGACCGCGGGTTCGGATAGATGTTTTGGGTGGGTAGACGAGCAACGAACCGCTGTCTGCCGCCGGACAATTACCACATCTCATCCTCGTAGACTACCCCAGACTGTGCGTATAGCCTCGGCGGACCTCTTCAGAGCGGCGTGTTCCCCGGCTGAAAGCGGACTGGTGATAACCTGCTCTACACCCTGCTCACCAATCACACAGGGAAGGCTGAGGCAAATATCATCGATGTCATACTGGCCCTTAAGCAATGTTGAAACGGTCAAAACACTGTGCTCGTTTCGCAATACAGCTCCGGAAATGCGGACCAAGGACAACCCAATGCCGTAATAGGTTGACCCCTTGTAGTCGATGATATGATAAGCAGAATCACGGACCTGCTCTGCTATTTTCCTGTGGTGTTTTTTCCAATCGCAGCGGCGGCAAATAGCACAGTATTGGTGGATTGGCGCACCGGCGATGTGGGCCATGCTCCAGGCAGCTACCTCACTATCGCCGTGCTCGCCGAGTATGTAGGCGTGCACGTTCCGCGCATCTATGCTGCAATGCCGGCTCAGCATGTACCGAAAGCGAGCGCTGTCCAAAACCGTCCCCGAGCCGATAACACGGCGAGACGGCCAGTTAAGCTCTTTTAAAGCCAACTGTGTGAGTGCATCAACCGGATTCGTCACCATAACCAGGACCGCGTCAGAGTCCGTCTTACTTATTTCATCGGTGATTGTCCTTATAATATCGGCGTTTTTCTGGATGAGCTCTGTTCGGGATTGGCCGGAAGCCTGTTTCGCACCCGCGGTCACCACGATTAGGTTCGCGTCGGCGCAATCCGCATAGTCTCCTGGACGAATGATCACGGGCGGGATAAACGGCAACCCGTGAGAAAGGTCCATGATTTCGCCCTCGACCCGCTTACGGTCAATATCGATCAGGGCGATCTCCGCAGCCAGACCGGTGGACAGCAGCGCATAAATGTAAGTGGTGCCGACGGAACCGGCTCCGATCACCACGACTTTTCGGTTCCTGCTTTGCAATCCTCACCTCTACAGCCCCGGCGCATCCGGGCACACGCAGAATCATCAGCTCTTCTTAGCCGCGAGGAAGGCCTCCAGTATTGTTGCGGCAGCGATAGCGTCGAGCCACTTCTTCTTCTTTTCGTTGGTGAGCTTGGCACCGGCAACCTTGCGCTCGGCGCTGAAACTGCTAAGGCGTTCATCTTGAAGATATACTGGCATATGCAAACACTCCTTGAGCTGTTCGACAAAGCTGAGGACCCGTTTTGTTTGCGGGCTTTCCGAATCGTCCATACTCAAGGGCAGCCCAACGACGACGGCGCTGATTGCTTCTGCTTCTACAACATCTTCAATCTTTTGCATCAAGTTTTTTTGGCCATCAATCACAGCCAAAGGAGTGGCTATGGTCTCCGCTGCGTCGCAGATTGCCAGGCCAGTACGCCTATTGCCGTAGTCTATTGCCAGATACCGCATCTTCGCCCTGCTTCCGGCCTCTGCCGCTCAGTAGCAGCAGGTCACAGGAATCGTTCGCCGCGATGCTGCCTTATCAGCTCCAGCAGCTCTTTAATCCTCTGAGTCTGGTCAATATGACACACCAGAGTCGCATCCGGACTGTGAGCGACCACGATGTTCTCAAGTCCTATGGCCGCGATAAGATGGTCTTTTTCTTCCGTCACTACGATGCTGTTCCTGCAGTCAAGCAGCTCGCTTGCTGCCGCTACCACGATGTTCTTGTTTTCATCTGAATTCACAACATCCGCAAGGGCGGCAAAAGAGCCCATATCCAGCCAGCGACAATCCAGTTTTATGGCGTATACATTCGACGCCTTTTCCATCACGGCAAAATCGATACTGATTTTCGGCAGTTTAACGTAATAGTCCTGCAGCGTCTTTTCCTGATTGGGGGTATCCCAATCCGCGCCCATCTTCTTGAGAGGTTCCGCTGCCTCGGGCAGGAAGCGCTGCAAATTGGCCAAGATGGTTTTGGACTTCCAGACGAATATGCCGGAGTTCCACAGGTATTGGCCCGTGTCCACATATTCTCTCGCCGTTCTTTGATCGGGTTTTTCTTTGAACGCCTCGACAATGTGGATTTCGTTTGCGCAGTCAGGGCACGGACGCGGGCCGCCGCACTTGATGTAACCAAGCTGTGTGCTTGGATAACTCGGTTTTATTCCGAACGTAATCAGATCGTCCGGGTTTTTGCTGACAAACACGAAGGCATCCTTCAGCGCCTGCTGCAGCACTTCGGCAGGCTCTATCAACTGATCGGCCGTTACGACCGCCATCTGCGCTTCCGGGTCGTACTTGGTCAGGATGCTTGCAGCCAATCCGATGGTACCCGCCGTGTCGCGAACCACCGGCTCGGCGATGACATTGTTGAAGGGAAGCTCCGGCAGCTCCTCACGAACCGAGTCCGCGTATCCGGCATTGGTCAGAATGATAATGTTTCTCTCGTCAAAGATGGGCGAAAGGCGCTCGAAGCAGCGACGAAGCAGCGTTTGGCCGTCCAGCAGCTTCAACACCTGTTTCGGGCGTTTTTCGCGACTCAGGGGCCACAATCGCTTGCCTGCCCCCCCTGCCATCACCACCGCATAGTTCATCAACCTATTCCTTTAACTGCTTGAAATACTGCACCAAGACACTCACACGAGATACGCTTTATCAATATCAGTCACAGACCGAATCTTGCGAGCGAAGTCTTCATACTCGTCGCCGGGCTTGCCCATAAGGGCGAAAGTAGCTTCTTTGCCCAGCTCCACAGCAGGTTGGTCATAGGGATTGACGCCGAACAAAGCACCCGCAAAAGAAGTTGCTACCTCGTATAAGTAGATAAACTGGCCGACGGTATATGCGTCCACTCTATCGAATAGGACCGTCAGACAGGGGCGTTTGCTTTCCAACAGCGCGTATTCGGTAGCTTTCTTCTCGCTGTTAAGGAGCGTGCTTAGATGTTTGCCGGCGAGGAATCTCAGCTCGGACGCACTATCGGGAGCCGGCCCGATCTGGCAGTCTCTGTCAAAGTTGTTGACTTGAAGGAACGTGAACAGTTTATCGTTCGGCCCCTCACGGTACAACTGTATCTGGCTGTGCTGGTCGGTAGCGCCGAGGGCCTTGATGGGCGTCGGACCCACATGCACCTCGCTTGCCTTGAGGTCTTCGGCTTTGCCCAGACTCTCGGCCCAGAGCTGGCGATACCAATCCGCCAAATCCTTGAGTTGATAGCTGTACGGCATCATCACCGAGATTCTTTTGCCGTGATTATAGAAATAGTAGTTTATTGCGGCAATAATGGCCGCAGGATTCTTCAGAGGCTCGCCACAGCAAACGCGCGTATCCATATCTCGCGCTCCCGCCAGAAGCAGGTCGATATCGATCCCACACATCGCCGCACTGAAAAGGCCCACAGCACTCAGTACACTAAAGCGACCACCCACGCCAGGGGGAATCTCAAGGCAAGCCAACTTCTCTTTTTTCGCAATCTGCAGCAGCGCGCCGGCTTTGCTCACGTTGGTGGTTATGACGACTCGTTCTTGGTATCCGTCATCACCGAATTTGTGCCGAAGCAGGTGCCGAACAAGCATGAACTGTGCTACGGTCTCCGTGGTCCGGCCCGACCTGCTAATGACGTTGAAAACGGTCTTGTCCAGCTTGTCGTCGGCCCAGTGCAGAAACGAGCCCATCTGCTCCGGGTCAATGTTGTCCAGAACAAATAGCCGTGGACCGGGCCTTTGGCTCTTGTCGAGATTGTACATATACGGATTCAGCGCGGTCTGCAACGCAATATTGCCCAGGGCGGAGCCGCCAATGCCCAGAATCACCAGATTCTCACACTGCTCTTGAAGGTTGGAGGCCAGCTCTTTTACTCGTTCCGGCGTGTCCGGATCGTAGGGCAGGCTCCGGTAGGCGGGTTTGTCTTCTTCTTCGCGGTTCATCTTCGAAATCGACGACGTGAGTCTGTCACCCATGGCATTGAGCTGGTCCAGCCCAATGCCGTGCTCTTGATCCAGAGCTTCGGACGTGGCATTCTTATAATACAACTTGATACCGGATTGTGTCACAGACAGTTCCTTTCAAGCGTTTTCTCTCGGCACTGGTTGCTTTCGTCTACCTGTGCGCTGCGCGACGGCCAACACATACGCCCTACCATTTATTCTCGGTTAACGAGAATGGTGTCCTTTGAATTCTTTCTCCTTGTCGATCCAGCCGCCGGGAATATTATCAGCGTGGGCCTGTCGCGCATAGGTTTTCATCTTCGCCAGAATATCGGGCTGCTCTTCTGCGATGTTCTTCTGCTCGCCGATATCATTGCTCAGGTCATACAGTTCGAACGGCTTGTTCTTTGCGGGCTTGACGGCTTTGTAGCTGCCCATGCGTACGGCTGTTTGCCCCCTGTATTCCCAGTAGAGATAAGCGTGATTCCTTTGCTTGCGTCCGACTGTCTCTTCGCCCAACAAGGTCGGTACGATTGAGATGCCGTCAATGTTCTGCCGAGGCTTTACGCCGGCCAGCTCAGTGAGCGTCGGCATCACATCGGGAAAATACCACAAATGGTCGCTAACGACGCCGGGCTTGATTTTACCCGGCCAGCGCACGATCATCGGGATCCGCAAGCCGCCCTCGTACAAATTGCCCTTTCCCCCGCGAAATCTCTGGCCGGTGCGGGGGTTCAGATTCGGGCCGAAGAAGCCGTGAGGATAAGGTAGCTCTTTCCGGCGTGATTTTGTCGGGTCACCTTTCGCAAAGTACTGCGGGCCGCCGTTATCACCGCAGACAAAAACGATGGTGTTATCGTCGATGTCCAGTTCTTTGAGCAGAGCAAGCATCTGGCCGATCTGCCGGTCCACCATCTTGACCATGGCAGCGTAGAACTTTGCGTCGTTAGGCGTTCTGGCACCGGCCGTCCAGGGCTTATCCTTGAACTGCTGCCACGCCGGGTCGTCTTCGGGAATCGTCCAGACGCCGTGCGGCGGCGTCCAGGCGGCGTAGCAGAAGAACGGCCGGTCTTTGTTCTCGCGGATGAACTTGACCATCTCATCGAAAATCAAGTAGTGTGAGTAATGCTTGCCTTCGTAGAAATCGCCCGTGTTTCCCTCAAGAGGCACTTTTTCGCCGCTCCTGACGAGATAGCAGGGATAGTATGAATGGGCATGCACCTGATGGTAGTAGCCGTAGAAGATGTCAAAGCCGTGTCTTTCGGGAACGCCGGTAGTGCCCCGGTCGCCGCAGCCCCACTTGCCGAATCCGCCCGTGGCGTAACCGGCCTGCTTGAGGACTTCCGCTACGGTGACGTCGTCGGCACGCAACGGCACGCCCCCCGGATTCGTGCGGACGGTCGTGTGGCCCATGTGCTGCCCGGTCATCAGCGTGCTCCGCGTTGGGGCGCAGACCGGAGCGCCGGCCAGCGCCTGCGTAAAGCGCATCCCCTCCGTAGCCATGCGGTCGATATTCGGCGTCTGGAGATATTTGTTACCCATGCAGGACAACTCGAAGTAGCCGAGCTCGTCCAGCATGATGTAGATAATGTTCGGCCGCCTGGCGCCGGCGGCACTGGCGGACCTGAGCATCCAGCGAGGCATCGCCAATGTTGCTGCGCCAAGGCTGGCGGCCTTTAAGAAATCGCGACGCTTCATCATCTTTTTCTCCGGCAATTCTGCATATTTCATTGCCTGGTCTCTGCAATTGGCTGGGTATTATAACCCCCAGCAGCGGGCACGCAACGCAAAATCAGGGCCGAAAAAGCGGAATATGTGACCAGATTTTGTGGCAGGTCCTGGTCATTGCGAGCCCCGACTTGTCGGGCGTGGCAATCTCAAAACGATCAAGGCAAGAGATTGCTTCGGTCGCTTCGCCCCTACGGGACAAGCTCCCTCGCAATGACGATGGTAGACAACATCCTCTCAGGAATAGGCTTACACAATGCCACAGAGATTAGTCACACACAAAGCGGATCAAGTCAGCCGCATATCTATCGGCCCTTTGGTGTCTCGGTCCATCGAAAACGTGCCATGCAGCTTACGCCCGGCAGCGCTTGCGCTAACTTCGTACTGGCCAAAAAAGCCCTGGAACTTTACGCTGCCGTCAGCCGCCACATCTTTGGCGGTTTGCGTCCACCATTGGCCCTTGATAAGCTCCATCAATTGCTCGCAAGCGGGCTTCGGGGTCATGTCTGCCCGTACGAGTCCCGCCGGCGCCCCCTGCCACGCATTCTGGTCGGTAAAGTCCCACCAGGTAATCGCCTCCACCGCCGGGTGCGAGAAAAGCAAACGATAAAACTCGGCGACTTGCTCGGCCTGGCGTCTTTCCCCTTCGGGCGTCGTCTTCTGCCACCTGCCCGCCTTCCTGGGCCCTGATACCACCGTGGTCTCGGTGAAATGCAGCGGCTTGCCGAACTTCGCAAACTGCTCACAGACCTGCCAGGCCCGCTCGGCTCCCCAGTAGCCGCCGTGCATGTGAGATTGAATGCCGATCACGTCATAAAGAGGCTCGCCGCTCTCATCCACCAGCTTGGAGATGACCTTGTCTATGTACGCTTCGTCAGTTCGATAATCGTTGATGATGAGCGTGGCGTCAGGATTCGCCTCTCGCGCTGCCTTGAATGCCTCGCGGACGTACGCACCAATGCCCATCCTGCGTATCGCCTCGGTCAACGTCGGAGCACGCTGCTTCAACTGGGGCCGGTCGTAATGCGTGGCCTCATTGACTACATCCCATATATTGATGTCGCCTTTGAAACGCCGCACACATCGTTCGATTCGTCTGAGCTGGGCCTGCATGGCTTCAATCGGGTCATCCGACAGCCACTTCGGCTCGGCCCAGTTCCAGGCGAGAGGATGGCCCTTGGTTGTGACATCGTGAGCCTTGCACCAGCGGACGATTTCTTCGGTCCTCTCATCGTCCGGTTGGCCGCGCCGTCGCTCATAATTCCACCAATAAAAGGGCAGCGTGGCAAAGTTCAGAAGCGCTGCAAAGTGCTTCTCATAGGCAGCGTTGTCCTCGGCGGTTCTGCAGCGGCCCAGCTTGAAGATGTTGCAGCCGAACAGGAACTTATGCCGGGTTTGCTGAATCTTCACTGTTAGTCCGGGTTGAAGCCGTTTACCATCCGGCCCGGCGAGCCTCAATGCCACATCCCCTTTGCGGCACTGCTCGATCCTTGCATCGCTCCTCTCAAGAATCCGGCCGGCCGAGACTTTGGCAGACCGCTGTGCGAGGATACGACCCGGTCCCAGCGCCAGCGACCCCGCACCCGTACCGGCAACTCGCAGAAATTCACGTCGATTCATAGCATCACCCTTTCACAGGAATCTGCATAATCCGCGCCCACATCTACAGAGATTCTACGGACGGCCTCTCTCTTGCTCAACCACAAAAACAAAAAAGGCACCGCCTCGTTCGGCTGTGCCCTTTTACCCCTCAGAAAAAGTCCGGCTGCTCACACAGCCTCGTTGACCATCTTGATATCTTTGAACCTGCAGAAAAGCTCAAGCTCGCGGGTGATATCTCCGTAGCATGTCTGTCGATGCAGGCCGTTGTTCCAGTTCTTCCACAGTGTGCGGACATCGCCGTCCACTCTCACGGTGATTTTGGTCCGGCATCCCCTATCATCGGCCAGAGACACCGGTGCATCGACGATTTCGCCGGTGAAGTACGGCATCAGATCCGTGCCGAGCAGTTTTGTCTGGGTGACCTTCTGGCCGACACGCATTTGGACTTGCGGGACAACGCCCTCGCGTCGCTCCATGATGGTTCGCAGTTTGTACGGAGCAGCGGGTCCATCGGGGCCATCCATTTTGTTTGTTCCCAGGCAGTGGGCCAAGATGATCGTATTGTTGGATTCGTCCACCGTGGGGTCGCTGATGAAGCCAGGCTTTCCCACGAGGCCCTGGAATATGATGTGGGTCATGGCGGAGCCCAGGTCGGATTCGCAAATGCCGCCCAGACCCATGTTATTCAGTCTGGTAAAGGCGATACACGGATAGGCGTAGGACCGGCATAGGGGCTGCCACATCGTGCCGTAACAGTCAGCAGTCATCACGGTGGCATTCTCTTCAGCCAGCAGGTTTTCCATAGCCAGCGCCAGCTTGCAGGACTTAAATATCTCTTTTTCGGAAGGCTCAACGACCCGCTCTGCCTGCTTGATCCACCGCTGCGTCTCCTTCTTCGCCTCGCCGTCATTGACGGCCTCACATGCATCGAGGACCCGTTGGAGTTCAAGATGTTTGATCTCGGTGCCGAATTTGTCCTTCACGCTCTTAGCATAGTTCTCAAACGACCGGGTGGTAACATTGAGGATCTTGGCTTCACGCAGGTGGTGGATGGCGCGGAAAGGCCGGATTGCAACCGCCAACTGGCTGTAGTCCGTGGTGAGCATGCATCCCATCTTTGCGCCCTGCTCTTGCTTTTGCAGAGCCCCGAAGCCGACCCACTCATGCCCGGAATAGGGATCCGCAAAGACCACGGTGGGTTTGCCCACGGCCAGAATCTCATTCAAAGTGCCCCGGATGCCAATGTTGAAATGGATGGCGAGGATGCCATCGACACCGGCCAGCTTGTCCTTGAGCCGGCGAACCTGCTCTGCCGAGGCGACTATTTCGTCGACAGCGAAGTCCACGTCGGATAGCTCGCCCTTCAATTTATCGAACTGCGATTCATAGAACTGGATTTCTTTCTTGAAATCCAGGTGCGGCTTGGGCCAGAGGCCGTGCGATGTCCCCATATACAATCTGGCGACTTTCACTTTTGTCCCCCTGCAGCCCGGGCTCAGGAGCTTAGAGCCTTGCGGGTTTGCACCCACAGCGAGAATCCCCGAGCCGCCAAGGCATGCGGCACTTCCCGCTGCGGTCATTTGCAGGAATGTTCGTCGATTGATTTGGTTTGCCATTGTCATCTCCTTTTTATTGCGGGATATCTATGCCAAACGTAAAGTAGCAACCTGCGGCGGTGCCGCGGGCTAATGACCTATCCTCGAAAGTTTGGCGTATTTTACCATGAGCGACTTTGTCCGTCCATCGTTGAAGTCGACGACAACGATGCTGTTCGCACCCATATCGATGAATTCTCTGACTTTGCCGCGGCCATAAACCTTGTGCTGAACCAACTGCCCCGGCGAAAAAGGCGGCGCCTCCTCGTCGTCCTCGTCCGTCTCGCCGAGAGCAGACGCGTTTTGCCCCTCGTGTTCGGTGAACTCGCAACCAAGCTCAAACAGAAACTGCGACGGTATCGCCCGCAGCATTTGGCCCCGTACCGTGCGATAACGGGCGCAGCTTATGTGCAAGCCTACTTTCGCCCGCGTTATGCCTACGAAAAAGAGTCTTCTCTCTTCTTCCAAATCCTCCTGGTCGTCGGTATTCGATTTTTCGTGCGGCAGCAAACCCTCTTCAAGTCCCACAATAAAGACATTCTCGAATTCAAGTCCCTTGGCGGCATGTAGCGTCATCAAAGCCACACGCTCGCTGGCCGTATCATAGCTGTCGGCATCACTGAATAACGCTATTTGCTGAAGGTAGTCCAGCAGGGCGGGTTCCTCAGCTTGCTGGTCATACTGAGCGGCGGCACTGATGAGTTCGCTGACGTTCTCCAGCGCAGCTTCTCCGTCGGCCCCTGCTGCCCGCAGAGACTCTTCCAAGCCGGATTCGACAAAGACACGCTCGGCAAGCGGCGCAACCTCGCCGCTAATATCCTTCTTGAAAGCCTCCAGCATGTTGACAAAAACAGTTAGCTTGGACTTTTGTGCATTGGAAAGCGAATCGATATGCTCGGCCTGCTCTGCTGCCTCGAATGGGCCTATATTATGCTGGCCCGCGTATGCGCGGACTCTGTCGATGGTGACCTTACCTATGCCGCGCGAAGGCGTGTTAATGATACGCAGCAGCGCAACTTCGTCGTCCGGGTTAACAAGGACTTTCAAGTACGCGAGCACATCACGAATTTCCTTTCTGTTATAGAATTCCACGCCGCGAACGACTTGATACGGTATCCTATTCGTGATAAACGCCTCTTCGAGGACTCTGCTCATTGCGTTGGTACGGTAGAATACCGCCGTATCCTTCAGCGATGCGCCTTCTTCGGCCAGCTTGTGTATCTGCTGAGCGACTGCCCGGGCTTCTTGCGCTTCGTCCTCGTAACTGGCTAGGCATACCTCTTTTGCTCCGGACCTGGTTGGGACAAGCCTTTTCTGCTTCCGATTCTCGTTGAAGGCAATTAAGTGATCCGCCGCGCGCAGAATGTTCGGTGTGCTGCGAAAATTCTCCTCGAGCTTCACGACGGCGGCGTCGGGCCAATCCTTCTCAAAGGCCAATATATTGCGGATGTCGGCCCCCCGCCAGCGATAAATCGACTGGTCCGGGTCCCCGGTTGCACAGATGTTGCTATGCTCCGAGACCAGGGCCTTGGCAATTCTGTATTGGGCGTGATTGGTGTCCTGGTATTCGTCGATCAACAGGAACTTGAACCGATTGCTAAGCTCCCGGCAGACTTCGGGCCGGCTCTCAAGCAAAAAGGCCGTCCTGACCAACAGATCATCAAAATCCAAGGCGTTACACTCGGTGAGGATATCCTGGTAACGGGCATAGATCTTGCTCAGTATCTGCGAAAAAAAATCCTCCGCCTGTGCTTTGAAATAATCAACATCTATCAGCTTGTTTTTCAAGGTAGATACGGCTTGCAACATCCGGACAGGCGGAAAGTTGGTCGTATCCACTTCGCAATCCTTGACCGCCTGTTTGATGCATCTGCTTTGGTCGGACTCATCATAGATGCTGAAATTCGAGTTTACGCCGGCCTTGCTCGCATACCGCCGAAGGATTCTGACACACAGAGAATGGAAGGTGCTGATGTGTGCGCCGGCGGAAGCACCAAGAGCGGTTGCCCTTTGGCGCATTTCGTTGGCGGCCTTATTCGTGAATGTTATCGCGCAGATGTTTGACGGCGGCACGCCGGCGTCGACAAGGGCGGCAATACGATACGTGATAACCCGCGTTTTTCCGCTGCCCGGCCCGGCCAAAACCAGCAAGGGACCCTCGACGTGGAAAACGGCCTGCTTTTGCGAAGGTGTTAATTGTTGCCAGAGTTCATTGCGCATAGACCAAGATAGCCGCTGTGTCACTGCGATTTCTGCAGTTCCTGCATCAGTTCTTTCTCTTGCTGCTGGAGCTGCTCGTGAAGCTGTGGCCGTTCGATTCCTATCCGGCCCAACAAATTCTGCTTCAGGTTGGGCGGGAACTGCGGATCCTCGAAGAAATCCAACAGCGCAACGTATTTTAACCTCGGCAATGGAGGTAGGTCAATCCTGTTTGTATCCTCGTACTTGCCCTGATAGTAGTCGTGGATTTGTTCTGCCAACCGTTCCCTGCCGAATGCTTCATCGTCGTCACGCATAGCGTACCTGAAGTAGCTTTCCCTCAGGATTGCGACAATTTGCTCGGTCGCATCATAGATACCTATGGTCTCAAGCTCCTCACGGAAACGATTCCTGGCGTAGACGACTAAGGGCACACTGAACTCCTGGCGGGGATAACGCTTGCGCAATTCGTTGTAGATGTCTCGTGCCTGCGGGATATGACCGGACTGATAGAAGAGAAGAACCGCATTTCGCAGCATATTTCGGTGCCCGTCCTGGAGCGATTTGTAAGAACCCTCTCGATCGATGTCCTTGTATTTTTCCAGAACCGCCAGCATCGCCTCATGGTACGGGTAGAACATCGCTAAGTCAGGGCGTAGGAATATCTCTTTGGCTATCTTGCGCTCCGGCTCCGGTGCGTCTTCAGCCTGCACCTGGACCGGCACATCGTAGATGAATATTTTTCCGTAGCGGAACAGATTCTGCAGGCTATGCACGACAATGCGGTCAGTATTCGTTTCCGTGATGTCGATTTCTCGATCCCGCTCTTTGCCTACTTCCTGCAAGCCTGTGACCCCCCAGTAGATTGCATGACTATCGGGATGGCGCCAATCCAAGGGATAGTGTTTGTTCGGATCGTTGAAGTCAGCCGGGCCATACGCCTTATTCAACTGCTGCATCACGACCGGATCCAGCTTCCATGTATTGCGCAACTGATAAGCCTTGGCAAAGATGTCAAATCTCTTCAGAGCCGCCGTACCTCTGAACCGGTCAATGACTTCAAAGGCCTGTTGTTCGTACCTATCCGGATTCTGCCTTAGGGAAAGATAATTGCCCACAAAGTCCTCATCATTGGCGAACTGCTTATCGGCAGCTCTTAGGGCCTCAATCAGCTCCGCCACGTTAGGGTCATTAACGATTTCGCCCCACGTTTTTGGGACCTCGGCGAGGGCTTCGAAATAGCGGTTTTCGTCGGCATCAAGCTGGTTGTCCTCGGAGTGAAGCAGCGGTTCCATCGCCAGAGCCAGTTGCAGTTTGTAGTACTTATGCGCATCGTCCGAAACGCCGCCGATTTTGTGCTGAAATATGCGGGCCAGCTCCCGATACAACTCGATGCTCTTGGGGTTCAGCGGGATGCCCTCATCACGAAGCAACTCATAGCCGTTCTTGACCCAGCGCCACCGCTGATCCGGCTGGGTTGCGGGTATGGCAACCGAGATGTTATAAGCCATATTCCAGGCGTGAAACTCCCACACGGCGGCAAATCGCGGCTGCAGCGTGGTTATCCATTCGGCGAGTTGCCTGGCATCGAAGAACTGACCTTCTTCCTTCAGCTTGTCCGCCCGCATCCACAACACGTCCACCACCAGGCCGCGAAAAGCCCCCATCGCCACCGTGGCAAAAGCCAGCGAAGGTGGTGCGTTTTCGAGCGGCTCGTTAATAATCAAATTCATTTTCTTGCGCTGCGTATTGATGTAATCCAGGCGCATGCCCGCCGTGATGAATCCAGCGACGGCGATAATCACACAAATGCACCAAATTAGAATGTCACGATAGCGCATGAGAAATCATATACCGGCACAACCTAAACCGTGATTCTTGCCAGTTCTTTGTAGTGGAAGATCAACAAAGAAACCAGCAGCAACAAGCAGGCTTTGATGGCGATCATGAAGCCGGCCGCCCTGGCCACCAGAGGCCACGCCAACAACCGCGCGGGGACCAAATACCCTGTAGGGTTAAACTTGTCGAATTGAGGCAGCAATTGAATAAGAGGCCGAATCGTATACGAATAAACTCCGCTGATACTCTCACCGAGCAGGTCAAAAGAGTCCAGGACAAAACTGCTGAACGTTGCAGTGAAAAAGACCACCAGGCAAAACAGTATAGCCACCGGAAACGAAAGAAATGTAGCTGCCAACGTGCCCAAACACGCCAGAAAAATCAGCCGAAACAGGATTAACAGCACCGCCTTTATGAAGTTGGCCCTGAAGCTATCCGCCTTATATAGCACCTCCAGCCCATCTTCCAAGGGGAAGATGATGACCGTCTCATTCAGAGGCATATTGACAAAGTCAATAGCCAGATAGCCATCTTGAGCAACAGCGTCGGCGGGAATTGCAATCTCACGAAAGGTACGCACGGGGTCCTTGCGAACAGGCGTTTCATAGATTGGTGTCGTGCTCTCGGCGCCGTATTTGACCTGTCGGTAGTCCCCGATGATCCATTTGCCGTAGACCTGCGAATCGGGCGGATTCACCGCCACATCGTACTTGAATCGGATGAATAGCCTGTCGCTCAAGTCTAACGGCTGTACGTTGTGGAACTCCCACAGCAGCTCCTGGCCGACGCCAACAGCACGCTTTTCCAGTTTCTGACGCCTGGTAAGCTCAGCCAGAATCTCCTTGCGCGACATGTCCTCCGGTAATTCGTTTCGTTCTTGGAGTTTCTTGTAGGTCTGCGCAACTTCTTCGGAGACATCGACGCCGGGCGGCGTGATGCTGGCACGGGCGGTAAAGAACTCATTTTCCGCCTCCACAACTTCGTCCTGAGGGGCATCGGTGAGAAAGGGCATGTAGATCGCGATGACATATATCACCAGTGCGAACAGCGCAAGCAGACCGATATCCAATAGGACGACGCCGAGAAGCTTACCCAACAACAGTTGAAAGCGACGAATCGGCTTTGTAATAACCGTGTAAATCTGCCGTTGCTGTATGTCACTTGTTAGCGTATATGCCGAGACAATGATAGTGAGCAAACACAGCAGAACGCTCGTCAGCGAAAGACCGTAGCTTACAAATGTCTGCAACCTTCCTTTGAGCGTTCCATCGCCGGTCACCGTCAAGCCCATCAACGGCAGCAGGATGAATAGCAAAACGATAAAGGCGGCTGCCACCTTCAGCCGCAGCGCTTGCCTGATGGTGTTTTTCGCTACGGCCCACACACTATGCATCAGTGGACTCTCCCGACTTCTGCCCGTCTTGCCCGGTCTCGTTCTTCTGCTTGTCCTCGGATTCTTCCCGGCCTGTGAGCTGGTCCAGGATACTCTTTTTCGTCTGTTCCTGGTCGGGCGTGCGGCGCTGCACCGGTTCCGGCTTCGGCTGCTCATCTTTGCCGGCGGGTTTTGGCTCACTCGATTCGGCCGGCGCAGCTAACTTCTCCAGGAGCTGCTCGTCGGCCTTTGCCCGCGGCTGCTCTTTAGACACGACCGGCTCTGTCGCGGGTGGTTCTTGAGCCCGTTCTTCTGATACCGGTGCCGAGGTCAGTTTGTCGAGTATGCTCTCTGCGGGGCTTTCCGGCGCGAGGAAACCGCTGATGCCGGTGGTACCGACCGCACCGCTGGTAGGCCTGGCCTGCTGCTGGGCAGTCAGCACGGTGTTGATGAAAAACGTTTCGAGCTTCTCCATCGGCGAGGCCACGTCACAGTCGGTATCTTCCTGCTCCACTAACTGCTTTATCTGCTCAATCGTTGCATCGCTAATCGCGCCTGTTGTGATCTGTCTCTTTTCTGTCTGCTGCAGAAGCTCTTTGACCCTGCCCGCGGCCTGAATTTTGCCGCCGTAGAGAATCGCAATTCTATCGCAGACATCTTCCACATCGGCCAGCAGATGACTGCACAGTAGAACGGTCTTTCCGCGCTCGGCAAGTTTCAGTATCAAATCCTTTATTTGTCGTGTGCCCATGGGATCGAGTCCCGTGGTCGGCTCATCCAGGATTAACAGGTCGGGGTCATTTATCAGTGCCTGCGCCAAACCGATTCTTCTGGCCATACCCTTTGAGAATGTGCCGACGGGCCTGTTGGCGACCGCTTTGAGCCCCACCATATCGAGCAGCGCTTCGATCCGCATCTTGCGGACTTTTGTGGGCAAGCTGAACAGTCTTCCGTAGAAGTCCAGAGTCTCACGCGCGTTCAGATACCGGTACAGATACGATTCTTCCGGCAGGAAGCCGATTTTGGCATTGATCTTGGGGTCGGAGCCGTCGCCGCCAAGCACCACCGCCCGTCCCTTGGTTGGATGGAGCAGGCCCAGCAGCATCTTCAACGTCGTGGTTTTCCCGGAGCCGTTCGGACCCAGCAGGCCGAAAACCTCGTTGTACTGAACCTGCAAGTTCAGGTCGTCAACGGCACGGACCTTGTCCCGACCCCACCAGTCGGAAAAGATCTTTGTTAAGGAATACGTTTCAATCGCGTATTGCATACGTCACACCTCTCCTGCAATCAGCGTGGCTCGTGCTCAAGTTCTTCGCCGAAGCGCACGAGCCGTGCACTGTTGAAAACGACAATCAGAGTGCCGACAAAGTGCAGCACGGCGGCATAGATAGCGGACAGCCATGCTGCGCTCGCCGCCGCCACGCCGAGAATGATGAACGCGATTCCAAATGACAGATTCTGTGTGATGATACCCCTGGTTCTGCGGGACAGTCGAACAAGGAAAGGCAGCCGCCGCAGATCATTGCTCATAAGAGCGATAGACGCGGAGTTGATGGCAACATCGCTGCCGGCAGCACCCATAGCGATGCCCAGGTCCCCGGCCGCCAAAGCCGGTGCATCGTTGATACCGTCCCCTACGACCGCAACCGTATGGCCGTCTCTCTTGACCTGCTCCACGATGTCGAGCTTGTCTGTGGGCAAACATTGGGCCTTGACATCCGTACAGCCCAGCTCCGCCGCAACACGGTTGGCGACCTCGTGCCTGTCACCGGTGAGCATGGTCATTCGTTTCACACCGATGCTGAGCAGCTCATCGACCGCCCGGCGCGCTTCAGGACGTGTCTTGTCCTGAAGTCCTATCCAGCCGATGCACGTGCCGTCTCTGGCAACGTAAAGGGTGCTGAAGCCCTGCTCCTCGTGCAGACCCGGATCGGGGACATTGGCAACCTCCACCTTGTTTTCCTTCAGAAAGGTGTCTCTCCCCACGATGATTTGTGCCGAATCCACCCGCGCCGTCACTCCCTTGCCCGGTGCTTCCCGAAATTCGTCCACCTGGGGCAAGGACAAATTTGCTTCCTTGGCCACGTCCAGCAAAGCCCGCGCGGCCGGGTGCTTGCTCATCTGCTCCGCAGAAGCCGCGGCGCTTAACAGCTCCGCAGGCTCGACGTTTTTCGCCGGAGTCAATTTTGTCACGTACAGTCTGCCCGTGGTCACGGTCCCCGTCTTGTCAAAGATCAGAGCGGTCATCTTGCCGGCAATCTCCAGGTCGGCAACATTCTTAATCAAGATGCCGAGCCGGGCCGAAGCCGAAATCGCAGCCACCATCGCAGTCGGTGTGGCCAAAATCAACGCGCAAGGGCACGAGATCACCAGTATGGTGATGGCCCTGTTGATATCGTTCGTGAAAAACAAAACGATGGCGGCGATCATCAGGATTGTGGGCACGTACCACTTCACGTAGCGGTCGATGATTCGCATGATCGGAATCTTGGTTTGTTCGGCCTGCATGATTAGCGACTGAACTTTGCCCAACGTAGTGTCCCGTCCGGCCTTGGTTACGTTGATATCCAGAACGCCGGTGAGGTTGTTTGTCCCGGCAAAGACCTGCATCCCCGGCACTTTGTCAACCGGCAACGATTCGCCGGTTATGGTCGCTTCGTTGACGGAGCTGAGTCCCTTGATCACCTCCCCGTCTGCAGGCACGTTGTCGCCGGGACGAACCCGAATATGGTCGCCGGGCCGCAGACTGCTGACTTTGACCTCCCGTTCGTTGCCTTGTTCATCGACAGCCATGGCCTTTGTCGGCGTGAGCTTGATGAGCTCTTCGATGGAGGCCCGCGCACCCAGGGCCGTGCGGGTCTCGACCAGCTCACTTAAGAGCATGAAAAAAGCCACGACTCCCGCGGTGACGTAGTTTTGCGTGGCGAAGGCGGCAACGATAGCCAACGCCACCAACTCGTCCATGTGGGCCTCTTTCTTTATCAGGCTCTTTACGGCGTGAAAAACGATGGGCGCGCCCAGTAGCACAGCGCCGAGCATCGCCAGGAACTCGGTGTTAAAGTCGGCTCGGCCATAGATAACTCTGGCGATGCCACTGTTGATAAGCAGCATTCCCCCGGCCAACGTCCCCAGCAGAGCGATGCTCACACGGACTTGCTTTCCATGTGTGTGCTCGGCGGCAATGTCCTCTTTGAAATGTAAGTGCTCGTGGGCCATGTTTCTATTCTTCTCTTTTCTCTGTAAGGCTGAGTGCTGTTCTGAGCACCAAGTTTCTATGTCACTTCTTTGTCTTAGACTTTGGCTTTAGCGTTGGGTCTCTGTTGATTTGCACTCTTATCTGGTTATTCTTGGTCCCTTCGGCAGCTTGGATAGTCATCGTTTCATCTACGTTGTTGAAGATGCGCTCTATGGCGTCTCGATAGATCTCTTCTATCACGATTTCGGGCCGCTTTCGGTATTCAGCTAAAATCGCATGCAGATAATCTGCATTCGCTCGCGCCCTTTCAACGACCTCGGTGCGATAGGCCCGGGCCTGGGCCAATTCATACTGCACCGCGCCGCCGGCCCGGGGCCACAGCTTCTCTTTCTGCTCTTCGCTGTACGTCGGATCGCGAAGGGCTGCATAGAGCTGCCTGGCAACCTGGCCGCCCGCCGCGTTGAGCGTCTCCTCGGCGTAAGTTTCGGCCTCACTTATCGCGGTCTGTTTGTCCTGACTTGCTTTGATGGAGGCCTGGAAGGCCTCGTTGACCTGTCGCGGCCACGTCTTTTCGGTCAACTGCACGGAAACAACTCTCATGCCGCTTTCGACCTGGTCCAGCTTGGTCTGCAACAACTTGCGCACATGATCTGTCAGCCCCGCGATGCGCTCGAAGATAACTTCATCGATGGTATAGTTCACCATCGCAGTGACGACGGCGTCTGCAAACATATTCTCCAGAAGCGGGGTGACATTCTGCGGGATCGCGTCGGCGTAGTTTTTCCCGGCCTCTATGGTCTCCAGGTCCAAAAAAACGTTCGTGAAAAACTCCTCCGGTTCGTCGATCTTGTACGTGAGCTGCCACTTCGTGTGGACGATATTGTAGTCACTGCCGCCAAAGCCCATCGCTTGGTCTTCGCGTTTCTCGCTGCGCGTGATGCAGTAGCCGTCCTTGACCGGATCCAGCGTCGGCGGAACGCGCGTTTGTTTCTGGGTCTCACCGAGCAGTTCTCGGCGGGACTGGAAATACCAAAACGAATTGATGGGCAGGTTCACTTTCTTGCCTACCGGTATCCGAACCAGCTCATCGATCGGATAAGGGAACACCCAATGCAGACCGGGCCCCAGGATTCTCTGCTCACCCAGCCCGCGAATCCTTCCGAAACGCAAAACCAGCGCTTGCTCATCGGGTTCGATGCTTCGGAAGCCCGAGGCCAGGAACACAACAACCAACACCACCATGATGACCTTCAGGATGGCAAAGCTTACCCGCAGGGCCTCGGCCAGCGACTTGCCTGCCGCATCGAGATCTTTGCCCCTGTTCGGCACGGATGCTCCAGGCTGCAAGTCCCGATTTGTATTGTTATTGCGCTCTTTTGCCATATCAACAACAGCTTCGTCTAAAAAGACTATTTGTTCGCTTCAGTCGGCTTGTTTGGCTCTGTCGGCTCGAAATCAGGGATGTTCTTCAGCAGGTTGAAAGGCTCCGCCTCGGCCGGTATCACGATCGTGGCCCTTTCTTTCAATATCGCCGCCAAGGCCTCGAGATTCCGCAGGAAGATTGCCAGCTTTGGCTCTGCTTCGAGCTTTTCATAGTATTTCGCGGCCTGTGCGTCACCCTCACCACGTATAGCCTTTGCCCGACTTTTCGCTGCAGCCAGAAGCTCTGTTTTTATCCCGTCGGCCTCATCCATGATCCTCTTTTTCTGGGCCTCTCCCTCTGAAATTGTCGCTTTGGTCCTGCGCGTTCTCTCGGCCTGCATTCGGTCGAAGACGTTCTTGCTGACGTCTTCGCTTACCTTGAGCTGCTTGATGCCGAGCGTTTTGATCTCAATGCCGTAGTTCTCCCGGACCGGCTGCTTGATTTCATCGAGCATGTTCCGCTCGATTTCGGCGAACTTTATCTGCTTGGGGTCACTGTTTACGAACTCGCCGAAGCTGTACTGACCGACGATTCTGTTCTGCGTGTCACTGATTTGGCTGTACAATTTGCTTTTGGCTTCCTGGACGGTCCCGACCGCGTTAAAGAACTGCAGCGGCTCGGCGATTCTCCATACAACGTACGTGTTGACAATAATCGGAATGGCTCCCTCCGTCGTCGTCTCGCCGAGGTCCGCTTCGTAAACCCTCATGCGGGAGTCGAATTTGTACACACGCTGAATCGGAGCGGGCCATTTGAAATACCAGCCAGGCTCAGTGATTTGGCGTGTGGGCTTGCCGAAGGTCGTGACCAAAGCGGATTCTATCTCTCTGACCTGGAACGAGATAAGATACAATGCCATCACGACGACGATTAACGCAACAAAGATGGTGATACCTACACTTTTCATTGTCTGCTATTCTCCTCTAAGCCCACTATGTCATACATGTCCGGCGTCAGTTTTTCCTGTAAATCTATGATGAATATTTCCGTGTCGTTCGGCTCAGGAACCACGATGAATTTTCGGATATCGGCCAATCCCTCTTGCAGAGCCATCAATCGCTCCTCGCGTTTGTAGATTTCCGGAGCGGCCCTGTACGCTTTGACCTGGCTGGCAAAACGGTCACTCGTTGCCTTGGCCAGCGTCGCCTTTTCAAAAGCGTAACTTTGCGCCTGTCTGAGAGTCGCGAAGATGTCTCCCTTGGCTTGCGAAAAGGCCGCATCTAAATCCGTCCCCAGCTTCTCCACATCTTGCGGCCTGTCTTGCCTCTCGGCCTGCTGGTATTCTGCCGCGAGGTCATAGAGCTCCTGCGCTTCTTGCACAGAGCCGACGAGGACGCCCAGACTCTCGTTTCGTTCAGCTTCGCCCTGCAGGATCAAGGCCTGTTTCTTCTGTACGGCACCGACGACTTCCTGATAATCCGTCGCGACCTCCGGCGGTGGATGAATACCTTGCAGGCCCAGAAATACGATCTCAACACCTATGCCGCTGGCATCTGCCGCAGCTTGGATGTTTTTCGTCAGAACCTGTTTCGCCTCATTCCTGCCCGCGCCCAGCAGGCTGCGCTGCAGGTCCGCTTCGCTGTCGACCTCGATTCTCGCGCTGGCGGCGAATTTCGTCAGTTCCCGATAGCAGATGGACTCGAGCAGCTTCTCCGGCTCATCATGATTGTATATGAAAGAGTACAGGTCCTTTATCCTGTATTGTACGGGCACGGCGGCCATCACCAGGCTGACCGGGACCGCTTCGGCCGATGAGCCGGCCTCCACCTGCTCACTGGCTACGAGCAGTTGGTACTCTTTCTCGTAGTGCGTCTTGCCCCAGAGCAAAGGTCCGTAGCCCACCCGGTCCGCCTCTTTCCTGACTGCAGGGACAAAGCCGACGCTAATCTCCGAGACCGTCTTGGTGTTCCGTTTATGCGCGATGTCGATCGGCCAGGGCCACTTGAACGACAAGCCGGGTCCCACATGCCTGACCTGGCCGTCTCCGTACAAAGGATTCCCGAAATGCTCTATGATCGCTTCTTCATTCGGACCAACCACGATAATACAACTGAATAAATACAGTGTGACCGCGGCAAACAGGACCAAAGGAATGATTGCTTTTTCCAGAAGTTTGTAGAACCAGGTTTGAGAGACTTTGAATCCGAACTGATAGTCGATGGCGCCGGCTGCGGTGCGGAATATCTCGCCCGGCTCGTTGATCAAGCCCAAGAGCCGGCTGTCAAAGGCCGCTCTGGGATACTGCCCTTTCAATCTGGGCCGGTATATATCCAGAACAACATTTAGAGCCGTTTCCAGTCCAAGGATCAATAGCAGAACCGGGATGATCCAGCCGATGATTTTCAACACGACGAAGATGTCGAACTGTACCAGCGCCAAGCCGATAGCCAGTGCAAAGCACAACAGAGCGACGCCCAGCATGTGACTTCCGCCGGCGCGAAGGGGCTTCCACTTGAGCTGGGCCGACATTCCCGTGGCGTAGCGGGAAATCAGGAAACTGACAAATGCGATGGCCACCATCACCACCGCGCAAAGCAGCGGCTGTTTGAATTCCGTCTCTGCCGCAGCGCGGACAGCCCTGAACAAATACAGGCCCAGCCCTATCTGGTACGCGGCTATCAAGGCGGCGAAAATCGGAATGAACCATCTCTCCAGAATACCGAGCCTGCGCTGCGCAACGGCGAACAAGGTGGCCTGCTCGCCCTCAGCCTCAAACATTCTGGGAGCCTGCTGGTCTTTCTCCAACTGACTCATGTCGAGCTTTTCTTGCTCGGCCAGCGCGCGTTGGTGGAACTGAATGGTCAAAACCAGCCAAATCAGGCCGGCCGAAAGCATCAGCCAGCCCACGGCCCAGATGGGGAAGAACCCGCTCCAGCGTCCGATGAGGAAGGAGATGCCGAAGAAGATAATGCTTAGAATCAGCGACCCCAGGGCCAGGTATTCAGCGCGTTTGGAAGACAGTGTCATTTCTTATCCCGGTTGTCGACCTCGAACAAAAGCTCACCAAATATAGTATTGCCTTACGGCCTTGTAAACTATTTACACAAATGTCCCCGCGCAGTATACATATAGACAGTGCTGTATCGTTGCAAGAACGTATATGGGAAAACACGCTCGAAAACAAGACCCCAAAGAAGCTGGGGGGCAAAATATGGTGCCATCATCCGGCCTTGAGTGATGCAAAAATTATATATCATAGCTAAGAATACGTTCACAGAGACAATTAGG
>Ga0180434_10001998_pt1 | contig 28141 bp, 24 predicted proteins | sample SS_ome_7_FD_132453 | JGI IMG/M metagenome (GOLD analysis project Ga0180434, IMG submission 132453) | Hypersaline lake sediment archaeal communities from the Salton Sea, California, USA - SS_1_D_2 metaG | ecosystem: Environmental > Aquatic > Non-marine Saline and Alkaline > Hypersaline >... | reverse complement strand
GTGTGTTGCCAACATGCGGAACATCAAGCTTGTTATCGAATATGACGGTACCAATTATCATGGCTGGCAATCACAGCGTAACCCGCTCACGATCCAGGGGATTCTCGAACAAGCCATATCAAAGGTCACCCAAGAACCCATCACACTCTACGGTTCTGGACGTACTGACGCTGGCGTACATGCACAGGGCCAAGTGGCAAACTTCCACACACAAACCAACATTCCCGCCGCCAACCTGGTCCACGCCATAAATTCACACTTGCCACCTGACATTGCTATCAAGACCGCAACAGACGTGACGGACAGTTTTCATGCTCGCTACTCAGCCAAATCGAAAGTGTACCGTTATACCGTACTCAACGATGACACAGCTTCACCAATGGAAAGGCTCTATTCCTGGCACATCAGGCAGCACTTGGACCTTCAGGCAATACGTCAAGCCGCTTCGCATTTGATCGGGACACACGATTTCGCTGCCTTTCAGACAAAAGCCGACCGATCAAAAGACAGCACAAGAACTGTCTATTGTTTGCGCGTTCGAAGGAAGGGTCACAAGATCTATTTGGACATCGAAGCAAGTGGCTTTCTGTATAATATGGTCAGAGCTATCGTCGGCACCCTTGTGCTTGTAGGCAAAGGCTTCGCAAAGCCGGCAACTGTTCGACGCACGCTCAAGTCGCGCAAACGCTCAGAAGCCGGACCAACTGCTCCCCCTCAAGGACTCTGTCTTCAGCGTGTAAAGTATCGAAGTCCTTCTCTCAAGAGGAGCACGTAAGAAAGAGGGTTCCCCACCGAATTGGTGTCCTCAAGTCTCTCGCAACACCTTCGACGCAATCGTGACTAGACAGCATTGGATCCCGTACGACTTTAATCTGACAATGAAGACGACACTCGACACCTCAGGCATACACACCTCTGATGCGACCAGGCTGAGCAGCCGTTTCTCGATGCATATCTATCATAATCGTCAAATCAGCGCTCTGCAGGCTCACACGCTAAGTCTTGCTTCACCCATTATTTGCAGCGCAACGACGCACATCATAGTCTTACTCATGTTCGCTCGATTTGTCTCAGTGTGTACACCACATCCTCACTTCATCCGTAGATTTGACTTGACACGAGGGCCACTATATAATGAGTATTTGCTAGTGTGATTGTAGGCGCTGCGCTATTTGTGCGGTGTTCGCAATTGCTTACATGATCGAACCTTAATTGCAGAGGATAGCTCTCTTGCAGATTACAATCTCAGGTCACCACGTGAGCGTAAATGAGTCTATGCGGTCACGAGCTTATGAGGCCAGTCAGAAGCTGTTCAGATTCTTTGATGGAATAACGAACATTGCCGTCAAAATGGAGGTCGATTCGTCACAGTGTATAGCTGAGTTCACTGTGCTTGCTCGCCAGAGTGTTACGTTAACTTCTAAGGCCAAGGCGAGAGACATGCGCAAGGCTCTGGACGAGGCGACGGAGAAGATTGAGCGTCAACTGACAAAGCGCAAGGAGAAGCTTCACGATCACCGCGGTCACGGCGCCAAACGTCCCTCCACTTCCGACCAGGAATAGCTCGACTCAAGAGTTCAGGACTTCCCTATTCATGCGCGTCGAAAAAGTCGTCGTGTTGCACAATGAAACTGGTTTGCACGCCCGACCGGCAATGCTTCTGGCACAGTCAGCAGCTAGCTTCAAGTCGAGAGTCACAATCGCCAAAGGCGAGAAACGTGTTGATGCAAAGAGCATTATCTCTCTGCTCACACTCGGAGCCGCTGGAGGGACTGAACTCACGATCACTGCAGAAGGTGCTGACGCGGAGACAGCTATGCAGACGATCGCCAACATGATCACTGGTGATTTTGAATCTGACGATTGCCCAGACAAGAAGAAGATGCCAGACGGTCATTGATGTCGTTCTGCCGAAAGGACGTTCTCTCGTGGAAGTAAAGAGAGGTATCCCGGTATCACACGGTATCGCAATCGCCGAGGCCTTTGTCCTCGATAGCGAGGAAGCAGTAATTCCACGCCGCCAGATCAGGCCAGAAGAGACGGACCATGAAGTCCAACGGGTTCATGACGCTTGTGCTCAGGCCATCAAAGATACGCTCGAGGCCAAAAGTGTCGCTGCTAGGACAATTGACGAGGAATTTCTTGCGATTTTCGACTCTCACGTCACCATGCTGCAAGACAAGAGCCTTCGCGAAGACATCACTCGTATTATCGAAAACGAACAAGCAACAGCTGAATGGGCTGTGCAGCAGGTAATGCACAGGTTCATCAAGCTCTGGTCCACGAACGAGTTCCTCGCAGACCGCGTTGGTGACCTCTTTGATCTGCAAAAGAAGCTTCTCCGCAGTCTTCTTGGAAAGAAGCGTCAGGGTCTCAATGCACCGGCAGCTCGTTTCGTCCTGATCGCTCACAACCTGACTCCATCACAGACCGTTCACCTTGACCGCTCTAAGGTCATTGGATTCGCCACCGATACTGGTGGGCGCACATCTCACACGGCTCTGCTTGCCCGCGCTCTTGGAATTCCCGCTGTCGTTGGCGCAGGCGACATAACTGCAGAAGTCAATATAGGCGATACGGTCATCGTCGACGGAACTAGCGGCGTTATTGTCTGCCGCCCAGATACTGACACACTTACAAGCTACGAGACACGCGTACGTAACATGCGAGTCCGACAAGCTAAGCTCTCACTCGAACTGAAGGATGTCCCCCCAGAGACCCAAGACGGCTACCGCGTGGAACTCTTCGCCAACATAGAGTTCCCGGAGGAGATACCGGCGGCCATCGAGCACGGAGCTGAGGGTGTCGGTCTCTACCGAACCGAATACCTATACGTTCAGAAGGGGCACATGCCCACAGAGGCAGAGCATTTCCAGGAGTACAAGAAGGCTGCCGAGCTCTTGGCACCTCGACCTCTTACTATTCGCACATTGGACATGGGGGGCGACAAGCTTCTGGAGGAGACAGGCGGAACAAGAGAGAGCAACCCGTCCCTCGGCTGTCGTTCGATTCGTTTCTGTTTTGAACGAGAGGATATATTCCGCACACAACTGCGTGCGATTATGAGAGCAAGTGCGTTCGGGAACGTTCGAGTACTTTTTCCCATGATCTCCAATGCAGCCGAATTGCGCAAGGCTCACTCCATACTGAATGAAGTAATGGATACGCTCAAAAACGAACGCATTTCATTCGATCCAAATGTACGCGTAGGCATAATGGTTGAAGTACCAAGTGCTGCTTGGATTGCCGATATTCTGGCAAAGGATACGGACTTTTTCAGTTTGGGAACTAACGACTTAGTACAATATTCCATGGCGGTGGACCGTGGCAACGAACGCGTTGCAAACCTATATCAACCGGCCCATCCAGCTATCCTCCGACTCCTGCAGCATGTTATTGATACAGGACGGCGCACGCGTGTGCGCGTCGGCATGTGCGGAGAAATGTCTGGTGAGTTGTCATATACCATCTTACTCCTAGGTCTCGGACTGAAGGAGTTTTCGGTCTCCCCAGCCGTTCTGCCGGAGGTGAAAGAGATTATTCGCCAGGTAACGATGAGCGATGCACGAACCATCGCCAGGCAAGCACTTGCATTTGAGCAGGTAGAGGACACAATCAAATTCCTGAGCGAGAAGACAAGAGAGATTCTGCCCGACTTTGCCTAACCGAGTCTGGTAGCACTGTAAATCGGTACCGTTATCGTGTCTCTATGAGAAAGTCTGATAGCCTTCGCTTCCTTTCTCACCACGATATGATGCGGACGTGTGAGCGTGTACTACGTCGAACCGGTTTGCCACTGAGCATGTCTGAAGGTTTTAACCCTCACCCACGCTATTCCCTGCTCTGGCCAACGTCTGTAGGAATGACTTCTGCCAAAGACTATATGGAATTTGAACTGAAAGAGGCAATCCCGACAGAACTCGTCCTCCAGAGGTTAACCTGTACATCACCACCCGGACTCTGTCCACTCAAAGCCGACCTTTTGCAAACACTGAAACCGACACCCGTCGAGTCAGTGGAATACGTCCTCGTCCCTCCTGTCAATACGAAAATAGACACCTCACGCTTAGAGGAAATACTGAGCCGAGACGAGTGGCTCGTATTGAGACAGAAGAAATCGGCCAGAAAAAAGTGTTCGGTTTCTAGGACTATCAATATACGTGACTACGTCTTGTCTCTGCTGGCAGAATTAGATCGCATTTATGTTCATATCAAAATTACCAGTCAAGGCACGGCACGGCCTTTCGAAATCATTCAGATATTCGGATTCACGGAACAGGAAGTTAAGCTATGGAAAGTAATCAGAAAAGAAGTTCATTTAGCGACGGTATCATAGACCACGTACCAACCAAACCAAAGGAGCGGGATCGCTCAAACCAGATCGCCAGTCAAGATTCGATGGAAGCCCAACAACGCCCCCCGTCCCCTTCCGACATCGACAAGCAGAAAGCTCCCCAGGACGTGGACAACGCTCAGCACCCTTTGCGAGACGAACCCGCAAAACCAGCATCTTCTCGTCCACAGAAACGCGGTCCACGCACAAGTAAGAAATCCGCTGCAAAGACTCAAGGCACCGACGGCAAAGACAATACGTCAAGACAAAAGAAGCCTGGCCGCCGTGCGTCTTCTGATAGCGCCTCGAGAAAAAGGACACACAAATCAACAAAGCAAGAACGCTCCAGGAGTCGCAAGGCCCCTGCCCATCCAGCAAAGCAAATGTTGATAAACGTAATTGAACCAGAAGAAGGGCGTATCGCGATTCTGGAAAACGGTACTCTCGAAGAACTCTACGTTGAACGCAGTTCGAGTGATCGCACCGTAGGCAACATATACAAGGGTAAAGTCACGAACGTAGAGCCAGGAATTCAAGCAGCCTTCATTGATATTGGTCTAAGCAGAAACGGTTTCCTGCACATTTCCGATGTCGTCTCTGACGAAAATGACGAACATACTGACGACAGTAAAGCGTCTGACCAACAGGAGACTCCTGCAGGCAAGCGCCGTAGAAGGCCCAAGCATCCTATCCAGCGACTGCTTCGCAGGGGAGACGAGATTCTGGTGCAAATCACCCGCGCCGGCATCGGGACCAAAGGCCCAAGCCTCACAATGCACATCAGTCTACCTGGCCGCTATCTTGTCCTTGTTCCACAAGACCGTCACTTTGGCGTATCACGAAAGATTCTTGATGACAAGCAACGTGACAGACTCAGAAACATCCTGGATGGGCTTGCCAAGAAGTGTCCGTACGGAATCATTGCACGCACCGCTGGCTCGGGTGCTTCCAAAAGAGAGCTTGCCCGTGACCTCACCTATCTCACGAGACTCTGGAAAGACATCGAGAAACGTTCGCTAAAATCCTCGCCCCCTGCAGTTCTCTATACAGAAAGCGACCTCGTGATCCGCTGCCTGCGAGATGTGCTTACCTCCGACACTGATCAAATAGTCATCGACTCCGAAGAGGAATCCAAGAAGGTTCGGGATTTCCTCCGACGATTTTCTCGCGCATCACAGGAGCGCCTTAAGGTCTACAAAGGACACACTCCGCTCTTCCATAAGTACGGCCTGGAGCCCAAAATAAATCAAATTCATCAAGCCAAGCTGGCTCTCAGCCAAGGTGGTTCGATCGTCATCCAACAGACTGAGGCAATGGTTGCAATCGACGTCAATTCCGGTCGCTTCGTAGAGGAACATGATCCGGAAGAAACGGCATTCAAGACTAATCTGGAAGCCGCTCCTGAAATCGCCCGGCAACTTCGCCTTCGGGATCTCGGCGGCGTTATCGTGATCGACTTCATTGACATGTACCAAGAACATCACAAGCGCGAAATCGAGCGGACCCTTAGCCAGGCGATGAAGCGAGATCGAGCCCGAGCCACGATACTTCGAATGTCGCGCTTTTGCCTAGTCGAAATGACACGACAGCGCGTGCGAACGAGTCTCGAACGCACCTCGTACGAGACGTGTACAACGTGCAACGGACGGGGTATCGTAAAAAGCTCAGAAAGCGTCGGAATCGCAGCAATCCGCCAGATACGCCTCGCTCTCAATCGGCCTAAGGTCAATCAAGTCGAAGCTCACGTACATCCAGATGTCGCCTGGTATCTCCAGAACAAGAGACGGCAGGATCTGTCACAACTTGAAATGGAGACACAGCATACCATAGTCATCCATGCAGACTATACCAAGGGACTCGAGACGTCCGAAGTTGTGTGCTACCTTGACGACGGGAAGAAAATGCGGTTATAATATTTATTTGCAATAAGACCTCGGATTTGAGGTGCAGTTGGTTACGATACGACGGAGAATTCCAATGCCATATGCTGTGATTGAACAGGGCGGAAAGCAATATAGAGTCCAAGAAGGCGACATCATCAAAGTCGACCTGGTGGACGCGGAACCTGGCACGGAGCTTCAGTTTGAACGCGTCCTTGCATATCATGACGGGTCGACACTCAAGATCGGAACTCCGGTTCTTGACGATGTAGGAGTTGCCGGCACGATCACGGCTGAGACCAAAGGTCCCAAGGTCGTGGCGTACAAATTCAAGAGACGCAAGACCTACCGCCGCACAGTAGGGCATAGACAGAAATTACTCAATGTAAAGATTACGAAACTGGGCTGATAGCCCCGGAGGTTCTGTAAGATGGCGCATAAGAAAGGACAGGGTTCCTCTCGCAACGGTCGCGACTCAAATGCTCAGCACCGAGGTGTCAAGGCATATGCGGGAGAGTCCGTCAAACCAGGAAGTATCATCATACGACAGTGCGGCACAAAGTTTAAACCCGGAACAAACGTCGGTCTTGGCCGCGACTACACACTCTTCGCAAAGGCAGCAGGCAAGGTTGAGTTCGGCTCTGGCCGCAGAGTCAACGTAATTGCAGCCGAATAGACATCACATCACTCATGTTCATTGATGAAGCCGTCATACACGTCAAGGGCGGTAAAGGTGGCAACGGCTGTTTGAGTTTTCGCCGTGAGAAGTACGTTGCGCGTGGCGGCCCTGACGGCGGCGACGGTGGAACTGGTGGGAATGTCGTCTTCGTTGCTGACCACTCAGTCCAAACACTCCTCGATTTTCAGTATCGTTCCCACTACTCAGGTGGCAACGGAGGTCACGGCTCCGGCAAGAACATGACTGGGCGTGACGGTGAAACTGTTCGAGTTCACGTACCATGCGGGACGATACTCTCCGACCTAAAGACCAGTATCGTACTGGCAGACCTGACTGAGTCAGGAGCGGAGTTTGTCGCGGTTCGCGGTGGAAGGGGCGGACGAGGCAACAAGTCCTTTGCCACTGCTACAAACCGCGTGCCCCGTGAATGTACTCCTGGCCAAGAAGGTGAACAGCTTGATCTGAAGCTTCAACTGAAGCTGATCGCCGATATCGGCTTGGTAGGTTTTCCGAATGCCGGAAAATCCACTCTACTCTCGGTGATCTCAGCAGCCCGTCCCAAGATAGCCAACTACCCATTCACAACTCTTGAACCCTATCTGGGGATTGTCGAACTGCCGGGCGAGCGAAGATTTGTAATAGCCGATATACCCGGCCTTATCGAGGGAGCACACCAGGGAACAGGTCTTGGGGATCGCTTTCTTAGACATATTGAGCGCACCCGCGTCCTGCTCTATGTGCTGGACGGCTCTGCTCAAGACGGCAAGGACCCTGTTGATGCGCAACGTATTTTGGAGAACGAATTAAGCGCGTACAGCCCTGAGCTTACCGACCGTCCCTTTGCCGTTGCTGTCAACAAGATGGACCTGCCAGACGCTGAACACGGGCTGCGGTCAGTTCAGAATGAAATCAAGGCTCCCGTGTTCGCCATTTCTGGTCTCCGTCGAGAAGGGCTACGTCACCTCCTCGAGGGTCTGTGGAAGATGCTACCGTCAAACCAAACGCGAGAAGAATAGCACACATATGGACATTCCGACTATCTCTGCACAACATATAGACATCTACTACTTTCAGAAAGGCCCCTTGATCAATCCTTCACTTAGGCCCCAAACTTGAAGCTGCACCCACAGCATGGTATAAAATTAAGAATTCATGCATAACGTTGAAACCGAGGAGTTGCGTATGCCATTTGACTGCATAGTGCTTGTGAAACAGGTGCCGGACACCAAGAGGATTACCGGCAAAGCGATGAAAGAAGACGGCACAGTCAATCGCTCTGCCTTGCCCGCCATATTCAATCCGGAAGATCTGAACGCATTGGAAATGGCCCTAAGCATCCGAGATAGCTACGGCGGGCGGGTCACCGTGCTCACAATGGGCCCACCTCCTGCCGCCCAAGTGTTGCGTGAAGCCCTCTATCGCGGAGCCGACGAGGTCGCGCTTGTTACAGACAGAGCCTTCGCTGTGGCAGATACTTTTGCCACGTCCTATACGCTGGCCAAAGCAATCGATAAGTGCGGACACTATGACATTATCTTGTGCGGACGGCAAGCAATCGACGGCGACACGGCCCAAGTGGGGCCGCAAGTCGCTGGTCGTTTGAATATACCTCAGATCACATACGTTGAAAGCCTCGAACTTTCCCCGACAGCCATCACGGTTTGTCGTGAGATCGAAGGCGGCGATGAGAAAGTCAAATGCCCTCTTCCGGCCCTGATCACAGTGGTTGATTCAGCAAACGATCCCAGGCCTCCGCGAGTCAAGCGACTGATGCAGTTCAAGAAGGCCAAGACACCTACAGAGATCGGACGGTCAATGGGCATGATGACACCCAATGATTGGTCAGAGAACGCAGAGTGGCAACAGGCTGTCAAAAGCGCCGATGCCAGAGGGCTTCTCATCCCAGAATGGGGAGCATCTCAGATCGATGCCGATGTCACACAATGTGGATTCACTGGTTCACCTACACGTGTAGTTAATGTCGACAGTGTCACACTGACGGCTACTGAACACAAAACAGTCGACCCAACTGAAGCGGGTCTTCGTTCGTTACTGGCTGAATTGGCAACGAAACATACTCTCGACTGATATCAGTATCCGCAATTGTATTTCAAGTTACTTGTCTTCACACCCAAGAGGGATCGCATAATGGCAGACGCTTCTGAAGTTTGGGTTTACGCCGAACAACACAACGGAAAACTACACGATGTCAGCCTCGAGCTTGTCTCCCGCGGACGTGGTCTTGCAGATGATCTCGGAACACAATTGTCAGCTGTTCTGCTGGGCTCAGATGTCACCCCATTGGCACAAAGGCTTATCGCTCAAGGCTGCCAAAAGGTATACGTTGCCAATGACTCCGCTCTGCAAACGTACACAACGCTCCCATACACTCGCACCATCGTTTCGCTCGCGGAGAAACATAAGCCACAGATTATCCTGTTTGGCGCTTCACACCTTGGTCGTGACCTCGCGCCCAGGGTCGCGTCTCAACTGAAGACTGGCCTCACGGCAGACTGCACAGACCTCAGGATCGGCTCGTATGTCGATCCCAAAACGAAGGAGGAGAAACACAACCTCCTCCAACAGATCCGCCCGGCATTCGGCGGAAACATCATTGCCACCATCGTTTCGCCCAATCACCGGCCACAGATGGCGACCGTTCGTGAAGGCGTTATGAAACTGTCAGAGCCTGACTCGACCCGCAAAGGCGAAATCATTTCCGTTCCTGTCGATTTGGACGGTACAGACATGATTCTGGAGATTATCGAGCAACACACCACGCCAAAGACAGTGGACCTCAAGGGAGCCAGAATCATCGTAGCTGGTGGATTCGGTGTCGGAAGCAAAGACACGTTTGAGCTGGTCCGTCAGCTGGCTGGGACGCTGGGGGGAGAGGTTGGTGCCTCGCGCGCGGCCGTCGATGCTGGTTTCATATCCCGTGATCACCAAGTGGGACAAACAGGAACAACGGTACGGCCGAAGCTCTACATCGCCTGCGGAATATCCGGAGCAATCCAGCATCAAGCTGGTATGGCAGAGTCCGGAACAATCGTTGCCATAAACAGCGACCCTCAGGCTCCGATCTTCAGCGTCGCGCATTACGGCATCGTAGGCGACCTCAACGAGGTCATACCCACGCTTATCAAAGCCTACAAGAGCAAGTAGGAGGACTTCCGTGCCCAATTTCTTTGAAGACAACCAGGACATCAGATTCCATTTGGAACATCTAGATCTGCGCGAAATCGTAAATCTCCGAGAAGACAACTTCGAGCAACATGACACTTACCCCTATGCTCCAGAAAACTACGAAGACGCCATCGATAACTACAGTAAGACTCTCGAAGTCACAGGTGACATCGCCGGCAACTTCATTGATCCACGTGCAACGGATGTCGATGAGATTGGAGCTAGTATCGAAGATGGAATCGTTTCCTATCCTCCTCCCATGAAGGAGTGTATGGATCGCCTGGCAGCGGCCGACTTGATGGGGCTGACGCTTCCCCGTGCCTACGACGGACTCAACATGCCTACCATTGTCTACACAATGGCGATTGAGATAGTCTCTCGCGCTGACGCTGCTCTGATGACCGTCTTCGGCCTCCAGGACATCGCCGAGACTATCAACGATTTTGGAAGTGACGAACAAAAGCAGCAGTATTTGCCGCTCTTTTCCTCCGGTCAAGTCACAGGGGCAATGGTACTGACAGAACCGGACGCAGGATCCGATCTACAAGCCGTTCGTTTAACTGCCACAGAAGCAGAGGACGGCACGTGGCGTCTAAACGGTGTCAAGCGCTTCATAACCAATGGATGTGCTGACGTGCTCCTCGTTCTTGCTCGATCAGAAGAGGGTAGCGTGGACGGTCGTGGTCTTAGCATGTTCATTGCGGAGAAAGGCCCCGCCGTCCACATTCGACGAATCGAGGACAAACTAGGCATCCACGGGTCGCCGACCTGTGAGATGCAATTTAAGAATACTGTTGCATATCTTGTTGGCAAACGGCGTCGTGGTCTGACACGTTACGTTATGTCATTGATGAACGGTGCTCGACTTGGGATTGCAGCTCAGGCTTTGGGCATTGCAGAAGCAGCATATCGCGAAGCTCTGCTCTATGCCCGCGACCGCGTCCAATTCGGGAAACCGATTCTTGACTTCCCAGCCGTCTACGAGATGATCGCGGATATGCGTATGGCCATCGAAGCTGGCAGGGCTCTCACGTATGATACGGCAACCGTTGTTGACATGGAAAAGGAGTTGGCCAGTCAACTCGCCGAAATGAATCGAGGTGACGACACCTACCGCGAAATAGCCCTACGCCAGAAGCAATTTGCCAACGAGGCAAAAGCTCTTACGCCAATGTGCAAGTACTACGACACCGAATTGGCCAATCGGGTAGCAAGCGATGCGATCCAGGTGCACGGCGGATGTGGGTACATGCGAGACTTCAAAGTTGAACGCTACTTCAGAGATGCTCGTATTACGAATATCTATGAAGGAACAACGCAACTTCAAGTCGTCGCGGCGATAGGCGGCGTAATGTCGGGAGCCCTGAGCAAGCGGCTTGAGGACGCCAAAGGCCAAACCTATGATGGTGACCTTGCCATATTGGCGGAAAAGGCTTCTGACGCACTCGACAATCTCAATAAGGCCGTTACGTTCATGAAAGAACAGGATGAAGAGTATCGAGACTATTACGCACGAAAACTCGTGGACATGGCAATCGACATTCACATTGCATATCTGTTCCTTCGTGATGCCAAACATTCCGACAACAAGAAGCTCATGGCCAAGAGGTTCATTCTGGGCATGATGCCGCGTTCCGAGATGAATCTGCTTTACGTGACCAGCGGTGATACGACAACAATGGAGAACCGCGACTCACTGATATAGGGCATACTGTATCCAGCAGTGAGCGTGCCAGCAGGCTCAAAAGAGCACTTGCAACAGACCATCAATATGAGTAACGGGGAAGCCTTTGACTCGAAGGGTTTCCCCAGCTTCTTCTTGTCTTGTCGAAGGATTTGATTATGCGCAGACGATTTCGCGAACACCACACGCGACACTTCACAGATTTGACAGGAATCTGGGATTTTGCTTTCCTTGGCAATATCGAACCTGATGAGGTAGATGTCACCACAATCCGGTTCGACGAGCAGATGTCCGTCCCAGGTTGTTTCGACGCCACACCCAGATATGCCGGCAAGAGAGGTCTCGTAGCATATCGCACCGACATCACGCTGACTGACAAAACCCGCCATCGTCTCTTCATTGATGGCCTTCATCACTGGGGCCGCGTATTCCTCAACGGAAAACATCTCTGCGATCATTCAAACGGGTTCACGAGGTTCTCAGCTGACATTGCCGGCCATCAACCAGGTAAAGCTGCGCTGGTCATTCTTGTAGACAATCGATTCAACTACGATCGCTCCCCCCTGCACCTCGACTACTACGACTGGTACCACTTCGGCGGTATATCCCGAGGCGTCGAACTCCACAGGCTGGGGGAGATTTGGATCGACGCGTTGACCGTGACTACTAAAGACATAGCTTCCCGCCAAGTCACTATCCGTATCCAGTATGCTTCCGACAAGATAATCGGAGAACATGCTTTTCGGATTGTATGTGACAATAATGAGATCGTCAGCGAAACGCTAAAATCTAATGAGACTTCCGGCGAAATCGAAAGAACATGCGAGCTGCAGGATGCAGAGCTCTGGTCCCCTAACGAGCCCAATCTCCACATGCTTCGCGTCCAACTTGCTGATGACGACATGTGTGCACGAATAGGAATCCGACAGGTTCGAACTGAGGGGCAAGACATTCTGATCAACAACGTTCCCATCCGATTAATGGGCTTCTGCCGCCACGAAGCGCATCCACAATTCGGTCACACACAACCCGAACAACTCCTGATCAGTGATGTCCAGCAATTGAAGGATATCGGCTGCAATTTCGTACGGGGCAGCCATTATCCCCAAGACCCTATGTTCCTCGACCTATGCGACGAAGCCGGCATTTGCGTCTGGTGTGAATCCAACGCGTGGGGAAACGTCTCAGAACAAATCACCGACTCCCATTTCATCGACGCTCAGTTAACTGATATCAGAGAGATGATTTCTGCTTCAATCAACCATCCATCAGTTATGATGTGGGGTGTTCTCAATGAAGGGGAAAGCAAGACTCTCGAATGTAAACCGGCATACGACAAGCTGCTCAAGCTAATTCGCGAACTCGACCCAACACGTCCCGTTACATATGCCAGCATGTATCCTTTCGATGATGTCTGCTTCGATCTCGCCAATATCATTTCCATAAACTGCTATCCCGGTTGGTATTTCGACAGTATCGAAGAGATTCCACAGTACCTTGACAAGGTTGTATCCCATCTTGACTCTGTCGGACAAGGCGAGAAACCACTTATCATCTCCGAAATCGGCGCTGGTGCCGTTCCCGGTTGGAGCGACTGGAACGAAGCGCGTTGGACAGAACAGTATCAGGCCAGATTGCTTGAGGTCACAATCCGCCATATTCTGTTGGACAACAACCGTATCAACGGACTGAGCATATGGCAGTTTTGCGACCTACGAACATCCGAGACAGCTAGAAGAGCGCTGGGGCGACCTCGCGGCTTCAATAACAAGGGCGTCGTCGATGAGTATCGACGGCCAAAGCTGGCATACGATGTTGTGAAGAGACTATTCCGTCAAGCAAGGACGGATTCACACTGAAAGGCCCCCGTCCCTGATGAAAACAGTTGTGCAAGTCGTCGGCAATCACGAGACAGTTCGCTTTGCTGCAACGGAGTTTTCGCGATACATGCGACGGGCAACTGGTAAGCCAATGTGGTCAGCTCGAGCTACGAGTCCCCGCTCTGTCACTTTCACAATCGGTATCTGCGAAGACGTCGGGGTTCCCCGACCTCAGAGCGTCACGCCAGATGACGACTGGATTTGCATTGAGCCAAGGGACCGAGGTTATGTCCTGACCGGCAGCAATCCGCGTAGCGTTCTTTATGCGGTTTATCGGTACTTGCGCGAACTTGGATTTCGTTGGATCCGCCCCGGACGTCGAGGCGAAATTATTCCACGATTGATGAGAGCCACAAAACGTGGTATCAGCGTAGACGAACGTCCCTCATATCGCTACAGAACGGTTTGTATCGAAGGTTCCCCATCGTATGAGCACGTTAGGGACATGATAGACTGGCAGACAAAACACGGAATGAATGGTTATTTCCTTCAATTCGACTATGGCCATTTCTTCTGGAGAAGCTGGTATGAACACAGAACCAATTCCTACTGGAAATCAGAGCGTTGCGACCTGCGAAGGTCAAAGGAAATAGCTGCCAAGGTCGAACGCGAGATCAAGAAGCGCGGTCTCCGCTTTGAACGTGTTGGACATGGTTGGACATGCGCCGCTATTGGAGTCCCAGGTGAAGGATGGGTGAAGCATGACAAGCCTCTCGCCCCTGGAAAACGCAAATTGCTCGCCAAGGTCAAGGGCAAGCGCGAGCTTTTCGGCGGCATAGCTGCAAACACGAATCTCTGCTATTCCAATCCCGATGCACGCAAAGCGTTGACCGACAGCATCGTGGATTACGCTAAAGCTCATCCAAAGGTGGATGTCCTTCACTTCTGGCTCGCGGATGGCCTCAACAACAGTTGCGAATGTGACGACTGCAAGAAAGGTAGGCCTGCTGACTTCTACGTCAGAATGCTCAATGAGCTTGACGAAATGCTCTCGTCTGCCAGGTTGAGCACGAAAATCGTATTTCTCATCTATTTGGACCTTCTTTGGCCTCCAAAGCGGGAACGTATCAAGAATCCAGATCGGTTTCTGTTGATGTTCGCCCCCATTACGCGATCTTATCTCGAACCATTTGCAGCCTCTCAAGTTACTCAAGTCAGAATGAAACCCTATGAACGAAACAATCTCAGATTCCCAACTGGGGCGATAGAAAACTTGGCTCACCTCCAGGGATGGCAGAAGATTTTTGAGGGTGATGGGTTCGATTTCGACTATCATAATATCTGGGCTTGCTACTACGATCCAAATCAAGTCACCGTCGCAAAGGTTCTGCACAAAGATATCCAAGGGCTCAAGTCTCTCGGACTGGCAGGGTTAAATAGCTGTCAGAATCAGCGCTGCTTTTTTCCGCATTCTCTCATAATGGACGTAATGGCAAGAACATTGTGGAACCGAAGGGCCACGTTCAAGGAGATCGCGGAAGCTTCATTCGCAGATTCTTTTGGAAACGATGCTCAGGTAGTATTCACCTTCTTCAAGAAGATGTCCGAGCTGTGGAAACCCCTCTTCAAACCCGCACTTGCCCCTAACCGAGATAAGAATGACCTCGAGAAAGGACAGAGAAATCTGCCGAAAATGGAAACACTCGTCAAGTCACTGAGGTCGACGGTTCAAAGCAATCTCGGCAATACTTCCGGCGCCGTCAAGTGGTCGTGGCGCTATCTTAAGGAATACATCGATCTTCTCGATCTACTTTTGCCAGCCTTTGACGCTTATCTCCATCGCAGTCCAGACTGTCGTCAGAAGTTTGAAGCAGCATTTGATCACTTGTGGCGCAAGGAACAGCTGCTACATCCAGTACTTGACGTATCGACCTTCACGATTGTCTTGAACTGGCGGATACAGGAGCTGGAAGGGACAATCAGCAAGGAGAGACTCACCCTTTTGGGGTGAGAGAAACGTCGCCCAACGTTTTTCTCACGGGACTCGCAGAGTAGTTTCCTATCTTTCCTTTTCCTCTGGCTGCCCGGGAACGAAGCGCGGATCGGATCTGACGCTCTCGAGTTTGTCGATGTGCACGTTGTCAACACGCTGAAGGTTGCCATACAGGAAGTTGACGTAGTGGCTCCGATGCACCCATTGGCTGGCGGCTTCGCGGTCTTTCGAACTCAAGAGAGGTTTGACATTCTTCCAGTTATTACCATTGCTCGCGACCATTCCATCGCAAATCAGCCCCAAGGTTTCTGACTCTCGGATGTTCGCAGTCTTCAACTGAAATGAAACCGCTTCCTCACTCCAAGTGTAGCTGCACACGCTCAATGAAGAATGAGATAGATTCTGCCAATCGAACTCTTGTCCGTCCAACGGATCCACTGGACAGACAAATAGCGCCGGATTCGGGTCCTGCATTGACCGATACAGGCATTCGAATGGTGACATATTTCCCGGCCCTACTCCGCCTCCATACGGTAGATACTTCTCGTCGATTGCATATTGTGTTAGAGCCATCCCGATCTGCCTGAGATTATTCCGACATTTGACGTCCTCAGCCCACTCCCTTCCCTTAAGAAGAACAGGTGTCAAGACGCCAGCCAGAACGACTATCACAAGGATAACCACGATCAGCTCCACCAATGTGAAACCGTACGTCATCAGCCGAGATAAACGACGTTTGTGGTTGGATCCCATTATGCTTACCCTCCGAAACCAGAGCAGTTCTGATCGTCTTAGAAAATTGAAAACCCTACATCAATGAAACGGATTATAACTCTCGTGCTTCACAACTGTCAAAGACTAGTTCGAGACGGTGGTACTATAGCGGCAAAACACATACAAACCAGGAGTGATGCGATCATTGAAGAAATCATAAGGAGACGCTCCTTCCGGCCAGCGGCTGGTCAATCCAGAAGGAGCGTCAATCTCACTTACACATGGTCTTGAAACAGACACTCAGTCACTATCATTCTTCTTTGCCAGAGCCTGATAACCCAAGTGCTGAGACAGGCAATCAAGCAACACTATGGCCGTATAGGCTTCGGCAACAGGCCATACACGAGGAACAATAGTCGGATCACGTCGTGTAACTGCAGCTAGCTGAGCACTCTCTTTTGTCACCTTGTCAACTGTTTCCTGTGGTTTGGCAACGGTTGGCGTACCTTTAACCGTCAACCGAGCAACAACCGGTTGACCGGTTGTCAGTCCTCCGGTAATACCGCCAGCGTGGTTGGAGCGGAACTTGACTTCACCATTCTCTGCGTACATCTGATCGTTGAACTCGGATCCGGTCATGTCTTTCGCTGCATAGCCGTCACCTATCTCTACAGCCTTTACGGCACCGATTCCGACCATTCTGCCGAGTTCTGCATCGAGCTTCCGGAAACATGGCTCACCCAAACCTGCAGGCACACCGGTCGCAACAACTTCGACCACGCCACCGCTGGAATCACCGTTCTCAGTGATCTCTATGATCTTCTGGAACATCTTGTCCGCTGTTTCCAAGTGAGGGCAATTCAACTTCGAATGAACACCATACTCCTTGCGAATCGCATCATCATCGATATCTTTCAATTTCTTAGTGATTTCGGGCACTTGCTTCTCGAACTCAGCCAGGACCGCCATCTTCTCAAGGAATCTCATGCCTGGCTTGATCTTTCCAGAGCCGAAAATAGCCTGGTATATCGCATCGTTCTTACGTCTCATTTCCTTGTATGCTTCAACTCTTGGACGGACTTCTTCGATAGGCAAGTCCGGCATCCTAATCCCGGCTGCTTCTTTAACGAACGAAATGACTTCAATACCATGTTGCTTAAGTACACGTTTCGCTACTGCACCTGCAGCTACTATGGTAGATGTGTACCTTCCACTGAAGAAGCCCGCGCCAATAGCATCGTCCCACATACCGTATTTCTGATAGGAAGCGTATGAAGCATGGCCGGGTCTTGGTGTTCGGTTCGTGGTCCGGTACTGTTCAATATGCTCAAAATGGCGATCAAGATTGGGAATCAGAACAACAAAACCAGTACCATTGGTGTAGCCTTCATTCTCGACACCGATCATGGTATTGGCCACATTCACACCGCTGTAGATGATCGGAATATCGGGCTCACGGCGCGGAGAAGTCAGCTCTCCTTGCCCCGGCTTTCTCAGAAGCAACTCCCGATAGATTTCCTCTTCATTGATGCACAAACCCGGAGGAACACCCTGCAAATGAATCGTAAGTCCTTCTTGGTATGATCCCCCAGCAACCGTCACCTTGAACATCGTGCCAATATTCAAACCAAGCATTTCCGCACCTCTTTTCAAGTCTACTACTTGCCGCACGTCTCGCACCGGCACCTATGGTCATGCTCCCGTTCCGCCACGGGATCTAATTTCTATTCTACAGGCTCCATACTTGCGCCCAAGCCTCTCATGCAATCCACAAAACCTGGGAATGTAACTGCAGCCACCTCGAAACCATTGATCCTCGTATCACCCGGAATGGAGCAGCCAGCAACTGCCAAAGCCATCACTACACGGTGATCATCGTGACCGTCAACCTCGGTTGCTTTGAGGTCGCTCTGCTCTATCACAAGCCCGTCTTCCAGTTCACGAATCTTCGCCCCGAGTCGCTCCAATTCCTCCCGCATGACTGCAATTCTATCGGTCTCCTTGATCCGAGCCTGCGGCACGTTGATCAACGTAGTCGTACCTCTGGCAAAACATCCCAGTACTGCCATCATTGGAAGCGCATCGGGCGTCGCGTTCAGGTCGAGTTCACAACCTGTCAAATCGCCAGCCCTTACGCGGACTTGGCTCGAGTTTATCTCAATATTTGCACCCATTGCACGGAGGTAGTCCAGAACAGCCTTGTCTCCCTGAGTGTCGTCAAGGTCAAGTCCCTTTACGACAACATCATTTTCCCCCAATGCTCCGGCACACAGGAAAAAGGTTGCGGAAGAAAAGTCCGCGGCAATCTTCTTCCTGAACGGCTTGTAGCTTTGTCCACCTCGAATATGAAACTCCGAGTATCCGTTATGCTCCAGTTTGATATTCTGATGAGATAGCCAATCAAGAGTAATTCCCACATACGGGCGCTCATTCAGAACTGGTACATGAATAGTGCTGTCGCCGTCCGCAAGCGGCGCATTGATCAAGAGACTTGTAAGATATTGACTCGTCTTACACTCGATCGAAGTCTCACCGCCACTCAAGCGTCCCTTCACAACAATGGGAGCCATTCCATTGCCGCGGGTCGACGTTGCCTGAGCGCCTAGATCGGAAAGAGCCTCAAGGAGCGGTCCCGCAGGACGCCCACGAATTTGCTCGTCCCCGGTGAACACCGCCATCCCGTCTCTGAGCAGCGCTGCCGAGCCAAGAGCGACGCGCAGGGTAGAGCCCGAATTGCCCACGTCAATAACATCATCAGGTGCCTTAAGCTCTCCGCTAGTCCCCTGGACCGTCCAAACGTCATCCCCAACGTCAATCATTGCCCCAAGAGCAGCATAAGTCTTGACCGCTGCCTGTGTGTCGTTCGAGTTGAGAGGTGCTTCGATAATGCTCTCACCCTCCGCCAAGCTCGCAATCGCCAGAGCGCGAATCGTATGCGACTTGGAGCCGGGGACGGTTACCTTCCCGCACAGTCTGGATGAATTACACGTGATTTTCATAGCCAATTAGTATATCATGTGTTTTTTTATACTTCAAAGGTTATAGAATCATTGTGCGTAGGTTCAGTGAGCCACTATGTTTGTGGCCGTAACATTAAGGAGACACGAATAGTGCTTAGCCAATACGAGGCTATCTGTTATGAACTTCTTCGACCAGGTCAGGTCAAGGTTTTGCGTGATCAATGTCCCATTGCATATATTCCAGCCGGTTCACTCGAATGGCACTCATTTCATAATCCACTGGGAACAGACGCATTGAAGGCTCATGCAGTTTGCTGTGAGGCTGCTCTGAAACACGGTGGTGTTGTGCTTCCTCCTATTTATAGAGGACTCACACTCTACAATGGATCCGGAAACGGAATAGGCTGGGGACCAGAAGGCTGGGAGGGTTTTACGCTAGGATTCAACACTCCGGATATGTTTGATGCTCTGACCCTCGGAACAGCCAGGGCTCTTGTCTCCAGCGAATGGAAGGTGCTCGTGGCCGTTTCTGGTCACGACGAAGGCGACTACCCGCAACGCACTGCCCTTCAAAGGGCAATTGACGAAGCTACTCGCGGCAAGAACGCAACAGGCTTTGCACTTATAGAAGGTGAGTTGCACACTCCCAACCAAGAGATACCGTTTGGCATGGATCACGGAGCCGCTTGGGAGACGTCCTGCATGATGTACACATATCCCGACAAGGTGGATCTCAATGCGTTGCGCAGCCGCCAGCTCTCTTCTGATGAATATTTCGAACAGTCCGGCCCAGAAGGCATGGGCGGTAAGAATCCTCTGAAACACGCGTCCGCTGATCTGGGACGAAAGATCATCGAAAAGATGGGTGATCTCATCGGGGCAAAGGCAAAAGCTGCTCTAAGAGAGCTAAATGACACTTTCACCAAGTGAGCCTCTCAGAGACGCCCATGCCTATCATTAGAACTGCTCAGTAATTTGAAATCCTACACAAAAACAGTTAGTCTACTGTCGCAGCAATCGTCACGATATGAGGCTTGGCTTTTGAATAGTTCAAGGAGAACTTACTATGGCAGTGATCAATTTTGGTGGAATTAAGGAAGAGGTTGTCACGCGAAAAGAGTTTTCGCTCGCCAAGGCCCGCAAGATACTGAAGAACGAGACTATTGCCGTAATAGGATATGGCGTTCAAGGCCCAGCTCAGTCTCTCAACATGAAGGACAACGGCTTCAATGTTATCATCGGTCAGTCAAAGAAGTTCAAGAAAGACTGGGACCGTGCCAAAGCCGACGGCTGGAAGCCTGGCAAGACACTGTTTGATATCGAGGAAGCCGTTCAACGCGCCACTGTTGTGCAGATTCTGGTCTCCGATGCTGCCCAAAGAACGATCTGGCCGTTGGTCAAGAAGAATCTGAACCCGGGTGATGCACTTTACTTCTCTCACGGTTTTTCTATCGTGTATCGCGACCAGACAAAAGTCATCCCACCGGATGATATTGATGTCATACTTGTTGCTCCCAAGGGTTCCGGCACCTCGGTGCGCCGCAATTTCCTCTCAGGTGCTGGCATTAATTCCAGTTTTGCCGTCTTCCAAGACGCCACAGGTCGCGCGTGGGAACGTTGCGTTGCTGTGGGCATCGCCATTGGTTCTGGCTATCTCTTCCCAACAACCTTTGAGCATGAAGTGACAAGCGACCTCGTAGGAGAGCGCGGCATTCTTATGGGTGCGCTGGCCGGTGTGATGGAAGCGCAGTACGATGTTCTCCGTAAGAACGGTCACACGCCTAGCGAGGCGTTCAACGAAACCGTGGAAGAGCTGACTCAAAGCCTCATTCGCCTCGTTGACGAAAACGGAATGGACTGGATGTACTCCAACTGTTCGGCAACAGCTCAGCGCGGAGCACTTGACTGGAAACCCAAGTTCAAAAAGGCTGCGCTCCCCGTTTTCAAGGACCTCTACAAACGCGTCAAGACAGGGGCCGAATGCAAGCGTGTCCTAACTGTGTGCGGAAAGAAGGACTACAAGGAACGCCTGACGAAGGAACTTAACACAATCGGCAACTCCGAGATGTGGATGGCAGGCAAAGCCGTGCGCAGTCTTAGGCCAAAAGAGAAAGCAAAGAAGATCACAAAGTCTACTAAAGGTATTGGCGGCAGGAAGTCAAACTGAGACTCTGCATTTGCACAAGTCGAATCACAACAGGGGCGGCATTTTTGTCGTCCCTGTTCTCATATCGTACTGCAGCGCTGCTATCCTCTTGACACACTAATCCTCGGTCACGTGGGCATGGTCATTGATGTGTTCGCTGCAATATACACGTCCCCCGCCACATTTAGAGCAGACTCGGAACTCCATTCGCGGGTCCATTGTGTCTGTGACCCCACACAAAGCACATGTATGAAACGAAGACTTTCGAAACATGCTGGATTTCGACTCGATCTCAATTCGACGGCGAACACCAGCAACTCTCCCAACAATGTTCCTCCCAAAGAACAGAACGAAATTGCTGATTGAAGCCAAAGCACAAATACGCACTGGCCACGTACCCAAGACGAGTGCCAGGGCATAGCCAATCCACGAGATAATTGCCAAATACTTGACCTTCACCGGTAAGAGAAAAAACAGTCGGAGTTCGAAGTCAGGGTAGAGTCCTGCAAAGGCAAAGAAGACAGTCGCCCCTAGAAAAACGTTCGTAGCAGGAACACTGAGAATGAAGCATGCTGTAACGGTGGCAATGTACCCGACTAAGATGTACATGTTAAACTTGAAATCTCCCCACTCCGTTTCCAATGCACTGCCCATCAAGTAGAAAACATATAGCGCGAAAAAAAGAATGAGAGGATGAGACGTAGGCGGCAGGAATAGAAAGGTGACCAGTCGCCATGCTTCACCTTCGATCACAAGCTTGGGATGCAGAAGAAGCCGGTCGATCATTTCCGGCTTCAACAATCCCAATCCAAAACACACGACTTGACCCACAACCAACAAAAGAGTTAGACGTGGAATGGCAAGAGATCCAAGCGATCTTTCCAACTTGTCAATAGATTTCATGCAACTCCTCGTCGCCTTCCGGCATCACCGTCTTCTCTTCACCTTCTTCAACAGTTCGTTGCCCTTGCTCACCATGCCGTCCACAATCAATCTACAAGCCTTGCGACCAAGCTCTTTGCTCGCAGTTGTACGCGGGTCATCGCCAAGGACCCCGATGAGCTTTTCCTCCGGATCACGTCCTCGAAATACTGTCATATCCACACACTCCGGGCGAAGATACATAAGGTACGAGGTTTCCCACATTGCAGCATGGTCTCCCCCTACCTTTGCACTCGGCTTTCCTCCAGGACCAAATCTGTACTCGATCCCAGCGTAGGCTTGACAGTCTGCGTTTCTCTCATTGAACTCATCAATGGTGGGAGCTATCCATTCTTCAATAGGATAATGACCCGTAACGATGACTATTGCCTTGAAACCTAACGACCGTAGCTGCATCAATGTGTGCGTGATGAGCTTTTTGTACATCGTCATCTGTTCTTCGCCAGTCGTACCCAACGCTCCCTGCTTAAAGCTGGATGCGGGCAGCTTCATCTTCCGGCGAATCTTGCCGTCCTTGTCGTGGTACGTTTCCATGATATTGACGTCACGCGGCTCTCCGTACCACAAGACAGGACAAGCTATCCCACCGCCCTTGTGAGCCGCCAGTTGGCAGAGCTTTTCTGCCTTCAAAGCATCATTGCCAAGAGCAAGATGCTCACCGTGCCACTCCAGACCACCAAGAGGCAGATAAGCAACAGCATGTTTGGTGCGGCGCTCAACGACCTCATGAGGCAGCATTTCCTCATACTTGACGTTTCTCATTGTAGGCTCCCTCCTATGTCGTGAAAGACTAACAGCGACCAAGTATAGTCTTGTGCAGAGATGCTGGCAAACGTAGGTCTACAGCATGAGGTCGAGTCGACACAAGGATTTCGTACTGACAAGGCCTTTCCTCGGCAGCGGAAAGATTCATTGTGCGCGAAAGCACATCGCAACTGCTCGCCTCGTAGCGCCGGGGATGCGATGGCGACGCCAGGAGCAATCCATAATGCCACACTCTGGGCACTCGCCCTCTCCGGCTGTCTCTATGACTTCATCGTCCACCGACCTTTCGCAAAGGCAGCATAGAGATGTCCAACATTTTCACGATGCACCCAGTCAGGGGGCAACTTGACGGTTCGTGTAGTTAACGTACAATCGCAGGCACGTGGCCGCTAATTACGTTCCGTAAGGAGAGCAATATGCCTTCGCTATTCGATCCAGGGAGAATTGGCTCTCTCGAACTCAAGAACCGTCTCGTTCGTTCCGCTACTGGAGCGGGGATGTCCCTGCCAGACGGATCGATGACGCCGGAGCTTGTCGAGATCTACCGCCAGCTTGCTGATGGAGGCGTCGGCCTGATCATCACGGGCCACGCGTGTGTGGCTCCCAATGGTAAGGCCAGTGCCGGAATGATGGGTTTGTGGAAGGACGGCCTTGTCCCCGGTCTGTCCAAAATGGTCGACGTTGTTCATGACCACGGGTCACAGGTCGCAGCGCAAATAAATCATGCAGGCAGACAAACCACACCGGAGACCACCGGCGAAACACCCGTAGCACCTTCTCCCATACCCCAGAAAGGGTCCGATATTGTCCCTCGGGCGCTCACGGAAGGAGAGATACGCGATCTCTTGCATGCCTATGCGCAAGCAGCTCGCAGAGCAAAGGAGGCGGGGTTTGACGGTGTACAGTTGCACTGCGCACACGGATATCTGATGAGTGAATTCATATCGCCTTACACAAATCACCGAACAGACGACTGGGGAGGCTCTCCCAAGAAGCGGCATCGGTTTGTGTTGGAAGCATACCGCAAGGTTCGCGAAGCCGTTGGATCGGACTATCCTGTCTTCATAAAACAGAATGGTGCTGATTTCATTGATGGCGGCCTTGAGCTTGAAGAGTCGGTGATGCTTGCCGAGGCACTCGATGCAGAAGGCATCGATGCTATCGAAGTCAGTTGCGGTATGACCGAGGTGGCAGCGAAGATTGCTCGCATAAACATTCGCACTCCGAAGAAGGAAGCATATCTGCTCCCGCTCGCCGAGGAGTTCCGGAAGCACTTAAGCTGTCCTATCATTCTCGTAGGCGGAATGCGAAGCCGAGCGACCATGCAGCGCATTCTGGACGGCGGCAAGGTTGATTTCATTTCAATCTGCCGTCCCTTGATTCGTGAACCTGATCTACCTAAGAAGTTGAAGAAAGGCCAGTCAGCAGCTACGTGCGCCTCATGCAATGCCTGCTTCACTCACCGCCCGGGACCTCTCCGATGTATGTATGAGGAGCGTTTTGGTAAGCCGCCGCGAGAGTGGAAGGGATGAACAGTCATCAATGGCAGCAATCTCGATTCACGCGTGACGCCATCTCCATCAGAACATGAGTATCGGTATCACCAGTACGCACAAATCCCTGCCTCTCGTAGAATGCCACAGCCCGCGGGTTGACCTTCAGCACACGAAGGCGTACTGGCAAGCCCAATCCGTTCCCTTCCTTCGCGATGAGCGCTATGCATTTGCTGCCGACGCCCTTGCCCTGGTGTTCTGGCAGGATGAATAGCTGATTCACTCTTAAGCAGTCAGGCTGCACGGCCACCGCCATAATCCCGATGTCCGCACCGTCCAGCGTGATGACCCGGAAGTCTTGCACCGCGAATCGTTGCTCATGAAGCTGTCGTTGTTCGTCTTCATCCCAGCCCCAGACCTTCTCCACATACTCTCTGAATGCGGTCTTCTTTGCGCAGTAGGCAAACTCGCTATCGTTCATTCTCGCATTTCTCAACGTGAGTCTATCCATGCGATCAGAGCATTCATTCAGTAGTATTCGTGGTCAATGCTTTGAGGCTCAGTTCACCGTTGAACTCTAATGAAGAATCGATTTTCTGGTTCAATTCTTCTTCATCAAGTGCAAAGAGTGGGCTGATTTCGATCCTGCCAATCACATTGCCTTCAGTATCGGTGGGAATGTCTACGCCAGCATTACTCAGCCATCTTCCAAACTGGTTGATCATCAGTTGCTGTGCGCTCGCGGGAGAATCCTGCCCTTTAGCATTCTTGACTGGTGCAAACTCGTCTTCACGGTTCGTTTGAAAAGTGATTGGATTATGTGCCATGGGCAGTGCATCAAAAATGAACATCTCAAACTTGACAGCATTTGGTTCGGTAGGCTCAATATGGCAACCCCTGTCATCAATGCAGGGAACTTTCTTCTTTGAGAAGTGAAGAGGAAGACGAATGCCTTCTTCATTTATCTTTCTGATGAAGTCAACAGCAATCATGTGGATAGCAATACTGCCGGCCCCAAATTTTAGCGCTCCACCCTCGTCAGTGGCGTACATGTGGTCCTCGGGCAGATCAATATACTCGACGACTGATAGCTTGCCGTCAACACGACATACAACCCCCAAAGGTTCCTCTGCATTCCGCTTCTGCAGCACCTTGCTCGACATATCGGATTTGCCACTCGCGTGGAGTCCTATGAAAACACGGTCTCCAATATTGACGAGAGGATTATCAACCTGAAAGTATGAGAGTTGCTCGATACCGCGTCTCTGCATGTCTTCCAAAGCCCCCGATTCTTTCAGTGCGTATATTGTACCGCCGTGACCGTTGGGAGCAGTAAACAACCGATCCTTTGACTCAAGCACGAGCTTGCCTTCAAAGCTAATCGCCGGCAGGTTGTTCTGAGCAAAGAAGACAACATCGTCTTCAGGTAAATTCCAGAAATCATTCTCGCGAAAGAATTCAACAGTGGTTTGATGTGTGGCATCACTGGTCATGATGTACCACGGAATCGGTACCCCATATCGTTGACGAAGTGCCATGACCTTTTCGGCGTGAATCTCAAACAGCGTCTTACCAGTTACAGGCCCCAGCGGGTACATTCCCTTCGGGCCGGGAAAGCCCAAACGAGTGCCCTGCCCTCCCGCAACAAGTATCATACCGACCTTACCCGAACGCAGCAGTTCTTCACCAACTCGGGCCGCATCACGTGCCTCCTCCTCGGAGGGTCTCACGATCGAGGCTGGTTCGAGGTTCCTCGACTTTGACGTCCCGACTTCCTGGTAAGAGGCAATCGCGTTGTCGATTACTTTCCAATCGAAACCGCGAAGCTGATTGAGAAAAAGCTCTTTCTGTTTTGGAGCAATCTCACCCAGCCATTGAAAGATATGCCCTTGGCCTGCTTGCACGCACGCCTTGACTACAGGATCGGTGCTCAATGGATCAGGTCTTTCTGCATTCATTGCACCTGCTCACAAATCGGTGTGTGTTGATAGTGCAAGGACTGACCCAGTCGCTGGCAAGCTCCGCCATCAGAAACATTAGGCGCTTCTGCGCAGCTTGGGATTCTTCTCGTCGAAAAGATCGGCCTCGCCCGAGACAACTTCCGGGGTGATCACGAATTCCCTCTTGCTCTCACACGAGGGCAGTTCGAACATCACGTCAAGCATAACCTCTTCGAGAATGGAGCGCAGTCCACGTGCTCCACTGCCACGTTCCATAGCCTTTTTGGCAACAAGCTCCAGAGCGTCCTGAGTAAATGTCAGATTGGAGTCTTCGAATTCGAAAAACTTCTGGTATTGCTTCACAAGCGCATTGCGCGGCTCCAGCAGGACTCTCACCAAAGCCTCTTTTGAAAGCGGCTCCAAAGCGCATATGACCGGCAAACGTCCGACGAATTCCGGAATCACACCGTGATGAACGAGGTCGTCGGGTTCCACTTTGGAGAGCAACTCTCCGCGAGCCTCTTCATCAAGCCCTCCACCGCCTCCCTGCTCATATCCGATTACGCCTCGGCCAATGCGGCGCGAGATAATCTCTTCCATTCCGCTGAAAGTTCCGCCGCAGATGAAGAGGATATTCTCTGTATTGAGCTGTATGAAGCGTTGCTCAGGGTGTTTGCGCCCACCTTGCGGCGGTACATTGGCGATAGTGCCTTCCAACATCTTCAAGAGGGATTGCTGGACACCTTCACCTGAAACATCGCGGGTAATGGAAACGTTGCTATTGGTGCTGCTGACCTTGTCGATCTCATCGATGAAAATGATTCCCTGCTCAGCACGAGCAACATCAAAGTCAGTTGCCTGGAGAAGTTTGAGCAGCAGGTTTTCCACATCCTCGCCGACGTAACCTGCTTCGGTAAGGGTAGTGGCATCTCCGATCGCAAAGGGAACATCGAGAGTCTTGGCAAGTGTGCGGGCCAGGAGTGTCTTTCCGCAGCCGGTCGGCCCGATAAGGAGAACGTTACTTTTCTCCATTTCGACGTCGTCATTCTCTATATTTGCCCGAAGACGACGATAATGGTTGTAAACAGCGACTGCAAGAGTCTTCTTCGCTCGCTCCTGACCAATCACATACTGATCAAGCTCTGCCTTAATTTGTTGTGGATTTGGAAGCTCCTTGACAGAGGCTTCCTTTGGGGACTTGCGTGAGCGGGTTTCGCTGACTATTGCGTTGCACGTCTGAACACAGGCATTGCAAATAAACACGCCTCCGGCACCGCCAATGAGCTGTTCGACCTCACTCTTGGGGCGTCCGCAAAACGCGCAAAACTCGACGAGTTCTTCTGATCCAGGACCCTTATTCCCCATGCTACTCCTCTTTGTCCTGAGCGCTTTGGCCGATCACCTCGTCAACAAGGCCGTATTCCTTTGCTTCCTCGGCGGACATGTAGTAGTCTCGGTCTGTGTCGTTCTCAATCCGCTCTAGCGGTTGACCGGTATGATGGGCGAGGATCTTGTTTAGACGGTCACGAAGTTTGAGAGTCTCATCTGCGTAGATTTTGATGTCAGAAGCCTGTCCCTGCGTTCCCCCAGCAACCTGGTGAATCAG
>Ga0180434_10001995_pt1 | contig 28162 bp, 23 predicted proteins | sample SS_ome_7_FD_132453 | JGI IMG/M metagenome (GOLD analysis project Ga0180434, IMG submission 132453) | Hypersaline lake sediment archaeal communities from the Salton Sea, California, USA - SS_1_D_2 metaG | ecosystem: Environmental > Aquatic > Non-marine Saline and Alkaline > Hypersaline >... | reverse complement strand
GGATCCGCTGTGCCACTGTGCACGACCCGCACGTGGAGCGTGCCCTCCAACGGGCCGCCCCCGGTTCCGCCGTAGGGATCCGTCGGCAAGGCGACAGCGGGGGGCGCCACGGTGGCTGCTGCGACCAGGCCGGCGAGCGCGAGCCAGCCGGCGAACGCGATGCGCTGCATGGGAGACCTCCTTCAAGGCGTTGGCGCTCGACGCGCGGCCCCCGGCCGGGTGCGCCTGGTGCTCACCCGTCAACTATAGCATACTGAGGGTCCCTGTATGGAGCTGGGGAGAAGCTAGATAGGAGTGGCAGATGCGGAGATTGGCGCTCTCGCCGCGCGCGCGCCGCGTGCTGCGGGCCACCCTGTTCACCGGAACTGGGGCTCGGCGCTGGATGTCGGCCGGCCGCCGCAAGGCGGCGGTCTACTCTTTCGGTCTGATGCTCGCCGTGGTCGGCGCGATGATCGGCATCATGCTCAACCATGGGATTGGCGCCGTCCTCATCGGTCTGGTGCTGATCGTCTTTTTCGCCAGCTACATCGTGCACGAAGTCGCGATTGGTCTCGAACTGCTCGAGAAGCAAGACTATGCCGACGAGATGACCGCCGCGCAGCGGGTGCAAGAGCTCTTGCTCCCGAGTCAGCTGCCATGCCAGGCGGGCCTCTGTCTGGCCGGCGCGTCGACCCCGGCGCGAGATGTCGGCGGCGACTACTACGACGTCCTCGACCTGGGTGAGAAGCGCTATGCGCTCGTGGTGGCCGACGTCGCCGGGAAGGGAGTGCCTGCCGCGCTCCTGATGGCGACAGTCCGCACGCTCGTGCGCGACCGGGCGCGCCGGGGATTGGCGCCGGAGGAGTTGATCCGGGAGGTCAATCAAGCACTGCTTCAGGATACGTCTGCAACGCAATATGCGACAATCTTCTACGGAATTCTGGATCTCGATCGGCGAGAGCTCGCATACGTCAACGCCGGTCATGCGACGCCCTATCTCGTGACGCGCCGCGAGCCGGCGCTTCAGGCGCTGGACCGGGGCGGGCCCCCGGTGGGCTTGCTCGACGCGGTCACCTATGCGGTAGCCAGGGTGACGGTCGCGCCCGGCGATCGCATCGTCGTTTACACCGACGGATTGATCGACATCGATCCGGGCAACGATCGGTTTCTCGATGACCAAGAGCTCGAAGCGCTGCTCCTGCGGCTACGCGCGGTCACTCCGGCCGAGATGGTGAGCGCGTTGTGTGCGCAGGTGCGCCGCCTGCGCGGTGGGGGTGAGGGCGAGGACGATCTGACCTTGCTCGTCGCTGCGCTGGAGTGAAGGGCTGGCACCGCGCGGCGCGCCTGGGCGGCACGCCGCGCGGGCGGATGCGGCGTTTCCTAGTACTCGGTCTCGAGGATGCGCCCTTCGAGGGCCTCGCGCTCGAGGCGCCCGCTGGCGTAGTCCTGCAGGTCGCGTGCGCGGACCTTGAGCAGCAGCCGCGAAAGGTCGTGCTTGCGGAAGTAGCGATGATCGTCGTCGAGGAAGGCGACGATCGTGACCCACTCGTCGGCGGCCAGCTCCTCGAGGATGTCGGCGCCATCGATCAGCACGTCGCGCAGCTCCTGCTTGCCGCGATCGTAGCGGCGCTGCTCGCGTTCGCGGCGGTTTTCGCGCCACCGCTTGTAGGCCTCGTCGTCTTCGCGGTCCTGCTCGTCGTTGTCTTCATCCCCTTCGATGTAGATTTCTTCCTCATCGTCATCGCTGAAGATGACGACGCGCCCGCCGGTCAGCTTGCGCAGGAAGGAGAATCCCTTGTCACGGTCCTTCCACCCGCGGTTGTCGACCAGCGAGGTCTCGATCGCGAACATGACGCCGTAGCCTTCGATGTAGGCGCCATGGGTTGGGCCGCCCCAGCTCACGAGCCAGTTCGGGCTCTCCACGAGAACATCGCTGATGATCGTCTCCATGATTTCGATCTCACGCTGGAGGCGGCGTTCGGGAACACTCTCGTCGGCGGTGGCAATCCCCCCGACGAGCAGCGTCACGGCGATCAGCGCGGCCGCGCTGAGCACCGCCGGACGGCTGAACGGATACCCTCTGTGCAGCATGCTTACCCTCCCGGTTGTGGTATTGGCTTCGGCGGCCGCAAGGCGAGCCGCTTTCCGTGGCCCACTGCTATGGACGGGCGAGGGGCCCTTCGTGTTCGAAGGTTGTGTCCCGGTTGGCCGGAGAGCGGTTACGTGGCGGGGCTGGATCCCCCCTTGCCGCAACCCATCGACCCGCCTATACGTAGCAAAGAGGCAGCGCACGGCGGTCGCCCCCTGCCCCTGGCCGCCGGCTTCCCCAACACGACAGAGCCGACCCGAGGAGGCTGGGCCGTGAACCGCAATCGGTCGCAGGGCCGGCATGTGCCGCGCCGGACACTCATCGGCGGGGCCTTGATCACGAGCGCTCTGCTCGCCGTTGGCGTGGTTGCTCTCGGCGGTTTCATTCCAAACACGAGGTTCTCTTCGCAATATGCTTCAGGCCAATATCTTGAAGACGGGGGACACATAGGCGTCACCGCCGATTTCGAGCCGTGCGAGGCGCTCGTGGTCGGTGGGAGCGAGCTCGTCGTCCGCAACCCGGGTCTCCTGGCTGAGCTGGTTGAGAAGGTCGCGGGCAAGACTCCGATTCTCTGTCTGGTCAGCAATCCGCACCACATGCTGCGTCTGCAGGAGCGCCTGCAGCGGCGGGGCGTGACCCCGGGAGCGGTCGACTTCGCCCAGTTGCCCTACCAGAGCCGCTGGGTGCGCGATTTCGGTCCGCTCTTCGTGCGGCAGGCGGACGGCAGCCTCGGGATCGTCGATCCGCATTTCTCCCGGCCCGGACGCGAGCGCGAAGACCATCTGCCCCGGTACCTGGCGGGCTATTTCCGGCTGCCCCTGACCGAGATGCCGCTCGTTCTGGAGGGGGGGAATCTGCTGAGCAACGGCTGCGGCCTTTACATCAGCACGCACCGGGTCGCGGCGCGCAATCAGGGTGAAGGGCACAGCGTGCGCGCGATGCAGCAGCTGATGCGCGACTACTGCGAGGTTCAGCAATGGGTGGGCGTGAAGCCGTTGGTCGGCGAACCGACCGGTCACATCGACATCTTCGCCGCCTTCGTGGCCCCCGATCTGGCCGTCGTGGCAGCGCTCGACCCGGCGGCCGACGCCGAAAACGCCGCCCGCCTCGATGAGGCCGCCCGCCGTCTGGCCGGACTGGAGACCCCCGCCGGACCGCTGCGCGTCGCCCGGGTCCCGATGGGGGACTGCAGCGACGGCGTCTGGCGGACGTACACGAATGTGCTCTTCTGCAACGGCACATTGCTCGTGCCGCAATACGCGAGGGCCAGTGCCGCGACCGACCGGCGCGCGCTCGAGGTCTATCGCCACTTGCTCCCGACTTGGGATGTCGTCGGCATCGACTGCGAGGAGATCATTGCCGACGGCGGGTCGCTGCACTGCCTGGCGATCCAGGTGCCGCAGCTGCCACCCGGCGACCCGTTGCATTTGACCTGGTCGGCCTCGATTCCCCCGATCGCGTGGAAGCATGGAGCGCGGCGAGCAATGACTGTGCCGGCAGGCTAGCGCTGGTACGGCACACCTCGTTCCGGCGGCACGAGCACGATCTCGAACAGCAGCGACCAGTACTTCCCGGTCACGAAGAGCCGATCCGACGCCGTGTCGCAGGCAATCCCGTTGAGGACCCCCTTCGGGCTTTCGTAGTCACCGAGCTCCTTGAGTCCGGTGAGGTCGATCCAGGCGGTCACCGCGCCGGTCTGCGGATCGATGCGCGCGATACGTTGGGTTTCGTAGACGTTGGCGTAGACCTCGCCCTCGATGAACTCCAGTTCGTTGAGCTCGTAGACCGGCTCGCCGTCGGCGTGCACGCGAATCTCGCGCTCTATGGCGAAGGTCTCCGGATCGCGAAAGGCAAGGCGGTCGCTGCCGTCGCTCATGATCAAGAGCTCACCATCATGCGCCAGTCCCCAGCCTTGCCGGCTGTAGGAGAGCGTGTCGAGGGGGGCGAAAGTCTCCCGATCGTAGACGAAGAGCCGGCCTTCGCGCCATGTGAGCTGATAGATGCGATCGTGCAAGATCGTGATCCCTTCACCGAAGAAGCGGCCGGCGAGCGTGTGCCGGCGCAGGACTTCTCCCGTCTCGAGATCGACTTCGCGCAGCGTCGAGCCGCCGTTGTAGTGGCCGGTGCCTTCGTAGAGACGGCCGGCGTGGTAGACCAGGCCCTGCGTGAACGCGCGCGGGTCGTGTGGGAACGAATCGATCAACGTGTAGCCATAGACTGGAATCGTGGGGGCGGGGGGCGAAATGTCGAGCGACAAGCTGCCGCGGACCGTGTGGAGATCATCAGCGACATCGACGAAGAGCGTGCAGCGCTGGGCGGCGGCGGGAGCGATCCAGTGGGGCTGGGCCGTCTCGCCGCCGCCGGCGAACGTGCCGGCCGAGGCGTACCAGCGATAGGCAAGGGAGTCCCCATCGGCATCGCTCGCGACTACGGTCAGCGCAACCGTGTCTCGGGCGGCCGGATCAGGAGGGCTGGCGAAGAGCGCGCCGATTTCGGGCGGCGCGTTGCAAATGACCGGGTCGACGCTGCAGGCGGCGGCAAGCAGCAGGGACATGGCGCCCGTCAGGCGCAGCAGTGATCCTCGGCGGGGTCCCGGCGTTGACGAAGCCGACCACAACAGCTTCCGCATGCAGGGGAGATGACATTGCATGCGCGCAGTATAGCTCCTTGGGAGCCGTGGCGAATCCCGGATTCGCGCGGCCGGGTGGGAGAGCCGCTCGCGCCGGAAGGAAGAATCCTCTAGACTGCTGCCGATGTAGCTCATCAGGGGAGGACAAGGTCGTCCGCGAGGAGCATGAAATGAGATCGAGCTTCTGGCCGGTTCTGGGGATCGTTTTGGGGGCGTGGCTCGCTGCGGTTCCCGGTCGCGCAGCGGATGACCGTTGCGGCACGTTCTCGATCGTCGCCTGTGACACGACCACCGGCGAGGTCGGCGTGGCGGTGCAATCGCGGGTCTTCGGCGTCGGGCCGCGCGTAGCCTGGGTGCGAGGCGGGATCGGGGCAATCGCCACGCAAGCACAATCGAACGAGTCGTTTGGCCCGCGGGGGCTGGACCTCCTGGCCGCCGGTCTTTCTGCCGGCGAGACGCTCGAGTGGCTTGTGGCGCACGACACGCTGGCGGCGCGCCGCCAGCTCGGCGTCGTGGATGCGCGCGGGAGCGTGGCGCACTGGACGGGGCCTGAATGCCTTTTCTGGGCCGGCGACTCGAGCGGCGGGGGCTTCACGTGTCAGGGCAACATCCTCGTCGGTCCCGACGTCGTCGCGGCAATGGTCGGCGCGTTCGAGGGGGCCGCCGGGCGGGAGCTCGCCGACCGCCTGATCGCCGCGCTTGAGGCGGGGCAGGCCGCCGGCGGGGACAGCCGCGGACGGCAATCGGCGGCCGTGCTCGTGGGGCGCCCGCATCCGGAGTTTCCGGAATATGCGCACCGCTACGTCGACATCCGGGTCGACGACCATGCGACCCCAATTGCCGAGCTCAGGCGGCTCTACGATATGTACGCCGCACAGGGACTCGTGCAGGCCCACTCGCGCTTCGCGGACTACCTGGCACGCATCGGCGACGAGCCAGGGGCGCAACGGGAGCGCACGCGGATCGCCGATGTGCTTCGCCGCTTGCTGGCGCAGAATGTGGAGGAGGCCGGCACGCTCAATGCGCTCGCCTGGTATGCGGCGACCCACGACCTGTACTTGTCCGATGCCCTGATCGCGGCGCAACGGGCAGTCGCGCTCGAGCCCGAGAACAGCAACATCCTCGACACCTTGGCCGAAGTCCACTTCCGGCGCGGTGAGATCGGCCAAGCGATCGCCGTCGCCGAGCGCGCGCTGACCCTCTCTCCGGATGACCCGTACTTGCAGGGCCAGCTCGCGCGCTTTCGCGGGGCGCGATAGCGGTTGGCGCTCAACGGGCGTGGCTGCCGTTCTCGAGCCAGGCCTGTAGAGCAAGAAAGTCGGGCAGGTTGGTTACACCCTTCAGCGCCGCTGCGCCCCGGCCGCCGGCGAGCAGCGCAATCGACGACGGCAGAAGCCGGCGCAGGCGGGCTACGGTGCGATTCGTACGGCTGCCGGATGAGACGACGGAAATGCTGAGGGCAACTGCGGTCACCCTTGCCCGCTTGGCCGCCTGCGCGACTTCGGCGACTGGAATGTCGGTACCGAGCAGAACGACGCGGTAGCCGTGCGCTGCGAAGAGCAGGGCAGCCATCTGCAGCCCAAGGCCGTGCCGTTCGCCGCTGAGCGTTGCCAGGGCGACGCTCCGTGAGGTGGCACGATTCTCAAAGGGCAGGCGAATTGAGCGCAGCAGGTCGCTCAGCCGCTCTGATAGAAAATGCTCGTGGCGGATGTTCAGCTCGCCCGTCTCCCAGGCGTTCCCCACCGCGTGAATCAGCGGGACGATCCGTTCGGTCAGGAATTCAAGTGGCGTGCTCCGGGCCCAGTCGGTGAGCAAGGCGCGCGTCAGATGGTCGGCATCGAAGGCGCGAACGTAGTCAAGCAGCTGATCGCCGGAAACGGTTTCGGGACCGAAGCTCGAGATGCCTCCGGCGCCGGTTTCCGTTGTTGGTGCCGGCGTGAGTGAGCCGAGCATGGCGTCGAGCTGATCGTCCGAGGCCGGAACGACGTCCCCGGCGCGCAACCCTTGCTCCAGCGCCGTGGCGATGCGCCGCAGCCGTGGAACGTCGGCGAGCGCGTAGGTCCGGTGGCCGGAAGGTTTGCGAACGGGAGCCGGGAAGCCGTAGCGGCGCTCCCAGGCACGCAGCGTATCAACCGGAATTCCGGTTGCGCGGGAGAGGGCCCCGATCGAGAAACGCGGCTGCGGAACCTGCGGGGAGTGATCTGACGTGCTCTTTTCCGCCATCTTGTTCTCCCGCACGGTCACAGACTGGACCGTGTTCGGATTGCCACCCTGCATGGGATCAGAGTTCCTGTGTCTGCGCAAGTTGAACCGCCGTCCCGCGGCCTGAGCCGCGGGACGACGGGTGCTGTTCGTGACGGACCACGTGGTCTTGGGCCATCACCGGGTCTCGCTGGGCAGAATCACTTCGTCGATCACGTGGATCACGCCGTTGGACGCGCCGATGTCGGTTTGCACGACATTGGCCTGATTGACGCGCACGCCTTCCTCGGTCGTGATGCGAATCGACTCGCCTTGGACCGTCTTGGCCGAAGAGCGCTGGACGACATCCGCCGCCATCAGTCTCCCCGGGACGACATGATAGGTGAGGATCTGCGTCAGCTTCTCCTTGTCGGCGAGCAGCGCCTCGACCGTGCCAGCCGGCAGCTTGGCGAAGGCGGCGTCTGTCGGAGCGAAGACCGTGAACGGACCGTCGCTCCTGAGCACGTCGACCAGGCCGGCCGCTTGGACGGCGGCCACGAGCGTCTTGAACGAGCCAGCGCCGGCCGCGAGGTCGACAAGATCCGGCATCGCGCCGGCAGCGTGCGCATGATCAGAGGCCTGCGTCGCCTTTGTGCCGGCTTGCGACCCAACATCCTGGGCCCGCGCGGAGCCGCCGCACTGAGCCGACGCAGGCGAGCCAAACCACGGTCCCAGCGCGAACATGAGCGCCGTTGCGGTCATCATCAGAGCCACGTGCTTCTTCATCGCAAACCTCCTTATGGGTGAGGCACGACCCGTTCGGGCCGTGCCTCGATCTCGACTTCCCTACGCTTCGCTGCAAGCCCACCGGCGCTGAATCGCCTTCCAGCTCAGGATCTGGTAGATCCCGGCCAGGCCGACCAGCGAGTAGACCACGGCGCCGATCAGGTTCTTGGCGCCGAAGCCGCCGGCCCCGGAAACCAACGCCACCAAATCGACATTGGCCAAACCGACCAGCCCCCAGTTGACCCCACCGACCACCAACAGAATCCCGGCGAGAACATCCAAACGCTTCATGGCTTTTCCTCCTCTTAGAGACCGGGGCCGAGCCCCGAGATCGAGACCTGAGCCCGCGGCCCAGATCCGGATTCGTTGTCTTGTTTTTGTCGAGATTATGTACAGGACGGAAAGGCACCGGTTCCCTGCTTTTTCTGTCCGGGTCGTCCCATCTCCTGTGTGCTGCGAGCCAGAGAGGCATCCTCGACGGGCGCAATCGCAATTGTCGGAATCTGTTATCGCCTCGGATCGGGGGGCGGCATGAGCGGGAATTCTCTTCTTCGAGGCGGGTTGACAGCCCCAAGGGGACGAGCACGACCCCGAGCGCCGGGGTCGAGCGGAGCGCGCGCATGTCAGCGACAGGGAGGGATCCGATGACTCGAGACACGCAAACCCAGCCGCCCCTGACCGATCGCCAGTGCCGGCCTTGCAGCGGTGAGACCGCGCCGCTCGCGGGCGACTCGCTCGCGTCGCTGGCGGCGCAGCTGGAGGCGGGCTGGCGGCTGGTTGACGAGCATCACCTGGAACGGGAGTTCGAGTTCGACGACTTCCGCCAAGCCCTTGACTTCACGACCCGCATCGGAGAGCTGGCCGAGAGCGAGGGGCATCACCCCGACCTCGAGCTCTCCTATGGGCGCGTCGTCCTCAAGCTCTGGACGCACAAGATCGGCGGTTTGAGCGAGAACGACTTCATCCTGGCGGCGAAGATCGATCGTTTACCGCGGCCGTAGCATGTGCGAACGTCAGTAGGCAATGGGCAGACCAACGAATCAGCCGTTTTCCGGCCGCGCGGCGCTCGTGACGGGGGCCAGTCAACGTCTGGGACGGGCCATGGCGTTGGCCCTTGCTGCGCAGGGGGCCGATCTCGCGGTCCACTATCGCTCCTCGCGCGCGGCGGCAGAGGCGACGGCCGCCGCCGCGCGTGAGCGCGGCGTTCAAGCCCTTGCGATTGCGGCCGATCTCGCCGACCCGCGCGCGTGCCCGCGCCTCATCGCCGAGTGCCGCGCGGCGCTCGGATCGCTGGATATCCTGATCAACAACGCTTCGATTTTCCCCGCCAGCACGCTGCGCGATCTCGAGCCGCAGGACGTGCAGCGCAATGTCGAGGTTCACGGCATTGCTCCCTTGCTGCTCACGCGGGAGCTCGCGGCCGATGGCCGACCTGGCGCCGTCATCAATCTCCTCGACACGCGCGTCGTCGACTACGACGCGCAGCATGCCGCCTACCATCTGAGTAAGCGCATGCTCTTCACCCTGACCCGGGCGATGGCGCTCGAGTTCGCGCCCGCGGTGCGCGTCAATGGCATCGCACCCGGTTTGATTCTCCCGCCAGCGGGCGAGGATGAATCCTACCTCGAGCGTCTCAAGCACACGAATCCGCTGCAATCTTACGGCAGTGCGGCGGATGTGGTCATGGCGGTCGAGTACCTGTTGCGGAGCGAATTCGTGACGGGAGAAGTGCTCTTCGTCGATGGGGGACGGCATATGCGGGGATCGCTCTATGGCCTCTGATTCCGAGGATGCGGCCGAGCTGGGCGTACGCGCCGTCGAACGGATCCGCATCCGGGATCTGCTTGTGCGCTGCACTCTGGGGGTCAGTGAGCGGGAGCGGAGCAAACCGCAGGACGTCGTGTTCAACATCGTCCTCGATGCCGACCTCGGCGGCGCAATTGCGCACGACCGGCTCGAGGCGACGGTCGACTACAAGGCGCTCAAGCAGCGCGTGATGGCCGAAGTGGAATCCTCGGCGTTTCATTTGCTCGAGAGCTTGGCCGGTCGGGTAGCCGAGATTTGCCTGGCTGACCGAAGAGTCCATCGCGTTGCGGTCACGGCCGACAAGCCAGGCGCGCTGCGTTTCGCGCGCAGCGTGGCCGCCGAGGTGGTCCGAGAACGGCCGCGTTCCAGCAAGGGATGAGCGGCGCTGACCATGAGCAGGCGTTGCGACGGATGAAGGCGTACATCAGCATCGGGTCAAACATCGCTGCGCGCGTGCATGTGCCCGAGGCGGTGATGCGCTTGGGCGCACGGCTGGGACCGTGCCGCGCCTCGACCTTCTACTGGAATGATCCGTTCGACCGGTCGGCGCAGCCGCGCTTCTTGAACGGCGTGCTGGAGGTGGCGGCGGCCGAAGACGCGCAGGCTTTGCAGTTCGAGGTTTTGCGTCCGATCGAGGCGGCCCTCGGACGGGTGCGTCGCGCAGACAAGTCAGCATCCCGCCCGATCGATCTCGATCTGATCCTCTACGGAGACGAAGTGATTGCCACCCCGGATCTCACCATTCCCGATCCGGAGATTCGACGGCGACCCTTCTTGGTGCTTCCACTGCTAGAGCTGTGCCCGGCGCTGGTGCTGCCCGGCACGGGCATGCGCCTGGCGAGCTGCCGGCGACCCGAGTGGGACGGACTCCTGGAACCGGACGAAGAGCTGACGCAGCGGATTCGGTCGAGCTTGTGTGCGCCGCACGTGACCGCACGCGCAACGGCGGGGAAGGAGCGAAATGAACCGTGAGCGAGTGGCGGAGCTCGTACGAGAGCTCCTGATCGAAATCGGTGAAGACCCCGAGCGCGAGGGCTTGCGCAAGACTCCCGCACGCGTCGCCGATGCATGGCAGTTCTTGACGCAAGGCTACAGCATGGAGATCGGCACGATCGTCAACGAGGCGATCTTCCGATCGGAAGCCAACAACATGATTGTCGCACGCGACATCGAGGTCTACAGCTTGTGCGAGCACCACATGCTGCCCTTCTACGGCCGCTGCCATGTCGGCTACATCGCGCAGCGCAAGGTTCTGGGTGTCAGCAAGATCGCGCGCATCGTCGATGTCCTGGCGCGGCGGCTACAGATTCAGGAACGCCTGACGGCGCAGATCGCGCGGGAGGTGCTGCAGGCGGCGGATGCCGAAGGCGTCGGCGTCGTCATGGAGTGCCGTCACCTGTGCATGATGATGAGGGGTGTGGAGAAGCAGAATTCGCTGATGACGACCTCATCCGTGCTCGGCAGCTTCCACGATGAAGCGGCGACCCGGGCCGAGTTTCTGAGCCTGTTGGGCCGCAGCAGCAGCTTCTAGTGCAATGAAACGTGCTCCACTGATTCTGCTGACGGGCGCGACGGGGTACGTGGGTGGGCGGCTGTTGCGCCGGCTCGAGGCGAGCGGCCGGCGCGTACGCTGCCTCGTGCGCGATCCGCAGCGCCTGGCGCACCGCGTCGGCCATGAGACGGAAGTCGCGGCTGGAGATGTGCTCAATCCGGACGCGCGCGCCGCAGCGCTGCGCGACGTCTCTGCCGCCTACTATCTGATTCATTCGATGGGTGCCCGCCGGGGCTTCGAGTCGCTCGACCGGCGGGCGGCAGAGGGGTTCGCCCAGGCGGCGGCTCAAGCCGGCGTGGAGCGGATCATCTATCTGGGCGGTCTCGGTACCGGCGGCCAAGGGCTCTCGTCCCATCTGCGCAGCCGACAGGAGGTGGGTCGCATCTTGCGCAACGGACCGGTGCCGGCCATCGAATTCCAGTCTTCGATTGTGCTGGGGTCGGGGAGTCTTTCCTTCGAGATGATCCGGGCTCTCGTGGAACGCTTGCCGGTGATGGTGACGCCACGGTGGGTCTCGACGCCGGCCCAGCCGATCGCGATTGAAGATCTCTTGGCCTATCTCGAGGCGGCACTGGACCTGCCGCTGCCGGAAAGCCGGGTCTTTCGCATCGGGGGGGCCGAGCGGACCTCGTACGGCGGGATCATGCAGGAGTACGCGCGCCAGCGCGGCCTGCGGCGTTGGATGGTCCCGGTGCCGGTGCTGACGCCGCATCTCTCGAGTCTGTGGTTGGGGCTGGTGACGCCGCTCTATGCCCGCATCGGCCGCAAGCTGGTCGACAGCTTGCGCCACCCGACCGTGGTCGACGATGACGAGGCACTCCAGGCGTTTGCGATTCGGCCCCGCGGACTGCAGGCCTCGATCGCGCGTGCGATCGAGGAGGAGGAGCGCGTCTTGGCCGAGACGCGTTGGTCGGATGCGCTTTCCTCGAGCGGATTGCCACGTGATTGGACGGGGGTGCGCTTCGGGACGCGCATCGTCTCCTCCTACACAACGCACGTGCCGGTTCCTGCGGCGCGCGCGTTTGCCCCGATTCGACGCATCGGCGGCCGGCGTGGCTGGTACCACGCCAACGGCCTCTGGCGCCTGCGCGGCGCGCTCGACCTGCTCGTGGGCGGGGTCGGTCTGCGGCGCGGCCGCCGCGATCCGGAGCGCCTGGCCGTGGGGGATACGGTCGACTGGTGGCGCGTCGAGCAGATCGAGCCGGAGCGCCGACTGCGCCTGGCCGCGGAGATGCGCCTCCCCGGGCGAGCCTGGCTCGAGTTCGAAGTAACGCCCGCCGCCGGCGGCAGCCGCATTCGTCAATCCGCGATCTTCGACCCGGTCGGCCTGGCTGGGCTGCTCTACTGGTATGCGCTCTATCCTCTTCATTTTCTAGTCTTTCGCGGCATGCTGCGCGCCATTGCCCGCCAAGCGACACGCCCGCAAGCCTGAGGTTGTCAAGCCGCAGCGCGTTCGCCGCTCTCCGCCGGAGACGGGGGGGCTTCTGCTATCGGTTGGGGTCGCTGCACAACCGCGGGCGGGGCGGCGAGTGACCCAATTGACCCGATCCCAATAGCTTGTAAAAAACTAGACAAAAAGATGATTTTTTATTGACACCGCAAGGGTGGTGTGGGATGCTGCGCAGCGTCGTCGGGGCAGGGAGCTCCACGGCACGGGGCCAGAGCCGGACACCACGTTCGTCGGGTCCCACCCAAGAGAACAACGGATCCCCCTCGTGCCCGAGGGTTGATGTGGAGGGTTTGAAGATGAAGACGATGAAGAGCTTGATCATGGTGGTCACGATCGGTATCGGGCTGTTCTTGGCCGGCAGCGCGCAGGCGCAGACGGCCCAGCTACAGGTGATTCACAACGCGGCCGACCCGAATGCGGCGGTCGTCGACATCTACGTCAACGAGGCCCTGTTCCTCGACGATTTCGCCTTCCGGGCGGCGACGCCGTTTGTGGAGGTGCCGGCCGAGGTCACTCTGGCGATCGGGGTGGCTCCCGGGTCGAGCAGCGGACCCGAGGATATTCTCGCGACCTTTGCAGTCACCTTGGGCGCGAACGAACGCTACGTCGTCGTGGCCAATGGTGTCCTTGATCCGGGCGCCTTCGCGGGCAATCCGGAGGGTGCATCAACTGCTTTTTCCCTCTACCCGCTGGCGGGCGTGCGCGAGAGCGCGCTCTATGGTCAGCGTGTGGAGCTGATCGCCTTCCACGGCGCGACCGATGCTCCGCGGGTCGACATCTTGAGGCGCAGTGATTGGGGCGGCCTGCGGCTCTTCTCCGACGTCGGCTACGGTGAATTCTCGTCGGCACGCTGGTTGCCGGCCGATGCGTATGTGCTCGACGTCACGCCGGCCGGCCAGAACGAGACGGTCGTCGCATCGTTCAGCGCGAACCTGAGCGGACTGAACAACGGTGTCGCCGTCGTCTTCGCCTCAGGCTTCCTGGATCCCGACGCCAACCAGGGCGGGGCGGCGTTCGGCCTGTTTGCCGCTCTAGCCGACGGTCAGGTGGTCGCGCTGCCTGCCGCGGACGCGACCGCGCGGCTGCAGGTGATTCACAATGCGGCGGATTTGAATGCCGCCAGTGTCGACGTCTATGTCAACGACGGGCTGTTCCTGGATGACTTCGCCTTCCGCACCGCGACGCCGTTCGTGGACGTGCCCGCAGGGGTGGAGTTGACGATCGGGGTGGCGCCGGGTGGCAGCAGTGGACCAGAGGACATCATTGCCGAGTTCCCCGTTACACTGGCTGTGGGCGGCAAGTACGTTGCCATCGCCAATGGCGTGCTGAATCCGGGCGACTATGCCCCCAATCCGGATGGGGCCGCGATCGGCTTCAACCTCTTCGCGCGGCCTGACATCCGGGAAGAGGGCAACGGCGGTTCCTTTGTCAGGCTGATCGCGTTTCACGGCGCGACCGATGCGCCCGCTGTCGATCTGCTGCGGCGTAGCCTGAATGGGAGTCAGATTCTGTTCGATGATCTCAGCTATGGCCAGTTCTCGGACTACCGCTTCCTGTGGGCCGAGACGCAGGTCATTGATGTCACGCCGGCCAACGACAACCAGACGGTCGTCGCCTCGTTCGAGGCCGATCTCGCAGTTCTGCGCGGAGGGGTCGCGACCGTCTTTGCCTCGGGCTTCCTGGATCCGGATGCCAACCAGGGCGGAGCGGCCTTTGGTCTCTTCGCCGCCCTGCCGGACGGTCGGGTCCTCGAACTCCAGCCGCTGGCAAGCACTGCCCAGCTGCAGGTGATTCACAACGCCGCCGATCCCGCGGCCGAGATCGTTGACGTCTATGTCAACGACGGGCTCTTCCTCGACGATTTCGCCTTCCGTACGGCGACTCCCTTCGTCGAGGTTCCGGCCGGTGTCACGCTCACCATCGGCGTCGCGCCCGGCTCGAGCGGCGGCCCCGAAGATGTGATCGCCGACTTCGACGTCACCTTGACCGCCGGAGAGACCTACATTGCGGTGGCCAACGGCGTGCTCACTCCCGATGACTTCGCCGCCAATCCGGGTGGGGCGAGCATCGCCTTTTCGCTCTATCCGCGGGGAGGCATCCAGCAGACCGCCTGGTTGCCGACGAACGTGCGTCTGATCGCCTTCCACGGCGCGACCGATGCACCCGGCGTCGACATCTTGCGCCGCACGGCGCTCGATTCGCGGCAGGTCTTTTCGGATCTTGCATATGGTGACTTCGCAGGCTATCGCTCGCTGCAAGCGACGAGCTACATCCTCGACATTACGCCGGCCGACGACAACCAGACCGTCGTGGCGTCCTATGCCGCCGACTTGAGTGCGTTCGGCGGTACGGCCGCCATCGTGTTCGCCTCGGGCTTCCTCAATCCCGATGCGAACCAGGGCGGGCCTGCGTTCGGGCTCTTCGTTGCCCTGCGCGACGGCAGCGTGATCGCCTTGCCGGCCTACAGCGATGTTGCCGGCGGTGGCAGCGACGCCAAGACGCGCGACTCGGCGCTGGCGCTGAGCGAGTTTGCCAGCCCATTCGAGATGCGGGGTGATCGGCCGCTGCGGTTCGCGCTCGGCCAGAGTGCTCCCAATCCGGTGCGCCCCTTCGGGCGGATCGCCTTCGCGCTCCCGCAGGAGTCTCAGGTTAGCGTCAAGCTCTACGCGCCGGATGGCCGGGTGGTGCAAACGCTGGCCGATGGACGGTTCAAGGCGGGGGTCCACGAGGTGCGCGTCGATGCCACCGACCTCGCCTCCGGAACCTACTTCTATCGGATGACGGCGGACAGCTTCCGCGACACGAAGCGTCTGACCGTGATTCGCTGAGCCCGCATTGCGGATGCACATGAGCGTGGCGGCGGCGAATCCGCCGCCACGTCGCAGGCCCGGGGGAAAAACATCTCCCGGGTCTTTTCATTATTTGTACGGAACCTAGACAATATCTGTGCGTAATAGGACCCGAAGACACCACGATGCGACCCGGCAGTTCGGTACCGACCGCGCTGTCGTCAGGGCCCCCCGGGTGGGTCGCCTGGCTGACTCGCCCGGGGGATCACCCAGCCCGCGACTGCCGGATGCGCAGCTCAAAGGAGAAGATACCGAAGCTCGATACACATCACTAGAGGAGGGTTGATCATGAACCAGAACCGCACCATCAAGCAGCGTTCGTCCCGCAATCGGATCGGATTTCAGTGGGGTAGAGGTCTTGGCGCATCGGCGTGGCGCCTGCCGGCGCTGGTCGCTATCGTCGCGCTCTTCGGCTGGGCGGGATGCTCGGATGACGACGACAACGGCGTCACGATGCCGACCGTAGGTAGCGCCTCGCTGCGCGCGGCGCACCTGTCGTTCGATGCTCCGGCCGTCGACATCTTCTTGAACGAAGGGCAGGCGGCCGCCGTGACCGCGCTTGCGTTTGAGGAAGGCACGCCTTACCTGGTCGTCGATGAGGGCACCTACAAGTTGGATCTCGCCGCCAGTGGCTCCGGCTGGCAGCAGGCGGTGTTGAGCGTCAGTGGTCTCGAGCTAGGGGCGGATCAGTCCTATACAGCGGTGGCCTATGGAGAACTGAACAGCATCCAGGCCTTGGCGCTGCTCGACGATCTCAGCACCCCGCCGGCGGGCGAGCTGCGCCTGCGGGCGGTTCACACGGCCTTCGGTGTCGGTGAAGTCGACATCTGGAACATCACCGACGCCCAGAACCCCGGGCTGCTCTACGAAGATGTGGGTTACGGTGCTGTCGGGTCCTATTACGAGCTGCCGGCCCAGGCCTACACGCTCGGCTTCGACCTCGACAACGACGCAAGTCCCGATGTCACCTTCGATGTGCCCGCCTTGCCCGCGGGGACCATCGCCAACGTCTTCGCAGTGCGCAATGTCGGGGGGGATGTCTTCCTGATCGCCCAGCTTCAGGACGGGACCCTCGCCAAGATCAACGCATCTTGACGCAGCATCGCAGCTGACTGCGGCACATTGCCAGCGACCGAGAGCGGCCGGCGCACGGATGGGCGTCGGCCGCCTTCTTCTGGGATTGTGGATCGGAGAGCCTGCTGCCGCTTGCGTAACGCGTGTTCTGTCAATCGGAGTGTCTTGTGCGGCAGGGAGTTGCGGCGCTTGATCAGGTTCTTCGATCCACAACCAGAAAAGAGGGAACCTTTTGAGAGCAGTATTTTACTATTTGCGCAAGAAGCGAATTACAGTGTCCTGGAGTCGCATCTCATACGGCAGTGAGAGGAGTTAGAGCGATGAATCCCCGTCCCCGTACCGCCGAATCGACGCCTCCCGACTGGCGGCTCCTCGCGTACAAGGAGGCCCTGTTTCAGCAGTTTGGGCGTCTGGGCCGGGCGGTATCGCATCCGGGGCGGCTCGAGATTCTCGACTTGCTCAACCAGGCCGAGCGCACGGTCGAGGACCTCGTGCGCCAGACGGGGCGGTCGCACTCGAATCTCTCCCAGCACCTCGCCGTGCTGAAGGGAGCGCGGCTGGTCACGCGGCGCAAGGCGGGGCTCTTCGTCTACTACAAGCTGGCCGACCCGGTGGTCGGGGAGTTCTGGCAGATGTTTCGCCAAGTGGCGATGCGCTGCATGCCTGGCGCGCGGGCGGTCTACAGCTCCTATGCACACGATCTTGAGCGGGCACCCGAGGAGGCGACCTCCGCTGCCCGTCACGCGCAGGGCAACAGCCACGGTGACCGGTCCGGCGCCGACGGTCGTGCGCCGGATGCGCCCGGTGTTCAGTGGGGTGCCGCAGGAGACGTGAGGGACGCGGGCAGCATGGGGCTGCAGGAGACGCAGCTCGACCAGCTGCTGGCGCGCGTCGAGTGCGGCGAGATCGTTTTGCTCGACGTGCGTCCCGCAGTCGAATTCCGGGCCGGTCACATTCCGGGCGCGCTCTCGATTCCGTTGACCGAATTGGAGTTGCGCTGGCGGGAGTTGCCGGCGCAGCGGCGCGTGCTCGCCTACTGCCGGGGGGCCTACTGCCTGATGGCGCGCGAGGCGGTACGCCTTCTGGCCCAACATGGTATTGCCGCTGAGGCGCTCGATGTCGGCGTGCCCGAATGGCGCGCCAGCGGCCGTCCGGTAGAGGCTGAGAGGGAGGGGTAGCACGATGAGCAAGTCAAGACACGTACTGGTCGCCTTCGCGGTCGATCATCCCAAGACAATCATGGCGTTGGCGGCCATCATCACCGTTCTGCTGGCGATTCCGATCCCGACCGGAGTGATCGATACCGATCCTGAGAACATGCTCGAGGCCGACGAACCGGTGCGCGAAATCCACTCGCGCATCAAGGATGAATTCGGGCTGTCGGACTACCTCGTGCTTGGCTTCACGGGCGATGAGAACTTGCTCGACGCGGAGTTCACCCGCCGGCTGGGGTTGCTCGTGGACGAGATCGAGGAGATGGAGGGTGTGGTCAAGGCCGACATCCTGGCTCCGTCGACGGTGGACGATATCTACCGGACCCCCGATGGGTCGCTCGTCGTGGGTCCTTTGACCGCAGCGCGCATGGGGTGGGACGAACAGCCGACGATTCCGGCCAAGATTTCGGAGAACCCGATCCTGCGCGGCAAGCTCGCCTCGGACGATGGGCGTGCCGTGGCCGTCTACATCCCCCTGGCCGCGAAGAAACATGCCGCGCGAATCGCCGCGGAGATCGAAACGCAGATGGAACGCATCGGCGGCTTCCCGCGCGATTTTCATATCACCGGGCTGCCCGTGGCGCAGGATGTATTCGGTCAGGAGATGTTCAAACAGATGGGGGTCTCGGCGCCTCTGGCGGGACTCCTCATTCTGCTGCTGATGCTCTTCTTCTTCCGCAAGCTGCAAGTCGTGCTGGCGCCGATGCTGTTGGCGATCATGACCGTTGTGTGGACGATGGGGCTGCTGATCCTCTTCGGGTTCACGGTGCACATCATGAGCTCGATGATCCCGATCTTCCTGATGCCGATCGCGGTGCTCAATTCGATTCACATTCTCTCGGAGTTTCACGAACGCTACCAGCGGTCCCGATCGCAACGCGATGCCATTGTTGCGACCATGCACGAGCTCTACAAGCCGATGATCTTCACGTCGATGACGACGGTTGTCGGCTTCGGATCCCTGATGTTGGCACCGATCCCCCCGGTCCAGGTGTTTGGCGCATTCGTCGCGGTCGGTGTCGCCGTCGCCTGGACCTTGTCGGTGACGTTCAATCCGGCCTATGCCGTCCTGCTCTCGAAACGGGCGCTGTCGAACTTCGGCCGGCGCGACGATAGTCATTCGCCGCTCGCGGGACTGATGCAGGGCGTGGGCCGGTTTGCGGCGCGTGCCCGCTGGGGGATCCTCGCGACCGCTGTCGCCGCCTTCGCCGTGGCGGTCTTCGGGATCACACGCATCGAGGTCAACGACAACCCGACCAAGTGGTTCAAGCCGGACCACCCGCTGCGTGTGGCCGAGCGAGAACTCGGGCGGCACCTGGCCGGCACCTACATGGCCTACCTCGAGATCGATGCCGGCGGAACGCCCGACGGATCGGTCAGGACCGTTGAGTCGTTGACCTACATGGAGCGCTTGCAAGAGCACCTGACGACCTTGCCGCAGGTCGGGGCGACCACGGGGCTGGCCGACATCGTCAAGAAGGTGCGCTTCGAGCTCAAGGATGGCGTGGCGGGCAGCTATGCCCTGCCGGACAACAACCAGGAGATCGCGCAAGAGCTGTTTCTCTACGAGGTGGCCGGGGGCGACGCAGACGACCTCTACAAGTTCGTCACCCCAGATGGCGACAAGGCGGTGCTCTGGATTCAGTTGCGCGACGGTGACAACCGCGCGGTCGAGGGCGTGGTCAGCGCGACCGAGGACTTCATCGCCGCGAGCCCGCCTCCACCGGGCACTGCGTTCGACTGGGGTGGGCTGACGTATGTCAATGTCGTCTGGCAAGACAAGATGGTCAAAGGCATGCTCAATGCGCTGCTCGGCTCATTCGTCGTCGTCTTGATCATGATGATCGTGCTGCTGCGTTCGTTTGCCTTGGGCTTCATGTCGATGGTGCCGTTGACGGTCACGATCGCCTTGGTCTATGGATTGGTGGGGTTGTCGGGCAAGTCCTATGACATGCCGATCGCCGTCCTTTCTGCCCTCACTCTCGGGCTGTCGGTTGACTTTGCGATTCATTTTCTCAAGCGCGGGCAGGAGATCTACAAGCGCGAGAAGAACGTCAGCGTGACGCTCAATGAGCTCTTTCAGGAGCCAGCGCGCGCCATCGCCCGCAACATCGTCGTCGTTGCGCTGGGATTCGTGCCGCTGCTGTTTGCGGCGCTCGTGCCCTACGTGACCGTCGGGGTCTTCTTCCTGGCGATCATGGCGCTCTCCGGCACGGCGACGTTCCTGATTCTCCCGAGTCTAGTTCTGGTTGGCGGCAAACGGGTCTTCTGGCCGTGGGGTGCGCGTAAGGTCACTTGGGACGAGCGACCGCTGGGTGCGATCGCGGCTGCTGAGGAGGTGTAATCATGAATCAGAATCAGAAGCATGCGAAGTACGGGATCTTGTTGGTGATGGCTACCGCCATGGCGGTTCTGGCCCCGGTGCGAGCGAGTGACAGCGAGGGGCTCGAGCTGATGAACGAGGCGCATCAGGTCTACTACTATGCCGGAGAGGGGGGGCAGGCGCGCGTCACGATGGAAATCGTCGACTCGCGGGGGCGGACCCGGGAGCGTGAATTCTGGATGCTGCGCAGCGATCTGGCCGACATGGGCGACCAGCGTTACTACACGTACTTCCTCAAGCCGGCAGATGTGCGTCGCACAACCTTCTTGGTTCACAAGCACGCTGAGGGGAATGATGACCGCTGGCTTTACATCCCGGCGCTCGATCTCGTCAAGCGCATTGCGGCCAACGATCGGGGTTCCTCATTCATGGGATCCCATTTCTCCTACGAGGATGTCTCCGGGCGATTGCCGCTGATGGACACGCATCAGATTCTCGGTCAAGAGAGCGTGGATGGCCGAGCGGCGACAAAGGTCAAGAGTACACCCAAGGAGGCGGGGACGGCCGACTACGCCTATCGGCTCACTTGGGTTTGCAACGAGAGCCACTTGCCGCTGCGCGAGGAGTACTACGGCGACGACGGCGAAGTGCAGCGTCGCTTCGAGATTCTTGAAGTGGCGGACGTCGAAGGGATTCCCACCGCTGTCAAGCGATCGATGGAGGATGTGGACGGCGGTGGCCACACGCTGCTGCACTTCAGTGAGTTGAGCTACGAGCCGCCGCTCGAGGCCCAGGCCTACAACGAGCGCCTGCTGAAGAACCCGCCGCGGGAATACACGCGCTAAGGGGGTAGTCACATGGATCTGATTCTGGGCTCGACCCGCCGGTGGATCGCCGGTCTGGGTCTCATGGTGGCCGCCGGCGTTGGCCTGAGCGGGGTGGCGGCGGGAGCGCCACTGATCGGCGGCTTCGTCGAGGCGGCGCAGGCGTTTCGGGTGCAGGACAACGATGCGCTCGGCGGGCAGGATTGGGATGAGCGCGCTTATCCACGCAGCGAGTACCGCGCGCAAGTGACGGCGCGCGACGGCATGGGACTCGGCTCGTTCTTTCTGCGTGTGGATCTGCTCAGCGATGCTGTCGCGAGTGAACGGACGCGGCTCGATGTGCGCGAGGCCTACCTGAAGCTCTACCTGGCCAACTGGCTCGACCTGAAGGCGGGACGGCAAGTGGCGACGTGGGGAACGGGAGACCTGATCTTCGCGAACGACCTGTTCGCGAAGGATTGGGTCGCATTCTTCACCGGGCTTGATGACAGCTACTTGAAGCCGCCCCAGGATCTCGTGCGCGCGTCGCTCTACCTCGGTTCAGTGACGGCGGAGTTGGCGGCGTCACCCTACTTCACCCCCGACGAACTGCCGTCGGGCACGCGCCTCTCATTCTACAATCCGCTCATGGGGACGAGCGTCGGCGCGGCGCAGGCGCCGGAGGTCCGCCGACCGCCGCGAGATCTCGCCCATGGCGAGCTCTTCGCCCGCGTGCACGGCTATCAAGGCAGCTTCGAATGGGCATTCTACGGGTACCGCGGTTTCTGGCCGACTCCGCAGGGCGTAGTCCCGACGGTCGACGGCGGGCAACTTGTCTACCCGCGTCTGACCGCCGGAGGGGCGAGCCTGCGCGGGCCTCTTGGCCCCTGGCTGGTCAACATCGAGGGGGCGGCCTATCTCTCGAACGACGATCCGGATGGGGACGATCCCTTCGTCGCCAACTCGCAGGTTCGTGGGCTGGCTGGCGTCGAGCGCAGCCTGGGGGGAGATGTGACGGTTGGGGTTCAGTACTATGGGGAATACATGCTCGACTACGCTTCCTATAAGGCCGGCTTCGAGCAGCAAGACCGGCTCTACGACGAGCTGCGTTCGACGCTGACCATGCGACTGCGCAAGATGATGATGAACCAAACGCTCCAGCTCTCCCTTTTCGCCTACTGGGGCGTGAGCGACGAAGACTGGCACCTGCGCCCGTCGGTGAGCTACAAGCTGACCGATGCGGTCGGCGCGACCTTGGGCGCCAATCTGATCGATGGCGAGCAGCCGCACACGATGTTCGGCCAATTCCGCGACAACGCCAATGTCTATGCGCGGCTGCGCTACAGCTTCTAACCACGGGACTTGGGTTCAGAGGAGATAAGGCAATGACGAGGGAACACATCATCCGTGCGCTGGCCGGGACGCTCGTGCTTAGCGGTTTGGCTCTCGGCTGGTTCGTATCACCCTATGGCTTCTTGTTGGCCGCCTTCGTGGGGCTGAATCTCTTGCAGTCCTCGCTGACCCGCTGGTGCTTGGCGGAATCCCTGCTGCACAGGGCGGGCATCGGGGTGCGGCAGTAGGGGAGAAGCCGAGCAAAGCAGACACACGAGTTCAAAGCGGGCTGCTCCGATGGGAACAGCCCGTTTGGCATGGCCGCAGACATCGGCCGGATCCCGTTCGCGCGCAGCGGCGTACCCGCCGGCTACCGTATCAGCACTACCGGGCGAACGGCCTCGCCCTCGCCCACCGGCGACCCATCGAGGATGGCCGAGTAGACGCCGCTCGGTACGCGGCGACCCTGGTCGTCACGCAAGTCCCAATGCCAGGCGAACGAGGGGCCCGATTCGTTGCGCAGTGGCGCCGAGCGAATCAGGCGGCCTTGCGCATCGAAAATGCATAGTCTGGTGGCCCTGGAAGCAGCCGGGTCCGGTGCCTGCAGGCGGACTTCGAAGTCCACTCCGCGCGATCCGAGGGTCGGCTGCGGCGAAGTGACTCGCAGGGCGCCAGAGAGCGCGGCGATCGGATCTTCGGCGGGCGCGAGGTCCATGCCGCCAGCCAAACTGTCGGCGGCAAGGGTGACGCTGTAGAGCATCGGCGCGCGCATCTGATCGGGGCAGAAGAGCTCGGCGGAGTACTGGAAATACCGGTCGCCATCATGCACGGCGGAGAGCTCGGTCCCCGAGGCGACGTAGTAAGTGCCAACCGTGCCGTCGGGTCCGACGAAAGCCCGGCTTTCGATCTCGGCGGCGCTGGCCGCGGATCGCACCTGAAACCGCACCGGCGATCCCGCATAGGCAGCGAAATGATCGAATTCGAGAAGGGCGTCTTGCGTCGGGTAACCGAAGTCGTGCACTTGTGACAGCAAGCGGCCATAGCTCTTGGCGGCCGAGACGTAGAGCTTGCCATCGAGGGTCGAGTCGGGGCGCGATGTGGAGACGTAGAGCCGTCCGTGGTAAGTCACGATCGACTCGATTTCCTCCGTCGCCGCATCCGCCGGCAGGACGGCGACCTCTTCCCAGTCCGGGCCCCCCAGCCAACGGAACAGCCGGCAGCTGCTGCCCCCGCCATAGAAGTTGCCCTCGCGAACGTGGTAGCCGCGGCACCAACGCCAGGCATTGAAGGGCAGGTAATACCAGCTCCACTCCTCGCCATCGTAGATGAAGTACTTGTGGTTGATCGCCATGAAGAGCGAGTCGCCCAGATCGACGAACGTCGCCATTTTGTCGACCGGCATGCCCTCGACGGCAAGCGTATCCCAGTTCACGCCATCGGCGGAGCTGTACAGGACGCGGCCCTCCGGCGGGTAGCCGTCGGGCTGGATGTAGACGCGCCCATTGAACTGCCCGGCGCCAAAGAAGCGGCGCGTCCAGGAGTCCGGCGAGTGGTCCATCGACAGGGCCGCAGTGCAGGTTTCGCCCATGTCGAAGCTGACCCACGTGCGGGCGAGTCCGTCTTTCTGGCCCGCGGTCGTATACATGATGCCATTGACGACTTCGACGTCATTGACGTGGATCGAGCTGTCCATCGCGGCCTGCTCGAACCACTCGTCGCCGTTGTAACCGTAGAGCCGACCGGGATCGATCCAGAGGCCCTGATAGTCGGGACCGGGGATCCACATCGTGTCGCCGAACTGCTTGATCAGCAAGAGGCCCTCTTCGTACGGCTCGTAGGCGGAACTGACCGTGTCGGTCAGATAGTCGTAGGCGAGCACTTCCGCACCGTCGATCTCATACGGCTGGTGGCTTGTTGCCAGGTAGAGGGTGTCGCGGTAGGCATGCAAGCAGTAGATGCCCTGCCAGGTCGTGGGCGTCGAAAGGTAGCGCATGTCGCTCAGGTCGTCTTCGAGCACGAGCATGCCGGGCTCGATCTCGGGATTGACGTCTTCGGCGAGGGCGTAGTTTCCGTCGGCCCAGTCATCGTCCGTCCAGATCAAGGACTGGGCGCCGGCGAGCGAGCCGGCCAGGGTCAGCACGAGCGCGATTGCGGTCGCCACCGCACGCCGCGAACAGGGCGATGCGGGAGCCAAGCGATGAATCCAGTGTGCCAATGTCATGTTGTCATCTCCATCTATGGGTCGGGCCAAAATTCGATTCTAAGCCCAGTGTACCAGAAGCGCTGATGGCGCCAGAGGTCTGATCGCCGACTACCGCAACTCCGTTGCCGACTGCACGCGGTTAGCACGTGCCGCAGGCATAGGGCTCGGCGTGCCGGGGCGCCCCGCAGCTTGCGCCTCGAGCGCAAGCTAGTGCACGAGCACGAATCCGCACGCCGCCGATCGCTGCCGCGGCGCGCCCACTGGCGCTGCGACGGCGACGTAATGCCCGCTCGCAACGCGGCGGCCGCGCTGGTCCCGCAGATCCCAGCGCCAGATGGCGGAGCCACGCTCATCGAGTGTCAGCTCGGTTCGGCGCAGCGTCCGTCCCGTCGGGTCGAGGATGCGCACGCGGATCGCCTGACCCGGCGCGTAGTCGGCAGCGTGCAGCTGCAGGCGCACGTCCCCTGCGGCCGCCAGCGACGCCGCGGCCGGGACCCGCAGGCGCAGCGCCGGCCCAGCCGGCTCGCCGGCGGTCACGGCGTGGTCCGACTCAGGGAGCGATTGCGCGCCCAGGCTGTCGACTCGCAGGGTGACACGCTCCAGGACCGGCATCGACTCTCCGTCCGGACAGAGCAACTCGACCGCGTACTGGAAGAAGCGATCCTCGTCATGCTCCGCCGGCAAGATCGCCCCTGACTCCGTGTAATGGGTCGCCGGCGAGCCATCCGGCCCGACGAAGGGGCGCTCTGCCAGGTCGAGCAGGCTTGCCGCGGAGCGGATCTGAAAACGGACTGCGCTGCTGGCCGCCGGGAGGTGCGCCTCCCAGCTCAGCTCCCCGTTGCCGACGGGGGTTGCGAAGTCATGGATCTTGGAGACAAGACGGCCTTCGGAGGCGCAGGCGGAGACGTAGAGACGCGCGGGAGGCCCGGGATCCGGGCGCGAGGTCGATACGTAGACGCGCCCGTAGTAGTTGACGATCGACTCGATCTCCTCGGTCGAGGGGTCGAGGGCCATCTGCGCCTCCTCTGCCCAATCGGCTCCCCCCAGCCAGCGGTAGATCCGGCACGTGTTGCCGCCCGCGAAGAGCTCACCGTCGCGGACGCAGAAACCGCGACACCAGCGCCAGCCGCTGAAGGGCAGGTACTCCCAATCCCACGTCTGGCCGTCGTAGAGGAAGAGCTTGTTGCTGATCGCCGCCAGCAAGGTATCGGCATTCCAGGCGAAGAAGGTCGCCTGCTTGTCGGTCGGCATGCCGTCCAGCGGTACCTCAGTCCAGTCGAGGCCGTTGGCAGAGGAGTAGAGCACGCGGCCCTCGGGGGCGAACCCGTCGGGCTGGACGAAGAAGTGGCCCTGATGCTGACCGGCGCCAAAGAAGCGACGCGTTGTCTGTTCTGCCGTCGGTTCGATCGAGAGGACTTGGGTGAACGTGTCACCGGAATCGAAACTCGTCCAGACACCGCCCGAGTGATCCCGCTGCCCGGTCGTCACGACCATGATGTCGTCGATGATCTCGATATCGCACACATGAACGGCGCTATCGATCGTCGCCTTCTCGAGCCAGGAGTGCCCATCATACGTATAGATGCTTCCCGGTGTGCCCCAGGGATCCATCGAATCGGGGCCGGGGATGTAGAGCGTGTCGCCGAAGATCTTGATCACGTTGAGCCCCGACTCGTACGGCTGGTAGGCGAGGTCGAACGCCTGCGTCGGGTAGTCGTAGGAGAGCACATCGGCTCCGTCGTAGACGAACGGGTAGTCGCTGCACGCAAGCCAGAGCGTGTCGTGGTAGACGGCCATGCAGTAGATACCCTGGAAGCCGGTTGGACTCGCAAGGTAGCGGAAGTCGTCGAGTTGCGCCGCGAGTACCAGGCGCCCGGGTGCGATTTCTGGGTCGATGCCGTTCGTGGAATCGTAGGCGCCCTGGGACCAATCGCTTTCCTCCCAGGCGAGCTCGGTGGCAAATGCCGGCGCGGTCGCGAAGCTGAGCAGCGCCAGCAGGGCCAAGAATCGCGGGCCGCAACCCGAAAACGTCATTGTCTGGTCGGGCATCGTGCGAGACCTCCCTTTGCTCTGCGTCAGGATCCGTGTCCGGCGCTCCCGCCGGACGCGACGCAAGTGCCCCTTAATTCTAGCGCAATCAGTCGCCTAAAATACAATTCGGAAATATGTTACGCGCATGGGGAGTGCAGTTTGCAATCCGCGGGGGCAACTTCTTGTGCCGGCCAGGGCTAGAGGGACGGGGGGATGGGCCGCCGATGGCGTTTCTGGGCCAGCCGCGCGACAAGGGCTCGACGTCACCCGGGCCGGGTGGCATGCTAACGGGTTATTGCCTCCCGCAGAGGAAGCGCTTGGGTGAGAGGAGAGGAAAATGATGCAGATCAATCGCATTTGGCTTGGGTTCTTGACGGTCGCCGTCGGGCTCACCGCGCTCGTCATCATGCTCACCGGCGGGACGGGCTGCCGGCCGGCCGAGAGGGGACTTCGCCCGGCCCCTGCCGGCGCCGTTCAGTTGCAGCCGCCGGTCGCCCCCGTGGCGCCCGACACGCTCGAGATGCACGGCTACACGTGGGTTGATCCCTATGCCTGGATGATGGACATGGGTCGCGACGACCCCCAGACGATCGCCTACGTCGAAGCGGAGAATGCCTACACCGAGGCGCGCATGCGCCCTACCGAGGAGTTGCAGGAGGATCTCTTCCGGGAGATGCGGGCACGGATCAAGGAGACCGACTTGAGCGTGCCGGTCCAGGAAGACGAGTACTACTACTACGCCCGCACGCAAGAGGGTGAGGACTACCCGATCTACTGCCGCAAGCGCGGCAGCCTCGACGCGGCGGAAGAAGTGACGCTAGACGTCAACGTGCTCGCAGCGGGGCGTGAGTTCTACCAGGTCGGTGATGTCGACTACAGCCCGGATCACCGTTTCGTCGCCTTCACCGTCGACACGACGGGGGCGGAGCGCTACTCGCTGCGCGTCAAGGATCTGCAGACCGGCGAGTTCCTGCCGGACGACGTCTATCCTCTCTTTTCGTTCGTCTGGGCCAACGACAATCAGACGATCTTCTACGTGCGCAAGCTGGATCCCGAGATCGAGAGCCCGTACCAGTGCTTTCGCCACCACTTGCGCGACCCGCAGTCGCGCGATGAGCTGATCTATCAGGAGGACGATCTCGCCTATGGACTCGGTGTAACCAAGTCGCGCAGTGACGCCTACATCTTCTTGCTGGCGGGCGACAACGAGACAGCGGAGTGGCGCTTCCTTCCCGCCGACAACCCGCGCGGAGAGTTCCGCATGCTCCAGCCGCGTGATCCTGGAGTCGAGTACAGCGTGCATCACTGGGAGGAGGAGTTCTTCTTTCTGACCAACGGCGACGGAGCCAAGAACTTCAAGATCATGCGCACGGCAATCGATCATCCGGAGCCGGAGCATTGGCGGGAGTTCATCGGACATCGCGATGCCGTCTACATCACGGGCTTCGATGTCTTCAAGAACTGGTTTGCGATCCATGAACGCGTGCGCGGACTCGAGAAGATCCGGGTGATCGATATGCGCTCCGGCGCGGAGCACTACGTTTCATTCCCCGAGCCGACCTATAGCTTTTTCACGCGCGGCAATCCCAACTACGAGAGCGAGAAGTACCGTTTCACCTACTTCTCGCTCGTAACGCCGCGCTCGGTGTATGACTATGATTTCGCCACGCGGGAGATGGAGCTGCTCAAGCAGAGCGAAGTGCGCGGTGGCTTCGATCCGCACGACTACCGTTCCGAGTACTTTTTCGCGCAGGGGCGCGACGGGGCACAGATTCCGATGTCGATCGTCTACCGGCGTGACCGCTTCCGCGCGGACGGTAGCAACCCACTCTACCTGTACGCCTATGGCAGCTATGGGATG
>Ga0180434_10001993_pt1 | contig 28168 bp, 26 predicted proteins | sample SS_ome_7_FD_132453 | JGI IMG/M metagenome (GOLD analysis project Ga0180434, IMG submission 132453) | Hypersaline lake sediment archaeal communities from the Salton Sea, California, USA - SS_1_D_2 metaG | ecosystem: Environmental > Aquatic > Non-marine Saline and Alkaline > Hypersaline >... | reverse complement strand
GCCGGTGCCGGTGCCGGTGCAGTGGCCGTCGCGGCCGCTCTGCTGCTGGCGGCTCCGGCGCAGGCCGATCCCGATATCGAGTTCGCCGACCAGCTGCACGGGTACGGCATCTACGGCCAGCGCGACTACAACGCCTGGCTGGGCAAGATCGCCTGCAAGCGCCTCGCCAGAGGAGTTGACGGGGACGCCTACGCGTCGGCGACCTTCATCTCCCGGAACCTGTCCAAGGACACGACCCAGGCCCAGGCGTGGCAGTTCCTCGGAGCGGCGGTCCGGATCTACTGTCCCGACCAGGTCGGGGTGCTCCAGAACGCCGCACGCTAGATACCGCCGGGTCCCGGCGGGAGGGCGTCAGCCGGCCAGTTTGCCGTTGTCGACGACGTAGACCGCACCGTGCACGGCGGCGGCGTCGTCGCTGGCCAGAAAGGCGATCACCGCAGCCACGTCCTCGGCGGCCATCAGTCCACGAGGCGCGGCGATGCGCATGATCAGCCCCATGTCGGCACCCTCCGGCGCCGCGAACTCAGTGACCTGGGGGGTCAGCATTCCACCCGGGCACACCGCGTTGACCCGAACCCGCTCCTTGGTGAACTCCACGGCCAGCGCGCGGGTCAGGCCCACCAGAGCGTGCTTGGACGCGCAGTACCCGGCCGAGTAGACCTCGCCCTCCACGCCGGCCACCGAGGACACGTTGACGATGCTGCCCCCGCCGAGCAGGTGCGGCAGCGCGGCGCGGCACAGGTAGAACGGGCCGTTCAGGTTGACGGCCAGGTCATAGGCCCAGTCGTCGTCGCCGACCTCGGACGTGTGCCGCATGCGGTGGAAGCCCGCGGCGTTGACCAGGACGTCGAGGCGGCCGAAGCGACGAACGCAGTCGTCCACCGCGGCCGCGCAGGCCGATGAGTCGGTGATGTCCACGCAGCTGTACTCCCCGCCGGGAACCTCATCGAACACCGAACCCAGTCGCGCGGAATCCCGCGCAATGCCGAAGACCCTCGCCCCGCGCCGGGCGAACAGCCGGGCGACCGCGGCCCCCAGCCCCGACGAGGCGCCGGTGACCAGCGCGACCTTTCCGTCCAGCGGCGCGTTCACCGGGTTTCCCCAGGTGCGCATACCCCGCCGCACCGGCTCGCGATGACCGGCGGCGCGGTGTTTGCGGAATCGTGGGCCACCTCACCATTGCAGCCGATCCGGGTCCGCGATGTGGGCGAATACCGGCTCGGGGTCATTACGCGAGCATGACCACCGGGGGTCCGGGCGGGCGCGACGGGCTGGTATCGACTTCAATGGAGGGGTCGGGAGTACGGGAGGAGCGGGATTTGCGGGCGGTGGACACCACCCGGGCGGGTATGCCGGATTCGGCCGCACCGTTCCGCGATTTCGATGCCTGGCGCGCCGACGTGCGCCGGGCGACCCAGACGCACATCGCCGATTTCCTCGGCCTGCAGTGCCTGCCGGCCCTCCGGCGGACCGGGATCGACATCGCGCCCGACGTGCTGTGCGGCCTGCTCGAGGGCGGTAAGTGCCTGCGATCGACGTTCATGTACCTGGGCTGGCTGTGCGGTGCCGACCCCGACCCCGCCGCTCTGCGGGCCAGTGCCGGTCTCGAGTTGCTGCACGCCTTCGCCCTGCTGCAGGACGACGTGATGGACGATTCGCCGCTGCGCCGCGGCCGGCCGGCCGCGCACACCCGGTTCGCCGGATGGCACCGGGAGCGCCGGCTGTCCGGTCCGGCCGACCGTTTCGGCGCCTCGCTGGCGGTTCTGCTCTCGGATCTGTGCCTGGTGTGGGCCGAGCAGATGATGCGGGACAGCGGTGTGCCCGCGGACGCGCTGGCGCGGGCCTGGCCGCACTACGACGCGATGCGCATCGAGCTGGCGGTCGGCCAGTTCGCCGACGTCGCCAACGATGCCGGAGCGTCGCCCACGCTGGAGGCGGTGCTCGACGTCGCCCGGCGCAAGTCGGGGAACTACACGGTCCGCCGTCCGCTCGAGATCGGCGCGGCGATGGCCGGCTGCGACGGGCTGCTGGACACCCTCGGTGCATACGGGAGCCTGGTCGGGGAGGCCTTCCAACTGCGTGACGACCTGCTCGGGGTGTTCGGTTCGCCGGCGGTGACCGGCAAGCCGGCCGGTGGGGACCTCGCCGAGCGCAAGGCGACCAGTGTCGTGGTGACCGCCGAGAGGATGGCCGACACCGCCGTCCGGCGCCAGTTCGCGGCGTTGATGAGCGCCGAGGAACTCGACGACGCCGATATCGCGCACTGGCGCACACTGATCACCGCCACCGGTGCCGTCGACCGGATCGAGGCGATGATCGCCGAGCGTGTCGAGGCCGCCAACATTCACCTCGACGACGACCGGATTGACGAGACCGTGCAGTCGGCGCTGGCCGCCATGGCCGCTGCGTGCACCCTGCGGGTGGCCTAGCACGGTGCGAGAAGGAGCCTGATGATGAGAACCATTCCGGGAACGACCGACCATGTCGTGGTGGTCGGGGCAGGCCTGTCCGGGCTGTCGGCCGCACTGCAACTGGCCGGGCGCGGACGCAGCGTGACCGTGGTGGAGCGCCACGGCTATCCCGGCGGCCGCGTTGGCCAGTCCGACATCCGGGGCTACCGCATCGACACCGGCGCCACCGTGCTGACCATGCCCGACATCATCGAGGCGGCCTTCGCCGCGGCCGGGGCCTCGATGGGCGACTACCTCGAACTGACGAAGCTCGATCCGGCGTATCGCGCCTCGTTCGCCGACGGCAGCGTGCTCGACGTGCATACCGACGGCGAGGCGATGGCGGCGGCCATCGAGGAGTTCGCCGGGCCGGATCAGGCCGCCGGCTACCGCCGGCTGCGCCAGTGGATGACCGACCTCTACCACCTCGAGATCGACGGTTTCATCGGGTCGAACTTCTCCTCGCCGCTGTCGCTGCTGACCCCGCAACTGGCGAAGCTGGCGGCGATCGGCGGGTTCCGCGGGTGGGAGAAAATGGTCAGCCGCTACATCACCGATGAGCGGGTTCAGCGCATCTTCACCTTCCAGGCGCTCTACGCGGGTGTGCCGCCGCAGCGTGCCCTGGCCGCCTACGCGGTGATCGCCTACATGGACACCGTCGAGGGGGTGTACTTCCCCCGCGGCGGCATGCGCGCGCTGCCGGAGGCGCTGGCCGCGGCGGCCGCCGACGCCGGGGTGCGGTTCCGCTACTCCTCCACGGTGACCAAGCTGGAACGGTCCGGCTCCCGGGTGACCGCGGTGCACACCGACTCCGGTGACCGGATCGCCTGCGACGCCGTGGTGCTCACGACCGAGCTGCCGTTGACCTACCAACTGCTGGGCCGCAGGCCACGGCGCCCGGTGAAGATACGGCCGGCTCCCTCAGCGCTGGTTATGCACGTCGGCGTCCCCTCCGTCAACGGTGCGCTGCAGCACCACAACATCAGCTTCGGCGGGCAGTGGTCGAAGACCTTCGACGAGATCATCGGAGACGGCGTGCTGATGAGCGATCCCTCGTTGCTGGTGACCGTGCCCACCATCGGGGATCCCAGCCTGGCCCCGGCCGGCCGTGACCTGCTCTTCGTTCTGGCTCCCTGCCCGAATCTCGATGTGGGCAAGGTCAATTGGGCCGTCCGCGGCGACGCCTACGCACGGGAGGTGCTGGCCACCGCCGCCCAGCGGCTGCTTCCCGGGCTCGACGACGACGCCGACATCCTCGACGTCGTCACCCCGGCCGACTGGGCCCGTCAGGGAATGCTGGCCGGTACCCCGTTCGCTCTGGCGCACACCTTCCCGCAGACCGGGCCGTTCCGGCCGGCCAACCTGGTGCGCGGCGTCGACAACGCCGTGCTGGCGGGCGGTTCCACGGTCCCGGGCGTCGGCGTGCCCACCGCGCTGCTCTCCGGCCGGCTGGCGGCCGAGCGGATCACCGGGGCGGCCGCCCGCGCTTCGGGACCGACGATCGGCGCCGGCAAGCAGGTGCGGGCATGATCCACACCGAACTGCAGGCCGCCGGGATCTCCGACGCCCGGCTGCGGGAGTCCTATCGGTATTGCCGCCGGCTCAACGCCCAGCACGGGCGCACCTACTTCCTGGCCACCAGGCTGCTGGCGCCGTCCCAGCGGCCGGCGGTGCACGCGCTGTACGGCTTCGCCCGCTACGCCGACGACATCCTCGACGACCTGGACTCCGATGCGACCGTCGGCGAACGGCAGGCCCGGCTGGAGCGACTGGCGTCGCGGTTCTTCGACGGCGCGGATCAGGCCGGTGAGCCGGTGCTGCCGGCGGTGCTGCACACCGCGCGGACCTACCGGATCCCGCTGAGCCTCTTCGACGACTTCCTGGCGTCGATGAGGATGGACCTGACTGTCACCGACTATCCGGACCGGCCGGCCCTGAACCGCTACATGCGCGGCTCGGCGGAGGTGATCGGGCTGCAGATGCTGCCTATTCTGGGCACCGTCGGCCCGCTATCCGACGCCGAGCCCTACGCCGAAGCGCTCGGCCAGGCCTTCCAGCTGACCAACTTCCTGCGCGACATCAATGAGGACCTGCAGCGCAACCGGGTCTATCTGCCCGCCGACGAGCTCGCCGCGTTCGGGGTGGATCGCGACCTGCTCTCGTGGTGCCAGACCCACCGCCGCACCGATCCCCGGGTCCGGCAGGCGCTGGAAGCCCAGCACGCCATCACCCGTGGCATCTACCGCACGGCGCACAAGGGCATCGCCCTGCTGGCGCCGCAGTCCCGCCCGTGCGTCACCGCGGCGTTCACGCTCTACTCGGAGATCCTCGACCGGATCGAGGACATCGACTTCGAGGTCTTCAGCCAGCGGGCGTCGGTGGGAAACCGGCGGCGGCTGCAGGTGTTCGCCACCGGTCTGGTTCGCGCCCGGCGCGCCCGCCGGAGAGCCCGGGGCGCCATCTGATTGGCTGGTCTGATGCACGTGACGGAGAAATCGTGAGCGTCGGCCACGGCGGGCTTCCCCGAACCGAGGTGCCCGGCGCCTTCGACATCGGTGCCGACGCCTATGACCGGCTGGTCGGCGCCAATCCCGGCTACCACCAGCATTTGCGGATCTCCGCGCGCCGGATGCGGATTCCCGACGCGGGCCGGGGGCTCAGGCTGCTCGACGCCGGATGCGGCACCGGCGCCTCGACCGCAGCCCTGCTGGAGGCTGCCCCGCACGCCGAGATCGTCGCCGTGGACGCCTCGGCGGGAATGCTGGAGTGCGCCCGCGCCAAGAACTGGCCGGATTCGGTGCGTTTCGTGCACACCCCGATCGAGAACCTGGCAGAGGCGGGGGTGCGGGGCCGGTTCGACGGGATCCTGGCCGCCTATCTGCTGCGCAACCTCGCCGATCCCGACGCGCAGTTGCGCCGATTCCGCGAAATGCTCACCCCCGGAGCGCCCCTGGCCGTGCACGAGTACTCGGTCGGCGACTCGCGGCGGGCCAGGGCGGTCTGGAACGCCGTCTGCTGGGGGATCATCATCCCGGCGGGCTGGGTACAGACCCGCGACAGCGCCCTGTACCGCCACCTTTGGCGCAGTGTGAACACGTTCGACGGCGCCGCCGCCTTCCAGCGGCGCATGGTGGCTGCGGGTTACGCCGGCGTGCACAGCGAAACCATGCCGGGCTGGCAGCGTGACATTGTGCACACCTTCCTCGGGGAGGCGCCCCGATGAAGGATCCCCGCCGGGTCGCCCACCCCGCCCCGCCCGGCCTGCCCGATGCCGGTGCGCTGGGCTCCGCGCCGCATGTCGTGGTCATCGGCGGCGGTATCGCCGGTCTGGCGGCCGCCACCGGGCTGGCCGAACGGGGCGTCACCGTCGACGTCGTCGAACGCGAGCCCAACCTCGGGGGCCGGGTGGCCGGCTGGACCGAGCACCTCGAGGAGACCCCGGAGGCCGCTGAGACAGTGGCCAACAACCGCGGATTCCACGCCTTCTTCCGGCAGTACTACAACCTGCGGGAGATGCTGCGCCGCAGCGACCCGACGCTGTCGAGGTTGCGCCCCGTGCAGGACTACCCGCTGGTCGACGGCCAAGGGCGGCGGGACACCTTCCAGGGCCTGCCGCAGAGTCCGCCATGGAACGCGCTGGTTTTCGCGCTGCGCAGCCCGACGTTTCGGTTCCGCGACCTTATCCGCATCGACGCCAAGGCGGCGGCGCCGCTAGCCGCGGTGTCGGTGCCCGCAATCTACGACCGGCTCGACGATGTCGACGCCGGCACCTTCCTGACCGACATCAACTTCCCCGACGCCGCCCGTCACCTCGCCTTCGAGGTGTTCGCCCGAAGCTTCTTCGCCCGGCCCGAGCGGCTCTCGGCAGCCGAACTCGCGGCGATGTTCCACATCTACTTCCTCGGCTCCAACGAAGGTCTGATCTTCGACGTCGCCGAGTCGAACTTCGACACCGCGCTGTGGAATCCGCTGGCGGAGTACCTGTCCGGCCAGGGGGTGAAGTTCCACACCGCGACCGAGGTCGAGTCGCTCAACCTCGGCGGGTCCCGTCGGTTCGAGGTGCGCACCGGCGGGGGAGTGATCGACGCCGACGCCGTGGTGCTGGCCGCCGACGTGTCCGGCCTGCAGCGTGTCATCGCGGCCTCCGACGGAATAGGCGACGCCGATTGGCGCGACAGGGTGGCGGCCATGCAGGTGGCCCCGCCGTTCGTGGTGCAGCGGCTGTGGCTGGACACCCCGGTGCGCCCCGATCGCCCGCCGTTCCTGGGCATCGGCGGGCTGGAGCCGGTGGACAACATCAGCGTGGTCAGCAGCTACGAGCGCCAGGCGGCGGACTGGGCGCACGCCAACCGGGGTTCGGTGGTCGAAGTGCACTCCTACTCCGTCATCGACCCGCCGCCCTTCGAGGGCCTGCGGGAGCGGATGCTGGCGCGCCTGCACCAGCTGTACCCGGAGACCGCCCGGGCCGGAATCGTGGCCGAGCGGATCCTCTTCAAGCAGGACTGCCCGTTGTTCTCCCCGGGTTCCTTCGCGGATCGCCCCACGGTGGAAACCCCGGTGCCCGGGCTCGTGCTGGCCGGTGACGGGATCCGCATCGACCTGCCGGTGGCCCTCATGGAGCGCGCCGCCACCACCGGCTGGTCGGCGGCCAACCGGCTGCTCGCGGGCTGGGGGATCACCGGGCATACCCTGTTCACCGTGCCGGTGCGGGGGCGTTCCCCGGTGCTGAGAGGTCTGGCGGAGAGGGGTATGCGCTGATGGGTCTGTGGTCATGGGTGGACGACCACATGCCGAAAGAGATTCCGCTGCAGGTGATCCCGGAGATCGCCTGGGCCGATCAGAAGCCGACTTTCCAGCAGGCCGAACCGACGATCATCGAGGCCGCACTCAAGCGCGGGACGAACCGGCCGAGCGGTAACTGGTATGTCTTCGCGGCCAGCACCGACATCCAGGGCGACCAGCCGTTCGGCACGACGGTGGCCGGCGTGGAGATCGTCGCCTGGCGCGACGAACGCGGAGGCCTGCATGTGGGTCCGCGGTCCTGTCCGCACCTGGGCGCCGACCTGGCCACCGGGATCATCGACTGCGGCGGATTGATCTGCCCCTGGCACGGGCTGCGGCTGGAGGGTGAGCGGACGTTCGGATGGAAGCCGCTGCCCGCCCACGACGACGGCGTCCTGGTCTGGGTGCGGCTGGACAAGGTGGGCGGGGAGGAGCCGCTGGACGCCCCGGTACTGCCGGCACGCCCCGCCGGCCGGCGGCTGGCGGCGGTCGCCCGGCTGGAAGGGGTGTGCGAACCCGACGACGTCATCGCCAACCGTCTCGACCCGTGGCACGGGGCATGGTTTCATCCCTACTCGTTCGCCCAACTCGAGGTGCTCAGCGCCCCGCCGGTCGGCGCCGACGAGGCTTCCGACAAGTTCCAGACCGCGGTCACCTTCCACATGGGCCGCCTCGGGGTGCCGGTCATCGCGGAGTTCACCGTCCCCGAACCGCGCACCATCGTCATGCACATCGTCGAGGGCGAGGGTGCCGGAAGCGTGGTGGAGACCCACGCCACGCCGCTGGGGCCGGGTCCGGACGGACGACCCCGCACCGCGGTCATCGAGGCGGTGATCGCCCAGTCCGATCGTTCCGGCTTCCGCCAGTTCCTGCGGGCCGCCCCGGTGATCCAGCCGCTGATGAGAATCGCAGCCGGACGGTTGTGGCGCGACGACCTGGCGTATGCCGAACGCCGTTATGCCTTGCGCGCCAAGGCAGCCCATGGCTAAACGGGTCGTCGTCTACGGGACCGGCTTCGTCGGCCGGATGGTCATTCCCGAAGTGCTCAAGCACCCGGAGTTCGAACTCGTGGGGGTCGGTGTGAGCAATCCGGCCAAGGTCGGTCTCGACGTCGCCGAGATCTGCGGACTCGGCGAACCGACCGGTGTCACCGCCACCGACGACCTCGACGCCCTGATCGCGCTCAAGCCTGACGCGCTGGTGCACTACGGGCCGACCGCCGCGCACGCCGAGGCCAACATCGACCTGATCGGCCGATTCCTGCGGGCCGGTGTCGATGTGTGCTCCACGGCGATGACGCCGTGGGTGTGGCCGAAGATGCACCTGAACCCGCCGAACTGGATCGAGCCCATCACCGAGGCCTGCGAAGCCGGTGGATCGTCGTGCTTCACCACCGGGATCGACCCCGGCTTCGCCAACGACCTGTTCCCGATGACGTTGATGGGGCTGTGCTCCGAGGTGCGCCGGGTGCGCGCCTCCGAACTGCTGGACTACACCAACTACGAAGGCGACTACGAGTTCGAGATGGGCATCGGCCGCGAACCGGAGTACTCCCCGCTGCTGGAGAACCGCGACATCCTGGTGTTCGCGTGGGGGGCGACGGTGCCGATGATCGCCTACGCGGCGGGCATCGAACTCGACGAGATCACCACCACCTGGGACAAGTGGGTGACGCCCGAGGCCCGCCAGACCGCCAAGGGGACCATCGAACCCGGCCACGTCGCCGCGGTGCGATTCACCGTCAACGGCGTCTACCGAGGGCAGACCCGTATCCAACTCGAGCACGTCAACCGGATCGGCCACGACGCGGCGCCGGACTGGCCCTCCGGCGACCAGGACGACGTCTACCGGGTCGACATCGAGGGCACCCCGAGCATCTTCCAGGAGACCGCGTTCCGGTTCACCGACGGCTCGGGCCGGGATCCGGCGGCGGCCGGCTGCCTGGCCACCGGGCTGCGGGCACTGAACGCCGTCGCGGCCGTCAACGACCTGCCCCCCGGCTGGGTGACCCCGCTGGACCTGCCCCTCATCCCAGGGCGGGGAACCATCCGTTGACGGGACCCGAGGCGGGCGGGCTCCCCGAGGTTCGCGCCGACGTGCTGCTGATCACAGGTCTGAGGAAGGAGCGTGAGTGGTTCAGCAGGGTCATGGAGACCGATTTCCGGAGAGTAACCCGCCAGGGCACCGCCTACCTCCATGGTGTCCACCGGCTCGGTAACCGCGAGGTTTCGATCGTCGCCGTCCGTCAGCTTCACATGGGCCTTACGTCCGCCGCGGTGGCGGCGACCAAAGCCATCTGCCTCTGGCAGCCGGCGATGGTGGTGATGACCGGAATCTGCGCCGGTGTCCGACACAGCGTCGGACTGGGCGATCTCGTGGTCGCCAGTCAGTGCTTCGAACACTCCAGCGGCCAGCTTGTCGACGGGGAGGTCATCCCGCTGCAGAACCGGATCGCCATGGAACCGTGGCTCCTCGACTACCTGATGTCGATCAGTGACACCGGAGGCTTCATGCCAGCGATCCAGAGTGGGTTCCCAGGCGAACTTCCCGATGGATTTGGATCACGCATCCACTACGGCTCAATGGCATGTGGTCCCCAGGTGGTCAAGGATCCGGCCTATGTGGGCAGGCTGCGTTCGCGTGAGCACTCGTTGCTGGCCTTGGATATGGAGTCCTTCGGCGTCGTCCTGGCCGCCTCCATGTGCAGCACTCCGGCTCGGAGGGTCCCTTGCGTCGTCGTCAAGGGGGTCGCCGACTACGCCGACGGCGATAAGAACGACGACTGGCACGACTACGCTGCGTATGCAAGCGCCGCCTTCGCCCGGAGCGTCCTCGACATCACCCTCCACAGGCCGGCGGCCTTCGCCAATCTCACCCGGATGCGGTCCGACGATTGACCCGGGATCAACTTGGGTTTCGGGGCCGTGCTGCTCAGCGGTTGTGTTTGACCATCACCACGGTCGCCAGCGGGATCGCCACCGGCTGCGGGTCACGGGCGAGCCAGGCGGCCACCTCGGCCTCGAGCCGGTCGGCGAAGCCGGACAGCCGGGACTCATCGGTGCTGTCCTGAAGTGCGCTGAGCAGCGTCGGGAAGATCGCCGAACGGGCGAAGGCGGCCCAGCCCGCCCCGAAGGCCCCGGCGTCGCCGTCGGCGCGGTAGCGCGCCCAGAACCGGTCCTCGGCCTCGAAGTCGTCCACCTGATCCACCGCGAGGCCTTCGAAGCGCCCCGAGGGTGAGAACGGGGCTCGCAGATCCTTCTCGGAGCGCCCGGCGGTCGGGACCACCATCTGGTGCAGTTCCTCGGGCCGCAGCACTCCGGCCTCCACCAGGTGTGACAACCCGGCCTGCAGAGCCTCCATCACACCGCCGAAGCCGCTCCCGCCGGCGGAGTCCACCGACAGGGTCAGCACCACCAGCCGGCCGCCCGGCGCCAGCTCCCGGCCGCGGAAGGCCAGGAAGTCGTTCCAGTCCGTGGCGGCCTGCGCGGCGTAGGCCCGGCGGGCCGATTCGTCGGTGCTGTGCGCGATGTGGATGTGGTCGCCGACCGGTGCCGGGACCCGGCTGAGCCACTGGGTTGCCCAAGAACTCCAGCCCAACACGATGCTGTCCGAGGGCAGTATCTGCTGGTAGAACGATCGGCCTACAGCCGAAGCGAACGACGCGCCGTCCTTGAGCAGATAGCTGTCGGGATCCTCGGTGAGGGTGGTGAACAGTGCGGTGAAGTCGTTGTCCGGAAGGTCGGTGTGAGCGACGAGGATCGCGTGGTCGGGGCGGGTGCGCCCGCGCAGCACGCGTATCGCCGCGCCGATCGGCAGCAGGGAGTTGTAGCCGTTGGCCGCCCCGTAGTCGGCGACCGTGATCGGATTAGGCGGGTCGGGCAACGGAACGGTGCGTGCGGCGGCCTCGAAAGCGGCTATGCCCCTTGCCAATCCGGAGGCCTTGAGCCGGGTGGAGGCGGTGTAGGTGGCGCTTTCCATCGGCTCGGGACGCACCACGATGCTGGACTCGCGCATGGCTCAACCTCGCCGCCGGCGCAGCAGCAGCCCCACGATGATGCCGATGAGCAGCATCGCGGCCAGCAGCAGCCACATCGGCGACTCCACGCTGATCCACAGCAGAGAGATGCGCTGCCGGTCGCGGTTCTGGCCGATGAACACCGCCGCCAGCGCCACCAGGACGATCGCGACCCAGTTGTGCAGAACGAAGCGACCGGCCGCGTGGACGGGTGAAGATTGAGCGTGCTGGGACGACATGTGGACCTCCTGACTCGTTCCTACCCCGCAAGCGTCCATCGTCGCAGCCCCGGAGGCGGGAGGCGTGCCGCAGGCGCGGAAAGCCGATGCGGGAAGATCATCCCGTGCCCTTTCTGCTGCAGCGCCTGTTCGCCGGGGAGGTCCCGTGATCACGTTGGGCTCGGCCGACGCGGCACCCGAGGCCGCGGTACTGCACGGTCCGGGCGGTTTCACCTGGTTTTACGTCGATCTGGTCGATGAGCGGGGCGACGGTGCGACGGTCATCTGGTCGTGGGGGCTGCCCTTCCTGCCGGGCTACGCCGGCGCGGCCCGGTCCGGGTGCGCACAGCTACCGATCGACCGGCCCAGCGTCAATATCGCCGTCTACGAGAACGGCCGGGAACGTTTCTATCTGCTCTCGGAGTTGCCGGCCGACCGGTGCCATTGGAGCGCCGACGGCCGCTCCTGGCAGATGGGTGACAGTTCGTTCGCGTGGACCGACGTCCCGGGCCCGGCGGGCGGCGCGCCGACCCGAACGCTGCAGGCCGACCTCGACCTGGCGTTACCCGCCGGGGGCCGGGTCACCGGGAGGTTGCTGCTGTCGGGAACGCTGCGCCGGGACCCGGTGGCCCAAACTTTTCCCGGACATGTCGGCGAGCCCGGATCGAGCCACGTTTGGACGCCGATGATCGCAGCCAGTCGGGGCTGTCTCGACTTGCGCACCCCCGGCGGCCCGGTCCGGGTGGAGGGCCGCGGGTATCACGACCGCAACAGCGCCGCGCTGCCACTGCAGGCGCTGGGAATCCAACGCTGGTTGTGGGGTCGCGTGGCACTGCCCGGGCGCGACCTGATCTTCTACCGGCTCATCCCCTCCGCCCGGAACTCGCCGCCCCGCGATCTCGTGATCGAAATCGCCGGCGACGGATCCTCCCGGGTGCAGGAGAACGCCGGCATGCGGGTGGGGGGGCTGCGCCGCAGCGTGTGGGGTCTGCAGCGACCCACCGGCCTGACCTTCGCCGACCCCGACGGCCGGCCGGTGCAGGTCGAGGTCAGCTGCCTGCTCGACAACGGGCCGTTCTACCAGCGTTACCTGCTGCGGGGGCGGTGCGGCGCCGACGCGGGCCGGGGAGTCGGGGAGAACCTGGTGCCGGACCGGGTCGACACCGACCTGTTGCGGCCCCTGGTCCGGATGCGGGTCCACCGGGCCGCCGGGCCGAACTCGATGTGGCTGCCGCTCTTTTCCGGGGACAGTGCCGGCCGGGTGCGCCGACTGCTGCGTCGGCACGGGAACGTGCCGGTATGAGTCCTGACCCGACCTGGACCCGGCTGGCAGTGGCGCTGCTGGCTTTGCCCGCTCTGCTGCCGCTGGGGCTGGTCCTGGTCAACGCGCTGTTCTGGACCCGCGGCCGGGCGCTGGGCGCCGCGGCCCGGGCGGCGCCCGGCGGGGTGAGCGTGCTGATCCCGGCCCGCGACGAGGTGGCCAACATCGAGCGTTGCGTTCGTGCCGCCGCGGCCGCCCGCGGACCGCTCACCGAGATCATCGTCTACGACGACGGCTCCACCGACGGCACCGCGGAAGTGCTCGAACGGCTGCGGGCCGAATTGCCGGCTTTGCGGGTCGAGCGCGGAGACGGCTTGCCCGCCGGCTGGGTCGGCAAGCCGCACGCTTTGCATCGGCTCAGTGCGGCGGCCCGGGGCGAGGTACTGCTCAACATCGACGCCGACGTGGCCCTGCGCCCGGATGGCGTGCTGCGGATGCTGTCCCTGCTCGGCTCGCCGGATCAGGTCCGCGGCGGCCTGGACGCGGCCGTGGTCACCGCGGTGCCCCGGCAGCGGGCCGGCAGCTTCGCCGAGCGGATCATGATGCCGCTGCTGCATCTGTCCTACGTCGCCTGGCTGCCGATGCCGCTGATCTACCGGACCCGTGACCCCCGGGTGCTGGCGGCCAACGGTCAGCTGTTGATGATCCGGCGTGCCGCGCTGGACGCCGTGGGCGGCTGGGACCGGGTCCGCAGCTCGCTGGTCGACGATATGGCGCTGTGCCGCGCGGTCAAGGAGAGCGGCCGGCGGGTGGTCTTCGCCGACGGACATGAGATGGCCGACTGCCGGATGTACTCCGACGCCGCCTCGCTGTGGCGGGGCTTTGCCAAGAACTTCTACGAGGGCATCGGCGGGCGCCCCCGGGCGATGATCGTGGTGATGGCGCTGCATCTGCTGCTCTTCGTCGCACCGTTCGGCGCGCTGCTGGCCGCGGTCCTCACCGGATCCCCGGCATTGGCCCTGGCCGCCGCCGCCGGGGTCGCCGCCAACCTGATCCTCCGGCTGGTCATGGCGGCCCGCTACCGCCACAGCCTGCTCAGCGTGGTGCTGCACCCGGTGGCGGTGCTGCTGATGATGGGTGTGCTCGTCGACAGTTTCCGGTGGAGCCGCCGCGGTGACATCCGCTGGCGGGGACGCTCCTACCCCGCCCGGGCCCAGCGGGAGGCGGCATGAGCACCCCGGCCGGCCCGGAGGCCGACCGCAGGGCGCTGGCGCTGGCCGGGGACACCCGCCGGCCGGCCTTCGTGGCGCTGGCCCGCCGCTACACCCGCCGCCGCGCCGCCCGCGGACTCGACGGGGTGTGGGTGGTCGGCCTGGAGGGGGCGCGTGCCGCGCTGGCTGGCCGGCCGCTGATCCTGGCCTCCAACCATGTCGCCTGGTGGGATGCGCTGATGCTGGTGCTCGTCGACCGTGCCCTTGGCGGGCTGGGCTGGGCGGTCATGGACTCCCGGAACTTGCGTGCGTTGCCGTTCTTGGGCTGGCTCGGCGCGCTGCCACTGGATCGCAGCTCCCACGAGCGCAGCCGGCAATGCTTGCGGAACTCGGCGGCGCTGTTGGACCGTCCCGGGCGGGCCGTCTGGATCTTCCCGCAGGGCCGACAGCGCCCGGCTCACCTGCGACCGCTCGACCTCCGGCCCGGCCTGCAGATCATGCATGACAGCAACCCGGTCGACCTGATCGCCGTGAGCATGGATTACGTCTTCCTCGAACGCGACCGGCCGGCCGCGCTGATCAGGTTCTCGGCGCCGATCCCGGGAGCCGCGGTCGCCGGGACGGCCCTGCTGCCGGCCGTGGAGGAAGCCTTGCTGGAGGGGCTTTCCGAGATCGACGCCGCCGTGCTGGCGGCGACCGACGGACGCCGGGCCCGCACCCACCCGGATGACCCGCTGCCCGGCTTCGTCCCACTGGTGCGGCCCGCGCGGCGGTGGGCGCCCGGTCGTGGGGGTCCCGGTGCGCGCTGAGCGCGGCGGTGAGGTCCTGGTCGTCGGCGCCGGTGTCGGCGGTCTGGCCGCCGCGCTGGCCCTGGCCGCGCGCGGGTTGCCGGTGCGGGTGCTCGAGGCCGGCGCGGAACCGGGTGGCAAAGCCGGGTCGGTGCGGATCGACGGCGTCACTGTGGAGACCGGTCCCAGCGTGCTGACCCTGCCCGAGGTTTTCACCCGGCTGTTCGCCCGGGCTGGCCTGCACTTCGAGGAGATGGTCGGACTGCGGCGGCTGGACCCCGGTTTCCGCTACCGATTCGCCGACGGGTGCACCGTGGAGGTGGCCCATGACCCCGAGGACACCCTGGCCCGGGTGCGTTCCGCGCTGGGGCCGGCGGCGGAGGCCGAACTGGCCGCCTTTCTGGCCTACGGCCGCCGGATCTGGGAGGCCGCCGCCCCGAATTTCGTCACCGGGCCGGCCCCCACCTGGGTGGCGATGGCCGGGCTCGCGGCGCGCCACCCGCGGGCCCTGCTCGCCGTCGACCCGCTGCGCGGTATGGCCGCGGCGATCGACCGCCATGTGCGGGAGCCGCATCTGAGGCTGCTGCTTCGCCGGTACGCGACCTACAACGGCAGCGACCCCCGCACCGCTCCGGCCACGCTGAATTGCATTGCGCACGTTGAGCTGTCGCTGGGCGGGTTCGGTGTGCAGGGCGGGATCCGGGCCCTGGTCGACGCTCTGGCCGAGGCAATAGCGGCCCGAGGCGGGGTGATCGAGTGCGGGGTGAGGGTCGATCGGGTCCTGGTGCGGGCGGGCAGGGCGGTCGGTCTGGGTCTGTCCGGCGGCGGTGAACGGAGTGGCCGCGCCGTGGTGGTCAACGCCGACGTCGGATGGTTGCGGGACGGGGCTCTGCCGGGTGCTCGCCGGAGGCTTCCGCCGCCGGCCGCGCCGTCGATGTCGGGCTGGACCGCGGTCCTGCGGGCGGCGCGGCGCCCCGACCGGCTGCCGCACGAGGTGATCTTCCCGCCCGACTACGACGCGGAGTTCGCCGATATCTTCGACCGCGGCCGGCCCCCGGAGGTGCCCACGGTCTACCTGTGCGCCCAGGAGCGGTGTCACGGACTGCCCGGCTGGACCGCGGGCGAACCGGTGTTCGTCATGGCCAACGCCCCCGCCGAGCCGGCCGGCGGGTCACGGCCACCGGAGGTCTGGGCGGCGCTGGAGGACGCCGTCGAGAAGCAGATCCGCTCAGCCGGCATGTGGGATGAGGGTGACACGACGGTCTGGCGGCGCAGCCCGACGGATCTGGCCGCCGCCTTCCCCGGCAGCCGGGGGGCGATCTACGGCGCGGCGAGCAACGACCGTCTGGCCGCCTTCCGGCGACCACCCAATCGGGTGCGCGGGGTGGGCGGGCTCTACCTGGCCTCGGGCAGCGCCCACCCGGGCGGAGGCCTCCCGATGGCGGCGCTGTCCGGGCTGGCCGCCGCCGACTGCCTCGGCGCCGACCTCGGTTCGCCCTAGAATCCGGGGGATGCGGGCGGTCAGCTGTGAACGTGGGAGTCTGTCGGTGGTCGACCTCGCTGACCCGCGCCCGGGACCCGGGCAGCTGGTGCTCGAGGTCCGGGCCTGCGGTATCTGCGGATCCGACCTGCACGCCAAGGACCACGCCGACGAGTTGACCGACGTGATGGCGGCGGTGGGCTATCCCGACTTCATGCGCGGCGACACCGCCACGGTGATGGGCCACGAGTTCGCCGGGGTGGTCGCCGAGCGCGGACCCAAGACGCCAAAGGGTCTGAGGACGGGAATGACGGTCGTCGCCTTTCCTCTGGTGCGCGTGCGTGGAGGAGTTCACCTGACCGGGCTTTCGCCGCTCGCCCCGGGCGGCTACGCCGAGCGGGTGCTGGTCGAGGCGGCGCTGACCTTCCCGGTGCCGGGCGGCCTGCCGGCGGCGACCGCGGCGCTGACCGAACCGATGGCGGTCGCGTTGCACGCCGTCCGTCGCTCTGAGGTCAAGAAAAAGGACACCGCGATCGTGATCGGGTGCGGCCCGGTGGGTCTGGCGGTGATCTGCCAGCTCAGGGCGCTGGGCGTGGACAGGATCGTCGCCAGCGACTTCTCGCCGGCCCGCCGGGATCTGGCCCGCCGGTGCGGTGCCGACGTGGTGGTCGATCCGGCGGTGGACTCGCCGCTGGCCGCGCCGGGCCCGGCGGTCAAGGGAGCGGTCACCGAAGTGCCCGAGCTCTACGAACTGGCGTTGTCCACGATGCGCCGGCTGCGCCGCGTGCCGGGGTGGGCGCACGTCTACCGGGCGGCCGAGGCACTCGGCGCGGCCGCTCCCAGGCGCCCGGTCATCTTCGAGTGCGTCGGTGTTCCCGGAATGATCGACGGCATCATGGCCGAGGCACCGCTGAACTCCCGGGTGGTCGTGGTCGGAGTGTGCATGGGCACCGACCGGTTCCGGCCCACCATGGGCATCGCCAAGGAGCTCGACCTGCGTTTCGTGTTCGGCTACACGCCGCTGGACTTCCGGGACAGCCTGCAGATGCTGGCCGAGGGCAAAGTGGACCCGTCGCCGATGGTGACCGCGACCGTCGGGCTCGACGGTGTCGCGGGAGCCTTCGAGGCGCTCGGGGATCCGGAGAAGCACGCGAAAATCCTGGTGGACCCGGCCAGTTCGGCGCAGCTGCGGGACTAGTGGCCCCGGGCCACCCGGTCGTCCTAGTGGCCTCTGGCCACCTGGTCGTCCTAGTGGCCTCGGGCCACCCAATCGTCGTAATGCACCAGTTCGTCGCCGACCGTGGTGGTGTCGCCGTGCCCGGTGTAGACGACCGTGTCGGGCGGCAGGGAACCGAGCCGGCCCTTGATCGAGCTCAGGATGGTGGGGAAGTCCGAGAACGACCTCCCGGTCGCCCCGGGGCCGCCGTGGAACAGTGTGTCGCCGGAGAAGAGCGCCCCGAGTTCCGGCGCGTACAGGCAGGTCGATCCGGGGGAGTGGCCCGGGGTGGCGATGGCGCGCAGCTCGATGCCGTCGGCGGTGAGGACCTCGCCGTCGTGCAGTTCCTTGAAGGGCAGCGCCGCGTGGGTCATCTCCCAGAGCATGGTGTCGGCCGGGCTGAGGAGTACCGGCGCGTCGAGCAGCGCGGACAGTTCGGGTGCGACGGTGATGTGGTCGTTGTGGCCGTGGGTGCACACCACCGCGATCACGTGCCGGCCCGCGACGGCCTTCTCGATCGCGGCCGCGTCGTGGGCGGCGTCGACGACGATCACCTGCGAGTCGCCGCCGAGGACCCAGACGTTGTTGTCGACCTCCCAGCTTCCGCCGTCGAGTTCGAAGGTGCCGTGGGTGACCACCCGCTGGATTCCCGGCGCCCTCACAGCACGACCACCGAACGCAGCACCCCGCCCGTGTGCATCTTGTGGAAGGCCTCCTCGACGGCATCGAGTCCGATGCGCTCGGTGACGAACCTGTCCAGTGGCAGCCGGCCCTGACGGTACAACTCGACCAGGGTGGGGAAGTCACGCTCGGGCAGGCAGTCGCCGTACCAGGAGGACTTCAGCGAACCCCCGCGGGAGAAGAAGTCGACCAGGGGCATCTGCAGTCGCATGTCGGGAGTGGGGACGCCGACGAGGACGACGGTGCCCGCCAGGTCCCGGGCGTAGAAGGCCTGCTCCCAGGTCTCCGGGCGTCCCACCGCGTCGATCACCACGTCGGCGCCGTACCCCCCGGTCAGGTCGCGGATGGTCTCGACGACGTCGAGTTCGGTTGCGTTGACGGTGTGGGTGGCGCCGAACTCGCGCGCCCAGTTCAGCTTGGTGCCGTCGGTGTCGACGGCGATGATCGTCCGCGCGCCGACCAGACGGGCCCCGGCGATGGCCGCGTCGCCGACCCCGCCGCAGCCGATCACCGCGACCGTGTCGTCGCGGTCGACCGCGCCGGTGTTGACCGCCGCGCCCAGGCCCGCCATCACCCCGCAGCCCAGCAGGCCGGCGACGGCAGGGTCGGCCTGCGGGTCGACGCGGGTGCACTGTCGCTGGTGGACGAGGGTCTTCTCGGCGAACGCGCCGATCCCCAGCGCGGGGGTGAGTTCGGTGCCGTCGGTCAGCGTCATCTTCTGCGCGGCGTTGAAGGTGTCGAAGCAGTACCACGGCCGGCCCCGCCGGCAGGCCCGGCACTGACCGCAGACGGCGCGCCAGTTCAGGACGACGAAGTCGCCGGGTGCGACGTGGGTGACCTCGGCGCCGACGCTCTCCACCACACCGGCGGCCTCATGGCCGAGCAGGAAGGGGTAGTCGTCGTTGATGCCGCCGTCGCGGTAGGTCAGGTCGGTGTGGCACACGCCGCAGGCCTGCACGGCGACGACCACCTCGCCGGGGCCCGGGTCCGGGATGACGATGTCGACGAGTTCGACCGGATCGCCCTTGCTCCGCGAGATGACACCGCGCACCGTCTGGCTCATGCGTCAGACCCTAGCGGGGGCCGGCCGGGGGCTACGGTGGCGGTGATGCCCACTCCTGCCCCGAACGTTCTGGACCGGCTGGCGGACTGGCCGGTGACCACCGCGTCCGCCGCGGTGGTCGGGCCGGCGGGGATCCTGGCCAGCCATGGTGACCGCACCCGGCCCTACCGGTTGGCCTCGGTGACCAAACTGCTGGCCGCCCGGGCGGTGCAGGTCGCGGTCGAGGAGGGGGCACTCGATCTGGACACCCCCGCCGGGCCGCCGGGATCGACGGTGCGCCATCTGCTGGCCCACGCCTCGGGTCTGGCCATGCACTCGGCGCAGACCATGGCCCGGCCGGGTACCCGGCGGATCTATTCCAACCACGGCTTCGCGGTGCTCGCCGAGACCCTCGAGGGCCACACCGGGATCGCCTTCGAGCGCTATCTCGCCGAGGCGGTGTTCGCCCCCCTGGGCATGACGGGATCCAGCCTGGAGGGGGGCGCGCCGACGGCCGGGTTCGGGGCGGTGTCGAACGTCGGCGACCTCGCTGCCTTCGCGACCGACCTGTTGCGTCCGCGCACGGTGTCGGTGCCGCTGCACCAGCAGGCCACCCGGGTCCAGTTCCCCGGCCTGGACGGGGTGCTGCCGGGTTTCGGCGCGCAGCGGCCCAACGACTGGGGCCTGGGATTCGAGATCCGCGACGGGAAGTCGCCGCACTGGACGGGCGGGCTCAATGCGCCCGGCACCTACGGGCACTTCGGTCAGGCCGGGACCTTCCTCTGGGTGGACCCGGACCGCGATCTGGCCCTGGTCGTCCTGACCGATCGGGACTTCGGTGACTGGGCCAAACCGCTGTGGCCGGCGATCTCTGACGAAGTCCTAAGAGAGTTTCGCCGGGACTAGCGCAACAGGGGTCCCAGGAGGCACAATAGAAACGTTCGACACAACTGCATCTTCGGTAGCGCCAGGTCGTTGGGGAAGACGTCCCTAGTGCAACCGAAGGAGCAAGGTGATGCGTGCGTCGAACCAGTTCGCCGACGTGACGTCGGGCGTGGTGTACATCCATGCCTCACCCGCGGCGGTGTGCCCGCATGTCGAGTGGGCATTGACGTCGACCCTGAACGCCGGGGCCAACCTGAAGTGGACACCGCAGCCGGCCATGCCCGGCCAGCTGCGGGCCGTGACCAACTGGGTGGGTCCGGTGGGCACGGGTGCCAGGCTGGCCAATGCGCTGCGGTCGTGGTCGGTGCTGCGCTTCGAGGTCACCGAGGACCCCAGTCCCGGCGTTGACGGCCAGCGTTTCTCGCATACCCCGCAACTGGGGCTGTGGAGCGGGGCGATGAGCGCCAACGGCGATGTCATGGTCGGTGAGATGCGCCTTCGGGCGCTGATGGCATCAGGGGCCGACACCCTTGCCGCGGAGCTGGACACCGTCCTGGGGACCGCCTGGGACGAGGCCCTCGAGCCCTATCGCGATGGCGGGGACAGCGGAGAGGTCAGCTGGCTGAGCCGGGGCGTCGGGTAGCGCTCGCCGTCAGGCCGGTGGCATCGGCGGTGGCGGCGGGACCTCCCCGGCGGGGATGGCCTCCAGCGCCGGCGGCGGCGGGGGCGGGCGGTTCGAGCCGATGTAGGTGCCGGTGGGGCCCACCACGAAGCCGACCTGTTCGCCACCGTTGAGGCAGGCCACCACGCCGGAGTCGTTCACGCCGCAGGTGACCTGCCGGTAGGTCAGCCGGGTGTTCGGCGGCAGCATCCTGACCTCGCCGGCGTCGGCGAACTCCGGGGTCGGCGTGGTGCTGAAGGACGGCAGGCCCGTCGGCCCGGCGCTGACCAGGTTCGCCCCGCCGGGCGCCCCCGGCAACGGCCCCGAACAGCCGTACTGGCCGTTGAGGCTGTCCAGGACGCAGACCACGCCGGGCGGTCCGGCGAAGGCGTACCACCTTCCCTTGTTGGCGGTGTAGTCCGCGGGGTTCATCGGCGTGTACTCGAACACGTTGGGGATCGGCAGAGTGGGTGCGGGCGGAGGGTCGGGCTCGGCTCCGGCCGGCGAGGCGCCGGCCAGTCCGGCCACCGTCACCGCAACGCTGCTGATCAGCAACCTCGTAAGCATCACCACACTGTACCCAACCGCCCCGGCCGGAGGCGGGGGTGAAAGCCCCCGGTAGCGCAGAGCGGTTGTGCGACAGGGTGTTGCGCTCGTTCAGCGTGCGGCGGGTAAGCGGATGCGCAGCGCGCCGGGCACGGCGGAGATCTCGGCAGGCAGCGGGCAGACGTAGTCGCCGTCGGCGTAGGCGTTGATGCCCGGTGAGGCCACGGTGACCCTCCGGGCGCGCGCCGTGCTGACCTCGGGGACCCCGACGTGGGTGCCCTTGAACACTTTGGGGAACAGCCGGATCAGCCTGGCGCGGGCCACGGCGCGGACCATCGTGACGTCGAGCAGGCCGTCGGCATGGTCGGCGTCGGGACAGATCAGCATTCCGCCGCCGTAGCTGCGGGTGATCCCGAAGGCCGCCAGCGCCAACTCGGTGACGACCTCGGGGCCGTCGTCGAAGGACAGCCGGAACTGCAGTGGCCGCAGCCGGGACAGCTCGGCCACGATCGCGAGGTTGTAGCGCATCCGGCCGTGCGGCCACCGCATCCGGTTGACCCGGTCGGAGACCAGCGAATCGAAACCGGTCGCCGCGACCGTGCCGAACCAGGTCTGCGAGCCGTCGGCGCCGCAGATCCGGCCCAGGTCGACCACCGCGGTCCGGCCACCGACGATCACGTCGACGGCCGCCGCCGGGTCATCGGTGGGGATTCCGTACTCGCGGGCATGGTCGTTGCCGGTGCCGGCCGGAACGATCCCCAGCGGAATGTCGTTGTGGGCCAATAACTGCAGAGCCAGCCCGATGACCCCGTCCCCGCCGACGACGACGAGCGCATCGGGTCCCGGCTCCAGGGCTTCGGCCGTCAACGCCCGCGCGTGGGCGGCGTCGCGGCCGACGATCTCGGTCACGTCGATACCGAGCTGCTGGAACCGCGCAACCGCCAGTTCCGCGGCGTGCGGGGCGTTGCCGTGTCCGGACATCGGGTTGGTCAGCACGGTGACGCGCTGCATCTGTGTCACGGAATCAGCTTGCCGGGATTGAGGATTCCGCTCGGATCGAGTGCCCTTTTGACCGCCCGCAACACCTCGACGCCCAGTTCGCCGATCTCTTCGGTCATCCACGGGCGGTGGTCGGCGCCGACGGCGTGGTGATGGGTGATGGTTCCGCCGTTGGCGATGATGGCCTCCGATGCCGCGGACTTGGCGGTCATCCACTGCCGGGCCGCATCACCGCGCTGGCCGGCGACCACGGTGAAGTACAGCGAGGCCCCCGTGGGGTAGACGTGCGAGATGTGGCACAGCACCAGAGCCGGGGTGCCACTGGCGGTCAGCGCCGCGGTCAGCGCCGCGGTCACCGCCGCCTTCAGGGTCGGGATGTTCGACCACGTCGTGGCCGTTTCCAGGGTCTCGCACAGCGCACCCGCCGCGAGCAGGGAGTCGCGCAGATACGGGGCGTCGAACCGCCCGTCGGCCCAGGCCCTGGCGGGTTCCTCGCCCAGGGAGGTGCCACCGTGCGCCTCGAGCACCGTCCGGGTCTCGGCGTGCCGGCTCTCGGTGTGTGCGGGGCTGCCCTCGAACAGCGTGATGGCCAGGCAGCCGCCGGTGATGCTGCGTTCACCGATGGTGTGGGTGGTGGCCAGGTTCACCCCTGTCTCGGCCTCGTCGGACAGCCGTAGGACGGTGGCCCCGGTGCCGGTCTGGGTGACCGCGCGCAGAGCCTCGGCCCCGGTGGCGAAGTCGGGGAAGGACCAGGCCTCGTAGCGCACGCTCTGGGGGACCGGGTGGACCCGGAGCCGAACCCGGGTGATCACCCCGAACACCCCCTCGGACCCGGCTAAGAGTTCCCGCAGGTCCGGGCCGGCCGCCGAGGCGGGCGCCCGGCCCAGATCCAGCGTGCCGGCCGGGGTGATCACCCGCATTCCGCGGACCATGTCGGTGAACCTGCCGTAGCCGGCGGAGTCCTGCCCGGAGGACCGGGTGGCCGCATAGCCGCCCAGGGTGGCGAAGCGGAAGCTCTGCGGGAAGTGGCCCAATGAGAACCCACGTTCACCGAGCAGGCACTCGGCCTCGGGCCCGGTCACCCCAGCGCCGAGTTCGGCTTCCCCGGACACCTCGTCGAGCCAGTGCAGGGCATCCAGACGGCGCAGATCCATGCTGACCACCGCGTCGAAGCCGGCGCGGATCGGGTCCAGACCGCCGACCACGCTGGTCCCGCCGCCGAACGGCACGACGGCGATCCGGTGCAGGACGCAGTAGTCGAGGATCGCCGCCACCTCGTCCTCGCTGCCCGGCAGGACCACCGCGTCGGGTGCCTCCTGGTGAGTCTGCTTGCGGCGCAACAGGTCCAGTGTCGACTTACCGCCGGCGCGCAGGAGACGGTCGCGGTCGCCCGCGCGCAGGTGCCGTTCGCCCACGATCGCGGCCAGGCCGCCCCGGTGCTGAGGCGGCAGCGCGGAGGGGCTCAGCTGCACCTCGTCGACGGCCGGGCCGCGCGTCGGGGCGCCGGTGACGCCCAGTGCCTGTTCGAGCAGGGACCGGATGCCCTCCGGCAGCGGCTTGGCCAGGGCGGGGTCTCCCCAGGCGTCCCAGGCCATCGGGGGGAGCAGGTGTGATGCGTCAGCGTCGGCCACGCGTTACAGTATTACAGATGTTGTCAATCAGTAATGCTGAGTCGGTGGAGGTCGGGGACCGTATCCTGGCCGCCGCCGCCAGTTGCGTGCGGGACTTCGGGGCCGAGCGCGTCACCCTTGCCGAAATCGCGAGACGGGCCGGGGTGAGCCGTCCGACGGTCTACCGGCGCTGGCCCGACACCCGGACCATCCTCGCGGCCCTGCTGACCGACCGGATCGTCGGCGCGTGGCGTGCGGTGCCCGCCGACGGGGTGGGCCGTGCGCCACTGGTGGCCCGCATCGTCGCGGTGGCCCGACGACTGCGGTCCGACGAGCTGATCCTGACCGTGCTGCGCTCCGCGCCGGAGATCGCCGTGGTCTACATCACCGGCAGGCTGGGCACCAGCCAGCAGATCCTGATCGATCTGGTGGCCGGCGAACTGCGCACCGCCCAGGCCGACGGCTCCGTCCGGGGCGGCGAGCCGGAGGAGCTGGCCGCCATGGTGCTGCTGATCGCCCAATCGGTCATCCAGTCCGGCCGGATCGTCGAACCGATCCTGGATACCGACGCACTGTCGGCCGAACTCGACCGCGCACTGAACGGATATCTGCGGCCATGGACGACCTGACGGCGCTGAACGCGCGACGTCGGGCCGCCGACCTCGCCGCTCTCGGGGATGACGGCCGGGCCGATGTTGTGGTCATCGGCGGCGGGATCACCGGTGCGGGGATCGCACTGGACGCGGCCTCCCGCGGGTTGTCGGTCGTGCTGGTCGAGAAACACGATCTGGCTTTCGGTACCAGCCGATGGAGCTCGAAGCTGATTCACGGCGGACTGCGCTACCTGGCCAGCGGCAACCTCGGCATCGCCCGGCGCAGCGCCGCCGAGCGGGGAATCCTGATGTCGCGTAACGCCCCCCACCTGGTCAGCGCCATGCCGCAGCTGGTGCCGCTGCTGCCGTCGATGGGCCGCGCCCAGCGGGCGCTGGTTCGAGTCGGCTTCCGCGCCGGGGACCTGTTGCGGCTGATGGCCGGAACCAGTTCGGCGGTGCTGCCCGGGCCGCGGCGGATCAGCGCCGCCGAGGCGGTGGCGATGGCGCCGACCGTTCGCCGCGAGGGCCTCGACGGGGCGCTGCTGGCCTACGACGGGCAACTGATCGACGACGCCCGGCTGGTCGTGGCGGTGGCCCGGACCGCGGCCGGACATGGTGCGCGGGTCCTGACCCGGGTGGGAGCCTCGGCGGCCACCGGCACCTCGGTCCGGCTGACCGACCAGCTGACCGGGGAGGACATGGATCTGCGGGCCGGAGCGGTGATCAACGCGACGGGGGTGTGGGCCGCTGAGGTGGATCCGTCGATCAAGCTGCGGCCCAGCCGCGGCACCCACCTGGTGTTCGACGCGGCGGCCTTCGGCAATCCGATTGCGGCGCTGACCATTCCGATTCCCGGCGAAACCAATCGTTTCGTCTTCGCCATGCCCGAGCAACTGGGCAGGGTCTATCTGGGGCTGACCGACGAGGAGGCCCCGGGCCCGATCCCGGATGTGCCGGAGCCGACGCCGCAGGAGATCGGCTTCCTGCTGGACACCGTCAACACCGCGCTGCAGGGCACCCTGACGACCGCCGACGTCATCGGCGCCTACGCGGGGCTGCGGCCGCTGATCGACGTGGGGGAGGGTCGCACCTCGGATCTGTCCCGCGATCATGCGGTGCTGGAGTCCGATTCGGGGATGCTCAGCATCGTCGGCGGCAAGCTGACCGAGTACCGCCTGATGGCCGAGGACGTCGTCGACCGTGCGGTGGCCGGCCGCGGACTCGGCGCCGGACCGTGCCGGACCCGCGATCTGCCCCTGGTCGGTGCGCCGGGACATCCGGCCGCGGCAGGTCCCGCCCCCGTCGGGGCGCCGGCCTCGCTGGTGGCCCGCTACGGCGCGGAGTCGGCGGCGGTACTCACCGCGGCCCGCTGCGACCGGCCGGCCGCGCCGGTGGCCGAGGGCATCGACGTGACCCGAGCGGAGTTCGAGTTCGCCGTCACCGCCGAGGGAGCACTGGACGCGGGGGACATCCTGGACCGCCGAACCCGCATCGGGCTGGTGGACACCGACCGGCAGCGGGCCGCCGAGGCTGTCGGGGAGTTCCTCGCCACCTCCCCGTGAGTCCCTGAGCGCGTCGGCCCGGAGCGTTAGAGCGGGATGTTCTTGTGGCGCCCGCGGCGGGCCGGCGCCTCGGCCAGCGCCTGGGTCAGCTTGCTGCGGGTGTGGGCGGGGTCGATCTTCTCGTCGACGACGCCGATGTCGATCGCGCTGTCCACACCCCCGGCGATGCGCTCGTGCTCGGCGGCCAGTTGCTCGTGCAGCGCCTCACGGTCGCCCTCCGGTGCGGCGGCCAGGGTCTTCTTGTGCAGGATGCCCACGGCGGCCTTGGCGCCCATGACCGCGACCTCGGCGTCCGGCCAGGCGAACACCTTGACGGCACCCAGCGAGCGGGAGTTCATCGCGATGTAGGCACCGCCGTAGATCTTGCGGGTGACCAGCGTCACCCTGGGCACCGAGGCCTCGCCGAAGGCGTGCAGCAGTTTGGCGCCGCGACGCACCACTCCGCCCCATTCCTGATCGACGCCGGGAAGATAGCCCGGCACATCGACGATCACCACCAGCGGGATGCCGAAGGCGTCGCACAGCCGCACGAAGCGGGCGGCCTTCTCGGCGCTCTCGGAGTTCAGGCAGCCGCCCAGTCGCAGCGGGTTGTTGGCCAGCACTCCCACGGTGCGGCCGGCCAGCCGGCCCAGTCCGACCACCATCGAGGGGGCCCAGCGGGACTGGAACTCCTCGAAGGTGCTGACGGCGTTCCCGTCGTTGTCGATGCCGTCATGGTCGAGGAGGGCCTCGACGATCGGGTGCACGTCGTAGGCCCGGCGGGGTGACTCCGGCAGCAGCGCGTGCAGGTCGACCTCGGCGGCCTCGGCCTTGGAGCGGTCGAAATGGCCCTGCTGGGCGAAGAATCCGACCAGTCGGCGGCCACGGGCGTAGGCGTCGAGCTCACCGTCGGCGACGATGTGGCAGACCCCGGACTTCTTGTGGTGGGTGTCGGGGCCGCCGAGTGACTCCATGTCGACGTCCTCGCCGGTGACGCTGCGAACGATCTCGGGCCCGGTGACGAAGATCCGTCCCTCCGGGGCCATGATGACGACATCGGTCAGCGCAGGCCCGTAGGCGGCGCCGCCGGCGGCGAAGCCGACCACGACGGAGATCTGGGGGATGTGGCCGGAGGCGCGGATCATCGCCTCGAAGACCAGACCGACCGCGTGCAGCGCCCGCACACCCTCGGCCAGCCGCGCCCCGCCCGAGTGCCAGATGCCGACGATCGGTGTCTGCTCGGCGATGGCGAGGTCATAGGCGTCGACGATGTGCCGGCAGCCTTCGACCCCCATCGCGCCGCCCATCACGGTGCCATCGGTGCAGAACGCGATGGTGCGGACACCGTTGACGGTGCCCGCGGCCGCGAGGATGCCGGAGCGGTCCCGTTCGTGCAGCAGTTCGACACTGCCGGGGTCGAAGAACGTGCGCAGCCGCAGCAGTGGGTCGCGGGGGTCGACCGACTCGCCAACCGTTTCAGGAGCCACGGTCGTCATCTGAACCTCCTTGTGCGTGCGCTGGTCATGGTTTCCCGGTCAGTACTTTCCGAACGCGATCGCGACGTTGTGGCCGCCGAACCCGAACGAGTTGTTCACCGCGTACCGGTAGTCGCCGGTGCGCGGTTCGCCTGCCACCACGTCCAGGTCGATCTCCGGATCGAGGTTGCGCAGGTTCAGTGTCGGTGGGACGACCCCGTCCCGCAGGGCCATCACGGTGAGGATGGACTCCACCGCGCCGACCGCGCCGACCGAGTGCCCCAGTGCCGACTTCGGTGCGTAGACCGCCGGGTGGTGGCCGCGCATCGCGTTGTTGATGGCCTTGCCCTCGGCCACGTCGCCGACCGAGGTTCCGGTGGCGTGCGCGTTGATGTGGTCGATGTCGGCGGGTTGCAGACCGGCCAGTTGCACCGCGCGGGTGATGGCCTGCCCGGCCTGTACGCCGTCGGGATCCGGCGCCACCATGTGGTAGCCGTCGGAGGTGACCGAAGCGCCCATGATGCGCGCCAGGATGTCGGCGCCCCGCGCTTTGGCGTGTTCCTCGGTCTCGATCACCATCAGCGCGCCGGCCTCGCCGAAGACGAACCCGTCGCGATCCCGGTCGAACGGCCGGCAGGCACCCGCCGGGTCGTCGTTGTTCTTGGACAGCACGATCCGCATCTGGGCGAAGCCGGCGATCGGCACCGCCTCGAT
>Ga0180434_10001991_pt1 | contig 28193 bp, 19 predicted proteins | sample SS_ome_7_FD_132453 | JGI IMG/M metagenome (GOLD analysis project Ga0180434, IMG submission 132453) | Hypersaline lake sediment archaeal communities from the Salton Sea, California, USA - SS_1_D_2 metaG | ecosystem: Environmental > Aquatic > Non-marine Saline and Alkaline > Hypersaline >... | reverse complement strand
TGGGGTCTTCCATGAGTTGATCTTCGATACGCTTGCACTTGGAACACATAAAGTGGCCATGAAGGTCGGTGATCGGGTCATAACGGGCAGCATCCACGACCGGCCGGATTACGCCGATCATTTCCTTTTCCGTGAGGGCCTGCAGCGTGTGGTACACTGTGTTGAATGAAAGGGTCGGGTGGATCTTCTTTACAGCTGAATAGAGATCTTCAGCCGTGGGATGATCCGTCCTGGACATCAGTTCCTGGTAGATCAGGATCCGCTGGGGCGTTGCCTTCAGCCCGGTGGCGCGCAGTCGGTCGGCAATCTCCGATTTCCTGACCACATCTTCTTCCGGGGTGGGCATATTTCTTGCTGTTCCTCCATCTGGATCCAGCCTGGTAACATAGCCGAATCCTACGGAATTGTCAATACTAAATGATAATGGCCCCAAATTAGACGTGCGGCGCCCCAGCTTGTATTGGCCCGTGCTTTGTGTCATAATTTTTGGCGGATTTTCCGAATAAGTATCTGTAATATAATATTTTTTTTGATATCGAGGTTCTGCGATGTCCCCGGGTTTCAGGCGTATCATCGGGCAACCCATGCAAACAAGGCTCCGCATCCGGTCAGACGGTGCTCTCTTGATCTTGTGCATGTGCCTTCTGGTGGTTTGTTGGACCTCGTCTTGCAACAGGCCGGGCAAAGAGGATACCTCCGAGGCCAGGGAAAGGGACAACCGGCTTGCGGAGGAAAAAGTCGTTCCCGTCAAGGTGATCCGTCCCTCGCAGGGTGACATCGTACAGTCGATCCAGGCGACCACATCTGTAGAGGCGAAGAGGGAAGCGGACGTCTATTCGAAGATGATAGGGTTCTGCCACCGCATCTTTGTCGAAGAGGGAGATCCCGTCCGGGAGGGGGATCGGCTTGCCAAGCTCGAGGACGAGGAGATTCGACTGACCTTCGAGCAGGCGGCCGCACGGCTCGACAAGGCGAAGAACGACCATGAGCGGGCCGTCGAACTCCATGCAGGCGGCCTGATCAGCGACCAGGCGTACCAGGATCTCTCTGTTCAATTTCGACTTGCCAAGTCAGACTACGACCTTTCCAAGAAGCGACTCGACGACACAGCGATCGTGGCGCCCCTTTCCGGTGTAGTGACGGAGCGCAACGTCAAGTTGAGCGATCTGGTGAATACGACCCGGCCCCTGTTCAAGGTCGTGGATCTGCACATCCTCGAAGCCGAGGTTCACGTTCCGGAACAGGACTACGCGAAGGTGAGGTCGGGGCAGGAGGCGATCCTGAAGATAGACGCGTTCCCGGAAAAGTCGTTCCTCGGCAGGGTCGAGCGGAAGAGCCCGGTCATCGATTCCCGGAGCGGCACCGCCGAGGTGACGGTTGCTGTGGAGAACCCTGAAGGGATCCTTCGCCCGGGCATGTTCGTTCGCGTCCAGATCGTCGTTGCGGTCCATCCCGATGCCCTGACCCTTCCCAGAGAGGCGATCCTGATGCAGGGAGAGAGGCAGACGGTGTACACGGTGCAGGAAGGGATTGCCCGGGAGGTCACTGTTGAGACAGGGTTTCAGGAGGGAGACCGAGTGGAGATCCTGGACGGACTCGCCGGGGAGGATCGCGTGGTCGTGAGGGGTCATCTGGGCCTGCAGAGTGGCACAAAGGTACGCGTCATTGAAGAACTCGACGGCTGATCTCCGCATATCGATCCGTCGTCCCGTTACCGTGGCCATGATCTTCATGGGGGCCGTGGTGTTCGGGATGAAGTCCTATCAGGAACTCGCCCTCAATCTCATGCCGGACCTGTCCTACCCTACGCTGACCGTTCGCTCGGAATACCCGGAGGCGGCGCCGGAAGAGGTGGAGAGCTTCCTTTCCCGTCCCCTCGAGGAGGCCCTGAGCACGGTGAGCAATCTCGTGGAAATCCGCTCTGTGTCGAGTGCCGGCCTGTCCGAGATCATCCTCGAATTCTGGTGGGGGACGGATATGGATCTGGTCTCCCTGGATGTTCGGGAGAAGATGGATCGGGTCTTTCTCCCGGAAGAGGTCCATCGTCCGACCATCCTGCGGTACAACCCGGCCCTGGACCCGATTCTCAGGCTCGGGGTCTACGGGGGGCAGGACCTCTTCACCCTGCGCCGAATCGCGGAGAAGGAACTCAAGCCGGATGTGGAGGGGCTTCCCGGCGTGGCGTCGGTCAAGGTCAAGGGAGGCCTCGAGGAAGAGGTGCTCGTCGAGGTCGATGAGGCCCGGCTCGCCCGCCTGGACATCAACGTGGAGCAGGTTGCCCAGCGGCTCTGGCAGGAGAACATCAACCTTGCAGGAGGCAGTCTGAAGGAAGGCAAGGCGGAGTATCTGGTACGCACGCTGAACGAGTTCGTCGACTTGAGGGACATCGGGGAAGTGGTTGTAGGGCGTAAGGGGGGACAAGGGGATGGGAAGGGGTTGGATGGCCGCGGGTTGCCGGGTGAGGCGGAGGTAAGGCTCGAGGATGTCGCCACCGTTCGATGGGGACAGAAGGAGCAGGACGTGATCACCCGGATCAACGGGCTCGAGAGCGTGGAAGTGGAAATCTACAAGGAGGCGGACAGCAATACGGTCAAGGTGGCAGACAGGGTCAAGGACGTGCTCGGTCTCACAGAGGGCGGTACTTCCCAGGCAAAGGGAAGCCGGGCCGCCGGATTTCTCGATCGCTTTGTGGACGACTATCCCGGGGTGGAGCTGAAGCTGATCTCCGACCCGTCCCGGTTCATCAAGAGGGCGATCGGGGAGGTGCGAAACACCGCCTTCTACGGGGGCATCCTGGCCCTGGTCGTGCTGTTCTTCTTCCTCCGCGACCTGAAGAGCACGGCGATCATCGGCGTATCGATTCCGGTCTCTATTCTGGTGACCTTCATCCCCATGTTCCTCTTCGGGGTGAGCCTGAACCTGATGTCCCTCGGGGGACTGGCCCTGGGCATCGGCATGCTCGTGGACAACTCGATCGTGGTCCTGGAGAGCATCTTTCGATGCAGGGAGGAAGGCGACGGCATCCTCGATGCATCGAACCGGGGCACCGGTGAGGTCGCTGCCGCCATCACGGCGTCCACGCTCACGACCGTGGCCGTCTTCTTCCCCATCGTATTCGTAAAGGGGATCGCCGGGCAGCTCTTCAACGATCTTGCCCTGACGGTCACCTTCTCCCTGCTTGCCTCTCTGCTCGTTGCCCTGTACCTGATCCCCATGCTTGCCTCGCGCCGGGTCGGTTCCGAGGACCCGCACGTTCCTTCCGAGCATGAGGTGGAGGGTCTTGGGGAGCTGTTGGGATCCGCCGTGAAGAGCACCACCCGATGGCTGGGCGAGAACGGCCGACCGGATCGATGGTTACGGGAGGCGGGCGGCTTCCTTGCCGGAGGGAGCGGAGGGCCCCTTCGACTCTACGGCCTTCTCCATCCCCTGTTCGAGGCCCTGCGGTTCGTCATGGGGTGTCTCTTCGGGCTGCTTCAGGGTGCGCTTGCTCTTGTGGTCATCCTGGGGGGGCGCTGTTTCGCCCCACTGTTCAAGCTTTTTGCGAGGGCCTCCAGGGCCCTGCTGTCGCCGTTTCTCTTTGTTTTTGAAAAGGCTCTGCAGACCGCGAGCCGCGTCTATCCTCATGTCCTCGGCCGTGCGCTCAAGGGACGTGCAGGGGTCATCCTGGTCTGCGTGGCCCTCTTTCTGCACGCCCTGTATCTCCTGCCCCGGCTCGGGACCGAGCTGATTCCGAGAATCCATCAGGGTCAATTCACGATTCGGCTCGAGCAGCCGGCCGGAACGCCGTTGGAGGAGACCAGCCGGGATGCGGTCCCGATCGAGGAGATGGTCCTGAAGGCGGATCTCGTGGCGAACGTGTTCAGCGAGATCGGGTCCGAGCCTTCGGGAGAAGAGGCCCTCGAAGAACAGCGCGGGGAGAACACCGCGGAACTCACGGTCATGATGGAAGACCCGGGAAGGGCGGTCCAGGAGGAGGACCTTCTCATCGACCGCCTGCGTCGGGGACTCGAGGATTTCGTCGGGATCCAGACCAAGTTTCTTCTTCCCACGCTCTTCAGCTTCAAGACCCCGGTGGAAGTGGAGATCGAGGGAAACGACCTCGAAGCGCTTCGACAGGTTTCCAGCCGGGTGGAAGCGGAGATGAGCGAGATTGCAGGGCTGGTGGACATCCGGCGGAGCGCGAGGATCGGAAACCCGGAAGTCCGGATCGAATTCGACCGTGACCGGCTCGCCCGCTTCGGGTTGGATGTGAGCACGGCCGCGAAGGTGGTGCAGGCAAAGCTCCTGGGCAATATTCCCACGCAGATGTCCGAGGGGGAAACCCGGTACGATATCCGGGTGAGGGCGGACAGGAAATACCTGCGGGGCCTCGAAGACCTGTGGAGGCTGGAGATCGAACTCGGAACCGGCAACTTCGTGCCCCTCTCCTCCCTGGCCGACATGCGCATCGTTCCCGGACCGAGCGAGATACGCAGGGTGGGGCAGCGCCGTGTCGCCGTCGTTTCGGCAAACCTGAAGGGAAGGGATCTCGGAGGCGTTTCCCGGGAGATCGAACAGAGGTTGAAGACCCTCTCGCTGCCCCCAGGGTACATCGTCACCCTGGGCGGACAGAACCGGGAGATGCAGACCTCCTTCGCGAGCCTGCGCTTTGCCATGGTCCTGGCGGTCTTCCTCGTCTACATCGTCATGGCATCCCAGTTCGAGTCCCTGCTACACCCCCTGGTGATCCTCTTTTCGATTCCCCTTGGGTTGATCGGCGTGGTCTACGGTCTGTACCTCATTGAGATGCCCCTGAGCATCGTGGTCTTCATCGGTGCGATCATGTTGGCCGGGATCATGGTGAACAACGCCATCGTGCTCGTCGACTATGTGAACCTCCTCAGGCGAAGGGGCGTTCCCCGGGACGCGGCCATCGTCCAGGCGGGTCAGGTGCGGCTTCGGCCCATCCTGATGACCACGATGACCACGGTTCTCGGGCTGATGCCCATGGCGATGGGTTTCGGTGAAGGCGCCGAGATTCGGGTGCCCATGGCCGTGACCGTAATTGCGGGACTCCTGTGCTCCACCTTCCTCACCCTGCTGGTCATTCCGGCCGTGTATGCCCTGATGGGTCGAAGAAAATGAGCTTGCCCGACTTGGCCTTGCGAAGGCCGGTGACCCTGTTGATGGTTTATGCCACCCTGTTCATCCTGGGTGGAGTCGCTGTGTACAAGATCCCGCTCGAGTTCCTGCCCACCCTTGCGGGCCCCCACTTCTGGATCCATATCCCCTATCGAAACGCGACGCCTGCCGAGGTGGAGAAGACGATCTCGATCCCGGCCGAGGAGCTGCTCCGGACGGTCCCGAACTTGTCGAGAGTGGATTCGATCTCCCAGGGGAGTGCCGGCAGCCTGCATCTGGAGTTCGACTGGGGCACGGACATGGACTACGCCTACCTCGAGGTCAAAGACCGTATGGATCGCCTGCAGGAAGAGCTTCCGAGGGAGAGCCGGGAGTATTCCATCTGGAGGTTCAGTTCGGCCGACATGGAGGTCTTGTTCCTGAGCTTCACCTGGGACGGGCCGGGGGAAGAACTCTTCGAGATTGTCGAGGAACGGGTGAAGCCGAGGTTGCAGCGCGTCGAAGGGGTGGGCAGCGTTTCGGTCTGGGGACACGAGCCGCAGAAGGTGTTCATCGATCTCGACCAGGATCTGCTCAAGGTGCACCGGATCAGCCTCTACGACCTCGTGCCCAGCTTGGAGAGGAACAACTTCAACCTGGCGAGCGGTGAGGTGCGACAGGGCAGAACGCGCTATCTCGTCCGGTCCACGAACGAGTACAGAAGCCTGGAGGACCTGAACAACGTTCGAGTCAATCAGGAAGGACTCCGTCTGCGGGATGTGGCACGCGTCCGGTACGGATACCCGGAGAAGACGGCCATCACCCGTATGAACGGCAAGGGCGCGGTCCTGGCCGGGATCAAGAAGGAGTCGAGCGCCAACACGGTGGCGGTGTGCGAGGCGGTCAAGGAGGAACTGGAGGGGTTGCTCGCGCAACCGGCCTATGCGCGGTTGGGTGGATCGGTCGTTTTCGATCAATCCCGGTTCATCCGGAATTCCTTCCGTGATCTCCGGAATGCAGGGCTGTGGGGTGGCTTCTTCGCGATCTGCGTCCTCTACTTCTTTCTTCGCAGGGTCTTCGCCACCGCCATCGTCGCGGTGGCCATCCCGATCTCGATCATGGTGGCGGTGACGGTGATGTTCTTCTTCGGCACAACGCTGAACGTGATCAGCATGGTGGGGCTCATGCTGGGTGTGGGCATGCTCGTCGACAACTCGATCGTCGTCTCGGAGAACATCTTCAGGCTTCGGGAAGGCGGGATGGACGGGAAGGAGGCTTCCCGCAGGGGGAGCCGGGACGTGGCTATGGCCATCCTTGCATCCACCCTGACCACGATCATCGTCTTCCTGCCCCTCGTCTTCATGGACCTGGGCGTGATGAAGGTCTACACGCAGGAGGTGGGGACCGCGATTTCCCTTTCTCTTCTCGCCTCCCTGTTCGTTGCCCTCACCTTCATCCCCCTCATCGCCTCCCGTCTGCCAAAGGAGAGAAGGAAGCGAAGCCGATTCCTGGATGCCCTGGTCGCCGGTTACGGCCGGAGGCTCGAGTGGGTGCTCCGTCACCGGAGCCAGGTCTCCTGCCTTTTGCTGATCCTGATCGTACTGACAATCCTCGTTCCCGTGAAGAAGGTGCCTCAAAAGGGGGAGTCCGCCGGGGATATCCGACGCGTCATGGTGGAACTGCGGGTCAAGGGCGTACAGGAACGGGAGAGGCTTCTGGAGCCCATGAAAGAAATCGAAGACGCGCTCAACAAGAACAGGGACGACCTGGATATCGAGCATATCCTGTCCCGGTCCGGTTTCATGGGTAAGCGCAGTCGGGTCAACATCTTCCTGCGTGAGGACGAGAGGGCGCACGTCAAGACCGAAGAGGCCCGGAGAGGGATTCTGGCGGTTCTGCCCGCCATCCCGGACGTGGAGTACCGGATACCGGAACATGGAGGCCCCTCCGGCGGAACGCAGGACGAGGTGGGGGTCCTCGTCAAGGGAGAGGACCCGGCGCGTCTGGATGAGATCGTCTGGGAAGTGATGGACAGACTCGAAGGGCTCGACGGCGTCCTGCAGGTCGACAGCGATGTGGCGCCGGGGACCGACGAAATCCAGGTGAACGTGGACAGGTCGCTGGCAAAGAAACATCGGGTCAGTCCGATGGTGGCGGCCCAGACGATCGCCTTCGGTCTTCGAGGGTACGCCTTGAAGAAGATGAAGACCGAGGACCGTGAGATCGATGTGCAGATTCAATTGGAAGAGCAAGACCGGGAGGACGTCACCAAGTTGAAGGACTTGCAGCTCTTGACCGAGGAAGGGAAGCTGATCCCGATCAGCGTGGTGGCCCGATTCATGGAATCCCCGGGGCAGCAGACCATTCGAAGAAGCGAGGGGAAGCGTACGGTCACGGTCCGTGCACACACGAACGGCCAGGCCCTGGGGATCCTGAAGGGCAAGATCGAAGAGACTTTGGGGGCTGTTCGGCTTCCTCCGGGATACAGCGTCGAACTGGGCCAGGGCATGATGGATCTGGAGGAGACGAAAAAGGCCTTCCGAGGCGCGCTGCTCCTGTCCATCCTGCTCATCTATTTCCTGCTGGGAGGGCTCTTTGAATCCTATATTCACCCTTTCACCATCCTGGTTTCCGTGCCCCTGGCCTTGATCGGATCCTACTGGGTGATGTACCTTACAGGTTCGGCCCTTGATGTGGCCGCATTGATCGGCCTGATCCTGATGGTCGGGATCGTCGTGAACAATGCGATCGTCATCGTGGACCACATAAACCGGGTCCGTCATTCAGGAAGAGACCGGGAAGAGGCGATCCTTCAAGCGGGCCGGGACAGGGTCCGTCCGGTGCTTATGACGGCGGCAACGACGATTCTGGGGCTCCTGCCCCTCGCATTCGGGGGGGCGGGCATCGGGGGGGTGGTGATGTTTGCCCCCCTGGGCAAGGCGGTAATGGGGGGACTCGCCCTTGCCACCCTGCTCACCCTGTTCGTGGTTCCCGTTTTCTACACGTACGTGGAGGACTTTGGGCAGGCCTTAACGCGACTGGTTGCTCAGGCGCTTGGAAAAGGGATCAGGGATCAGGGGTCAGGGGTCAGGACCCCACCCGCCGCCCCTGCAGAGGGTGAGTGAAGAAGACCTTTGGGGTGACCGAGAAACCAACGTTGACATGGATGAGTCATTACAGGAAAGGAGAGGAGAATGGGCATCGAGAAGATCAGTCATATCGGCATCGCGGTGAAGAGCATGCAGGAGGCCCTGTCGGTCTTTGAGGATGGGATCGGGCTCGAAGTCACGTCGACCGACGAGGTGAAGGCGCAAAAGGTGCGGGTGGCATTTCTCCCGGTGGGTGAAACGCGCCTCGAGCTTCTCGAGCCCACCCAGGATGACTCCCCGATAGCCAAGTTCCTCGAGAACAAGGGCGAAGGGATCCACCACATCGCCCTGAAGGTGACGAATATCGAAGAGTCCCTGGCCAAGATGAAGGAGAAGGGGGTCAAGTTGATCAACGAGGAGCCGGTGGCGGGTGCGCACGGCACCCGGATTGCCTTCCTCCATCCCAAGGGGACCAAGGGCGTGATGCTCGAGCTGGTGGAAGAAGGGGAAGAGCACTAGCGCTCCGCCCACCTGAAGCATGTGAAGCCACACGGCGGAGCGCAGGCGAAAGGGCAAAGGGCAAAGGCGAAAGGCCACCCTCCGCCCCGCCGTCATTCCGGCTCAAGCCAACCCCAGAGTGGAGGGGGAAGGCATGCCGAAGATGAGTCGTTTCTCGACACCCTAAGTGAAGTACGGGAGAGCCATGGATACGGTGCGGGTACTGGATGCGCTCCGGAGGGCTCCCGGGCCTGATCCGGTTCGCGTTCAAGGATGGGTGCGCACGAAGAGGGACTCGAAAGGGGGCTTCAGCTTCATCGAGATCAATGACGGCTCCTGCATGAAGGGCCTTCAGATCGTTGCCGAGGGGAACCTGGAAAACTACACATCCGAGGTGCTCCCGATCGGGACCGGATACAGCGTCTCGGCGGAGGGACTGATCGTGGAGTCCCAGGGTCGAGGGCAAACCGTGGAGCTTCGTGCTGAGCGCATCCGGGTCCTGGGCAGCGCGGATCCGGAGGCCTATCCCCTTCAAAAGAAGCGGCACTCCTTCGAGTTTCTCCGCCAGATCGCGCACCTTCGGGCAAGAACGAACACTTTCGGGGCCGTGTGTCGGGTCCGGAACTTGTTGAGTCGTGCCGTGCACGATTTTTTCCAGGAGCAGGGCTTTTATTACGTACACACGCCATTGATCACCCCCATGGACTGTGAAGGGGCAGGGGAGCTCTTTCGAGTGACCACCCTCGACCCGGTCAGCCCTGCAGGCAAGGGGCGTGGTGGAGTGGATTTCGGCGAGGACTTCTTCGGGTGTTCGACCTACCTTACCGTGAGCGGGCAGCTCGAGGCGGAGGCGCTGGCCTGTGCTCTCGGACGGGTGTACACCTTCGGGCCCACGTTTCGGGCCGAGAACTCGAACACGGCCCGCCATCTTTCGGAATTCTGGATGGTGGAGCCGGAGATCGCCTTCTGTGATCTGGACCAGGACATGGATCTGGCCGAGGCCTTCCTGAAATGCCTGATCGATGCGTTGCTCTCGAAGGGCCAGGAGGACATGGAGTTCTTCAATGAGCGGATTCAGTCCGGCATCCTGGAAACCTTGAAGCAGATCCACGAGAGCGAGTTTCACCGGATTCCCTATGACGAGGCGATTCGCCTCCTGGAGGCCTCGTCCAAGGCCTTCGAGTATCCCACGACCTGGGGTCACGATTTGCAGACCGAACACGAAAGATACCTCACCGAGGAGGTCTTTCACGGCCCGGTCATTGTTTACAACTACCCGAGTCGGATCAAGCCCTTTTACATGTACGTGAACGATGACGACAGGACGGTCCGGGCTATGGACGTGCTCGTGCCCCGAACGGGCGAGTTGATCGGCGGGAGCCAGAGGGAGGACCGCTTCGAGGTCCTCGAGGCGAGAATGGAGGAGAAGGGCGTCGACCCGGAAGCTTACGGTTGGTATCTCGATCTCCGACGCTTCGGATCGGTTCCTCACGCCGGCTTCGGGCTCGGTTTCGAACGGCTCGTCCAGTTCGTTACGGGCATGGCCAACATCCGGGACGTGATCCCCTTCCCGCGGACCCCAAAGAGCGCCCTGTTCTAGGGGACTCCGTTCTTCGTCCTCCTCCTCGTCGATTAGGGTCGGAGGCTCTTGCCGATCCCATCTGGCCATTAGGTATTAGGTTTTTGGGTGTTAGGCCGCCTCCATCCCCCCCAACGTATGTCCTGACGGCGGGGAAATGGTTGCTAACAGCCAAAAGCTAACTGCCAACAGCCGAGGACGAGGAGGAGGACGATTGACCCGTGCCCCTGAACATGACCGGGTACGCCAGAACCCCCAGGAGCCCGCCCGACGCGTCGACGAGCCAGTCCAGCAGGTCCGGATCCCGTCCCGGCACGAAGCCCTGGTGGATTTCGTCCGCCAGGCCGTATCCCAGGACGAGGGAAGAAGCCAGAAGAAAGGATTGCAGGGAGTGCACTCTGCCGATGTTCGGAGCGACCATCCTTGCCGTGAGCAGGCCCAAGGCGAAGAACTCACTGAAGTGGAAGAGGAGGTCCGACCGGCCTGCGGAGGGATCCGGAGGCAATGTGAACGAGGAAGCATGAAAGATCGCGCTCATCAGGAACAGGGCCGGCAGGGCCCGGTAGAGTCCCCGGGAAAGAAAGTCCCCGGAGGGTTGTCCCGTGGGCAGACAAGCCAGAACGAGGGCACACAGGGCCAGGTAGAGGGGAAGTCCGAGGTAAGGAAACGAGAGCAGTTGCTCCCGGAGAAGGATAGCGGCCGATGTCGCGGCAGCCAGCAGAAATCCGCCGCAGAGGAGTGCCTTCTCCAGGTTCGTTCCGTAAGGTATCTTCACGTTGGAAGGGTTTGTTCGGTTTCCGTGTCTCGAGTCGGTAGGTCCTCGCCGTACAACACGACGCGATTTCTCCCCCTGCGCTTGGCCGTGTACAGGGCGGCGTCGGATTTCTCGATGAGTCCATCCCGCGTGACACCGTCTTCAGGATATCCGCTTACGCCGAAACTCGAGGTGATGCTGATGTTCAAGCCCTCTTTCTCATACAGGAAGGGGGTGTCCGACAAAGATTTTCGAATCCGCTCGAGGATTTCGACGGCCTTCTCCTTTTCGACGCCGGGCATGACGATGCAGAATTCTTCTCCGCCGTAGCGGGCCAGGATGACTTCCCCGTCACGGAGGTTGTTCTGGAGGAACCCGACAAAGGACTTGAGCACGAAATCCCCTACGATATGCCCGTAGGAGTCGTTCACGTTCTTGAAGAAATCCAGGTCGGCCATGGTTACAGACAGAGGCAGGTTGTCCTTTTGTGCCTTAGAGAGTTCGAGGCCCAAGCTCTCCTCGAAGGCCTTCCGGGTCAGCGCACCGGTCAACCCGTCGAAGCGAGAGAGGTCCGTGTACTCTTCCACCCGGCTCAGCAGGGTTTCTACCCGGACCGCGACCTCTTTGATGTCGTAGGGTTTCGACAAATAGTCGTCTACGCCGATCTCGAGGCCGTGGAACCGCTCTTCGTCTCCCCTGGCGGACAGGAAGATGAAGGGAATCATCTTGGTGGTCTCGTCCTTCTGGATTTCCCCGAAGAGGGTGTAACCGTCCATCTCGGGCATGCTGATGTCCGAGATCATGAGGTCCGGCTTCACCTCATGGACCATCTCCAGGGCCCTCAGCGCCGAGGTGGTGGAGTGCACCCGGTAGCCCTCCTTGGTGAGAGCCACAACGAGGGCATTGACCTGGTTGGGCTCATCGTCGACGATCAGGATCTTCTTCTTTGCCTTCTCGATTTTGGGCCGAGCCCTTTTCGAGAGCCCCGGTTCACGCTCGTCTTCCTGCGTGTCCTTCTCCAGGGCAACGTGGGTGGGCAGGACAAAATGGAAGGTGGAGCCGGTCTCCTCCTCCCCGTTCTCCAACCAGAGATTGCCGCCGTACTGTTCCAGGATCTGTTTGCAGAGGATGAAGCCGAGGCTCATGCCCTTCTTTCGGTCCAGGACGGCCCTCTTGGGGGTGGCGAAGGACGATTCAACCGGTCTTCCCGACCCGTTCGGGCTGCTTGGCAAGTCGCTCCGGTTGGACAGGGTGAATCGTATCAGAGAATTCCGATCCGAATCCCGCTGCCCCTCGATCGGGAAGGCCCTGAGCCAGATCCTTCCTCCCGCCTGGGTGTGGTTCACGAGGTTCTGCAGGAGGGTACTGATCACATAATAGACCTTCTCGGATTCGGCCCAGATCTTCGGGCACCGAGGGTCCAGGGCCGTTCCGTATGTGAGCCCCTTGTCTTTGAGGATGGCCTCATGGTCCTGGAGAATCCTCTGAATCATCTGGGGGAGAAAGACCTCCTCGTTCTTCCATTCCGATTGTTCGGACGAGACCTGGTGGCGTTCTACCAGGTCCGCGATCATCTGGTCGAGTCGCTGGCTTTCGGCACGGATGATGGCGAGGAATTCTCTCTGGGTTTCGGAGTCGGTGTCCGGGTAGTTCAGGAGGATTTCCGTGAACGATCGGATCGAGGTCAGGGGAGACCGGAGATCATGGGAGACTTCGGACAGGAAGCCGCCCTTCATACGCGCCAATTCCCTGTCCCGCGTGATGTCGCGGATGATCCTCAGGGTTCCGACCGTGGTGCCCTTTTCATTCTGTATCCAGGTGCTGCGGATCTGCAGCAATATCCTGTTTCGGTTGGGCCCGACGATTTCTCTTTCCTTATCGTGGGCGTAGGAATTGTAAATCTCACATTCCTGGCATTTGTCCTTGTCCGGACCCTCTTTACTCTTCACGGACTCCGGGGCGATGCAAAGAGGGCAGGTCTTGTCCGTCCAGCAATCGGTATACAGCTTTCCCCACAGAGAACAGGTCTGATCCTTGCATCCCATGACCTGCCAGCATCGGAGGTTCTCGGGTTGCTTGTCATCAAAGACCCACTCCAGGCCCTGATGCGTGTCGATCATCTCCTGGATGGGCTTGCCGACCCAGTCCCTGCCCTGGACGCCCAACAGGAATTCCGCCATGGGATTCATCCATCGCAAGGCCGAGGAGGAATCGGTGAGAACGATTCCTTCGGAGAAGGAATCGAACAAGGCCTTGATCTCGTGTCCGTCCAGGATCTCTTGCAAGTCGGGGTCCCTCTATATTCTCCGGTTCTTCAGGGTTCTGCCTTCTCCAGGGCCGGCTGGTCTTCTGAATACGAACTATCCTCGGCGGCTCGGTCTACTCCCACAGCCGGTGCGTGCTCATAATGTTGAACAATCCCCTCGCCGATGGCAAGTCGCGGGTGGAAACGAGACAATCCGGACGGATGGGACGACCCCCCCTCGCCGATGGCAAGTCGCGGGTGGAAACGAGACAATCCGACGGATGGGACGACCCCCCCTCGCCGATGGCAAGTCGGGGACGGGAAAGAAATTGACGCGACGGGCAGGACGCTTTCGTCAGGGCATGGAACGGCGGGTCGCCAGAGAGCCAGGGTGCCATCCTATCATCTTCACATTGGGTTTCACGACATAGAGAAGCCCCGCAAGTTCCATCGTCGTGGGGCCGGCTTCTTCTGATTCGTTACTTGAGAAGCTCTTTTATCCTGTTGACCACATGAGAAGGGCTGAAGGGCTTGGTCATGTACTCATCTGCGCCGATCCTCAGTCCTTTCTCGCGATCCGCTTCCTGGCCTTTTGCCGTCAGGATGATCACATAGGTGTCTTTCAGAACGGGGTCTTGTCGAAGCCACTGACAGACCTCCAGCCCGTTCATCTTCGGCATCATGATGTCGAGAAAGACAATGTTTGGTTTCTGCTCCTGAATCTTCTGCTTGGCCTCCATGCCGTTCGTTGCCGAATCGACCTGGAAGCCCTCTTTTCTCAGGACAAAAGTGAGGGACTTGAGGATGAAGGGTTCGTCATCAACGATGAGGATCTTCCTCTCGCCGGACTCCTTGGCGGCCCCCGAGACAAGTTCGGAACTGGTTGAAACCGGTTGCATATCTTTCCCCTTCTGTTCGAAAGCCCTGCTGTCTATAGGTCTTCGAGGAAGCATCTTGAGCAAACCTTGTGCCATTCCGGGTGATGGTTCGCGCCCATCCTTCCGGCAAGGTCGTTTGAGGCAAGAAAACCTTTCCAATATCAATAGTTAGAATTTTTTGCGCCTCTCTTGCAGTCGGATCCGTTCGTTACGATCCGGCCGCAATGCGGTCTGGATGCCGGGACGTGGGGTTCCTTCCATGAAAAAGGTAGTCACCGGTGACGATTTTTTGCCACCCGGTGACCGACAGATCTCAGGACTGAAGGACTTACATCAGGCGTGGGTCGAGCCATTCGACGAGAACAATGATGGTTCCCACTGCCCAGCAATAGTACGAGAAATGGAAGAGTCTTCCCTTGTGGACGACCCTCAGAAGAAGTCGCAGTGCGACATATCCCGTGATCAGGGCTGCCAATCCCCCGAAAAGGAATGGCCATGCGTTGATCGATTGCAGGGTTTCTCGTGCCTTGTAGGCTTGAAGGATGTTTGCGCCAAGGATGGCGGGCACGGACAGGAGAAAGGAAAACCGTGCGGCGAGGTCTCGTTTGAGCCCGCAGAACAGGCCCGCAGCGATGGTGATGCCGGATCGTGAGATGCCCGGCAACAAGGCGAAGGACTGGGCGATCCCAATCACCAGACAGTCTCGCAGGGAGAGGTCTTGAAGATCCCGACCCGGGCCCTTCGATAATTTCGTTCCAAACAGAACCGTTCCGGTTACGAGCAGCATGCAACCGACAGACAGGAGGGAGGCAAAGGCCTGCTCGAGCGAATCTTGGAACAGGAGGCCGGCGACAGCCGCGGGCACAGTCCCGATCAGAAGGTAGGCGCCGAGTCGAAAATGGGGTCGGCTCTGCCATGCCGCTCGAGCCTTCCCCTGTCGGGCTATCTCCACTGTGGCGAGAAGGGATTCCTTGACGATCTCCCAGAGATCCTTCCCGTAAACAAGCAGGACCGCCAGGAGCGTTCCCCCGTGTACGACCACATCAAAAAGAAGCTCCGGGCTCTGCATTCCGAGCAAGTGCTGGAACGCAACGAGATGACCGGAGCTCGAGACGGGAAGGAATTCAGTCAACCCCTGGACAACGCCGAGAAAGGTCGCCTCGCCTGAACCGATTTGTGATATCAACCGCCTTTGACCCTTTCCCTTAGATGCTTCTGTGATTCCAGCTGCTCGATATCTGCGTCCACCATCATTCGGACAAGCCCTTCGAAATCGACTTCAGGTCTCCACCCCAGTTCCCGTTCCGCCTTGCCGCAGTCCCCGCGGAGGATGTCCACTTCCGCCGGCCTTATGAGCGAGGGGTCTGTAACGACGTGTTCTTTCCAGGAAAGGCCCACGTGGGAAAAGGCCACTTCCACGAGTTCCCGGACGGTGTGTGTCACTCCCGTGGCGATGACATAGTCCTGGGGTTTGTCCTGTTGCAGCATGAGCCACATGGCCTTCACATAGTCCCCGGCGAATCCCCAATCCCGCTTCGCATCCAGGTTGCCCAGTTTGATTTCTCTGGAGAGCCCTAATTTGATCCTCGCGACCCCGTGAGTCACCTTGCGCGTTACGAACTCGAACCCCCGACGGGGAGATTCGTGGTTGAACAGGATCCCGGAGCAGGTGTACATCCCGTAAGACTCTCGATAGTTTACCGTTATCCAGTGGCCGTAGACCTTGGCAACCCCGTATGGGCTGCGAGGGTGAAAAGGGGTGCTTTCGTTCTGCGGGACCTCCTGGGCCTTGCCGAACATCTCTGAGCTGGAGGCCTGGTACACCCGGGCCTCGGGTCTCATGACGCGGACGGCCTCCAACAGACGGGTCACCCCCAGGGCCGTGAATTCCCCGGTCAAGACGGGCTGGTCCCACGACGTAGGCACGAAAGACTGGGCAGCCAGGTTGTAGACCTCATCGGGCTGAGCGGCCCGAACCGCCTCGAGGAGGGAATTCTGATCGAGCAAGTCTCCGGAAACCGTGTGGATCCGTTCCTGTATGTGGTGCAGTCGCTCGAAACTGGTCGTGCTGCTTCGGCGCAGGATGCCGAAGACTTCGTAGCCCTTTTCCAAGAGAAATTCGGCCAGATAGGATCCGTCCTGACCCGTGATGCCCGTGACGAGCGCTCGTTTTGGTGCCATCGATTCCATCCCCCTTTTTGACCCGACATCGTTCCGGTTTGGGCCGGGCTTTCGACCGGGCCGGCTCCCGGACATTCCGGCCATCAGCCCTCAGGTTGATCTGCGACCCTTTGTCTCCAGTAGTCTGCCGTGTCGCCCAGCGTTTCTCTCAACGCGAATTTTCGCTGCCAGCCGGTCTTCTTCGTGAAGGACGTCACATCCCCGATGAGTACGGGAATCTCCGTCTTTCTGACGCGATTCGGATCTTCGCGGATTTCGATTTGGGAATCGGTCAGGGAGAGCATCTGGTTGAGCAGATCGGCGATGGAGGTTCCCCTTCCAGAGGCGATGTTGTAGAGGGAGCCTGCATCGCAATGCTCGGCCGCAAGCCGGTAGGCCTCTACCATGTCCCGGACATCCGTAAAATCCCGCACCGGGTCAAGGTTGCCCACATGGAGCACGGGACTCGCTCTTCCGAGCTCGATGGATACGAGCTGCTTCAGAAAACTGGCGCATACGAACCGGTCCGACTGCCTCGGGCCGATGTGGTTGAAGGGTCGAAGGATGATCGCTGAGATCCCATGGCACCTGCCGTAGAACCGGACGAGCTGCTCGGAGAGCAACTTGGAGAGGCCGTAGGCATGGACCGGTGCCTCGGGTCGGCCCTCGCGGATCGGGTTCTCCTCCGGCAGCACCTTTCCGTAGACCTCGGAGGAGCTGATGTGGACAAGCAAGGCTCCGGGAGTCTCTTTGCGGATGGCTTCGAGGAGGTGGAGGGTGCCTGTCAGGTTCACCTCCATCGTTCCATGCGGGTCCGCCTCCCCTTCGGAGACAGAGGTGGTTGCAGCCAGATGATAGACCACGTCCGGGTTCGCCTTGCGAACCACCTCGGCGAGGGCTCCCGAGGAGCGCACATCGCATGGGTGCAGGGTCACGAGCGCATCCATACGCCCGGTGGGGCTGGACGGTCCCCCGGGCCGAACCGTGCCCTCCACGTGGTTGTCGGCCCGGAGCAGGGCCTCGGCCAGGTGGTTGCCCGCAAACCCTCCGATCCCCGTAACAAAAGCCCTGTATGTCATATTCTAGGGTCTTTCATCGGAACATCCACGTTTTCTCGTAGATGTTCTGAGAACCTCCGTATCGGCAAATTGAACAAGGCGAAAGGGAAAAGGCGAAAGGACCGCGCCTCCCCACCAGGACCATCTCTTGTCCTCGTCGTTCCTGACAGTTAGCTTTTAGCTGTTAGCTCCCAACCACTTCCCCCAAAGGGATGTACGCCAAATAAGCGCGGGGTGGGCTAACAGCTAAAGGCTAATAGCCAGTAATCGGGCTCGGGCACGCACACGGGCGCATGGCCTGATCCCTGCTCCCTGACCCCTGCTTTACCTCTTCACCTTTGACCTTTCACCTTTACCCTTTCGCCTGCGGCCTTGCCCCATCAGGTCTTCTTTTCCCGTAAAACGCGGGCATCCCCGACGCGAAGAGTGAGGCGTATCCGGTCGAAGTACTCGAGAAGGGGTATAGTATATTTTCTGGTAGTCCTGCTCAAGGTCTTGAAGTCGCCGGCCCGGATCTCGCCCTTTTCCTCCAAGTGCCGCACGAGAAGGTTCTGCAGGTCTTCAAGGACAGGGGCCGTGTAGAAGAGGTCTTCGCCCACCTTGATGAGTTCCTTCTTCTCCATAAGATATTCCAGCAGAGTTCGCAGTTTCGCTTCCTCACAACCTGTCTTCTCTTCGAGATCCTTCACCGTGGGGGGCATGGTTCCGCTCTCTTCGAGCGCCTGCAGGATCCGGAGGCGTATCCCTTCGTCCTTGTCGGTGAGTTGGACCCGGTGCTCCACACATCGCATGCGGTCTTTTTCCACCACCACCTTTTCCTCTTCCGTCAGCCATCCAGCCGTGAAGGCTACGAGCTTGTCCGGGATCGACTCGCCCAGCCGGCTGCGGAGTGCCTCCTTCGGCATGCCCTTCTGATACGGACTCGTTCGGTGGAATTCCGTCAACAGGTCCAGGATCCGGCTCGACAGGCCCCGGACTGTATCGGCACCCACATATTCGTTCTGATCCGGGTCATACTCGACCAACTCCCCCTTCTCGATCAGGGCCGAGCAAGTGGCCTTTGCCTCATCAGTCCCCAGCCGGCAGGATGCGATCAATTCATTCAGGGAGCACCCCTTGACCCCCTGCTTCCAGGCCATGTAACGGACCTTGTCTTCGGGGGCTTCGTTCTCGAGCCTTTCGAGCCAGGGGATCAGTACGTCCCTGTGCTTGGTCTTGAACTTCTGGGCCCGTGGATCCAGGATAACGCCACCGCCCAAGGTATGGTTGGTCGAGAAATCCCGGACGATGAACCGATCGCCGATCACCGGGAAGATGGGGCTTTCGACAGAGATCTGGGCCCATCCGGAGTTCCCCGGTTCCATGGCCGGTATGGGGTTCAGGTAGACGATCCTTCCGAATACCCGCTCTGTCCCCCAATGGACCATCACGCGAAACCGGTTGGGCAGGGCCTTGGGTGCGTTCTTCAAGCAATGAAACGAGGCGTTGACTCGATGGGAGGGGGCAAACCGGCCCTGCTCGGACAGGATTTCGCCTCTCCGGATCGCAGCCTTCTCGATCCCCTGGAGGTTCACTGCAGTCCTGCATCCCGCAGCCGCGTCCGTGACCTGTTCGTTGTGTACCTGGATTCCACGGATCTTCGGTTGATGCCCGGAGGGGAGGATCTCCACGGTCTCGCTCAGCGCGAGTCTTCCGGAGAGCAGGGTGCCCGTGACGACCGTGCCGAACCCCTTCATGGTGAACACCCTGTCGATCGGCATCCGGGCGACCCCCGAAGTGCTCCGTTCCCGAACCTCTCGAGCGCAATGATCGATTGCCTCCAGGAGTGCGTCCTTCCCCTCGCCCGAGGTGGAGGAAACCGGCAGGACCGGTTTTCCTTCGAGGAACGTGCCCTGGATCAGGTCCTGGACATCATCGAGTGCCAGGGCATGCATCTCCTCGTCGACCAGGTCTCTCTTCGTCAGGGCCACGAGGCCCGTCCGAATACCGAGAAGTCGGCAGATCTCGAGATGTTCTACGGTCTGGGGCATGACCCCTTCGTCGGCGGCTACCACGAGAAGGACCAGGTCGATCCCGGTCGCTCCGGCAACCATGTGGTCGATGAATTTCTCGTGACCCGGTACGTCGACGATGCCCAGACGCAGCCCGGAGGGCAGGGGTAGGGAGGTGAAGCCCAATTCGATCGTAATGCCTCGTTGCTTCTCCTCTTTCAGTCGGTCCGTGTCGACCCCGGTGAGGGCCCTGACGAGGGCGGTCTTGCCGTGGTCGATATGTCCCGCAGTGCCGAGGATAACGCGCTTCTCCATCGTTGAGTGTATCTCCCTCGTGGGTGACCGACCGGGTATCCCCTAACGTCTCCCTGATCCCTTGCCGCTTGCCGCACCACTATATGCCAGAAGAACCGGGAAGGGAAGAGCCGTGAGTTCGGCTCCATTTGACGGCACTCTGTTCGCGTGCTAGGTAGGGGAGACTCTGATCTGACTTCCATTGCAAAGGAAACGGCAGGCCATGCTGGATGTGAAATGGCTGAGAGATAACCGGGAGGAGGCCGAGCGAAGGCTGGAGACGAGAGGGGAAGAAGCCCCTCTGTACGCCTTTGAGGAGCTGGACGGGAAGCGGAGAAAGTTGCTTCGGGAGGTCGAAGAACTCAAGGAGCTGCGCAACCGCGTTTCGGAAGAGATCGGTACGATGAAGAAGGAGGGGAAGGATGCCTCTCCGAAGATCAAGGGAATGCGCGAAGTAGGCGGCCGGATCAAGGAAATGGAGAGAGACCTTGATGTGGTGGACGAGGAACTTCGGGCCGTCCTGTTGAAGACCCCGAACCTGCCCCACCCGTCGGTGCCGGTGGGAGCCGACAGTGACGACAATCCGGAGATCCGGAAGTGGGGAACCCCTCCGAGCCTTTCCTTCCCCCCGAAAAACCACTGGGACCTGGGGGAGGACCTGGGGATTCTGGATTTCGGCGGGGCCGCAAAGATCGCCGGCGCCCGGTTTGTCCTGTACAAAGGCGTGGGCGCCTTGCTGGAGCGTGCCCTCGCGAACTTCATGCTGGATCTTCATACCCTACAACACGGGTACCAAGAGGTGCTGCCTCCGTTCCTCGCACACCGTCGGAGCTTTCTCGGTACGGGCAACCTGCCCAAGTTCGAGGAAGACCTGTTCCATATAGCCGATAGCGATTACTACCTCGTCCCCACGGCCGAGGTGCCGGTCACCAATATCCATCAAGACGAGATCTTGCTCGAGGGGGAGCTTCCCATCCGGTATGTGGCCTGCACGCCCTGTTTCCGAAGAGAGGCCGGATCGCACGGGCAGGACACGCGTGGGCTCATCCGTCTCCACCAGTTCAACAAGGTCGAGCTGGTCAAGTTCGTGGTGCCCGAGAACTCCTATGACGAGCTGGAGTCTCTGACCCGGGATGCGGAAGAGGTCCTCCAGAGGCTGGGGATTCACTACAGGGTGGTCGTGCTCTGTACGGGGGACATGGGGTTCAGCTCGGCCAAGACCTATGATATCGAGGTGTGGCTCCCTGGGCAGGGGCTCTACCGAGAGATTTCGTCGTGCAGCAATTTCGAGGATTTTCAGGCGCGGCGGGCCGCCATTCGGTACCGGCCGGGAGGAAAAGGCAAGGCGAGGTTCGTTCACACCTTGAACGGTTCCGGTCTTGCGGTGGGTCGGACCGTTGTGGCCATCCTGGAGAACTACCAGCAGGCGGATGGAAGCATTCTGATCCCGGAGGCCCTCAGGCCGTATATGCACGGCATTGAGTCCATTGCGAAGCCTGCCTGACGCGGTTTGCGCTGCAAGGCGAAAGCAAGGGGGTCAGGGATCGGGGATCAGGCCCTACCGCTCCGCCACGAATGCGGCAGTTCAACCCGCCGTCTTCCTTCGCAGGTAGGAATCCACTGGCAATTCATCCACGTCCGGTTGCGTGATTCTCGTTCTGGAATTCGAGCCCAGGTATAAGCTGGATTGAAATAGAGAGAGGCAAGTGGTTGTCCCGTGCTACCGCAGGGTGCGGGGATGGGCCTGGCCCCTGACCCCCGATCCCTTTGCCGCAGGCCTATTTTCCCGACCCGCTGTTTTCCGGCAGCAACATCCGGGTCGCGTCTTCGAGCTGTTCGGCGGTACCCACGAGGATCAGGCGGTCCGCCGGATCCAGGATCGTGGAGACTTCCGGGTTGGTTAGGATTCGTCCGTCCCCCTTCTTGATTGCAAGGATCGTCGTCCCGGTCCTCTTCCGGATGGCTGATTCATGGATGGTCTTGCCGACGATCTCCGCCTCTTCCGGGAGTTCCAGTTCCTCGAGCCTGATCTCCAGATTCGTTCCGTAGGCCATGCTGTCCAGATACTCGTGGACCAGGGGCTTGATGAGCATGGCCGCCATCTTCTGGCCCGTGCTGTGATAGGGGGAGAGCACCCGGTTGGCCCCTGCCTTGTAGAGTTTCTCAAAGACATCCGTACGGCTGGCCCGGGCAACGATGAAGATCCCAGGGTTCAGCATCCTCGCCGAAAGGGTCGTAAGCACGTTGTCCGGGTCCGAGTCGGAAGCCGCAACCAGCCCCTTCGCCCTTTCGATGCCCGCCCTCTTCAGGGTCTCATCGCTCGTCGCGTTGCCCATCACGTAAAGGCGGGAAGTCTTTTCGATTCGTTGAAGGGCTTCCGGATTTTCGTCGATCACCACGAACCGCCTGCCGGCCTTCTCGAAGTCTCGGGCAATCTGTTCGCCCACTCTGCCAAAGCCACAGATGATGTAGTGATCCTTCATGGATTCCAGCGACTTCTCCATGTGTCTCCTCTTTACCAGGCCCAGGAGATGGCCTTCAATCATGAATTGGAAAAGGTAGCTCAGCGTAAACGTCATCCCGCCGAGCCCGGACAGGATCAGGAAGACGGTGAAGATCTTTCCCGCCGGGTCGAGCGGAAATACCTCACGAAAGCCGACCGTGGAAATGGAAATGACCGTCATGTAGAAGGCGTCGATCAGAGTTATGGGGTACAGAGCCCAATACCCGATCGTGCCTGCAATCATGATCAACAACAGGACGAAGAGAGGGAGCCGCAGCTTGACGAGTGGGTCCATTTTGATTCGGCGTTAGGGTGTGTCTTTCGCAGCCGGGAAGGTGGGTCGTACGATGTCGGTTTTTCAAGGCCGGCTAGTGTGAGTACTTCCTCTCACCCCGGGTCACGCGCAAGACCTGTTTTGTCCTCTTCCTGCGCAGCTTTGCCTTCAATCGGTTGGTCTTGTTTCGCTTCTTCCCGGATGGCTTCTTGTTGGGTTGGGCCATGAAAACTCTCCCTCTACGGTTCGGATCAGGCCTTTCGGCGGATTGTTGGGCAGTCAGAGAATCCAAAAGGATACCAGAAAAGGGGTCTGCTCGTCCAGCAAGGGTTTTCGGCGGTCTCTCCCGTGTCTGCAGACCCTTGCCGGAGGGACTCCCCGCGCGCTGCCCAAAGGCTTGCCCCGGGGCCTGAATTCGAGTTAGTTCCCGTATACCAGTACCGTGTACTTCGAGTAGACGAGAAGGACTGTTTCGGAATAACTATCCACGTGGGTGACTCTTGTGATGTTTGCCTCTCGGGCCGCTGTCTCGATGCTGCAATCCCCCCTGGCATAGACCCCCAGGAACGATTCACAGTACCCCTTGCCCATCTTCTTCCCGAGAAGGTTGGGCGTGGCCTGTTCCGGGCCCTTGACGTCCATGTAGACGAAGCCATAAACCGGTGCTTTCGGGGGCATGCATCCTGAAGAGCACACCAGGCACAGACAGGCCGCGAGCATGAGCAGAGAGCAAAGTCTCATCAGGGTCTCCTCCTTTCCGTTTGGGTCGATTCGATCCCCGATCTTGCCTCCCTCGATCGGGGTTCTGTTATGATTTCTACACAGATATCTATAGGTTTTTTGTCAAAGTATCAATGCATTTAGCCGTTAGCTTTTAGCTGTTGGCTCCCATCCACTCCCCCGGACGGGATTCAGACGATTAGGGGCGGGGTGGGCTGAAAGCTAACAGCTAATAGCTAACAGCCAAGAATCGGGCACACCCGCGGGTACGGAACCCTACCCCGCTACGGAGCCCTGACCCGCCATCTCTTGAGCCCGATCGAGGGCCTCTCGCATCTAAACGGTTAACCTTCCGGATGAAGTACATTTTTATGACGGAATGCACGTTTCGCGAGGACTGAATATGAGATGGACCCCTGAGGCGGAAAAGGCAGTCGAAAGAGTGCCTTTCTTCGTCCGGAAGAGGGTGAGAAAGAGGGTGGAGGAGGAGGCAATCCGATCCGGCGCCGATCACGTGCACCTCGAGCACGTCGAGCGCTGCAAGGAGCGCTACCTGAACCGCATGGAAGACGAGGTGAAGGGCTACCAGGTGGAGACCTGTTTTGGCCCGAGCGGATGCCCGAACCGGGCGATCATGGATGACGAAACGGCAGGATTGCTGGAGGAAAGAATCTCGAAGCGAAATTGGAGGGCCTTCCTGGAAGACCGGGTGAATGGGCCCTTGAAGATGCACCATGAGTTCCGTGTCTCTGTCTCGGATTGTCCGAACGCATGCTCACGCCCTCAGATAGCCGACCTGGGTCTTCTGGGGGCGAAAGAACCTGCCGTCTGTGAAGAACCCTGCAGCCGGTGCGAGGCATGTGTGGAGGTGTGTCGAGAGGGGGCCCTGTCCCTGCCGGAGGATTCGCCCGGGCCCGTGGTAGATGCCGGGAAGTGTCTGTTCTGTGGTCAGTGCATCGAGGTCTGCCCGACCGGGACCCTCCGGGAGGCCCGTCGCGGTTACCGGATCGTGGTGGGAGGGAAGCTGGGACGCCATCCTCGACTCGCCACGCCGATCGAGGGTATCCATGACAGGGAGCAGGCCCTGGATTGGCTTGATTACTGCCTGGATTTCTACCGGAAGCACAGCCGGAACGGGGAGCGCCTCGGTGAGGTGTTGAACAGGGTTGGCTGGGAAGCCTTTGTGGAAGGACGGAAAAAGAAAAAAACCGAAAAAAATCGGCATTCTTAACATAGATCAAGGAAGCCGCAGCGGGAATTCCGTAATATGCAGGGAAAAGATAGAAAAAGTAAGGTGAAAAGCAAGTACAGAAAACACTCCTGACGCCTCATTGAAAGGGAGCGGAAGGAAAAACTCAGGAAGGAAGGAGAACAGCATGTTCTGTAACCAATGCGAGCAGACGGCAAAAGGCGAAGGGTGCACCAAGGTAGGGGTATGCGGCAAGCAACCGGAGGTGGCGGCCCTGCAGGATCTTCTGACGTATGCGGTCAAAGGGTTGGCCGTGTGTGCCGTGGAAGGCCGCAAGGTGGGCGTGAAGGACCGTGAGGCGGATGTCTTCGCGTGCGAAGCCATCTTTTCCACACTCACCAATGTGGACTTCGATCCGGATCGTTTCGTCGGCCTCCTTCGCCGGTGCGTGGAATTGAGAGAAAAACTCGCCGCAAAGGTGAAGGCAGCCGGGGGCAAGGTCGATTTCTCGGAGGGGGCCGCAACGTTTCAGCCAGCAGCAACCGTTGAAGAGATGGTCAAGCAGGGCGAGGCAGTGGGTTTCCGGTCGGACCCGGACATCGACCCGGACATCCGTTCTCTTCAGGAGATCCTGACCTACGGACTTCGGGGTGTCGCAGCGTATGCGGACCACGCGCAGATTCTTGGCCAGGAGGACGACGTTGTGTACGATTTTGTTCATGAAGGCATGGCCTCGACCCTGCGAAAGGACCTGAGCCTGGACGACTGGGTGGGCCTGGTCCTGAAATGCGGGGAGGTCAACCTGCGGGCCATGGAACTGCTCGATGCGGGCAACACCGGCACTTACGGCCATCCCGTGCCCACGCCGGTTCCGCTGGGCGCCAAGAAGGGCAAGGCCATCCTGGTTTCGGGCCACGATCTCAAGGACCTGGAAGCCGTCCTCAAGCAGAGTGAGGGGAAGGGAATCAATGTCTATACCCATGGGGAGATGCTTCCCTGCCACGGGTATCCGGAACTCAAGAAGTATCCCCACTTCCACGGCCATTACGGAACCGCCTGGCAGAACCAGGCAAAGGAGTTTGAGGCCTTTCCGGGGTCGATTCTGATGACCACCAACTGCATCCAGAAACCGAAGGAATCCTATGGACAGAACATCTTTACCACCGGCCTGGTGGGATGGCCCGGCGTGACGCACCTGTCCGGCCACGACTATGGGCCGCTGATCGAAAGGGCCCTCGCCCTGCCCGGGTTTGCCGAAGACACGGATGCCGGGTCGGTGATGGTGGGATTTGCACGGAACGCGGTCATGGGCGTTGCGGACAAGGTGATCGAGGCGGTGAAGGCGGGTGCGATTCGCCACTTCTTCCTCGTTGGAGGTTGTGACGGGGCCAAGCCCGGGCGGGACTACTACACCGAGTTCGTCGAGAAGGTCCCGGACGACTGTGTGGTCCTCACCCTGGCGTGCGGGAAGTTCCGATTCTTTGACAAGCAGCTTGGGGATATCGGGGGCATACCGAGGTTGCTCGATGTGGGTCAGTGCAACGATGCCTACTCGGCCGTCCAGATTGCCGTCGCCCTTTCCAAGGCATTCGAGGTGGGGGTGAACGAGTTGCCCCTTTCCATGATCCTGTCTTGGTACGAGCAGAAGGCGGTGTGCATCCTGCTCACCCTGCTGCATCTGGGCATCAAGGGAATCCGGCTGGGGCCGAGCCTGCCCGCCTTTATCACGCCGAATGTGCTCGATGTGCTGGTCAAGAACTTCGACATCAAGCCGATCACGACGCCGGATGAGGACCTGAAGGTCGCACTCGCCGCCTGAAACCTCTCTTGCTTCGGAGAAACCTTTTGCTTCGAAGAAACCCATACGCAGGAGCGGAAGCCGATGAAGTGCCCAGGACAGGACAGCAGAAACTGGAAGCCCGGAGACATCTTTGAGATGCCTTGTCCTAAGTGCGGGAGCACCGTGGAGTTCTTCAAGGACGAACCGGTCCGCAGGTGCAAGGCCTGCGGAAACCGGTTCGTCAATCCCAAGATGGACTTCGGATGCGCCGCGTACTGCAAGTTCGCCGAGCAGTGCCTCGGAGACATGCCGCCCGAGCTTCTGGCGAAACGCAAGGATCTCCTGAAGGACCGGGTGGCGGTGGAGATGAAGCGCTACTTCAAGACGGACTTCAAGCGGATCGGCCATGCAACGAAGGTGGCCAGGTACGCAGAGCGAATTGCGAACAAGGAGGGTGGAGGGCTTGCGGTTGTCTTGTGTGCGGCATACCTCCACGATATCGGGATCAAGGAAGCGGAAAAGAAGCACAACAGCACGGCGGCCCAGTATCAGGAAGAAGAAGGGCCGCCCGTTGCGAGGGAGATGCTCGAGAGGTTGGGAGCGGACGAGGAACTCGTGGACGAGGTCTGTGACATCGTGGCGCATCATCACCATCCGCGGGACGAGGAAACGGCGAATTTCAGAGCCGTGTACGATGCAGATATGATCGTCAACATGGAGGAGAAGCAAGAGAGCTCCCCTACAGGCCCCGAGAAGCTGTCCGCCTGGATCGACAAGGCTCTACTGACGCCGAGCGGACGAGAGTTGGCAGGGAAGATCCTCCTGCGGCGAGAGGAACCGCAAGAGATGAAGACCGCCGTCTAGACTGTCGGCGAGACGAACGAACGAGGAGCAAACGATGAAAAAAATCATGAGAAAGATCATTGAAATAGACGAGGAGCGTTGCGACGGATGCGGTCAGTGCGTCCCTGCTTGTGCGGAAGGGGCCATCCAGGTGATCGACGGAAAGGCGAAGCTGGTGGCGGAAAAGTACTGCGACGGCTTGGGTGCCTGTCTGGGAGATTGCCCGAATGACGCCCTCCACGTAATCGAGCGAGAAGCGGAAGACTTCGACGAGGAGGCCGTGGAAGAGTACCTGAAGACGATCGCACGGCCTGAAGAGGCGGTCGAGCAAACGATGGCCTGCGGATGCCCCTCCACGCAGATCCAGAGCTTCGAAGGCGACAAGGCTTGTCCGAATGCGGGCCCGGCCGTTGGTGCCGGTCAGGACGAATCGGCCCTGACCCACTGGCCGATCCAGATCCATTTGATCCCCCCCACGGCTCCTTTCCTGAAAGGGGCGGATCTGCTGATCCTTGCCGACTGTGTCGGGGGGGCCTATGCGGGGCTTCACAGGGACCTGATGGTGGGACGGGTTGTGATGATGGGGTGTCCGAAGCTCGACGATGCCGAGGCCTACATCGAGAAATTCACCGATGTTTTCAAGACGGCAAAACCCCGGAGCATTACGATCGCCATGATGGAGGTGCCTTGTTGTTCCGGCCTCTCACACATCGTGAAGGAGGCCCTGAAGGCATCCGGGGCGGCCATCCCGGTGGAAGAGGTGGTTTTCAGTATCCGGGGCGAGCCCCTGGAAAAGATGAAAGCCTCCGCGTAGCGGACCGCCGCAAAACGCCCATCTGCGGCGTTGCACTCATCCTTCGTCACTGCGGCGTACGGTGTACGCCTCGTTCCAAAGGATTTCGTGCGCCTTGCACCTGGGCATTTTTCGACGGCCCGCTTGACAGGACTTTGCCCTGGATTTGGCCAACTATCAAGCGGGTGAGGCGTGGGGTATCTGGAGCGCCCCATTTCAAGAGGGGGTGGCACGATAAGCTCAGATCGCGCACGAGTGGGGCAACAAGAAGCTGTCGCCGTGTTTTTCCCGCAGAACTCGAGTTGCACGGTGGGGTCTGGGGTTCCCTCGGAGATTTGCGCCGGGCGACTTCGGGGGAGGGAGAGACGGAGCCCAAGCAAATCGGAGAGGGAACCCCAGACCCCACCGTGCCCGCGCTTCTCATGAAAGAAAGCTACATTTCCAG